>Ga0207853_1000110_pt1 | contig 18877 bp, 19 predicted proteins | sample LuqExpMetagenom6_FD_187764 | JGI IMG/M metagenome (GOLD analysis project Ga0207853, IMG submission 187764) | Tropical forest soil microbial communities from Luquillo Experimental Forest, Puerto Rico - Sample 6 (SPAdes) | ecosystem: Environmental > Terrestrial > Soil > Tropical forest ...
CCCCCGCCACGAACGCAGTAGCCTGATGAACAGATATTCCCGCATCACGGGTACCGGCAGCGTCCTGCCGCCGCGCCGTGTGACCAACAAGGACCTCGCGGCGCAACTGGCTGCCGCCGGCATCGAAACCTCCGATGAGTGGATCGTGGCGCGCACGGGCATCCATGCGCGCCACTTCGTGGATCCCGACACCAACACCAGCGACCTGGCGGCCGATGCCGCGCGCCGCGCGATGGAAGCGGCGGGCGTGCAGCCGGCCGACATCGACCTCATCATCGTGGCGACCTCGACGCCGGACATGGTGTTTCCGTCCACCGCTTGCATCATGCAGAACAAGCTGGGCATCGCCGGTTGCCCGGCGTTCGACGTGCAGGCGGTGTGCAGCGGATTCGTCTACGCGCTCACCGTGGCCGATGCGATGATCCGGACCGGCACCGCCAGCAAGGCGCTGGTGATCGGCGCGGAAGTGTTCTCGCGCCTTCTCGATTTCAAGGATCGCACGACCTGCGTCCTGTTCGGCGATGGCGCCGGCGCCGTCGTGCTCGAGGCCTCCAGCGAGCCCGGTATCCTGGCCACCGATCTGCACGCGGACGGCAAGCACGTCGGCATCCTGTGCGTGCCCGGCACCGTCTCTGGCGGGCAGGTCGTTGGCGATCCCCTCCTCAAGATGGACGGGCAAGCCGTGTTCAAGCTCGCGGTGGGCGTGCTGGAAGACGCCGCGCGCGCGACGTTGGCCAAGGCCGGCCGAACCGATGCCGACATCGACTGGCTGATTCCGCACCAGGCCAACATCCGCATCATGCAGGGCACGGCCAAGAAGCTGAAGCTGCCCATGGACAAGCTGATCGTCACCGTGGATCAGCACGGCAACACCTCGGCGGCGTCCATCCCGCTCGCGCTGGATGCGGCGGTGCGCGGGGGCAAGGTCAAGAAAGGTGACACCCTGATGCTCGAAGGCGTCGGCGGCGGCTTCACCTGGGGCGCCGTACTGCTCGATTTCTAGATTCCAGACGTGCGCGCCCGCAGCCGGGCGCACTCCATTCATCGCCAATCCCAAGAACCACATGAAACCGTTCGCTTTCGTCTTTCCGGGACAAGGCTCGCAGTCGGTCGGCATGCTCGACGCCTGGGGCGACCATCCCGAAGTCGCCGCGGTGCTGCGCGAAGCTTCCGATGCGCTGGGCGAGGACATCGGCAAGCTGATCAAGGAAGGTCCCAAGGAAGCGCTCGCGCTGACGACCAATACCCAGCCCGTGATGCTGGTGGCGGCGATCGCGGCCTACCGCGTCTGGCTCGCCGAGGGCGGGGCCGAGCCGTCGGTGGTGGCCGGCCACTCCCTGGGCGAATACTCGGCGCTGGTCGCCTCCGGCGTGCTGACACTGACGCAGGCGGCGCCGCTGGTGCGCTTCCGCGCCCAGGCGATGCAGGATGCCGTGCCGGTGGGCGCGGGCGCCATGGCGGCCATCCTGGGCATGGAAGCGAAGAAGGTGATCGACGGCTGTGCCGAAGCGGTGCGCAGCTTCGGCGCCAACACCGATGAAGTGGTGGAGGCGGTCAATTTCAACGATCCCGCACAGACCGTCATCGCCGGCAGCAAGGCGGCGGTGGACAAGGCCTGCGAAGTGCTCAAGGCGAACGGCGCCAAGCGTGCGCTGCCGCTGGCGGTGTCGGCGCCGTTCCATTCGAGCCTGATGAAGCCGGCGGCGGAACAGCTCAAGGAGCGGCTGGCGCAGACGCCGCTGGCGGCACCGCGCATCCCGGTCATCAACAACATCGAGGTGCAGGTCGAGACCGATGCCGCGCGAATCCGCGCCGCGCTCTACGAGCAGGCTTTCGGTCCGGTGCGCTGGGTCGAATGCGTGCGGGCGATGAAGGCACGTGGCGTCACCACCATCGTCGAGTGCGGACCCGGCAAGGTGCTGGCCGGCCTGTGCAAGCGCATCGACGCCGAACTGACGGGCCTGGCCCTGTACGATCCGGCGTCGCTGGCAGAGGTCAAGGGGCAACTGGCATGAGCAACAACAAATTCGAAGGTCAGGTCGCACTGGTCACCGGCGCGTCGCGCGGCATCGGTGCCGCCATCGCGGCCGAACTGGCTCGGCAGGGCCTGAAAGTCATCGGCACGGCGACCACGGAAGAGGGCGCGGCGAAGATCACGCAAGTGCTGTCGGCGCATGCGGGCTGCAAAGGCGTGGCGCTGGACGTCAACGACGCGGCCGCGGCCGAGCGGCTGATCGATGGCATCGTCAAGGATCATGGCGCGCTGCACGTGCTGGTGAACAACGCCGGCATCACGCGCGACATGCTGGCCATGCGCCTGAAGGACGAAGACTGGGATGCCGTGCTGGACACCAACCTGAAGGCCGTGTTCCGCATGAGCCGTGCGGTGATGCGCACGATGATGAAGCAGCGTTACGGCCGCATCGTGAACATCACCTCGGTGGTGGGCGCCTCCGGCAACCCCGGCCAGGCCAACTATGCCGCGGCCAAGGCGGGTGTGGCGGGCATGACCCGCGCGCTGGCTCGCGAACTCGGCAGCCGCGGCATCACCGTGAACTGCGTCGCGCCGGGCTTCATCGAGACCGACATGACGGCGAGCCTGCCGGAAGAGCAGCAGAAGGCGCTGCTCGGGCAGATCCCGCTGGGGCACCTCGGCAAGCCCGCCGACATCGCCCACGCCGTCGGCTACCTGGCTTCGCCGCAGGCGGGCTACGTCACCGGGCAGGAAATCCACATCAACGGCGGCATGTTCATGGCTTGAGCGGCTGCGCTGGCGCCCCACGGGGAGTCAGCCGCCGGAAAGCTAGAATTGCCGATTCACCCACAAACCCTCTGAGGGAACCAAATGAGCGATATCGAAGCACGTGTCAAGAAAATCATCGCCGAGCAACTCGGCGTGGAAGAGTCCCAGGTCACCAACGAAAAGGCCTTTGTCGCCGACCTCGGCGCCGACTCTCTGGACACGGTGGAACTCGTGATGGCGCTGGAAGACGAGTTCGGCATCGAGATTCCCGATGAGGACGCCGAGAAGATCACCACGGTGCAGAACGCGATCGACTACGCCAACGCGCACCAGAAGGCCTGATACCGCATGCGCCGTCGTGTTGTCGTCACGGGCCTGGGCTGTGTCAGCCCGGTAGGAAATACCGTCGCCGAATCCTGGTCCAACATACTGGCGGGCCGCAGCGGAATCGACATGGTCACGTCCTTCGACGCCTCGGCCCTGTCGGTCAGGTTCGCGGGCGAGGTCAAGGGCTTCCAGATCACGGACTACCTGCCCGAGAAGGAAGCGCGGCACATGGACCGCTTCATCCACCTCGGGTTGGCCGCGGCCTGCCAGGCGGTGGACGATGCCGGCCTGCCGACGGGTGACGCGCTCAAGGGTGAACTGGCGACCCGCATCGGCGTGAACATCGGTTCTGGCATCGGCGGCCTGCCGATGATCGAAGAGACGCACAGCGAGTTGATCAATCGCGGCCCACGGCGCATTTCGCCCTTCTTTGTGCCGGCATCGATCATCAACATGATCTCGGGCCACGTGTCCATCAAGTATGGATTCCAGGGTCCGAACATTGCGGTGGTCACCGCCTGCACCACCGGCTTGCATGCGATCGGCCTGTCGGCCCGCATGATCGAAAGCGGTGATGCCGACGTGATGGTCGCGGGTGGTGCCGAATCGTGCGTGTCCCCGCTGGGCATCGGCGGCTTCGCCTCGGCGCGTGCGTTGTCGACCCGTAATGACGATCCCAAGACGGCGTCCCGACCCTGGGACAAGGACCGCGACGGCTTCGTGCTGGGTGAGGGCGGCGGCGTGATGGTGCTCGAGGAGTACGAATTCGCCAAGGCGCGCGGTGCCAGGATCTATGCGGAGGTGGTCGGTTTCGGCATGAGTGCCGATGCATTCCACATGACTGCGCCCAATGTCGACGGACCCACGCGCTCCATGCGGGCCGCCCTGCAGAACGCGGGCGTCAACGCGGATCAGGTGGACTACGTCAACGCGCATGGCACCTCGACGCCGCTGGGCGACGCCAACGAGACCAACGCCATCAAGCTGGCGCTGGGCGATCATGCGAAAAAGACGGTGGTTAACTCCACCAAGTCGATGACCGGCCACCTGCTCGGCGGCGCTGGCGGCATCGAATCGGTGTTCACGGTGCTGGCGGTGCATCACCAGAAGAGCCCGCCGACGATCAACATCCTCAACCAGGATCCCGAGTGCGACCTGGACTACTGCGCGAATACCGCGCGGGACATGAAGATCGAGTACGCACTGAAGAACAACTTCGGTTTTGGCGGCACCAACGGCACGCTGGTGTTCAAGCGCTTCCAGTAAGACAATCTTTCATGCACAACGCCCCATCGGTGACTTACCCGGTGGGGCGTTCGCGTTTTGCGGGCTGGCTGCTGTTAGCGGCATGGACCGCGGGCGTCGTCGCGTTGACCGGGTGGACCGCACAGGTGCGGCCTTCGGCCGCGCCCCTGGCGCTGGCCTGGTCGGTTGTGCTGCTGGCCGGTGCCGTGGCCGCAAGAGCCTGGGTGTCTACGACTGCCGGCGTGCTGGCATGGGAAGGACAGACGTGGCGCTGGACCGTGGGCGAGCGCGTCCTGCAAGCTCATCCCGAAGTGGTGCTGGACTTGCAGCGCGTGCTGCTGCTGCGCCTGGGGACGCCGGGCGGCGCTGCCTGGCTGTGGCTGGAGAAGCGCAAGGCCCCGGCGCGATGGGATGACTTGCGGCGTGCGGTATATTCGCGCGCCAAACCCGAAGGGCTGCCCGGCGCGCAGTCGCCGGGAGCGACACGATGACAAGAACGCCCGTTGCGCCTGCGCCGTCCGAATCCGACCAGATGCTGGTCGAGCGTGCGATCGCCGGCGACCAGCGCGCCTTCGAACTGCTTGTGCTCAAGTACCAGCGGCGTATCGAAAGACTGATCGGGCGCATGGTGCGCGATACCGACCTAGTCGAAGACATCGCGCAGGAGACCTTCATCCGCGCCTACCGGGCGCTGGGGCAGTTTCGTGGCGAGGCCCAGTTCTACACCTGGCTGTACCGGATCGCCGTCAACACGGCCAAGAAGGCGCTGGTTGACCTCAAGCGCGACCCCCTGGTGTCCGAATCCGCGTTGAAGGGCGGTACGGACGAGGAAGATGAAACTTCCGCAGTGGAGAACGAACTAACCAGCGCGGAAACACCGGAAACGGTGCTTGCCGCCAAGGAAATTGCCGCCACGGTGAACTCGGCCATGGAAGCATTGCCTGAAGAACTGCGCCAGGCCGTCACCTTGCGCGAGATCGAAGGTTTGAGTTACGAAGAAATCGCGGAAGTGATGAATTGCCCGATCGGCACCGTGCGGTCGCGCATCTTTCGCGCGCGCGAGGCCATATCGGCCAAGGTCAAGCCCCTGCTGGAAAACCAGGCAGGGAAACGCTGGTGAGTTGGATGGGGCGCAGCGACGTGATGGAACAGATCAAGACCAGGGAAATGATGTCGGCCATGGCCGACGGACGGCTCGAAGGCGAAGCCTGGGCGCAAGGTATGGAGCTGGCGGCGGCGGATGAGTCCGCGCGCGAAGCCTGGCATACCTACCACCTGATTGGCGACGTGCTTCGCTCGAGCGAGCTGGCGGCCGGCACGCCAGCGCAGGTTTTTCTGAGCCGGCTTCAGGTGCGGTTGCAGCAGGAAAGCATCCCGGCCTTCCAGGCGCGGGCCCTTGTGCCGCCGCAGCCTTCGTCCGAGGTGCTGCCGCAGCGCGCCACCGTGCCCGCTGCGAACGACAGCAGTTTCCAGTGGAAGCTGGTGGCCGGCTTCGCGTCCGTGGCTGCGATCGGCGCCATCGTGTGGTCGGCGGCCTTGACAACGGGCAGGCAGGACGCCGGGCAACTGGCGGCGGCCTCGATGCCGTCGGTGACCGCCGATGGCACCGTGCTGGCCGGCAGCGAGCGGGGCGTCATGATCCGCGATCCGCGGCTGGATGAATTGATGGCCGCGCACCGCCAGCTCGGCGGTGCCGCACTGGTGGCTCCGGCGGGGTACCTGCGTAACGCCGCGTTCGATGGGCAGGGGCGCTGACAACGTGCGCCTCGCCATGAACCAGTCCATTCCCTCCAAGCGCGTGTTCACCCGGGGCCTGCTTGCCTTCGGGCTCGGGTTCGGATTGAACTGGGCACATGGCGAACCGGCCTCGGTACCGTCGGTGCCCGGTGACGGGGGCCAGAGCCCCGAGCGTGGCGTGGCGGAGTGGCTCGCACGCATGCATGACGCCGCGCGCCTGCGCAGCTACGTCGGCACCTTTGTGCTCACGGTCAACAATGGCGGCATGTCCAGCGCCCGGATCTGGCATGCGTCCGAAGGGGATGTGCAGGTCGAGCGGGTGGAGTTGCTCACCGGCGCGCCGCGATCTGTCTTTCGACGCAACGAACAGGTCGTGACCTTCCTGCCGGAGTCGCGCGTGGTGCGCACCGAGCGGCGGGAGTCGCTGGGCATTTTCACCAACCTGATCAAGAGCAGTGCCAGCTCGATTCCCGACTATTACCTGGCACGCCGCCTCGGCACCGACCGGGTGGCCGGATTCGAGGCGGAAGTGGTGCAACTCGTGCCCAGGGACAATTTACGCTGGGGCTATCGCATCTGGAGCGAGAAGAAGTCGGGTCTGGTGGTGAAGCTGCAGACGCTGGATACGGACGGCGGCGTGCTGGAGCAGTCGGCTTTCTCCGAACTGGTGCTCGATGCGCCGGTTCGCACCGATAGTCTGATCCGAATGATGTCGGCGACCGAAGGCTGGCGTGTGGAGCGAGCGGAGGTGGTCAAGACCACCGCTGAAGCCGAAGGCTGGCAGCTGAAATCCGTGCCCGCGGGGTTCAAGCCGGTCAGCTGCTACAGGCGACCGATCATGGGGGCGCCCACACCCGAAGGCACCATGCAATGGATCTTTTCGGATGGGCTGGCTGCAGTGTCCCTGTTCGTCGAGCAGTTCGACGGTCGACGGCACGGGCAGGAAACCCTCTTCGCCACCGGCGCCACACACACGCTGACGCACCGCATCCACGACTGGTGGCTGACCGCGGTGGGCGAAGTGCCGCCGCGAACGCTGCGTGCGTTCGCGCAAGGCCTCGAGCGACGCAAGTAGCGCGAGAACCAGGCCACGGGTCGCTTGAACCTTTTGGCTTCTTCCCGTTCTCAGCATCTATCGTTTCTGGAAAGGTCGACATGGACTGGATCGATTGGAAAAAGGCGCGCGCCTGGGGCATGGTGCTGGCACTGGCCGTCGCGGGCGTCGGCATGGCACCGGCGCAGCCGGCCCCGGTGGTACCCACGCGCAGCCTGCCGGACTTCGCGGATCTGGCCGAGCAGGTCGGCCCCGCGGTGGTGGGCATACGGACGCTTGAGCGCGTGCGGCAGCCGGGCACACCGCCCGGCAACATGGACGAGGACATGCAGGAGTTCTTCCGGCGCTTCTTCGGCCAGCCGATGCCAAATGGTCCGCGCCAAGGCCCGCGCTCCAACCGTCCGCAACAGCCCGATGAGGAGCAGACGCGCGGCCTGGGGTCCGGCTTCATCCTCACGCCCGACGGTTTTGTGATGACCAACGCGCATGTGGTCGACGGGGCGGATGAGGTGATCGTCACCTTGACCGACAAGCGCGAGTTCAAGGCGCGCATCGTCGGTGCAGACAAGCGCACCGATGTCGCCGTGGTCAAGATCGAAGCCACCGGGCTGCCGACGGTCAAGATCGGTGATGTGAACCGGCTGCGCGTGGGCGAATGGGTACTGGCCATCGGCTCACCGTTCGGCCTGGAAAGCAGCGTGACTGCAGGCATCGTGAGCGCCAAGCAGCGCGACACCGGCGACTACCTCCCGCTGATCCAGACCGACGTGGCGATCAACCCGGGCAACTCGGGCGGACCGCTGATCAACATGCGCGGCGAGGTGGTAGGCATCAACAGCCAGATCTATTCGCGCTCGGGCGGCTACATGGGGATTTCGTTCGCCATCCCGATCGACGAAGCGATGCGCGTGAGCGAGCAGTTGCGCGTGGCCGGGCGCGTCACGCGTGGACGCGTCGGTGTGCAGATCGACCAGGTCACCAAAGACGTCGCCGAGTCCATCGGCCTGGGCAAGCCCATCGGCGCGCTGGTGCGTAGCGTCGAAGGGGGATCGCCCGCCGACAAGGCCGGCATCGAAGCGGGCGACATCATCACCAAGTTCGACGGCAAGGTCATCGAGCGGGCCACCGACCTGCAGCGTCTGGTGGGCAACACCAAGCCGGGCAGTCGGGCGACGCTCACCGTCTTCCGCAAGGGTGGTTCGCGTGACCTCAGTGTCACCGTGGCCGAGTTCGAACCCGAGCCGATCCGCCCGACGTCCCAGAAGGAAGACAAGCCCAAGTCATCGCCAGCCGCCCAGTTGGTCGGGCTGGCGGTCAGCGATCTGTCCGATGCGCAGAAGAAGGACCTGAAGGTCAGGGGCGGCGTGCGTGTGGAGGCCGTGGCTGAAGGTGCCGCGCGGGCCGGCATCCGCGAGGGCGACATCATCGTGCAGATCGGCAATGCCGACGTGAACAACGTGCGCGACTTCGACGCCACCGTGGCGCGCATCGACAAGAGCAAGCCGATCCCGGTGCTGCTGCGACGCGGCGAGCTGGCCACTTACCTCGTCATCCGGCCGGCTCGCGGCTAAACGGCCAGCGGCCCGGCTTCTGAAAGCCCCAACCCGCAGTCGGGTTTGGGGCTTTTTTCGGGATGACGGTCGCTGAAAAGCGACGCGCCAACAGCTCATCCGTTCCGCAAGGTTTCCAGTCGACAAGTTTGCGTTCGCTAACTTTTTCGGTTTCAACTGCTTATTTCGATAGAATCGGGGGTCCCCAGCGAAGTCCCGGCACATATGGCGGGCGAGGTTTGGGCCTCAAGCCGGGACTATTTGGCGCATCGCGCCCCGATCCACAGATCGCCCACAACTTGTCCCAGAGCTCTCGCCCACAGATTGTGAATATCCTGTGAGTAATATTCCTGTTGCTGACCTGCAACGACCTGTTCCGCTGACCCTCGTGGCTGTACGCGCCGGGCTTTTTGCCTACAATGAAGCTCCAACTATCGCAGTTGCCATAGATTGTTGGTTCAGGGCGCGTCGCCACTCGACGCGCCCTTTTTTCTTTGCCGCCGCCTTTTGAATTCAAACACTTAAGCGTCCCCCTTGATGAATCACATCAGAAACTTCTCGATCATCGCGCACATCGATCACGGCAAATCGACGCTCGCTGACCGATTGATCCAGCGTTGCGGCGGGCTGTCGGAACGCGAGATGGAAGAGCAAGTGCTCGACTCGATGGACCTCGAGAAAGAGCGTGGGATAACCATCAAGGCGCAGACCGCGGCGCTGCAATACAAGGCGCGTGATGGCCAGGTCTATAACCTCAATCTGATCGACACGCCGGGCCACGTCGACTTCTCTTATGAAGTGTCGCGCTCGCTCAGCGCGTGCGAGGGCGCGTTGCTGGTGGTGGATGCGAGCCAGGGTGTCGAAGCGCAGACAGTGGCCAACTGCTACACGGCGCTGGACCTCGGCGTCGAGGTGCTGCCTGTTCTGAACAAGATGGACCTGCCACAGGCCGACCCCGAGCGCGCGAAGGAGGAAGTCGAGGATGTCATCGGCATCGACGCGAGCGACGCGATTCCTTGTTCCGCCAAGACCGGCATGGGCATTGACGAGATCCTCGAGGCCATCATCGCGCGCATCCCGGCACCGCGCGGCAATCCCCAGGGGCCACTGCGCGCCATGATCATCGACAGCTGGTTCGACAGCTACGTGGGCGTCGTCATGCTGGTGCGCGTGGTCGACGGCCGGCTGGCCAAGGGCGAACGCATCAAGCTGATGGCGAGCGAGGCCAGCTATGAAGCCAACCAGCTGGGTGTGTTCACGCCGTCGAACCAGCCGCGCGACTCGCTCGAAGCGGGCGAGGTCGGCTACATCATCGCCGGCATCAAGGAACTGCAGGCGGCCCGCGTCGGTGACACGGTCACGCTGATCAAGCAGGGCAGCGGTGGTGCGGCGTTCACCGCCACCGAGCCGCTGCCGGGCTTCAAGGAGATCCAGCCGCAGGTGTTCGCGGGCCTGTATCCGACCGAAGCGAACCAGTACGACGCACTGCGCGACAGCCTGGAGAAGCTCAAGCTCAACGACGCGTCGCTGCACTACGAGCCGGAAGTGAGCCAGGCCCTGGGCTTCGGCTTTCGCTGCGGCTTCCTGGGACTGCTGCACATGGAGATCGTGCAGGAGCGCCTGGAGCGCGAGTTCGACCAGGACCTGATCACCACCGCACCGAGCGTCGTGTACCAGGTGGTGCGAAACGACGGCGAGGTCCTGATGGTGGAGAACCCGGCCAAGATGCCGGACCAGGGCCAGATCCAGGAGATCCGTGAGCCGATCGTGACGGTGCACCTGTACATGCCGCAGGAATACGTCGGCCCGGTGATGACACTGGCCAACCAGAAGCGCGGCGTGCAGATCAACATGGCCTACCACGGCCGGCAGGTCATGCTGACCTACGAGTTGCCGCTGGGCGAGATCGTGCTGGACTTCTTCGACAAGCTCAAGTCGGTGAGCCGCGGTTACGCCTCCATGGACTACGAGTTCAAGGAGTACCGGGCGTCCGACGTGGTGAAGGTCGACATCCTGCTCAACGGCGAAAAAGTGGACGCGCTGTCGATCATCGTGCACCGCACCCAGGCACAGTACCGCGGCCGCGCCGTGGTGGCCAAGATGCGCGAGATCATCAGCCGGCAAATGTTCGACGTCGCCATCCAGGCGGCCATCGGCGCGAATATCATCGCGCGCGAAACCGTCAAGGCGTTGCGCAAGAACGTGCTGGCAAAATGCTACGGCGGCGACATCACCCGCAAGCGCAAGCTTCTCGAAAAACAAAAGGCAGGCAAAAAACGCATGAAGCAGATCGGATCGGTCGAAGTACCGCAAGAAGCATTCCTCGCCATCCTGCAGGTCGAGGAATGACGGCCCGCTTTCACGCCGGCCAGCGGGAGGCCGCATGATGCCGTTGCTCACGGCTGCCGTACTGGCGGCCTTCGTCGGCTACGCCGGCGCCTGGTACATGAACCTGCTGGAGGGCAACTTCGCGCTGCTGCTCCTGATGGCCACGGTTGTGACCGGGCTGTACTGGCTGGCGGAGCGCTTTTATTTCCTGCCGAAGCGCCGAGCCGCTGCGGCGTCGCTCGAAGCGCAAGCCACGCAGCGCCGTGCCGACCTCGCCGCGCGAGGCATCTCGCAGGTCGACGGTGACGTAGCGCAGGCGCGCCAGCGCCTGCTGATGCAGCCCTGGTGGCTGGACTGGACGGCGGGCCTGTTCCCGGTGATCCTGGCGGTCTTTGTACTGCGCTCCTTCCTGTTCGAGCCGTTCAAAATTCCGTCCGGCTCGATGATCCCCACGCTGCTGGTGGGCGACCTGATCCTGGTGAACAAATTCGCCTACGGCATCCGGCTGCCGGTGATCAACACCAAGGTCACCGAAGGCGCGCCGCCCAAACGCGGGGACGTGATGGTGTTTCGCTATCCGCCCAAGCCGAGCCTGGACTACATCAAGCGGGTGGTCGGCGTGCCCGGCGACGAGGTGGCCTACCTGAACAAGCGACTCACCATCAACGGTCAGCCGGTCGCCAAGGAACAGGTCCCTGATTTCTTCGACGAAGACGCGATGGCGTACTTCAAGCAGTTCGAGGAAGTGCTTGATGGCCGGCGCCATCGGATCCTGAATGACGACAACCGCCCGGCGTTCATCCCCGGCGTGGAAGAATTCCCGAATCGGGAGCTTTGCCGCTACAGTGTCGAGGGTGTCGTCTGCAAAGTGCCGGAGGGGCACTATTTCATGATGGGCGACAACCGCGATAATTCGCTCGATTCGCGCTACTGGGGGTTTGTCCCCGACCGGAACATCGTGGGGAAGGCCTTCTTCATCTGGATGAATTTCGGCAGCTTCAAGCGAATCGGGTCATTCGAGTAAGTCATATCTGGAGGAATCGGGGCATGAAACTGGGTCGCAAGGGGCAATCGGGGATGTCCATGTTCACCATGCTGATCATGGTGGGCCTGCTGGCCTGCGCCGGCGTGTTGGCTGCACAAGTCTTTCCCACAACCGTGGAATATCAAGCCATCCTCAAAGCTGTTCAGAAGGCGGCCAATGAAGGGAATACGGTGGCCCAGGTGCGAGACATCTTCGAAAAGGCTGCCGACATTAACGACATCAAATCAATTGGTGGCAAGGACCTCGAGGTTTCCAAGGACGGCGACAAGATGCTCGTGAAGTTCGCTTACAACAAGGAAATTCACATGTTTGGCCCGGCCTTTCTACTGCTCAAGTACAGCGGGCAGTCCAAGCAGACACGATGATGCTATCAACATCGTTGAGCGGCCAGTATGTTGACGAGACCCGAGTAAGGCTGGCGTGAATGACCCACTCGTTGCGTTGCAGGAGCGCTTGCAGCATCAGTTCGCCAACCCGGGATTGCTTGGGCGCGCGCTGACGCATCGCAGTTTTTCCTCGGACCACAACGAGCGTCTTGAGTTTCTCGGGGACTCCGTCCTCAATCTGGCCGTCGCAGCGCTGCTGTACGGCAAGCTCAAAACCATGCCCGAGGGCGAACTCTCGCGAGTTCGCGCCAACCTGGTCAAGCAGGACACCCTGCACGGACTGGCTGTCGAGCTCAAGCTCGCGGAAGTGATCCGCCTGGGCGAGGGTGAGGCGCGCTCGGGCGGCCATCGCCGTCCCTCCATCCTGGCTGACGCGCTGGAAGCCATCATCGGCGCGGTGCACCTGGATGCGGGCTACGCTGCGGCCGAAGCCCTGGTCCACAGGCTCTACCGCAACATAGAAATCAACCCGGGCATGGCGGCAAGCGCCAAGGACCCGAAGACGGAACTGCAGGAATGGCTGCAGGGTCGCAGAATGAAGCTGCCAACGTATCGCGTGGCGGGCACGCTCGGCGCGGCGCACAAGCAGACCTTCAATGTGGAATGCGAGGTGCCGGAACTGGGCGTGACCGAGCGGGGCATCGGTGCCTCGCGCCGCGCGGGTGAACAGGCCGCGGCGGCTGCCATGCTATTGACGCTCAAGTCCAGAATTCGATGACCGAAACTCCCGCGCAACGCTGCGGCGTGATTGCCATCGTCGGCAAGCCCAACGTCGGCAAGTCGACCTTGCTCAACGCGCTGGTCGGCCAGAAGATCAGCATTACCTCGCGCAAGGCGCAGACCACCCGTCACCGCATCACCGGCATCCGGACCGTGGATGCGGCGCAATTCATCTTCGTGGATACGCCCGGCTTCCAGACGCGCCACGGCACGGCGCTGAACCGCTCGCTCAACAAGACGGTGCAGGGTGCGGTTTCCGATGTGGACCTGGTCCTGTTCGTGGTTGACGCCGGCCGGTTCACACCGGCCGATGCCAAAGTGCTGAGCCTGCTGAAACCGGGCATTCCCGTGATCCTGATCGCGAACAAGCTGGACGAACTGAACCGCCGAGGTGAATTGGCGCCCTGGCTGCAGGAGATGGCCGGGAAGCACGAATTCGCCGAGATCGTGCCGATGTCGGCCAAGAGCCGCAAGGACATTGAACGGCTGTTCCCGATCTGCGAAAAATACTTGCCTGAGCAACCGTGGTGGTATGCCGAGGACGAACTCACCGATCGCAGCGAGAAGTTCCTGGCGGGCGAGACGGTGCGCGAGAAGTTGTTCCGCCTGACCGGCGACGAACTGCCGTACACCTCCACCGTGGTCGTGGACTCCTTCGAAGAGGAGCCCAGCCCGAAGCATCATCGGCTGGTGCGCATCGCCGCCACCATCATCGTCGAACGCGACGGCCACAAAGCGATGGTGATCGGTGAAAAGGGCGAGCGTCTCAAGCGCATAGGCACCGAAGCGCGCCAGGAACTGGAAAAGCTCATGGACTGCAAGGTGTTCCTGGAGCTGTGGGTGAAGGTCCGCTCCGGCTGGGCCGACGACGAGGCTCGTGTGCGCAGCTTTGGCTACGAGTAAGGCCGGCACGACTCCGTGGCCAAGCGCATCTCCGACGAGCCCGCGTTCGTTCTGCACCGCTACGACTGGAGTGAATCCAGCCTCATCCTTGAAGTCTTCACGCGCCAGCACGGACGAGTCGCGCTGGTAGCCAAGGGCGCCAAGCGGCCGAGTTCGAATTTCCGCCCGGTGCTGCTGCCGCTGCAGCCGCTGCGAATCGCCTTTGGCGGCGACACGGAAATCAGAACCCTCAAGGGGGCCGAATGGACGGGCGGCCAGGTGATGCCCAGTGGTGGCGCGCTGCTGTCAGGCTATCACCTGAACGAACTGTTGATGCGTCTGCTGGCCCGCGACGATCCCCATCCCCGGCTGTTCGATGCCTACGCGGCTGCGGTCAACGTGCTGGGCTCGCCGCACAGTGAAGCGATCGAACCCTCGCTGCGCGCCTTCGAGCTGATCCTGCTGCGGGAAATCGGCCTGCTGCCCGCTCTCGACAGGCAGACGCTCACGCTGGCCAGCCTGGAGGCAGAAGTCCGCTACAGCCTGATCCCGGAGGCCGGCCTGATCGCCATCGGCGAGCAGGAGGAGCGCGCGGGGTTGGCGGGCGAGCGGTGGACGGCGCTGGAAGCGGCGCTGGGCGATCCGGCCCCCTTTCAAAGTACCTTGCGCGTGGCCGCAGAGAGCGGCACCGAACTCAAGCCGCAGCTGCGCGCATTGCTGCACTACCATTGCGGGGTCAACCAGCTGCGCACCCGCCAGCTGATGATGGATCTCCAGTCCCTATGACCCCAGCTTCCCGCCGCACCGCCCTGTCCGTGAACCTCAACAAGGTAGCGCTCGTGCGCAACACGCGCCATCTGGGGATTCCCAGCGTGACCCGCGCCGCGACGCTGTGCCTGCAGGCAGGGGCGCAAGGGATCACCGTGCATCCGCGGCCCGATGAACGCCATATCCGCGCCCACGACGTACGTGACCTTCACGAGCTGCTGAAATCGTGGCCGAACGCCGAGTACAACATTGAAGGCAACCCCTTCCACAACCTGATGGACTTCGTGCGCGAGCTGCGCCCGCACCAGTGCACGCTGGTGCCTGACAGCCAGGGCCAGTTCACCAGTGACCACGGCTGGGACATGGCCGCCGACGCCGGGCGCCTGAAGCCCCTCATCGAGGAAGCCCACGCCTTGGGCGTTCGCGTGAGCCTGTTCATGGATCCAGTTGCCACGGTCATGCCCCTGGTACGCGATACGGGCGCCGACCGCATCGAGCTGTACACCGAACCCTATGCCCAGGCTTTCGGTACGCCGGCCCAGGACGAGGTGCTGCAAACCTATGCGGCGGCAGCGCAGGCCGCGCTGGCATGCGGATTGGCTGTCAATGCCGGCCATGACCTCAACCGCGACAACCTGCCCGCCTTCCTGAAGGCGGTGCCCGGGGTCAGCGAAGTCTCGATCGGCCATGCCTTCATCGCCGATGCGCTGGAGCTGGGCTATGACGCCACGACGCGCGCGTACCTGGCGTGCATAGAGCGCGCATTCGCATGATCTACGGCATCGGAACGGACGTCTGCGACGTGCGGCGCGTGCGTGCTTCCGTGGAACGGCATGGCGAGCGTTTTGCCAGCAAGGTGCTCAGCGACAGCGAGTTGGCCGTGTGGAAGTCGCGCAGTGCGCGCTGGCCCGAGCGCGGGCTGCGCTACCTGGCCACCCGCTTTTCGGCGAAGGAAGCGTTCAGCAAGGCCATCGGCCTGGGCATGCGCATGCCCATGACCTGGCGGCAGTGCGAGATCGCCAACCTGCCCGGCGGCAAGCCCGCGATCGTGCTGCATGGCGGCCTCAAGGAATGGTTCGAGGCGCGCGGGCTCACTGCCCATGTCAGCGTCACGGACGAAAGCGATTACGCGGCGAGCTTCGTCGTCGTCGAAAAGAAAGAACAGGAATGACCGAGCACGCGCCGCTGATTCTGGACATTGCCGGGACCGAGCTGACCGCCATCGACCGCCGGCGGCTGGCCCATCCCCTGGTGGGCGGCATGATCCTGTTCGGCCGCAACTGGCAAGACCGCGAGCAGCTCGCCAGCCTTTGTGCCGAGATCAAATCGGTTCGGCCTGACCTGCTCATCACCGTGGACCACGAGGGCGGCCGCGTGCAGCGCTTCCGCACCGACGGATTCACCCACCTGGCGCCCATGCGGGCTTTCGGCGAGATGTGGATGAAGGACGCCATGGCCGCCACCAACGCCGCGACGGCGGCGGGCTTTGTGCTCGGTGCCGAACTGCGCGCCTGCGGCGTGGACCTCAGTTTCACGCCGGTGCTGGACCTGGACTGGAGTGATGATGCCGCCGGCGCTTCCCGCAGCACCGTGATCGGCGACCGCGCTTTCCATCGGGACGCGCGCGTGACGTCGCTGTTGGCCAAGAGCCTGATGCACGGGCTGCTGCGCGCCGGCATGGCCAACTGCGGCAAGCACTTCCCGGGGCATGGCTTCGTGCGGGCCGATTCGCACACTGACATCCCCGTCGATGAGCGCAGCCTCGAAGCAATCCTGGCGGACGATGCGGCCCCGTACCAGTGGCTCAGCACCACGCTATCGAGCGTGATGCCGGCACACGTGGTCTATCCGCAAGTCGATGACAACCCGGCGGGTTTTTCTGCGCGCTGGCTGGAGGAGATCCTGCGTGGCGAGCTGGGTTTCCAGGGCGCCGTGATCAGCGACGACCTGAGCATGGCCGGTGCGCGCCAGATCGGCGGCAGCGAATTGAGCTTCACCGAGGCCGCGGTGCTGGCCCTGAACGCGGGCTGCGACATGGTCCCGCTTTGCAACCAGTCGGTGCAAAGCGAAGGCGGCCGTGCCATCGACGAACTGCTCGACGGGCTGGCCCAGGCGCAGGAAGAAGGCCGGTGGGAGGCCAGCGAAGCCAGCGAGGAGCGCCGGCTCGCCTTGCTGCCGCGGGGCCCGGCGCTGAACTGGGACGCACTCATGTCGCATCCCGAGTACATGCACGCCCTGGATCTGCTGCCCTGACCTATCGCAGCGACCCCGCGTACGCGAGCCCCGACGCTACGCCGCCGAAGAGGTCGCCCACGATGAGTTCGGAGTCGGGGAACGCCTGGCGCAGCAAGTGCTGGAAGGGGCGCAACGCGGACGAGCCACCGGTGAGGTAGAGGCCGTCCAGCTGCGAAGGCACCAATCCGGCGCGCTTGACGCACTCGTGGCCGCAGTCGACCACCGATTGCAGCAGGTCGGCCAGATCGTCAGCCGTTTCCTCGGCGCTCATGGCAGGTGCGAGTGCTGATTCGATGCAGGACAGGTTGATGGATGTCTGTGTCGCGGACACGGACGTACGGATCTTCGCCTGCTCCACTTCGGCAGCGATGCGGTGCCCGAGACGGTCGTTCAGTACCTTCATCAGCCGATCGTGCAGCAGGGGGTCGCTGTAGTCCACGCGCAGGTCCTGCGCCTGCCGCAGCGCCTTGGGCGTGTACAGCCAGTTGATCAGGTGCCAGGTGGCCAGGTCGAAGAAGACGCCGCTGGGCACCTCGCGCCCGGTCGGCCCGGTATGCCGCAGGCCCAGCAGCGGCATCACCCGTGCCAGGCTCAGCTTGCGGTCGTAGTCGGTGCCGCCGATGTGCACGCCGGTGGTGGCCAGCACGTCATCGCTGCGTTCGCGTCGCTGTGCGCGCTCGGGACCGAGCCGGACGATGGTGAAGTCCGACGTGCCGCCGCCGATGTCGACGATCAGCACCACCGACTCGCGCGTCACGCGCCGCTCGTAGTCGAAGGCGGCGGCGATCGGTTCGAGCTCCAGCGAGATGTCCTCGAATCCCGCGGCGGTTGCCGCTTCCGTGAGGGCCTGCTGGGCGCGCGCATCGCGACCCGGATCGTCATCAACGAAGTGCACGGGCCGGCCGAGCACCACGCGCCGCATGTCGCGGTCGAGACGGGCGCTGGCGCGTGCACGCATTTCGCGCAGGAAGCGCGCGATCACGTCCTTGAAGTTCACCATGCCTTCGGGCACGCGGGTCTGCTCTTCGAGCAGGCTGCTGCCCAGCAGGCTCTTGAGCGAGCGCATCAGCCGGCCGTCGACGCCGGTGAGGTACAAGGCGATCGCGTCGCGCCCGAAGTGAATGCTGTGTTCCTCGGCGTTGAAGAACACCGCCGTCGGCAGCGTCGCTTCGTCGGCTTCCAGCGGCACCGGCCGCGCCTGGCCGTCCGGCCCCACAAAGGCCATCGCCGAGTTGGAGGTGCCGAAATCGAGGCCGAGCGTGCCGGCCGTCGCGTGAATCATCGCCGCATCAGGATTCGCGGCGCAGCGCCGGGAACAGGATCACATCGCGGATGCTGGGGCTGTCGGTCAGCAGCATCATCAGGCGATCGATGCCCACGCCGCAGCCGCCGGTGGGCGGCATGCCGTATTCCAGCGCGCGCACGAAGTCATGGTCGAAGAACATCGCTTCGTCGTCGCCCGAGTCCTTGGCGTCGACCTGGGCGGCGAAGCGCGCGGCCTGCTCCTCGGCGTCGTTCAACTCGGAGAAGCCGTTGCCGAACTCGCGCCCGGTGATGTATAGCTCGAAGCGCTCGGTGACTTCGGGACGGTAGTCGTTGGCGCGCGCCAGCGGCGAGATTTCGGTCGGGTGCTCCATGATGAAGGTCGGCTGCCAGAGTTCTTCCTCCACGGTTTCCTCGAAGTACATCACCTGCAGCGCGGCGAGTGAGCGCGTGGACAGGCGGTTTTTCTCTTCGTTGAGGCCGAGCTTGCGCAGCGCGTTCAACAGCCAGTCGCGATCCAGCACCTTGTCGCCGGCGTCGGTGTGCTTGCGGATCGCTTCAGGAATCGTGAGCCGCTCGAACGGCTTGGAAAGG
>Ga0207853_1000111_pt1 | contig 18798 bp, 15 predicted proteins | sample LuqExpMetagenom6_FD_187764 | JGI IMG/M metagenome (GOLD analysis project Ga0207853, IMG submission 187764) | Tropical forest soil microbial communities from Luquillo Experimental Forest, Puerto Rico - Sample 6 (SPAdes) | ecosystem: Environmental > Terrestrial > Soil > Tropical forest ...
CCCGCCACGATGACCGGTTTGCGAGCGGCGAAGAGCATGTCCATCGCCTTGGCGCATTGCAGGCGCGTGGCCGTAGGCTTGTAGACCGGCAGCGGCTCGTAGGTGTCGATGTCGAATTCGATCTCGGCCATCTGCACGTCGAACGGCAGGTCGATCAGCACCGGTCCCGGCCGGCCCGAGCGCATCAGGTGAAAGGCCTGCTGGAACACGCGTGGCACCAGCGCCGGCTCGCGCACGGTGACGGCCCACTTGGTCACCGGCTTGGCGATGGACTCGATGTCCACCGCCTGGAAGTCCTCCTTGTACAAGCGCGCGCGCGGCGCCTGGCCGGTGATGCACAGGATCGGGATCGAATCGGCGCTGGCCGAATACAGCCCGGTGATCATGTCGGTGCCCGCGGGCCCTGAGGTGCCTATGCACACGCCGATGTTGCCGGCGCGGGCGCGGGTATAGCCCTCGGCCATGTGCGAGGCGCCCTCGACGTGCCGCGCCAGCACATGCGCGATCGACTGGCGCTCGCGCAGCGCGGAATACAGGGGATTGATCGCCGCGCCGGGAACACCGAAGGCCTGCGTTATGCCCTCTTTTTCCATCACCAGCACCGCGGCCATCACGGCTTTCATCTTCGCCATTGAAGTCTCCACAAGGTCCATGCGGGACCGAGGCGCGAATCCTCGCGGAGCCTTCCGACTCGCGCCGTTGACTGCGGTCAAGAGTCTGAAAAAAGAAGTGGGGAAGACCTGCGGTCGACTCAGCCGTGAAGCGACTTTTCTTGAATCTTGACTGCGGTCAATGGCAGGCGCTCGCCGCCGACGCGATAGTCCGCCGGACATCCAACGCTCTCGGAGACAAGCATGAGCAAAGCCGCCAAAGCGGCGCCCTACGACCGCGATGCCGTGGCACGTGTGATCGCCGAACGCCGCCACCTCGACGGCCCCTTGATGCCTGTGCTGCACGGTGTGCAGGATGCGCTGGGCTGGGTACCGCCCGAGGCCGTGGCCGACATCGCGCAGGCGCTTGACTTGTCGCGCGCCGAGGTCCACGGCGTGATCACCTATTACCACCACTTCCGCCAGCAACCGGTGCGCGGTCCGGTGCTGCAGGTCTGCCGCGCGGAGTCGTGCCGCTCGGTCGGCGGCGAAGCGCTGCTGACACATGCCCATGGCACCCACGGCTGCAGCGTCGAGCCGGTCTATTGCCTCGGGCTGTGCGCGCAGTCGCCGGCCATCATGCTGGACGGCCGCCCGTATGCGCGCGTCACGCCAGCCAAGCTGGACGATCTGCTCGCCAGCGCAGGAGCGCGCCCATGAGCATCACCGTCTACATCCCGCGCGACGCTTCGGCACTGGCCATGGATGCCGACGCCATCGCCGCCGCGATCGAACGCGTGGCCCACGCGCGCAATGCCGATGCGAAGGTCGTGCGCAACGGCTCGCGCGGCCTGCTGTGGCTGGAGCCGCTGATCGAAGTGCAGACGCCCGCGGGCCGCATCGGCTACGGGCCGGTGCGGCTGGACGACGTGCCGTCGCTGTTTGCCTCCGGCTTCCTCAAGGGCGATGCGCACCCGTTGCGGCTCGGCCCGGTCGAGGAGCTGCCGCAGTTCAAGCGCCAGCAGCGCCTGACCTTCGCGCGCTGCGGCCTCGACGATCCGCTCGCGCCGGTGCCGTGGGACGGATTGAACAAGGCCCTCGACGCCCAGCCCGAAGCGATCGTGCAGCAGGTGCTGGAATCGGGCCTGCGCGGCCGCGGCGGCGCAGCGTTTCCGGCCGGCATCAAGTGGCGCACCGTCGCGCAAACGCCGTCAAAGCAGAAGTACGTGGTGTGCAACGCCGACGAGGGCGACTCCGGCACCTTCGCCGATCGCATGCTGCTCGAAGGCGACCCTTACCTGCTGATCGAAGGCATGGCCATCGCCGCGCTGGCGGTGGGCGCGACCAAGGGCTTCGTCTATATCCGCTCCGAGTATCCGCACGCGATCGCCACCTTCGACGCGGCGATCCGCACGGCGCGCGCCGCCGGCGTGCTCGGCGCGTCGCTGCTGGGCCGCGGGCCGGCGTTCGACATCGAGGTGCGTGTCGGCGGCGGCTCCTACGTCTGCGGCGAAGAGACGGCGATGCTGGAAAGCCTGGAAGGCAAGCGCGGCATCGTGCGCGCCAAGCCGCCGCTGCCGGCGATCAGCGGCCTGTTCGGCCAGCCCACCGTGATCAACAACGTGCTCACTTTCGCGGCGGTGCCGACGATCCTGGCGCAGGGCGCCAAGTTCTACCAGGACTTGGGCACCGGCCGCTCGCGCGGCACGCTGCCGTTTCAGCTGGCCGGCAACATCCGCCAGGGCGGCCTGTTCGAACTGCCGTTCGGCCTGTCCTTGCGCGAACTGGTGTTCGACATCGGCGGCGGCACCGCCAGCGGCCGGCCCGTCAAGGCAATCCAGGTCGGTGGTCCGCTGGGCGCCTATGTGCCCGAATCCGAGTGGGACCTGCCGCTGGACTACGACGCCTACACCGCCAAGGGCTTGGTGCTGGGCCACGGCGGCGTGGTGGTGCACGACGATCGCACCGACATGGCACAACTCGCGCGTTTCGCGATGGAGTTCTGCGCCGTCGAATCCTGCGGCAAGTGCACGCCGTGCCGCATCGGCTCGACCCGCGGCGTCGAGGTGATCGACCGCATCGTGCTGAACAAGAACCGGCCGCAGCAGGTGCGGCTGCTGCGCGAGCTGTGCGACACCATGCTGCACGGCAGCCTGTGCGCGATGGGCGGCATGACGCCGTATCCGGTGCTGTCCGCGCTCAACCACTACCCGCAAGACTTCGGCCTCGTCGACGAGGACGCGAAGGCCGCCTGAAGGACAAGCAGATGCAATCCCAAGAAGTCGACTACGGCACCCCCCGCCGCGAATCCGACACCTCGGTCACGCTGGAGATCGACGGCCAGGCGGTCACCGTCCCGGCCGGCACCTCGCTGATGCGCGCCGCGATCGAAACCGGCATCAGCGTGCCCAAGCTGTGCGCGACCGACTGCGTCGAGGGTTTCGGCTCCTGCCGCATGTGCCTGGTGGAGGTCGAAGGCCGCCGCGGCTATCCGGCCTCGTGCACCACGCCGGCCGAAGCGGGCATGAAGGTGCGCACGCAAAGCGACAAGCTCGCCAAGCTGCGCCACGACGTGATGGAGCTGTACATCTCCGACCACCCGCTGGATTGCCTGACCTGCAGCGCCAATGGCGAGTGCGAACTGCAGGACATGGCCGGCGCGGTCGGCTTGCGCAACGTGCGCTACGGCTTCGAGGGCGCCAACCACCTGCAGGCCAAGAAGGACGAATCGAACCCGTACTTCACCTATGACCCGAGCAAGTGCATCGTCTGCAACCGCTGCGTGCGCGCCTGCGAGGAGGTGCAGGGCACGTTTGCGCTGACCATCAGCGGCCGCGGCTTCGACTCGCGCGTCTCGCCCGGCCAGGACCAGGCCTTCATGGACAGCGAGTGCGTCAGCTGCGGCGCCTGCGTGCAGGCCTGCCCGACCGCCACCCTGCAGGACAAGAGCGTGATCTCGCTGGGCATGCCGACCAAGAGCGTGGTCACCACCTGCGCCTACTGCGGCGTCGGCTGCGGCTTCAAGGCCGAAGTCAAGGGCGAGCAGGTGGTGCGCATGACGCCGTGGAAGGACGGCCAAGCCAACGAGGGCCACTCCTGCGTGAAGGGCCGCTTCGCCTGGGGCTACGCCACGCACAAGGACCGCATCACCCAACCGATGATCCGCCGCAAGATCAGCGAGCCGTGGCAGGAGGTGAGCTGGGACGAGGCCATCGCCTATGCCGCCAGCGAGTTCCAGCGCATCCAGTCGGCTTATGGCCGCGACGCCGTCGGCGGCATCACCTCCTCGCGCTGCACCAACGAGGAAACCTACCTCGTCCAGAAGCTGATCCGCGCCGCCTTCGGCAACAACAACGTCGACACCTGCGCGCGCGTCTGCCACTCGCCCACCGGCTACGGCCTGAAGCAGACCTTCGGCGAATCGGCGGGCACGCAGACCTTCAGGTCGGTGGACAAGGCCGACGTGATCCTGGTGATCGGCGCCAACCCGACCGACGCCCACCCGGTGTTCGGCTCGCGCATGAAGAAGCGCATCCGCGAAGGCGCCAGGCTGATCGTCGCCGACCCGCGCCGCATCGATTTGGTGGCCTCGCCGCACGTGAGCGCCGATTTCCACCTGCAGCTCAAGCCCGGCACCAACGTCGCGCTGGTCACCGCGCTGGCGCACGTGATCGTGTCCGAAGGCTTGCTGAACGAGGCCTTCATCGCCGAGCGCTGCGAGGACAAGTCGTTTTCGCAGTGGCGCGAATTCGTGGCCCGGCCGGAGAACTCGCCGGAGGCGACGGCCACGGTGACCGGCGTGCCGGCCGATCTGGTGCGCGGTGCTGCGCGGCTGTACGCGACCGGCGGCAACGCCGCCATCTACTACGGCCTGGGCGTCACCGAACATGCGCAGGGCTCGACCACGGTGATGGGCATCGCCAACCTCGCGATGGCCACCGGCAACGTCGGCCGCGAAGGCGTGGGCGTCAACCCGCTGCGCGGCCAGAACAATGTGCAGGGCTCGTGCGACATGGGCTCGTTCCCGCACGAGCTGCCGGGCTACCGCCATGTGTCCGACACCACGGTGCGCACCGAGTTCGAGGCGGCCTGGGGCGTGGCGCTGGCCGCCGAGCCGGGCCTGCGCATCCCCAACATGTTCGACGCGGCCATGGAAGGCACCTTCAAGGGCCTGTACGTGCAGGGCGAGGACATCGTGCAGTCCGACCCCGACACGCAGCACGTGACCGCGGCGCTGTCCCAGCTCGAATGCCTGGTGGTGCAGGACATCTTTCTCAACGAGACGGCCAAGTACGCGCATGTGTTCCTGCCGGGCTCGTCGTTCCTGGAGAAGGACGGCACCTTCACCAACGCCGAGCGCCGCATCTCGCGCGTGCGCAAGGTGATGAAGCCGCTCGGCGGCCTGGCCGACTGGGAAGTGACGGTGAAGCTGGCCAACGCGCTGGGCTACCCGATGAACTACAGCCACCCGTCGCAGATCATGGACGAGATCGCGGCGCTGACGCCGACCTTCCACGGCGTCAACTACGCCAAGCTCGACAAGCTGGGCAGCGTGCAATGGCCGTGCAACGAGGGCACCGACGAGGCCGGCACACCGATCATGCACGTGGACGGATTCGTGCGCGGCAAGGGCCGCTTCGTGATCACGCAGTACGTGGCCTCGCCCGAGAAGGTCACGCGCATGTTCCCGCTGGTGCTCACCACCGGCCGCATCCTGAGCCAGTACAACGTCGGCGCGCAGACCCGGCGCACCCCCAACAACCTGTGGCATGACGAAGACCGGCTGGAGATCCACCCGCACGACGCCGAGGAACGCGGCATTCGCGACGGCGACTGGGTCGGCATCGCCAGCCGCGCCGGGGAGACGGTGCTGCGCGCCGTGGTCAGCGAGCGCATGCAGCCGGGCGTGGTCTACACCACCTTCCACTTCCCCGAGTCGGGCGCCAACGTCATCACCACCGACAGCTCGGACTGGGCCACCAACTGCCCCGAGTACAAGGTGACGGCGGTGCAGGTGAGCAAGGTGACGCAGCCCTCGGAATGGCAGCGCGACTACGGCCGCTTCAACGAGCGGCAGCTTGAGCTGCTGGCGCAACGGCACGACAGCGTGCCGGCGAAGTGATGGGCCACGCCTTCGTTCCTGCATTGCCCGGCGCCGCCGCCGTGCGCGCGCTGGCCTGCCGCGCGGGCCTGCCGCAGGCGGTGGACGATCTGGTGGCCGACGAGGTGCCGATCGCGCTGCAGTACAACGGCATCTCGCATGCGGTGATGCTGGCCTCGCCGCTGGAACTGGAGGATTTCGCCGTCGGCTTCTCGCTCAGCGAAGGCCTGGTGGACGACGCCTCGGAGATCTACGACGTCGAACCGGAAGATACCTGCAACGGCGTCGTGCTGCACATCGAAATCGCCACGCGCTGCCTGGTGCGGCTGAAGGAGCGGCGTCGCACCCTGGCCGGGCGCACCGGCTGCGGGCTGTGCGGGACCGAAAGCCTGGACCAGGCCTTGCCGCGCATCGGCCGGCCAGTCGCGCCGCTGACCCTCGACGTCCACGCGCTGTCGCACGCGCTGCGCGAGATGCGCACGCTGCAGGCGCTGCAATCCGCCACCGGCGCCACCCACGCCGCCGCCTGGTGCGACGCCGCCGGCCACGTGCAGCTGCTGCGCGAGGACGTGGGCCGGCACAACGCGCTCGACAAGCTGATCGGCGCCTTGGCGCGCGGCCGACGCGACGCGGCGCAAGGCTTTTTCGCCGTCACCAGCCGCGCCAGCTACGAGATGGTGCAGAAGACTGCGCGCGCCGGCGTCGGCGTGCTGGCCGCGATCTCGGCACCGACGGCGCTGGCAGTGCGCACGGCGGAAGACGCCGGCCTGTGCCTGATCGGCTTCGCGCGCGGCACGGACTGGGTCGCCTACAGCGGGACGGAACGCCTGATCCTGGAAATGCACCATGAATGACGAACACCTGATCCGGATGGCCAACAGCATCGGCGACTTCTTCGCCGCGATGCCGGACGCCGACGAGGCGCGCCGCGACCTGGCCGCGCACATCCACCGCGCCTGGGAACCGCGCATGCGGCGCGGCATCTTCGCGCACATCGACCGCACCGGCGGCGATGGCCTGCAGGGCATCGTGCTGCAGGCCCTGCTGGAACACCGCACGCAACTGGTCTGATGCCGCCGGTTACCGACACCACCCGCAGCGCCACGGCCGCGCCGCGCTGGCGCGACTGGCTGCCCACCGCGCAGGCGGTCGACGCGCGCGAGCGCCTGCGCGTCGTGGCGGGGGCGCTGCTGGGTATCCTGGTCACGGGACTGCTGGCCCATGCGCTGCTGCCGCCTGGCAGCCACGCGCCCTGGCTCGTGGCTCCCATCGGCGCGAGCGCGGTGCTGGTGTTCGGCGCACCCTCGAGTCCCTTCGCGCATCCCTGGGCGGTGGTCGGCGGCAATCTGCTGTCGTCGCTCGCGGGCGTGGCGTGCGTGCAGTGGCTCGGCGAAGGATCGATGACTGCGGCGGTCGCGGTCGCGCTGGCGATCGCCGTGATGTTCACTGCGCGCTGCCTGCATCCGCCCGGCGGCGCCTGCGCGCTGCTGGTCGCACTCGGTGGCATCACGCATGCGCAATTCGCACTGCAGCCCGTGTTGCTCGATTCGCTGCTGCTGGTGGCCGTGGGCATCGCCTACAACCGTGCGACCGGGCGCCTGTATCCGGCCCGGCCGGCGTCGCCTGCGGCGGTGCCGCTGCGCCGCTCGTTCACCGATGCCGACCTCGACGCCGTCCTCGCCCGTTACAACCAGGTACTGGACGTCAGCCGCGAGGACCTGGTCGAACTGCTGGAGCAGGCCCAGGTCCAGGCCTGGCGCCGCCGGTCGGGGCAGGTCCGCTGTGGCGACGTCATGTCGGCCGACCCGGTGGCGGTGGGTTTCGGCACGCCGCTGCAACAGGCCTGGTCGCTGCTGCGCCGCCATCGGGTGAAGTCGCTGCCGGTCATCGACCAGGGCCGCCGCATCGCCGGCATCGTGACGCTCGCCGATTTCATGCGCGAAGCCGGCGTCGATCCGCACCCGGGCTGGGCCCGACGGCTGCGCGACTGGCTGCGGCCGTCGGCCACCAGCCACAGCGACAAGGCCGAGACGGTGGGCCAGATCATGACGCGCCAGGTGCGCGTGGTGAGCGCCGACCGGCCGATCGGCGAGTTGCTGCCGCTGTTTGCCGGCACCGGCCACCACCACGTCCCGGTGATCGACAGCGAACAACGGCTGGTGGGCATCATCACGCAATCGGATGTGGTGCGGGCGCTGGCGCGGCTGGACTGAAGCAAGCCCGGGCCCCATTCGAGCCAGCTCATCCGTAATAAATGGTGCGTGCGCATCGCCGTAGGAAGTTCTATTTCCTCGCATGCCCGGATGGACAAGGATGAGAAAGTCGGCACCATCGGCGCGCAGATGTTTCGCTACTTCCGTGCCCTCGATCCGGGCCGCAGTCTCGCCACCGCCGTGGCCTGGCTCGCCGTCGCTCTCTCGCTGACCGTCGCGCTGGCCGTGGTCGCGGTCGGCGACTACGCCGAAAGCAGCATGCTGGCTCAGCGCGACGTGCAGATGAAGCGCTTCGCCGTGCAATTCGCCGGGGCGCTGGAGCGGTCGCTGAACGACAGCGCATCCGCAGCAACCGCACTGCCCGCGCTGCCCGCGCGCGAGCGCCTGGACGCGCTGGCCGTGGCCGCGCGCGAACGTGCCAAGCCCGACCCGCGCGCCCACCTGCTGCTGTTCGACGAACGCCACGGCATCGTCTTCGAGCATCCGGCGGGCGCACCGGTCAAGCGCCTGCCGGGCGCCTTGCCCGCGGTGGCAATCCTGCCGGCGGAGGGTGGCGGCAGCCGCACCGTGGTGGTGACCGCGCCCGAGGAGGCAGCGCCGGCGCTGGCGGCGCGGGGTCTGCACGTGGCCGTCCTGCAGCCCTCCGACGAAACCGGCGACGGCGGTGGCGGCCTGCACGAGAAGCTGACCGCGATCTCCATCCTGCTGAGCATGACGGCGGCGCTGGTCGGCGCCGCCTTCGCCCAACGCCTGACGCGCCGGCTAGCGAACCTGACGGCGCAGGTGCGGCGGGTGGCCCGCCAGGAGGCCGACGGGATCGTGGAGCCGGCGGGCCGCGACGAAGTAGCGGTGCTGGGCCGCGCCTTCAGCCGTCTGCTGCAGGCGCTGCGCCAGGAGCACGACGATCTCGATCAACTCACCCAGGAACTCGAAGAGCGCGTCGCGGCACGCACGCGCGAGGTCGAGCGCCTGGCCGCCGACAGCCGCTACGCCGCCGTGGTGCGCGAGCGGCTGCGGCTGGCGCGTGACATGCACGACACCCTCGCGCACTCGATGATGGAAATGCTGGTGCAGGTGCGCACACTGCGCGTGCTGTACGAGCACGACCCGCGCCGGCTCGGCGCCGAGCTGGAGCGAGCCGAGCAGGTCGCGCGGGAAGGCCTGAAGGAGGCGCGCGAAGCGGTCAGCCAGATGCGGCTGAACGCGGTACGCGACCTCGGGCTGGGTTCCGCGCTGGCGAGCGCGGTGAACCGCTTTGTCGAGCGCACCGGACTGGACGTGCGTTTCGCCGCCGATCCGCAGGCGGCCAGCTTTGCCGACGAGCGCGCCGAAACCATGTTCCGCATCGCCGAGGAGGTGCTGCGCAACATCGGCCAGCACGCGAGCGCCTCGCACGTCGACGTCGAGCTGATGGACGCCGGCGACGGCGCCATCGAGCTCGTCATTGCCGACGACGGCGTGGGCTTCGATCCGGGCGCGCCGCATCCCGGGCACTACGGCGTGGTCGGCATTCGCGAGCAGGCCGAGCTGATCGGCGCCGAGCTCGAACTGCGCAGCGCACCCGGTGCGGGGTCGAGCGTGCAGCTGAGACTGAAGGTCGGGCCCGAAATGCATGCCCATGCGATGGAGCAACGATGAACGACGCACACCGTCCCGCACTGCCCCGGCACGCTGCCGTCCTCACGCCCTGGCCGGAGCACCTGAACGACGAGGCCCCGCCGGGTCCGCTGTTCCGCTGGGGCCAGCTCCTCATGGCGATGGTCTGCATGGCGACCATCGCCAACCTGCAGTACGGCTGGACCCTGTTCGTGCACCCGTTTGCCGACCGCTTCGGCTGGAGCCTGGCCGCGATCCAGGGAGCGTTCGCGGTGTTCATCGTGACACAGACCTGGTTCGTGCCGATCGAGGGCTACCTCGTCGACCGCTTCGGCCCGCGGCCGGTGGTCCTGACCGGCGGCCTGCTGTGCGCGATCGGCTGGGTGATGAACGCCTTCGTCGATTCACTGGCGCTGCTCTACATCGCCGCGGCGATAGCGGGCATCGGCGCGGGCGCGGTCTACGGCACCTGCGTGGGCAGTGCGCTGAAATGGTTCCCGGACCGGCGCGGCCTGGCCGTCGGGCTCGTGGTCGCCAGCTTCGGCGCCGGATCGGCGCTGAGCGTGGTGCCGATCTCCATGGTGATCGCCTCGCGCGGCTACGAGGCGGCGTTCCTGTATTTCGGCCTCGGCCAGGGCCTGCTGGTGATGGCCCTGGCGCTCGGGCTGGAAGACCCGAACAAGCTGCTGCCGCACATCGAGACGCCGACGGCGCCCGCGCCGGTGCCGCAATCGCGGCGCGACTACTCGCCCGAGGAAACGCTGCACCAGCCGGTGTTCTGGTGCATGTACGCGATCTTCGTGCTGGTCGCCGCCGGCGGCCTGATTGCGACGGCGCAGCTGGCGCCGATCGCGATCGCCTTTCACATCCACGACGCCCCCGTGGCCCTGGGCGGGCTGGTGCTGCCCGCGCTCACGTTCGCGCTGGCGCTGGACCGCGTGCTCAACGGGGCGACGCGCCTGGTGTTCGGCTGGATCTCCGACCGCATCGGGCGCGAGGAGACGATGGTGATCGCCTTCGTGCTGGAAGCCGCCGCAATTCTCGCGCTCTACCAGCTCGGGGCGCACCCGCTGGGCTTCGTGCTGCTGACCGGCGCACTGTTCTTCGCCTGGGGCGAGATCTACAGCCTGTTTCCCTCGACCTGTGCCGATACCTTCGGCTCGCGCTATGCCGCGGCCAATGCGGGTCTGCTCTACACCGCCAAGGGCGTGGCCGCGCTGGCCGTGCCGCTGTCGAGCGCCGTCGTGTCGGCGACCCGCGACTGGCATGCGGTGTTCCTGGCGGCCGGCGCGATGAACCTGCTGGCGGCGCTGCTCGCCTGGTTCGTGCTGCGGCCGATGCGCCGCCGGCTGCTGGCCGCGTCCTAGGACACCCGGTCCGGGATCACTCGACGCGGCGCTGGCGCAGCGCGATCACCGCGAGCTCGGTGCGGCTGCCGGCGTGCAGCTTTTCCATGATGCGGCTGACGTAGTTCTTCACCGTGCCTTCGGCGAGGAACAGCATGGTGCCGATCTGCTTGTTGCTCTTGCCCTCGGCGATGAGCTGCAGCACCTTGGTTTCCTTTTCGTTGAGCGCGGCGGCCGGGTCCTCGGGCTCTTCGGGCCGGTACTCTGGCGGCGGGGCGGTGCCCTGCATGCGGCGGAACTCGTCAAGCACCTTGCGCGCGATCTGCGGCGTCAGGCGCGACTCGCCGCGGTGCACGGCCCGCACGGTGTCCACCACCTCGCGTTCGGTCGCGTCCTTCAGCAGGTAGGCTAGCGCGCCGGCGCGCACGGCATCGAACACCGACTGTTCGGCTTCCAGGGTCGTGAGCACGAGCACGCGGGTCTGTGGCAGCGACGCCGTGATCTCGCGGGTCGCCCCCACGCCGCCCTTGCGCGGCATGTGCAGGTCCATCAGCACCACGTCGGGGCGCAGGCGCTTGGCCTGCTCGATGGCGTCGATGCCGTCGCCCGCTTCGCCCACGACCTCCATGTCCGGCTCCATCGAGAGCATGAGCGCGAGCCCACGCCGCACCAGGGGTTGGTCATCAACGATCAGCAGGCGGATGCGCGGGACAGCGGCCGGGGTCATAGCCGCCGAATATACGTCGCAGTTCACGCCGCCTGTAACGTCGTGCGATGGCGTCGCGTCAGGCGGCACAGCGTTTCGGCCGAGAGGTTGAGGTGCGAGGCGACGTCCTTCTGCGGCAGCCGCTCGACCAGTTCCGGATGCTTGTACGAGAACTGGTTGACGCGGCCCGGCGCATCCAGCAGCAGCAGGCCGACCGCATGTTCCACGATGGCCGCGCCCAGCAGCACCAGCCGTTCGTGGAACTGCCGCCGCACCGCGGGATGGCGTTCCAGGAACGCATACCAGGCGGCCATCGGCAGCGACGCCACCACCGTGCGCTGGGCGCACACGATCGAGAAGCTGGCCCCGACGTTGCGGCGCCACGCATCGAAACAGGTTTCCATGTCGCCCTCGCCGGCGAAGTGCAGCGTCATCTCGCGCCCCTCGGGGCTGGTGACGACGCGCTTGAGCACGCCTTCGACGATGAAGAAGTGCTGCAGGTCGCGGCTGCCCTGCTCAACCAGCCGCTCGCCGCGCGCGCCTTCGTGCACGCTCAGCATCGCGGCCAGCTCTTCGTGTGCGGCATCGTCCAGGCCCGCCAGCAGCACGTGCCTCCTGAGTTGCAGCCGGATGTTGTTGCGCATCGGGTGGTGGGTCAGCGGGTTTTGCATGGACGCAATGTAGGGGCGCGCGGCACGGGGCGAGCCTGCGTTTCGTCATCGCACCGCTGCGCTTTCGGTCACGTTTGCACCATGACGAAAGTCATGGCTGACGTCCGGGAAAACCGGAACGAATTCGCCCCGAAAACGTTGACTCGGGTCAAGAGAAATTCCGGCGCGCATAACGGACAGTCATCCCGCCTCGACCTCCTCTTATCGAGCCTGGAGACAAACCACCATGAGTTCTCAAGCCCATCCATTTCCCGATGCATCCGCCGCGCGCGGTCCCACGTTCCGATGGGGACAGCTGCTGTTCGGCATCGTCTGCATGGCCATGATCGCCAACCTGCAATACGGTTGGACCCTGTTCGTCAACCCGATCGCCGACAAGCACGGCTGGACGCGCGCCGCCATCCAGGTGGCGTTCACTATCTTCGTGCTCACCGAGACCTGGCTGGTCCCCATCGAGGGCTACCTGGTCGACAAGTTCGGTCCGCGCCCCGTGGTGCTGGGCGGCGGCCTGCTGTGCGGCATCGGCTGGGTGATGAACTCCCAGGCCGATACGCTCACGATGCTGTACATCGCTGCGGCGGTCAGCGGCGTCGGCGCGGGCGCGGTGTACGGCACCTGCGTCGGCAACGCGCTGAAGTGGTTCCCGGACCGCCGCGGCCTTGCCGCCGGCATGACGGCGGCCGGTTTCGGTGCGGGCTCCGCCCTGACCATCCTGCCGATCACGGCGATGATCAAGTCGTCGGGCTACGAAGCCGCGTTCCTGTACTTCGGCATCGGCCAAGGGCTGGTCGTGATGGTGCTGGCGCTGATGCTGGCCGACCCGAACAAGCACGTGCAGAAGGCGCCTGTCGCCTCGAAGAACGTGAACCAGACGCGCCGCGACTACGCGCCTTCCGAGGTGCTGCGCAAGCCGGTGTTCTGGGTCATGTACGCGATGTTCGTGATGGTGGCGGCCGGCGGCCTGATGGCCACCGCGCAGCTGGCACCGATCGCCAAGGACTTCAAGATCGCCGACGTGCCGGTGAACATCATGGGCCTGGTGCTGCCCGCGCTCACCTTCGCGCTAGCGATCGACCGCGTGCTCAACGGACTGACGCGACCCTTCTTCGGCTGGGTGTCGGACAAGATCGGCCGCGAGCAGACGATGTTCATCGCGTTCGCGATCGAAGCCGTCGGCATCATGGCGCTGTACCAGTTCGGCTCCAACCCGGTCGCGTTTGTGATCCTGACGGGCATGGTGTTCTTCGCCTGGGGCGAGATCTACAGCCTGTTCCCCTCGACCTGCGCCGACACCTTCGGATCGAAGTACGCCGCCGCCAACGCCGGCATGCTGTACACGGCCAAGGGCACCGCATCGCTGCTGGTGCCGCTGTCCAGCGTGCTGATGTCGAGCACCGGCAGCTGGCACGCGGTGTTCGTCGCCGCCAGCATCATGAACGCGGCCGCGGCCCTGCTCGCGTGGTTCGTGCTGCGCCCGCTGCGTCGCCAGCAGTTGATGGAAGCGACGCACGTGGCGGTGGAAACCGGCTGCCGCAAAGAGCCTGGGCGCCTACGCCCGCTAAGCACCGACGGTCAGATCTTGCCCTTGTGCCGTAACCGGCTGAGGGTCTCCGGCGTCAGGTTCAGATAGGACGCCAGTTGCTTCTGCGGAATCCGGTCCACCAGGTCCGGATGTTTGCGCACGAAGCGGTGGACGCGCCCCGGCGCGTCCAGCAGATGCAGCGTGATGGTGTGGGCCATGATGTCGCTCATCACACCCATCACGCAGTACTCGAACGCGGCCTTGGCCTGCGGCCGCGATTCGAGGAACGCCGCCCACTCCTTGAGCGGCATGCGCGCCACCCGCGTCTTCGTCACGCACACGATGCCGTAGGGCGTCGGCGTGCCCAGGCGCCACGCGGCGTAGCTGGTCTCCATGTCGCGCTCGTCGGCAAAGCGAAGGATCATTTCCTTGCCTTCCTTGTTGGCGACCACGCGCTTGAGGATGCCGTCGATGATGAAGTACTGCTCCATCTCGTGCACGCCCTGGTAAAGCAGGAACTCGCCTTTCTGTCCGTCGAACACCGACAGATGCGTCTCGAGTTCGGCGCGGTCCTCCTCGTCGAGGCCCTTGAGGATCTCGTTCTGCTTCAACTGCAGTCGGATCACGTTGCGCTCGGGATGGTGAACGAGGAACGTCATGGGGCGCCGGATTTTTCGATTCTTGACCGCGGTCAACGGTGGATTGGGCCGGCCCGAATGATAGTCCTCCGCACGCCGAATGCGTCAACGCAGGCGGCAAATCAAGTGAAGTGACTTGCTGTGAAGGAATCCATGTCTTCCGTCCTTGAAACACCCCCGGCGACGATGCACAACGTCGCGCCGATCGCCGAAACGCGTGAACTCACCGACGGCTTCCATCTCGTCATCGATGCGTTGAAGTTGAACGGAATCGAGACGATCTACGGCCTGCCCGGCATCCCGATCACCGACCTCACGCGCATGGCGCAAGCCGAAGGCCTGCGCGTGATCTCGTTTCGCCACGAGCAGAACGCGGGCAACGCCGCCGCGATCGCCGGCTTCCTGACCGGCAAGCCGGGCATCTGCCTGACGGTGTCGGCGCCCGGCTTCCTCAACGGACTGACCGCACTGGCGAACGCAACGACCAACTGCTTCCCGATGATCCTGATCAGCGGTTCGTCCGAGCGCGAGATCGTCGACCTGCAGCAAGGCGACTACGAGGAGATGGACCAGCTCGCGATCGCCAAGCCGCTGTGCAAGGCGGCGTTCCGCGTGCTGCACGCCGAGGACATCGGCGTGGGCATTGCGCGGGCGATCCGCGCTGCGGTCTCGGGCCGCCCGGGCGGCGTCTACCTGGACCTGCCGGCCAAGCTGTTTGCGCAAACCATGGACGCGCAAGCCGGCCGCAAGTCGCTGATCAAGGTGGTCGATCCGGCGCCGCGCCAGATTCCAGCGCCCGACACGGTGCAGCGCGCGCTCGACCTGCTGAAGGGCGCCAAGCGGCCGCTGATCCTGCTCGGCAAGGGTGCCGCCTATGCGCGCGCCGACGAGGCGATCCGCACGCTGGTGGAAAAGACCGGCATCCCCTACCTGCCGATGTCGATGGCCAAGGGCCTGCTGCCCGACACGCACCCGCAGTCGGCCGCCGCGACGCGCTCGTACGCGCTGGCCGAAGCCGATGTCGTGCTGCTGATCGGCGCGCGCCTGAACTGGCTGCTGTCGCACGGCAAGGGCAAGACCTGGGGCGCCGACAAGGGCTCGAAGCAATTCATCCAGGTCGACATCTCGCCCACCGAGATCGACAGCAACGTGGCGATCGCCGCACCGGTGATCGGCGACATCGGCTCCTGCGTGGCCGCGCTCAACGCCGGCCTCGGCGCGAACTGGCCCAAAGCGCCGGCCGACTGGGTCGCCGCGATCGCCGAGCGCAAGGACAAGAACCTGTCGAAGATGGCTGCGCAACTGGCCGCGCGTCCGTCGCCGATGAACTTCCACAGCGCGCTCAGCGTGATCCGCGACGCGGTCAAGGCCCGCCCGGATGCGATGTTCGTCAACGAAGGCGCCAACACGCTGGACTTCGCGCGCTCCATCGTCGACATGTACCAGCCGCGCAAGCGCCTGGACGTCGGCACCTGGGGCGTGATGGGCATCGGCATGGGCTTCGCCGTCGCCGCCGCCGTCGAGACCGGCAAGCCGGTGATCGCGGTCGAGGGCGACAGCGCGTTCGGCTTCTCCGGCATGGAGGTCGAGACCATCTGCCGCTACAACCTGCCGGTCTGCGTGGTCGTCTTCAACAACAACGGCGTCTACCGCGGCACGGACAAAAACCTGGGCGGTGGCGCCGACGTCGCGCCCACCGTCTTCGTCAAGGGCTCGCGCTACGACAAGCTGATGGAGGCCTTCGGCGGCGTCGGGGTCCTCGCCACCACGGCCGACGAACTGCAGAAGGCCATCGACGTCGCGCTGGCCTCGGGCCAGCCGACGCTGATCAACGCCGTGATCGACGAGTCGGCCGGCACCGAGAGCGGCCGCATCAGCAGCCTGAATCCGCAAAGCGCGGTCAAGAAGTCCTAACCCTTTCCAGCACCAGCAATTCAAGTAAGGAGCACTCATATGGGCAACAAACCACTGGCTGGCATCAAGATCATCGATTTCACGCACGTGCAGGCGGGGCCGGCCTGCACCCAGCTGCTGGCGTGGTTCGGCGCGGACGTGATCAAGGTCGAGCGCCCTGGCGCCGGCGACGTGACGCGCACGCAGCTGCGCGACATTCCCGATGCCGACGCGCTGTACTTCACCATGCTCAACAGCAACAAGCGCTCGATCACGCTCGACACCAAGACGCCCGACGGCAAGCAGGTGCTCGAGAAGATGATCCGCGAGTTCGATGTGCTGGTCGAGAACTTCGGCCCCGGCGCGCTGGACCGCATGGGCTTCACCTGGGAGCGCATCCAGCAGCTCAACCCGAAGCTGATCCACGCCTCGGTCAAGGGCTTCAGCGAAGGCCACCACTACGAGGACCTCAAGGTCTACGAGAACGTGGCCCAGTGCGCTGGGGGCGCCGCCTCCACCACCGGCTGGTGGAAGGGCGAGAACTCCGCGCCGACCATCTCGGCGGCGGCGCTCGGTGACTCCAACACCGGGATGCACCTGGCGATCGGCATCCTCACGGCGATCATCGGCCGCAACCAGACCGGCAAGGGCCAGAAGGTGGCCGTGTCGATGCAGGACGCGGTGCTGAACCTGTGCCGCGTGAAGATGCGCGACCAGCAGCGCCTGGAGAAGGTCGGCTACCTCGAGGAGTACCCGCAGTACCCGCACGAGATGGAAGCCTTCGCCGACAAGGTGACGCCGCGCGGCGGCAACGCCGGCGGCGGCGGCCAGCCGGGCTGGATCCTGAAGTGCAAGGGCTGGGAGACCGACCCCAACGCCTACATCTACTTCACCGTGCAGGGCCACGCCTGGGACCCGATCTGCGACGCGCTGGGCAAGCCCGAGTGGAAGACGGACCCGGCCTACACCACGGCGCGCGCCCGCCAGCCGCACATCGAGGAGATCTTCGCCACGATCGAAAACTTCATCAAGGACAAGACCAAGTTCGAGGCCGTGGATATCTTCCGCAAGCACGACATCCCGTGCGCGCCAGTGCTGAGCATGAAGGAGCTGCTGCGCGACGAGTCGCTGCGCAAGAGCGGCTCGATCGTCGAAGTGCCGCACAAGGTGCGCGGCAGCTACTACACGATCGGCAGCCCGATCAAGTTCTCCGACCTGAAGCCCGAGATCACGGCCTCGCCGCTGCTGGGTGAGCACACCGACGAGGTGCTGGCCGAACTGGGCTACTCGAAGGACAAGATCGCCACCTTCCACGCCGTCGGCGTGGTCTGACCCGGGCCGCATCCACCTGAGCGCCGCGGCGCCTGCAAGACACGCGCAGGTTGCCGCGGCGCTCGTTTTTTTGCGAGACTGCCGACATGAAACGCATCCTGCTTCCCTGCGGCGAAAGCGTTCCGGCCCTGGGCCAGGGCACCTGGCATGTGGGCGACGACCCCAGCCGACGCCAGGAGGAAATTGCCACGATCCAGCGCGGGATCGATCTCGGCCTGGCATTGGTGGACACCGCCGAGATGTATGGCGACGGCCGATCGGAAGAACTGGTGGGCGCAGCCATCGCCGCGCGCCGCCACGAGGTCTTCCTGGTCAGCAAGGTCTATCCGCACCACGCCTCGCAGCGTGCGATGCTGCGGGCCTGCGAAGCGAGCCTGCGGCGCCTGCGTGTGGAGACGATCGACCTGTACCTGCTGCATTGGCCCGGTGCGGTGCCGCTGGCCGAGACGGTGTCCGCGTTCGAGGCGCTGCAACGCGCCGGCAAGATCCGGCACTGGGGCGTCAGCAACTTCGACCTCGAGAAGATGCGGCAGCTGTGGCGGGTGCCGGGCGGGCACGCGGCACAGACCAACCAGGTGCTCTACAACCTCGGCGAGCGCGGCATCGAATGGGACCTGCGGTTGTGGCTGCGCGATCGCGGCCTGCCGGTGATGGCGTATTCGCCTTTCGATGAAGGACGGCTGTTGCGCCAGCCGGGGCTGCAGGCGTTCGCCCAGGCCTGCGGCATGACCGCGGCCCAGGTCGCGCTGGCGTGGCTGATGACGCAAGCCGGTGTGATCGCCATCCCCAAGACGGGCAACCGCAAGCGGATGGACGAGAATGCCGCCGCGCTGTCGCGCACCTTGTCGCCGCCCCAGATCGAGGAGCTGCGTCGGCTGTTCCCCGAGCCTTCCGGTGCGGTGCCGCTGGCGATGCTGTGATCAGCCGCGCTCGAACTTGAACACCGCGGTCGAGGCGAGCACGTTCGGCAACTGGCGCACCTCGCGCCCGTCCTGCAGGCCGAAGGCGTCCAGGATCGACAGCTTGTTCTTGGTCGCCAGCACCTCGAAGTCCTTGAAGGTCCCCACCCGGATGTTGGGCGTGTCGTACCACTGGTAGGGCAGGCGCTTGGTCACCGGCATGCGGCCGCGCAGGATCGCCAGCCGGTTGGGCCAATGCGCGAAGTTCGGGAAGGCGACGATGCCGATGCG
>Ga0207853_1000112_pt1 | contig 18774 bp, 17 predicted proteins | sample LuqExpMetagenom6_FD_187764 | JGI IMG/M metagenome (GOLD analysis project Ga0207853, IMG submission 187764) | Tropical forest soil microbial communities from Luquillo Experimental Forest, Puerto Rico - Sample 6 (SPAdes) | ecosystem: Environmental > Terrestrial > Soil > Tropical forest ...
CGCCAGTCGGTACCCGCCGTGAGGCGTTGCAGCGTGGATTCGAGCGCCGCCGCGTCGCGCCCGGTCACGTGCAGCGACGCGCCGAACGCGGCGATCTGTTCGACGCCCGGCTGGCCCTGCAACTGGTCGCCGATCGCCTGCAGGTTCTCGCCGGAAACCGCCCAGGTCGACAGATCCTGCTGCGCGATGATCTCGGCCGCCGTCCCTTGCGCCATGAGCCGCCCATAGGCGATGTAGGCCAGGCGGTGGCAGCGCTCCGCCTCGTCCATGTAGTGCGTGCTGACCAGCACCGAGATGCCGCGCGCCGCCAACGCGTGCAGTTCTTCCCAGAAGTCGCGCCGCGCCTTCGGGTCCACGCCCGCAGTCGGCTCGTCCAGCAGCAGCAGTTCGGGTTCGTGCAGCATGCAGGCCGCCAGCGCCAGCCGCTGCTTCCAGCCCCCCGACAGCGTCCCGGCGAGCTGGTCGGCCCGTGCCGCCAGCTGCAGCCCCTCGATCGCACGCTCGACCGCCTCGCGCCGCGCGCGCATCTCGTACATGCGCGCGACGAAGTCCAGGTTCTCGCGGATCGACAGGTCCTCCCAGAAGGAAAAGCGCTGGGTCATGTAGCCAACCCGGCGCTTGATCTCGCTGGTCTGCGTCCGGATGTCGTAGCCCAGGCAGGTGCCCGAGCCGGAGTCCGGGGTCAACAGACCGCACATCATGCGGATCGCGGTGGTCTTGCCGCTGCCGTTGGGGCCCAGGAAGCCGAGGATCTCGCCGCGCCGCGCGCTCAGCGCGAGATCCACCACCACGTGCTTGTCGCCGAAGCGCTTGTTCAGCCCACGCACGTCGATGGCCTTGTCGTCGGGCGGCGCACTCATTGGAGCGTGACGGTCACCGGCTGGCCCGGATTCAGGCGTTGCGCCGAGCCGGGCGCGGGCCGCGCCTCGATCATGAACACCAGCTTGGCGCGCGTCTCGTTGCTGTAGATCACAGGCGGGGTGTACTCGGCCTGAGGCGCGATGAAGCTCACCGCGGCGGTCATGCCGGCCTCGCAGCCATCGCATTGCAGCGCGACCTTGCGTCCCGGCTGCAGGCCACCGACGATCGCCTCGGGCACAAAAAATCGGATCTTCACGTTCCCGGGGGGCAGCATCCGCACCACCGGACTGCCGGGCGGCACCCATTCGCCTTCGCGAAACAAGGTGTCCGTGACCAGGCCCGCCTGGCCTGCCGACACCTGCTTCTGGTCCAGTCGCCACTGGGCCTGGCTCAGATAGGCGCGGGCCGCCTCCAGTTGCGCGGCCTGCGCGCCGATCTGATGCTCGCGGGCGGGCAGTCGCGCGACTGAAAGCTGATTGGCAAGCTCCTGCGCCCGGGCCGCCTTGATCTCGAGGTCCGCGCGTGAGTCGTCGAGCTGCGCGCGCGCGATGCCGCCGGCCTCGAACTGCGCTTCGTCGCGTCGCACCTGTTGCGCCGCCTGCGCTTGCGCGGCCCGCGCCTGCGCCAGCTGGGCCTGCGCCACATCGACTTCGGGAGTGCGCCGTCCCAACCTCAGATCTGCCAGCTGGGATTGGGCCGCCTTCACCTGTTCATCGGCCTGCCGCCTGGCCGCAACCTCCTCCTGGGTGTCGAGTGCGAAGACGCGCGCGCCGGCATCGATGGCCTGGCCCCGTTGCACCCACAGGCGCTCGAGCCGGCCTCCCAGCGGGGAGGCAAGATGGACGAAGTCGCCCTCGACATAGCCCTGGTAGCCGGAAGCGGACTGGCCCGAGCAGCCGGCAAGCGACGCCAGGACAAAGGCGAACGGAATCGCGGTCAGCTTGCTATGCATGGGAGGCGGCGGCTGAGGCATTCTATGCACGCGCCAGTTGGCGCAGGTGGGGATCCCTTTTTTGTAACACGCAAAAGTACCTAAGGTTTTACCCCCTACCGCGCCGCAACATGCCTTACTAGCATTCGCCATCTTCGCGGCCAGGCATTAGTGCACGAGTATCTGCTGGCCCTAAAGGAGGGCGACTTGTCAGGTGAGATCATTCTCGAGACGAAAGGCTTGACCAAAGAGTTCAAGGGCTTCGTGGCTGTCAACAACGTTGACCTGAAGGTACGTCGCGGCGACATCCATGCACTGATCGGTCCGAACGGGGCCGGCAAGACCACCTTCTTCAACCTGCTCACCAAGTTCCTGCCACCCACGCGCGGCTCCATCACGTACCAGGGCCAGAACATCACGCAGGAGAAGCCGGCCCAGACGGCGCGCCGCGGTATCGTGCGTTCGTTCCAGATCTCGGCCGTGTTCCCGCACATGACCCTGCTGGAGAATGTGCGCGCCGCCCTGCAGCGCAACATGGGCACATCCTTTCATTTCTGGAAGCCCGAGCGCTCGCTGTTCGGCCTGCACGAGCGGGCGATGGAGCTGTTGACGCAGGTGGACTTGCAGGACTTTGCCGGCGAGCTCACGGTGAACCTGCCCTACGGCCGCAAGCGTGCGCTGGAACTGGCCACGACGATGGCGCTGGAGCCCGAGCTGATGCTGCTGGACGAGCCGACCCAGGGCATGGGCCACGAAGACGTGGACCGCGTGACCCAACTGATCAAGAAGGTGTCCCAGGGGCGGACCATTCTCATGGTCGAGCACAACATGAATGTGGTGTCTTCCATCGCCGATCGCATCACGGTGCTGCAGCGCGGCGCCGTCATTGCCGATGGCCCCTACGCGGAAGTCTCACGAAACCCGCAGGTGATCGAGGCCTACATGGGCACGGCATCTGCCGAACTGCAGGGAGCGCACTGATGGCGACGAGCGAACTCCTTCGCATCGAAAACCTCCACGCCTGGTATGGCGAGTCGCATGTGCTGCACGGCGTCAACATGTGCGTCAATGAAGGCGAGGTCGTCTCCCTGCTCGGGCGCAACGGTGCGGGCCGCACCACCACGATGCGCGCCATCGTCGGGCTGACGGGCAAGCGCACGGGCTCGATCCGCATCAAGGGCCAGGAGGTGGTCAACCTGCCCCCGCACCGCGTGGCGCGGCTGGGCGTGGGCTACTGCCCCGAAGAGCGCGGCATCTTCGCCAGCCTTTCGGCCGAAGAGAACCTCATGCTGCCGCCCACCGTGACCAGCGGTGGCATGAGCGTGGCCGAGATCTACGGCATGTTCCCCAACCTCAAGGAGCGCGCTGCCAGCCCCGGCACCCGCCTGTCGGGCGGCGAGCAGCAGATGCTGGCCGTGGCGCGCATCCTGCGCACGGGCGCCCGCCTGTTGCTGCTCGACGAGATTTCGGAAGGCCTGGCGCCGGTCATCGTGCAGAAGCTGGCCGAAATGATCCGCACGCTCAAGGCCAAGGGCTACACCATCGTGCTGGTGGAGCAGAACTTCCGGTTTGCGGCGCCACTGGCCGACCGCTTCTACGTCATGGAGCACGGAAAGATCGTGCGCGAATTCGCGCAGTCCGAACTAGCCGCCAATATGACGATGCTGCAGGAATATCTCGGCGTCTGACACAAGCATTTCAACCAAAGGAGACCCCATGAAACTCAAGAAGGCATTCGCTGCGGTTGCGATGAGCGCCGCCGCACTGTTCGGCGCGACCGCACCCGCCCATGCACAGTTCTCCGGCGACGTGATCCGCATCGGCGTCATCACCGACATGTCGAGCGTGTACGCCGACATCGGGGGCCAGGGCAGCGTCGAGGCCATCAAGATGGCCATCGCCGACATGGGTGGCGCGGTGGCGGGCAAGAAGATCGAAGTGATCTCGGCCGACCACCAGAACAAGCCCGACGTCGCCGCCACCAAGGCACGTGAATGGTTCGACACCCAGGGCGTGGACATGCTGATCGGCGGCACGAACTCGGGCACGAACCTGGCCATGGCCAAGGTCGCCGCCGAGAAGAAGAAGCCCTTCCTGTCGGTGGGTGCCGCGAGCTCGGCGCTGACCAATGAGCAGTGCTCGCCCTATACGCTGCACTGGGCCTACGACACCACGGCGCTGGCCAAGGGCACGGGCAATGCAGTAGTGAAGGCCGGCGGCAAGACCTGGTTCTTCCTCACGGCCGACTATGCCTTCGGCCACCAGTTGCAGGCCGACACGACCAAGGTGGTCGAAGCCGCCGGCGGCAAGGTGGTGGGCTCGGTGCGCGCGCCGCTGAACGCCAGCGACTTCTCTTCCTTCCTGCTGCAGGCGCAGTCGAGCAAGGCGCAGATCCTGGGTCTGGCCAACGCCGGCGGCGACACGATCAACTCGATCAAGGCGGCCAACGAGTTCGGCATCACCAAGACGATGAAGCTGGCCGGCCTGCTGGTGTTCATCAACGACATCCACTCGCTGGGTCTGAAGACCACGCAGGGGATGTACCTCACCGACAGCTGGTACTGGAACCAGAACGCCGAGACGCGCGCCTGGGCCCGCCGCTTCTTCGAGAAGCTCAAGCGCATGCCGTCTTCCGTGCAGGCAGGCGACTACTCCGCCGCATTCCAGTACCTGAACGCGGTGAAGGCCGTTAACAGCGACGATCCGGAGAAGGTGCTCGCGCAGCTCAAGAAGATGAAGTTCAACGACATCTTCATGAAGAACGGCTGGGCGCGTGGCGACGGCCGCGTGATCCACGACATGTACCTGATGCAGGTGAAGTCGCCCGACAAGTCGACCGAACCCTGGGACTATTACGACGTGGTGCAGGTCTTCAAGGGCGAAGAAGCCTGGACGACCAAGGCCGAGAGCAAGTGCGCGCTCTGGAAGTGATCCAGGCCTGAAACTTTGAGCAGCCGGCCCTGCGGGGCCGGTTCTGTCGCCCTATGACCGAAATCTTTGGCATTCCGTTGCAGGCCTTCCTGGGCCAGCTCATGCTGGGCCTGGTGAATGGCGCGTTCTACGCCATGCTCAGTCTTGGCCTCGCGGTGATCTTTGGCTTGCTGGACATCGTGAACTTCGCGCATGGCGCGCTGTACATGGTGGGCGCCTTCGCAGCCTGGATCATGCTGGACAAGTGGGGCGTGAACTACTGGGCCGCGCTGGTCCTCGCGCCGCTGCTGGTGGGCACGCTGGGCGTCATCATCGAGCGCCTGTTCCTCAAGCGACTCTATGGGCTGGACCCCCTGTACGGCTTGCTGCTGACCTTCGGTCTATCACTGATCCTCGAGGGCATTTTCCGCGACCAGTTCGGCGTGTCCGGCCAGTCGTATGCCGTGCCCGAGGCACTGTCCGGCGCCACCAATCTCGGCTTCATGGTGCTGCCCAACTACCGGGCCTGGGTGGTGGTGGCCTCGATCACCGTGTGCCTGGGCACCTGGTTTCTGATCGAACGCACCCGGCTCGGCGCCTACCTGCGCGCCGGCACCGAGAACGCGAAGCTGGTGCAGGCCTTCGGGGTCAATGTGCCGGTGATGGTCATGCTGACCTACGGTGCGGGAGCGGCATTGGCTGCGCTGGCCGGCGTGCTGGCCGCCCCCGTGATCCAGGTGACGCCGCTCATGGGCTCCAACCTCATCATCGTCGTCTTCGCCGTCGTGGTGATCGGCGGAATGGGCTCGATCCTCGGCTCCGTCATCACCGGGTTGCTGCTCGGTGTGATCGAAGGTTTTACGCGGGTTTTCTATCCGGAAGCCTCTAACGTCGTCGTTTTCGTGATCATGGCGATCGTGCTGATGCTGCGCCCCGCCGGCCTGTTTGGAAAGGAAGGCTGAGATGACGACCACGACCACAACGGCTGCAACGGCGACGGTTGCCGGTGCTACCGCGAAGCACGCGCTGCCTGGCGTTCGCCAGCCCGGGATGACCAAGGGTGCGCGCAGCATGTATCTTGCGCTGCTCGCCCTGGCCGTCATCGCCCCGGCCATCGGCCTGTACCCGGTTTTCGGCATGAAGCTGCTTTGCTTCGCGCTGTTCGCCTGCGCGTTCAACCTTCTTCTGGGCTTCACGGGGCTGCTGTCCTTCGGCCACGCCGCGTTCTTCGGCTTTGCCGCATACGCCGGCGGCTGGCTGGTAAAGGCCTGGGGCCTGACGCCCGAACTCGGCGTCATCGCCGGCGCCTTGGTCGGCGCCGCGCTGGGTCTGGTGACCGGCCTCATCGCCATCCGCCGCCAGGGCATCTATTTCGCGATGATCACGATGGCCCTGGCCCAGATGGTCTACTTCGTCTGCCTGCAGGCACCGTTCACGGGCGGCGAAGACGGCATGCAGGGCGTGCCGCGCGGCAAGCTGTTCGGCGTGCTGCCACTCGACTCGGACCTGACGCTCTACTACGTGGTGCTGGCCGTGTTCGTGGGCTGCTACCTGTTCATCATGCGGGTGGTCACATCACCGTTCGGTCAGGTGCTGAAGATGATCCGCGAGAACGAGCCGCGCGCCGTCTCCCTGGGCTACGAAGTCGACCGCTACAAGCTGATGGCCTTCGTGCTGTCGGCCGGGCTGTCAGGCCTGGCGGGCGCGTTGAAGACGATCGTGATGGGTTTCGCCTCGTTGTCGGACGTGCACTGGTCGATGTCCGGCGAAGTGATCCTGATGAGCCTGCTGGGCGGCGTGGGAACGTTCTTCGGCCCGGCATTCGGTGCCGGCATCGTGGTCGCGCTTCAGGACACGCTCGCCGACAAGGTGGGCGAATGGGTCACCGTGATCATCGGCGCCATCTTCGTGGTGTGCGTCCTGGCGTTCCGCAAGGGCGTGGTCGGCGAGATCCACGCGTTCATGGAGCGCCGCCACAAGGTGTCATCCAAGTGATCGGCAAACGGCCGGCGAGCCGTTAGTCTTGCCATTTTGGCGAGGACCCCATGAGCGATCTGTTTTCCCTGCAGGGCCGCACCGCCCTGGTCACCGGCGGCTCGCGCGGCATCGGCCGCATGATCGCGGCCGGTTTCCTGGCGCAAGGTGCCAAGGTCTATATCTCGTCGCGCAAGGCCGAGGCCTGCGAGCAGGCGGCACGTGAACTGTCGGCCGCAGGCACCTGCATCGCGCTGCCTGCCGACGTGTCCACCGTCGAAGGTGCCAAGGGGTTGGCCGCGGCGTTTGCGGCCAAGGAAGCCTCGCTCGATATCCTGGTGAACAACGCCGGTGCGGCCTGGGGCGAGGATTTCGACACCTTCCCGGAAAATGGCTGGGACAAGGTGGTCGATCTCAACCTCAAGTCGCCCTTCTTCCTGACGCAGGCGCTGCACGGCGTGCTGAAGGAAGGCGCGAAGGCGCGTCCGGCCAAGGTCATCAACATCGCCTCGATCGACGGCGTCTCGGTCAATCCGATGGAGACTTACTCGTACGCAGCCAGCAAGGCCGGCCTGATTCACCTGATCAAGCGCATGTCGCTGCGACTCATCAAGGACAACATCGTGGTCAGCGGGATCGCACCCGGCGCATTCGCCTCCGAGATGAACCGCGCCGCGCGTGACCATGGCGATGAAGTCGCCAAGCGCATTCCGGCCGGGCGCATCGGCACGGGTGAAGACATGGCGGGCGTGGCAATCTATCTGGCCTCGCGCGCCGGTGACTATGTGGTGGGTGAGACGATCGTGGTCGACGGCGGCGTGACGCTGGCCCGGGGCTGATTCAACCGGCCCAGGTCCAGTTCTGCGGGCCGCGGCTGGCGATCTTGATGGCGCCAACCCGGTTGCCGAGTTCGGCGCAGCGCACCAGGTCCCAGCCCTGTTCCAGCCCGTACAGCAGCGCACCGCGCCAGGCGTCGCCACAGCCGGTGGGGTCCACTACATCGGCGGCTTTCACGCCGGGCGCCATCCTCTTCTGGCCATCGATCCAGATTTCGCAGCCGTCGGCACCGAGCGTGACGATATAGCCCGATAGACGCCGCGAGATCTCGGCCGCGTCCCAGCCGGTGCGTTCCGACAGCATCTTGCCCTCGTAGTCGTTCACCGTGGCCCAGGTCGCGGCTTCGATGAAGCCGGCGAGTTCCTTGCCGTCGAACATCGGCAGGCCCTGCCCCGGATCGAAGACGAAGGGAATTCCCGCCTGCTTGAACTGCTGCGCGTGTTGCAGCATGGCATCGCGGCCGTCGGGCGAGATCATGCCCAGCTTGATGTCGCTACGCGCTGCGACTTGCGTGATGTGCGCCTGCGTCATCGCCCCGGGGTGGAACGCGGTGATCTGGTTGTTGTCGCGGTCGGTCATGATCATCGCCTGCGCGGTGTAGCTGTCGGCCACCTCACGGACGAACTCGGTGCCGATGCCCAGCGACTGCATGCGCGCGACATAGTCGCGACCATCGCTGCCCACCGTGGCCATGGGCAGGGGCGAGCCCCCCAGCGCCTTCAGGCTGTAGGCGATGTTGCCGGCGCAACCGCCGAAATCGCGGCGCAATTGCGGCACCAGGAAGGACACGTTCAGGATGTGGAGCTGGTCCGGCAGGATCTGCTCGGCGAAGCGTCCGGGGAAATCCATGATGGTGTCGAAGGCGAGCGAACCGCAGATCAGGGCGGACATGGCTTTTCTTTCTTTGTTGCGTCAGGGGTAGAAGGCGAGCACGCGATAGCCGACGATGCGCGAGGCGCTGTTGCCGCTCACGGCGAACGCGACCGATGTGGACCATTCCGCCCCCGGCAGGATCGCCGTGGTCGTTCCCGCGAACTCGCCTGGCGGCAGCACGCGGCGCAACACGGGCTGGTCCTGGCTGTCGGTCAGCGTCAGTTCGAGGGCCGGCATGGCGACCTCGGTGTGTGCCAGGTTTTTCAAGGTCACGTTCAGCCGGTAGGTGTCGGGACGCAACTTGTTGAAGGTGGAGCTGTCGATGATGACGGCCTCGATGCGACGCGGCGGGCCGATGGTGCAACGCGCCAGCTCGCAGAATCTCACGAGCCACGGTCGCAGCGCGGGCTCGGTGGCAGCCAGGTGGTCGCGGTCGTTCCACACGACCTGCAACGCCAGCAGTGCCGTCAGCATCAGCCCCAGCAGCACCAGAACGACTCGCACGGCGGGCCGACGCCAGAACGCCTTGCGCCGAGCCTGACGCACGAAAGACAGGTCGTGCAGCTGCGGCTCGTCCTCGGCCGCCGGTCGACCCTGGCTACGCGAGCTCGCGTGCCGGTGGTCCGACGCGTCCGCCCGCCTGAATTCGAACGGACGGTCGAGCGGATCGGCTCGCAGCACCTTCGCTTGCTCATCCAGGTCGTGGGAATCGGCAAAGCCCACAAGCGCATCCTCATCCACCTCGCTATGGATGGACGCCAGGAAGTCGTCGCCCGGGGCCTTGGCCCCCAGGTCAGCGGCCTCCGCGATCGATGGCATCGTCGAAGCGACGGCTGGTTCTGCGGCGTGTCGGGTATCGGCCGCGTCCTCTGGGAGTGGTGCAACCTGGGCGCCAGGTAGTGCCTCGGCGACGGGAGCCGGCGCCAGTCCCGCTTCGTTCTGGAGGTTCGTGGCTGCGTCGAAAATTTCGGCGCAGTGACCGCAACGCACCCAGCCTTCGGAAATCTTGAGCTGGTCGGCGACGACCTTGAACATCGTCCCGCAGGCGGGGCAGCGCGTGATCAGGCTCATGAGCCGGCCATTGTAGTCAGCCCTTGCGGGCGACTCAGAGCCGCGCGGTCATCAGCACCCAGCCATCTTCGCTGTCGCTGACCTCCAGTGACGCGAATGGCGCATAGGCCTGCTTCAGCTCGTCAGCCTGACGCTCCAGGATGCCGGCCAGCACCAGCGATCCGCCTGGCGCGACGTGCGCGCACAGCAGCGGCGCCAGCACCTTCAGCGGCATCGCCAGGATGTTGGCCAGCACCAGTTCATAGCGCCCGGCGGCGGCGGCCGGCAGACCGGCGTTCAGCTGCACGCCATTGGCCTGGGCATTGTCGATGGTCGATTGCACGGCGGCCGGATCGATGTCGACGGCGTCGATTTCCTTGGCCCCGAAGCGCGCAGCGCCGATCGCCAGGATGCCCGAGCCGCAACCGTAATCGAGCACACGCTGGCCGGTCGGTGGATTCTGTGCAATCCAGCGCAGGCACATGCGGGTGGTGGGGTGCGTGCCCGTGCCGAAAGCCAGCCCCGGGTCGAGGCGGATCAGCTGCCGGGCTTGCGCAGGCGGCTCGTGCCAAGTGGGGACGATCCAGAACTCCGGCGTGATCGGCACCGGCGCGAACTGCGACTGCGTCAGCCGCACCCAGTCCTGGTCCGGCACCTGCGACACGCCCAGGCTCTGGCAGCCTTCGAAGAAGTCCTGCGCCGCGAGGATGTCGGCCGCCTCGCGGGCCGCGGCCTCGTCGGCGAACAAGGCCAGCACGCGCGAGCGGTTCCAGCCCTCCTTGGGCGGCGGCAGGCCAGGCTCGCCGAACAGCGCCTGCTCGGCGTCGGTCTGCGCGTCGGCGTCTTCGACCGAGACGCTCAGCGCGTCGAGCGCATCCAGCGCCTCGCTGACGGGCTCGACCCGCTCTTCGGGGCACAGCAGGCGCAGTTCAAACATGCAAGAGACTCCGGAAAACCAGTCCCGTGGCTAGCGCTTGTGCTGCGACAGCCACTCTTCGAGGTAGTGGATGTTGGTACCGCCATCCATGAACTTGGCGTCCACCATCAGCTCGCGGTGCAGCGCGATGTTGGTGTTGATGCCTTCGACCACGGTTTCCAGCAGGGCCGTGCGCATGCGCGCCAGCGCCTGCTCGCGCGTGTCGCCGTGCACGATGATCTTGCCGATCATCGAATCGTAGTTGGGCGGCACGAAATAGTTGTTGTAGACATGCGAGTCCACGCGCACACCGGGCCCGCCCGGCGCGTGCCACAGCGTGATGCGCCCGGGCGAGGGCACGAACTTGTACGGATCCTCGGCGTTGACGCGGCACTCGATCGCGTGGCCGCGCAGCTGGATGTCGCGCTGGGTGAACGGCAACTTCTCGCCGGCCGCCACCATGATCTGCGTCTTGACGATATCGACGCCGCTGATCAGCTCGGTGACCGGATGCTCGACCTGCACCCGCGTGTTCATCTCGATGAAGTAGAACTCGCCGTCCTCGTACAGGAACTCGAAGGTCCCCGCGCCGCGGTAGCCGATGCGCTTGCAGGCGGCGACGCAGCGCTCGCCGATCTTCTCGATCAGCTTGCGGGGGATGCCCGGCGCCGGCGCTTCCTCGATGATCTTCTGGTGGCGGCGCTGCATGGAGCAGTCGCGCTCGCCCAGGTACACCGCGTTCTTGTGCTTGTCGGCCAGCACCTGGATTTCGATGTGGCGCGGGTTCTGGAGGAACTTCTCCATGTACACCGCCGGGTTGCCGAAGGCCGCGCCGGCTTCGGCCTTGGTCATCTGCACCGCGTTGATCAGCGCCGCCTCGGTGTGCACCACCCGCATGCCGCGCCCGCCGCCACCGCCGGCGGCCTTGATGATCACCGGGTAGCCGACCGACTTGGCGATGCGGCGGATCTGCACCGGGTCATCCGGCAGTTCGCCTTCGGAGCCGGGCACGCAAGGCACGCCAGCCTTGATCATGGCCTGCTTGGCCGACACCTTGTCACCCATGATGCGGATGGACTCGGGCGTCGGGCCGATGAACTGGAAGCCGCTTTGCTCCACCCGCTCGGCGAAATCGGCGTTCTCCGACAGGAAACCGTAGCCGGGATGGATCGCTTCGGCATCGGTGACTTCGGCCGCCGAAATGATGGCCGGCATGTTCAGGTAGCTTTGCGGCGAAGGCGCCGGGCCGATGCACACGGCCTCTTCGGCCAGCTTCACATATTTGGCATCGCGGTCGGCCTCGGAATAGACCATCACCGCCTTCACACCCAGCTCGCGGCAAGCGCGCTGGATTCTCAGGGCGATTTCGCCGCGATTAGCGACCAGGATTTTTTTGAACATTGTTGTCCCCGCGGCTCATCGCCCTGTGCGTGCTGCGCACGCACGCGCCATTTGGTGCGCGCCCACATACGCTGCGCGCAGATGTTGGCGCACCCCCAGGCCGGCGGCCCGAACGCCGCGATTAGCGACCAGGTTTTTCTTGAACATGTGAGTAAGAGCCTCTTACTCGATCACGAACAGGGGCTGCCCGAACTCCACGGCCTGGCCGTTGTCCACCAGGATCTTGGTGATCGTTCCGCTCTTGTCGGCCTCGATCTCATTGAGGATCTTCATGGCCTCGATGATGCAGACGGTGTCGCCTTCCTTGACCTGCGAACCGATGTCCACGAAAGGCTTGGCTCCCGGGCTGGCCGCACGGTAGAAGGTGCCGACCATCGGAGACTTGACCGTGTGACCCGCCGGTGCAGCCGGAACCGCCGCGCCCGCAGCCGGTCCCGACGCGAGCGCCACCGGGGCCGCGACTGCCGGCATGGCCATTGTGGCGGGAAGGACCTGATGCACCACGGCACCGCCCTTGACGATGCGAACCTTGCCTTCGGCTTCGGTGATTTCCAATTCAGAGACGTTTGATTCCGACACCAGGTCGATCAAGGTCTTGAGCTTGCGCAGGTCCATTTCTCCAGCCTCCGGACAGAAAAGAGGAGGCGAATTTACAGCAAAACCCGCTTACTTTTTCTTTCTTCTTTCTTTTTTCTTTAAATTTTGAAATTTGCTTGACAACGAAGAGGGGCGGAATTACGGATGGGCTGCTCGGACCGGGCTACTTCAGTTGCTCCCACTGCGAAAGTTCGCCCTGGCTGATCCGGCCCATTTTACGTCGCAGCATCTGCCCGCCACCGCCGATCACCACCGTGAATGGCAGGCCGCCGCCGTCATTGCCCATGACCTTCGAGAGCTCCGAGCCACCCACGCCCGCCAAGCCGATCGGATAGCTGACGGGCGTGCGCTGCAGGAAATTTCGCACCGCAGTGGGCTGATCGATCGCCAATCCCAGCAGTTGCCAGCCCTTTGCTGAACTTTGGCGGAAAAACGCGTCCAGCATCGGCATTTCTTCGACGCAAGGCGGACACCAGGTGGCCCAGAAATTCACCAGCAAGGGCTTGCCGCGGAAGGCCTGCATCGACAGCGCCGATCCGGAGGGACTGTCAAAGCTCATTCGCCAGAACGAAGGATCGACATCGGCCGGCGTGTCTGAATTGCGCTTGAGCAGGGCCACGCCAGCGCCGGACAGCGCAGCCGCCGCCCCGACGCCCGCAAACAGCAGCAGGCGGCGGCGCGAATCGGGCTCGGGAGCGGTTGGAACGGACGGCGTCATGAGGAGGCATTTTCCAGCAAGGCACGCACGGCGGTGAAATCCCCACGTGGCGTACGGCCGCGCGAATCGGGCTTCAGGGCGCCGCGCACGTCATCGTGGTCATAGATCATGAGGTGGACACCGACCGTCTCGCCCAGTTCGGGACTCAGGCTGGAAAAGCTCAAGGCCTCGACCGGTTCGCCGTTGAAGCCGGTCACCGTGCGCGCTTCGTAATCCACCCGGTTCTCGATCAGCGCGATTTCCGCCGACTTGGGGTCGTCACAAAAGAGCTGGAGATAGATGTCCGACAGGCGCGTGGCCGTGCCGTGCCAGACCGCCCCGCCCAGATACGGCCGGAATTCGCGCAGGCGCTCCATCCAGACCAGCGCCAGCTGGCGCAGCGCGGCCAGCTCCTGGCCCTGGGTATCGGCACAGAAGATGGCGATGTACTCGCGCACCGCATCTTCCAGCGCTTCGTTGTCTGGCAGCGCAGCGCGGGCGTTCAGCCCGAGCTGCTTGACCGCGCGGCGCTTGGCCGGTCCGTATTCCAATCCTTCCTCGACGACCAGACGCGCAGCCGTCTGGGCGATCTCCAATTTGCTGTCCATCAGCGGATTCTGCATTGCCCGCATCACGAGCGGCGCTTACATTTGGCCGACAGCATCCGCTACAAAAGGAGACAAGGCATGAAGAGCACGATGATGGACGTGCCGCTGTCGCTCAACCATTTGCTGGAGCGCGCGGGCCGGCTGTTCGCCGGTAATGAACTGGTATCACGCCTGCCGGACAAGTCCCTGCGGCGCCAGACCTACGGCGAGTACTACCGCCGCACGCGCTCGCTCGCCGCAGCCCTGCAGAAGCTGGGCCTGCGCAAGGGCGACCGCGTCGCCACGCTGTGCTGGAACCACCACGCCCACCTGGAGTGCTATTTCGGCATTCCGGCGGCAGGCGGCGTGATGCACACCCTGAACCTGCGCCTGTCGCCCGACGAGATCGGCTGGATCGCCGGCAACGCGCAGGACCGTTTCCTCGTGGTGGACGATGTCCTGCTGCCGCTGTATCGCCAGTTCGCGCACCTGCACCGCTTCGAGCGGGTGATCGTCTTTCCGTTTTCCGGCGCCGCCGTGCCGGCCGAATTCAGCGACTATGAGGCGCTGCTGGCGGACGCAGATCCGGACAACTTCCAGTACGCACCGCACGACGAAGACGACCCGGTGGCCATGTGCTACACCTCCGGTACCACAGGGCGCCCCAAGGGCGTGGTGTACTCGCACCGCTCCACCATCCTGCACACGCTGGTCGCGAGCCTGGGAGATTTCTGGGGCTTGCGCGGCACCGACGTGGTCCTGCCGGTCACACCGATGTTCCATGCCAATAGCTGGGGGATGCCCTACGGCGCGGTGATGATGGGGGTGAAGCTGGTGTTTCCCGGTCCGCACCTGCACCCGGACGATCTGCTGGACCTGATGAAGATGGAGCCGCCCACCCTCTCGCTGGGCGTGCCGACCATCTGGATGGGCCTGATCCAGACCTACGATGCCGCGCAGGCCGACGGCTCGCCCAACCGGGGCCGCTGGAAGCTGCCGCACGGCATGCGTTCGCTGGTCGGCGGCGCGGCCGTGCCGGAGTCGCTGATCCGCGCCTTCGACAAGCACGGCATCTGGATCATGCAGGGCTGGGGCATGACCGAGACCTCGCCGGTCTGCACCGTCTCCTACCCGCGTGCCGAAATCCGCGATGCGAGCGACAACGAGAAATACCGTCGCGCAGCCATGGCTGGCGTGCCGGTGCCGCTTGTGGACCTGCGCGTGTGGGGCGATGCGGGCAAACAAGACTGGGACGGCCACAGCGTCGGTGAGATCCAGGTACGCGGGCCCTTCATCACCGGCAGCTATCACGAGGTGCCGGTCACGGCGGAGAAGTTCACTGACGACGGCTGGCTGCGCACCGGCGACGTGGCGAATGTGGACAGTCTGGGCTTCGTGCGTATCACCGACCGCACCAAGGACTTGATCAAGTCCGGCGGCGAGTGGATCAGTTCGGTCGACCTCGAGAACGCGCTGATGGCGCATCCGGCGGTGGCTGAGGCCGCGGTCATTGCCATCCCCGACGAGAAATGGGGCGAGCGGCCGCTGGCCTGCGTCGTGCTGAAACCGGGCCAGCAGGCGCAGAAGGCAGCATTCGACGCGCATCTGCTCACGCACAGTTTTGCCAGGTGGCAACTGCCGGAGCGTTACGAATTCATCGACGCCGTGCCGCGTACCTCCACCGGCAAGTTCTGGAAGATGAAGCTGCGCGAACGCTTTCCCAATTAGGCCACAGGCGAGCGAGGCCACGGGCGAGCGGAATTCCGCACGGGTCGCGAAAATGCACGGGCCGATAATTCCGGCCCATGCACATTCATATTCTCGGCATCTGCGGCACCTTCATGGGCGGTCTCGCCGCCCTGGCCCGCGAGGCCGGCCACAAGGTCACCGGGTGCGACGCGGGGGTCTACCCGCCCATGAGCGACCAGCTGCGCGCCCTGGGCATCGACCTGATCGAAGGCTGGAGCCCTGACCAGCTCGCCTTGAAGCCCGACGTCTGGGTGGTGGGCAACGTGGTCTCGCGCGCACGGCAGGCCGATGGGTCCCCGCGCTATCCGCTGATGGAAGCGATCCTCGAGTCCGGCCAGCCGTACACCAGCGGCCCCCAGTGGCTGTCGGAACACGTGCTACAAGGCCGCCATGTGCTGGCGGTCGCCGGCACCCACGGCAAGACGACCACCAGTTCGATGCTCGCCTGGATTCTGGAAAGCGCCGGCCTGGAGCCGGGTTTCCTGATCGGCGGCGTGCCGGGCAACTTCGGCATCTCCGCGCGCCTGGGGCGCGGCAAGCATTTCGTCATCGAAGCCGACGAATACGACACCGCCTTCTTCGACAAGCGCAGCAAGTTCGTGCACTATCGCCCGCGCACCGCTGTGCTGAACAACCTCGAATTCGACCACGCCGACATCTTCGATGACCTGGCCGCCATCGAGCGCCAGTTCCATCACCTGCTGCGCACCGTGCCGGCCACCGGGCGCGTGGTGGTCAACGGGCTGGAGGAAAGCCTGGCGCGCGTGCTGCACAGGGGCTGCTGGAGCGAGGTGCGCAGTTTCGGCACCGCGGCCAGCGACTACACGGCCGTGGGCGAGCCCGACGCCTTCGACGTGCTGCGCCATGGCGCTGCCGCCGGCCGGGTCGAGTGGGACATGACCGGTGTTCACAGCCAGCTCAATGCACTGGCCGCGATCGCGGCTGCGGAGCATGTCGGGGTCGCGCCCGAAGATGCCGCGCAGTTCCTGGCCGAGTTTCGCAGCGTCAAGCGCCGCATGGAGGTCCGCGGCCAGGCCGGCGGCGTCACGGTCTATGACGATTTCGCGCACCACCCCACCGCCATCCGCACCACGGTCGATGGCCTGCGGCGCAAGATCGGCGACGCGCGCATCCTGGCGGTGTTCGAGCCGCGCAGCAACACGATGAAGCTGGGCGCGATGAAGTCGCAGTTGCCCTGGAGCCTGGAGCAGGCGGACCTCGCGTTCTGCCACGCCGGCGGACTGGACTGGGACGCGGCCGAGGCGCTGTCGCCCATGGGCAAGCGCGCGCACGTGGCGCGCAGCATCGACGAGATCGTGGAGATGGTGGCTGCCGCGGCACGGCCCGGCGACCATGTGCTGTGCATGAGCAATGGCGGCTTCGGCGACGTGCACGCGAAGCTGCTGCGGCGGCTGGGTTCTTGAATCAGCGCCCTCCCCCTCTGGGGAGGGCTGGGGCGGGCGTATTGCAAATGCCGAGGCCCCCATCCCGACCTTCCCCCGGGGGAAGGAGGAAGACCGAACACTCAGCGCGAGCGGCGCGCCTTCACCGCATCCGAGAACGTCTCCAGCACACCCATCGAATCGTCCCAGCCCAGGCAGGCGTCGGTGATGCTCTTGCCGAATTCGAGCTGCTGCGGGTTGTCCTTGCCCGGCGTGAACTTCTGGGCGCCGGGGGCGAGGTGGCTTTCCACCATCACACCGAACACGCTGCGCGAACCGGCGGCGATCTGCTGGGCGATGTCGCGCGCCACGTCGACCTGCTTCTCGTGCTGCTTGCTGCTGTTGGCGTGGCTGCAATCGACCATCAGCACCGGCGGCAGCTTGGCCGCTTCCAGGTCGCGGCAGGCGGCGGCGACGCTGGCCGCGTCGAAGTTGGGCGCCTTGCCACCGCGCAGGATCACGTGGCAGTCGCGGTTGCCGTTGGTCTGCACGATCGCGACCTGGCCGTTCTTGTGCACTGACAGGAAGTGGTGCCCGCGTGCGGCGGCCTGGATCGCGTCGGTGGCGATGCGGATGTTGCCGTCGGTGCCGTTCTTGAAGCCGATCGGCGCCGACAGGCCCGAGGCCAGTTCGCGGTGCACCTGGCTTTCGGTGGTGCGCGCGCCGATCGCGCCCCAGGCGATCAGGTCGCCGATGTACTGGGGCGAGATCACGTCCAGGAACTCGCTGCCGGCCGGCAGGCCGATGCGGTTGATCTCGATCAGCAGCTGGCGCGCGATGCGCAGGCCTTCGTCGATGCGATAGCTCTCGTCGAGGTAGGGGTCGTTGATCAGGCCCTTCCAGCCCACGGTCGTGCGCGGCTTCTCGAAATAGACCCGCATCACGATTTCCAGCGTACCGTGGTAGCGGTCGCGCGCTTCCTTCAGGCGACGCGCGTACTCCAGGGCCGCTGCCGGATCGTGGATCGAGCACGGGCCGATCACCACCAGCAGGCGATCGTCCTTGCCGGCCATGATGTTGTGGATCGCGCGGCGCGTGCCGCTGATGAGCGATTCGACCGCCGTTCCCCGGATCGGGAAGAAGCGGATCAGATGTTCCGGGGGAGGGAGCACGGTGATGTCCTTGATGCGCTGGTCGTCGGTTTCGCTGGTCTTGTCGACGGGATGCGCATGCCAGGCGTCGCTGGCGAGGGCGGGCTTCGGATTCATGTCGTGATCTCTCCTGGAAGCAAAGTCAAAAGGGAAGGGGCAAAAAAAAACCGCCGGGGATCCGGCGGTTTCTTTGAGTTCTTGTCGCGTGTTCGTCAGGTACGCTCAGTTCTCTCGACCGCCGGGGCGTGAGATCCAAAAGTAGCCAAAGAAATACGCGTTGAACGCAGTCATGAGTCGGAATGTAGCACAGAGTTATCGGCCCAGCTTCTTCCACCACTGGACCGCTCGATCCACCATCGGCTCTGTCGGCGCATCCAGCGATATCTCGCTCGGACCGCCGCCAGCCTCCAGCCACTGGTCGTACATGTCGATCAGCAACATGCCTTCGCCCAGCGTGCGCCACGCCACCAGCTCGAAGTCCTCGGCGGTGATCGGCAGATACTTGCTGGTCGCGCCGCCATCGAGCAGCCATTGGCCCACCAGCACCCGGAAGTTGTTCAGCGCCTGCAGGTAGCTCGCGTACTCGTAAAGCTCACGCCAGGACAGGCCCAGGTTGACGATCAGGTTGCGGTGCCCGCGCAGCACCGTCAGCAGGTCCACCAGCATGGGTGCGACGATCGTACGCACGCGATGGATGCGCAGCGCCGCGATGATCGCCTCGATGTGCAGCGCCATGTGCGCCATGCTCTCGGAGAACTGGCGGCTGTCCTCGTCGGCGACGGCCGAGCGCAGGAAATTGCTCAGGTCCCCGAACGTGTGAACGCTCGGCAGATTGGTGGAAGGGTCGAGCGGCAGTCT
>Ga0207853_1000117_pt1 | contig 18484 bp, 15 predicted proteins | sample LuqExpMetagenom6_FD_187764 | JGI IMG/M metagenome (GOLD analysis project Ga0207853, IMG submission 187764) | Tropical forest soil microbial communities from Luquillo Experimental Forest, Puerto Rico - Sample 6 (SPAdes) | ecosystem: Environmental > Terrestrial > Soil > Tropical forest ...
CCCGCCGCGAGATCGCGTCGCGCTGGGACATCGGCCTGCACGCGGGCATGCTGCAGTCCTTCGCGAGCGAGACACGGCAATACCAGCTGGGTGTCTCCACCGCGGTGCTGGTGGCGGACAACTTGTGGGCGATGGTGGGCTACAACGCCCGCGGCTTCCTGGATCGCGATTTCGCCGGCGCCCAGTACCGAGCCAAGGGTGCATTCATCAGCGTGCGTTTCAAGTTCGACCAGGACACCTTCCGCCTCAACGAACTCGGTGCGCCGCGCTTCTCATTCAAGAGCTGACCTGATGGCTTCGCTTTTTTCACGAACCTTGTCCGGCCTGGGGCTGGCGTTGGGGCTGCTGTGGGCATCGAGCCCGGCGTATTCTTACCCGGCCAACCAGTGTGCGGCTGATCGCGCAGGCTCCAGTCTGGGCTGTACGGCCCAGGACGTCAGCATCACCAACATGCAGGTCGTGGGCGGTCCGGCCTCGTGTTCCGGCGGCGCGAGCATTACCGTGGATCTGGACGTGACGGTGAATTTCGCCATGCCCAACCGCTATAACGTCGGCATCTTCTTGTCGAACGACGGGAAGAGTCCCTCAGTGACGAGCGCCAGCGGCGGGGCCGCCACCTGTACCGTCAGCGCACTGCCGACGACATCGCCATTCCTCAACCTCGACAGCAATGGTTGCGGCGACGGCAGTTCGGCGATCAACGGCGGCACAGGTTCTGGGGTGGTGCGTATCACGGGCGTGACCGTGCCCTGCCAGTCGCGCTTGTCCAGCGGCAAGCTCTTCATTCCCTTCGTCGTGACCTGGGAGAACACGGCAGGGACGAGCACGTCCTGCATGTCCAACCTGGATGTGGCGGCCGGCACCAAATCCAAGTGCAATGCGCCCACGGTCGACCAGCAATCCGTCTCCGTGGTGGTGCTTCCCACCATCGCCAAGTCAGATCTGATCACCAACATTACGCCGGGCGATTCGACGAGCTACACCATTACGGTCACCAACACGACGGGCATCTTGCTCGACACAGCGAGCGGCAACGCCGCCGTGTTCAAGGACCCGGCCGTTGCCAACCTGGCGGTCAGCAGCGTCACCTGCGCAGCGTCGGGCGGAGCGACCTGTCCCACAGCCGCCTTGTCAGTGTTCAACATGCAGGCCGCCTCCGGGGTCACGATCCCGTCGATGCCGAGCGGCAGCAGCGTGGTGTTCACCGTCAACGCCCAGCTCACCGGCAATCCGACCGGTGTGCTGACGAACACCGCCACCATCACAGCCAATGGCCAGACGAACAGTGCCACCGACGTCGATACCATCGTCTATCCGAACCTGACGACGCAGAAGACGATCACCACAGTCAGCGACCCCTTCAACGGGACATCCAACCCGAAGAACATTCCCGGCGCCGAGGTGCTTTACAGCATCAAGGTGTCGAACACCGGACCAGGCACCGTCAACACCGACGTCCTCACGATCACCGACGCCGTGCCTGCGAACCTGGTGTTCTATGCCGGCGATATCGGCACCAGCGGCTCCGGGCCGATCCGCTTCACCGACGGCTCGCCCACCAGCAACCTGACCTATTCGTTCACCAGCCTCTCCAGCGCCACCGATGGCGTGGCGTTCTCCAAGGATGGTGGCGTGACCTACACCTACACGCCGGTACCCGACGCCAGCGGCTACGACTCGGCGGTCACCCATATCCGGGTCTATCCCAAAGGCAAGATGGCTGCCTGGAGTGGCACGGGCGCTTACCCGTCGTTCACGGTCGACTTCAAGGCGCGCATCAAGTAATCAGCACGGCGGCGGCCGGCCCGGCCAGAGAGGCCGAAAGTAGAATGCGCGCACGCTGGACTCGCTGGTGCAGACCGCGAATGCGGCGGATTTCTGCTGGAAGGTGAGTTGTGCGTGTATCGAATAGAAAAAGGGTCCTCGTCACTGGTGGGGCCGGGTTCCTCGGGTCGCATCTTTGCGAGCGGCTGCTGAACGCGGGTGCCGATGTCCTGTGCGTGGACAACTTCTACAGCGGCACCCGGGACAACGTGGCCCACCTGCTGGCGAATCCCCACTTCGAGCTGCTGCGCCACGACGTGACCTTTCCGCTCTACGTGGAAGTCGACGAGATCTACAACCTCGCCTGTCCGGCCTCGCCGATCCACTATCAGCGCGATCCGGTGCAGACCACCAAGACCAGCGTGCATGGTGCGATCAACATGCTGGGTCTGGCCAAACGCACCCACGCGAAGATCCTGCAGGCCTCGACCAGCGAGGTCTACGGCGATCCCGAGGTGCATCCCCAGCAGGAGAGCTACTGGGGCCATGTGAACCCGATCGGCATCCGCTCGTGCTATGACGAGGGCAAGCGCTGCGCGGAGACGCTGTTCTTCGACTATTACAGGCAGCATCAGTTGCAGGTGAAGGTCGTGCGCATCTTCAATACCTACGGGCCGCGCATGCATCCGAACGACGGCCGTGTCGTCAGCAACTTCATCGTGCAGGCCCTGCGCGGCGAAGACATCACGATCTATGGCGATGGGCAGCAGACACGCAGCTTCTGCTATGTGGACGACCTGATCGAGGGGTTTATTCGCATGATGGCCACCGGCGCCGAGGTGACCGGGCCTTTCAACCTGGGCAATCCGGTGGAGTTCACGATCCGTGAACTGGCCGAGACCGTGCTGCAGAAGGTCGGCGGTCCGTCCCGGCTGGTATTCAAGCCGCTGCCGCAGGACGACCCCAAGCAACGCCAGCCGGACATCACGCTGGCCCGCCGGGCGCTCGGCTGGGAAGCGCGCGTGAAGCTCGACCAGGGGTTGGACAGCACCATCGCCTACTTCCGCACCTTCCTGAACACGTGAACGCCTGAACGCCTGAGCGGTTCGCGCGCGGGCTGGCATCTCGGCGGCCTTGCGCCGCCATCATCGTCGCCCACGGCCGTCCACATCCCCATAGAGGCGGTACCCGTCCGAGAGCCTCAGCCTCGCACCTTTCAGGCCCGGGAAGAACGTCCCGTTACGCGCGGACCATCGGCGCGCGTTGCGATCGCGCGGCGATCGAGGCGGCCGAATCTGACTGACGTCGCAGACGCGCTGGCCCATGGTTTGGAAATATCAGTCGTTGGATTTAATACTTTCTTACTGAATGGCTGTGTTCGCGCCGCGTTCAATCCTGAGATGCTTCGTCGCATTCTGGGAGTGAGCAGGAGGCACTTGTCGTTGCCGGTGCACGCTTCTGCGCGTTTTGAGATGCCGACCATGACATTTGCGCAATCGATAGACACAACGAATCCGTCCTTGCATGGGCCCGCGACTCTTGCTGCATGCGCGTGTCACCGAGCATGCACGCTTGGGACCGCTGACGCATGAACTCCACCAGCACACAGGTCGCTGTCATCGGCACCGGCCCCAATGGTCTATCCGTCGCAACGCAACTGCGCCATCGCGGCCTCGCCGTCCGAGCCTTCGGACCGCCCATGAGCTTCTGGCTGCGCATGCCGGCGACGATCCACCTCAAGTCATTCGCGTGGGCCACGAATGTCGCGGCGCCGCGGCCTCACTTCACCTACCCGGAATACTGCCGCGCCCACGGACTGGAGGACATCGAGCCGTGCAGCATGGCCTCGTTCGCCGAATATGGTCTTTGGGTGCAGCGCGAGCTCGTGCCCGACGTCGTCCCGACGGAGGTGGCAGGCCTTCGGGCGCACGGCGACGGGTTCGAACTGAGCTTGCCGAGCGGTGAGACGGTCGGCGCGCATCGGGTCGTGATCGCGACCGGGCTCTCGTACTTCGAGAACATGCCCAAGGAGCTGCGTGCCCTGCCACCCGCGCTCGCGAGCCACACTGCGGCGCACACCGACTACTCCGTGTTCGCGGGCAAGAATGTCGCGGTGCTGGGTGCGGGCGCCTCGGCCGTCGAGGCGGCCGCGCTGGTGCATGAGGCCGGAGGCCGTTCGCTGCTTCTGGCCCGCGAGAGGGAACTCGTGTTTGTTACGAAGCAGGAAGGGCATCGGACACTTTGCGAAAGGTTTCGAGCGCCGAACTCGGTACTCGGCCCGGGGCGCAAGTCGTGGGTCCTCGAGCACTTCCCGTCGCTGCTGCACTATGTCCCGGAGGCTCGGCGCGTGAAGTTCACACGCAGCCACCTCGGGCCGGCGGGGCCCTGGTGGCTGCGCGCTCGCTTCTTCGGCAAGGTCGCCGTGAAACTAGGCTCGAGAGTGACCGCGGCCGCGGAACGGGGCGGCAAAGTTTGCCTCGACGTTGTCGAAGACGGCAACCCGGCGCCGCGTCCAATGGAGTTCGACCACGTCCTTGCGGGAACTGGATTCGAGGTGGACGTCGATCGCATTCCGTTCCTGCACCCCGAGCTTCGCGCCCGCATCCGCCGCGTCGAACGCTCTCCTGCGCTGTCGCGCGTCTTCGAGTCGTCGGTGCGCGGCCTCTACTTCGTCGGGCCGGCGGCCGCCCTGAGTTTCGGGCCGCTCTTCCGTTTCGTCACGGGCGCGTCGTATGCGGCGCCCACCGTGGCGCGCCACGTGGCGCGTGAGCTCGGGCGCTGAGATACCCGTCCTTTCGCGTTCTGGTCGGCGGGCATGTGTGGCAGCTCGCCAGTCGGGCCAGGAGGGCGACACGCACGGTTCACGGATGCACGCCGAAACAGCGTTTACGGTGCTGCGGGCCCTGGGGTTTGCCCGGGTTCGGGCTAGGGGTGCCGCGGAGTCCCAAAAATCCTGCAAAATAGAACGACCGTTCGTTTTATTTTGCAGGATTTCCATGTCCGTCACTGAACTGCCTCTGCGGCCGCCACGACCTGCCCGTGACGGCCGGGCGCTGCAAAAGGGCCAGCAGACCAAAGCCGCCATCGTCGATGCCGCGCTCGGGCTGGCGACGCAGATCGGGCTGGAAGGTCTGTCGATCGGCGCGCTGGCTGAAGTCACGCACATGAGCAAATCGGGCGTGTTCGCGCATTTCGGCTCGCGCGAGGAGCTGCAGATCTCGGTCATCCGCGAATACCACGCGCGCTTCGAGGAGGAAGTGTTCTACCCGGCCACGCGCGAGCAGCGCGGCCTGCCACGCCTGCGCGCGATGTTCGCCAACTGGATGAAGCGCACCTCGATCGAGATCGACTCGGGCTGCATCTACATCAGCGGCGCGGTGGAGTTCGACGACCGTGCCGGGCCGGTGCGCGATGCGCTGGCCAGCTCGGTGATGACCTGGCATGCGGCCATGAAGCGCGCCATCGCCGGCGCCAAGGCCGAAGGCCACCTGAACGCGGACGTGGATGACGAGCAGATGCTGTTCGAGATCCACGGCCTCATCCTCGCGCTGCATTACGAAGCGCGTTTCCTCAAGAGCCCGGGCGCGATTGGCCGCGCCAACACGGGCTTCGAGAACATCCTGCGGCAGTACGGCGCGCCGGCCACTCCGGCTGCGCCTGCCGCGCTCAACCACCGCCGATCCAGCAAAGCTTCCAAGGAGTAAGAACCCATGCCGACATACACCCCGCCTTTGCGCGACATGCAGTTCGTGATGCACGAGGTACTCAAGGTCACGGACGAATACCAGGCCATGCCGCGCTTTGCGGAGATCGATGCCGACACGATCAATGCCGTACTGGAGGAGGGTGGCAAGTTCGCCGCCGAGGTGGTCTTCCCGCTCAACATCACGGGCGACGAGGAAGGCTGCCGCCTCGACCCCAAGACCCACGAAGTCACCACACCCAAGGGCTTCAAGGAGGCGTACCACAAGTACGTCGAAGCCGGCTGGCCGGCGCTGCCCTGCGACCCAGAGTTCGGCGGCCAGGGCCTGCCCCTGGTGGTGAGCCAGGCCTTCAGCGAAATGATGAACTCGGCCAACCAGGCCTGGAACATGTATCCCGGTCTCACCAGCGGCGCCTATGCGGCACTGCGCGTGCACGGTACGCCCGAGCAGAAGCAGCTCTACGTGCCCAAGCTCGTGAGCGGCGAGTGGACCGGCACCATGTGCCTGACCGAGCCGCATTGCGGCACCGACCTGGGCCTGCTGCGCACCAAGGCCGAGCCGCAGGGCGACGGCAGCTACAAGATCACCGGCAACAAGATCTTCATCTCCGCCGGCGAGCACGACTTCGTATCCAACATCGTGCACCTGGTGCTGGCGCGCCTGCCCGATGCGCCCAAGGGCAGCAAGGGCATCAGCCTGTTCGTCGTGCCCAAGTTCAACGTCAACCCCGACGGCTCGCTAGGCGCGCGCAACGGCATCTTCTGCACCGGCCTGGAACACAAGATGGGCATCCACGGTAACGCCACCGCGCAGCTGACGCTCGATGGCGCGGTGGGCACGCTGGTGGGCGAGGCGAACAAGGGCCTGCAGGCGATGTTCGTGATGATGAACGCCGCCCGCGTCGGCGTCGGCATGCAGTCTCTCGGTCTGACCGAAGTGGCCTACCAGAACGCGCTGGCCTACGCCAAGGACCGCGTGCAGATGCGCTCGCTGTCCGGCACCAAGGCCAAGGACAAGCCGGCCGATCCGATCATCGTGCACCCGGACGTGCGCCGGAACCTGCTCACCGCCAAGGCCTATGCCGAGGGCGGCCGCGCGCTGGCGCAGTTCTGCGCGCTGTTGATCGATCGTGAGCAGTACCACGCCGACGAAAGGGTGCGCAAGGAGTCCGCCGAGCTGGTGGCGCTGCTCACGCCGATCGTGAAGGCCTTCATCACCGACAACGGCTGGATCTCGACCTCGGCCTGCATGCAGGTGTTCGGCGGCCACGGCTACATCAAGGAATGGGGCATGGAGCAGTACGTGCGCGATGCCCGCATCAACATGATCTACGAAGGCACCAACGGCATCCAGTCGCTGGACCTGCTGGGCCGCAAGATCCTCGGCAACAACGGCGCCACGCTCAAGAAATTCGGCAAGCTGGTCGCCCAACTGGTCGAGGAAGAGGGCGTGAACGAGAAGATGGCCGAGTTCATCAACCCGATCGCCTTCCTCGGCGAGCAGATGACCAAGTTCACGACCGAGATCGGGTTCAAGGGCTTCCAGAACCCCGATGAAGTGGGTGCCGCTTCGGTGGACTACCTGCGGGTGCTCGGCCACTTGGTGTTCGGCTACTTCTGGGCCCGCATGGCGCAGGTGGCGCTGCGCGAGATTGCCGCCGGCAACACCGATCCGTTCTACCAGGCCAAGCTACAGACAGCACGCTTCTACTTTGCCAAGCTGTTCCCGGAGACCGCCACGCTCATGCGCACCGCACGTGCCGGCAGCAAGGTGCTAATGGACACCGATCTGGCGCTGGCATGAAGCGGCTGTTGATCGCAGGCCTCGGCCTGTGCGCGGTCGCAGCTTTCGCACAGCCGACCCCGGTGGGCCTGTGGCGCAACGTCGACGACAAGACGGGCGAGGTGAAGGCCGAGATCCGCATCGCCGAGACGGCGATCGGCCTGAACGGTCGCATCGAGAAAGTCTTGAAGAAGGACGCCAAGCCCGACGACAAGTGCAACGAGTGCAGCGACGAGCGCAAGGGCCAGCCCATGGTCGGTCTCGAAATCATCCGGGGCGCGAAGAAGGCCGAAGGCAAGGACGTCTGGGAAGACGGCCGCATCCTCGACCCGGAGAACGGCCGTGAATACCGCTTGCGCCTCACCCCCATCGAAGGCGGCACGAAGCTCGAAGTGCGCGGCTCCTTCGGCCCCTTCGGCCGCACGCAGACCTGGGTGCGCGCCCAATAGTCAACAAGGATCAGCAATCGCGATGAACCGATTCAACGTGAAGAAAGTCGCCGTGCTCGGCGCGGGTGTGATGGGCGCGCAGATCGCCGCACACCTGGTCAATGTGAAAGTGCCGGTGGTGCTGTTCGACCTGCCGGGCAAGGAAGGCGCCAAGAACGGCATCGTCACCAAGGCCGTCGAGGCCCTGAAGAAGATGAAGCCCTCGCCGCTGGGCGTGGCCGACGATGCCGAGCTCATTCAGCCGGCCAACTACGAAGAGCACCTGGCGCTGCTGGGCGAATGCGACCTGGTGATCGAGGCGATCGCCGAGCGCATGGACTGGAAGCTCGATCTCTATCGCAAGATCGCGCCCCACGTCGCGCCGCATGCCATCGTGGCGTCCAACACGTCGGGCCTGTCGATCACGGCGCTGTCGCAAGCCCTGCCCGAGGCGATCAAACCCCGCTTCTGCGGCATCCACTTCTTCAATCCGCCGCGCTACATGTTCCTGGTGGAGTTGATCGCCACGCCCACCACACAGCCGGAAATCCTGGACCAGCTCGAGACCTTCGTCACCAGTGGCCTGGGCAAGGGCGTGGTGCGGGCCAAGGACACGCCCAACTTCATCGCCAACCGGGTCGGCATCGCCGGCATGCTGGCGACGATGAAGGAGGTCGAGAACTTCGGTCTCACTTACGACGTGGTGGACGACCTCACCGGCAAGAAGATGGGCCGGGCGAGCTCGGGCACTTTCCGCACCGCCGACGTGGTGGGCCTGGACACCATGGCCCACGTCATCAAGACGCTGCAGGACAACCTGAGCGCCGAGACCGATCCGTTCTACGCCAGCTTTGGCACCCCCGAGGTGTTGAAGACGCTGCTGGAGCTGGGCCATCTGGGCCAGAAGACCAAGGCGGGCTTTTACAAAAAGGTCGGCCGCGATGTCCTGCGCTTCGAGCTCGAATCGCAGGAATACGTGCCGGCTGGCCAAAAGGCAGACGAGGTGTATGCCCGCATGCTCAAGAAGCCGGCCGCCGAGCGCCTGAAGCTGCTGCGCAACGCCGAAGGCCCGCAGGGCAAGTTCTTGTGGGCGATCCTGCGCAACAGCTTTCACTACGCTGCAGTGCACCTGGGCACGATCGCGCACACCGCGCGCGATGTCGATCTCGCCATGCGCTGGGGCTTCGGCATGAAGCAAGGCCCCTTCGAGTTGTGGCAGGAAGCGGGTTGGCTACAGGTGGCGCAGTGGATCCAGGAAGACATCGAGGCCGGCAAGGCGCTGTCGACAGCGCCGTTGCCCAAGTGGGTGTTCGACGGGCCGGTCGCCGAAGCGGGTGGCGTGCACACCGCGCAAGGGTCGTGGAATCCGACCGCGAACCGGTTCGAGCCGCGGCGTGTGTTGCCGGTACATTCGCGCCAGCTGTTTCCCGAGCTGCTGCTGGGCGAAGCCGGCCCGCGTTTCGAGACCGCGGGCACCACGCTGCACGAAGACAAGACCATCCGCCTGTGGACGCTGGACAACCAGGTGCTGATCGCGAGTCTTAAGACCAAGATGCACACCATCAGCCCGGAGGTGTGCGAGGGCCTGCAGCAGGCGGTGGAGATGGCCGAAAAGGATTTCCAGGGCCTGGTGATCTGGTCGGGCGATGAGCCGTTCAGCGCCGGCGCCGACCTGGAGTCCACGCTGCCTGCTTTCATCGCCGTGGGCGTGTCCGCGATCGAGGATGCCGAAGGCTTCATGCAGCAGACCATGCTGCGCCTGCGCTATGCGAGCGTGCCGGTCGTGTCGGCCATTCGCGGGCTGGCGCTGGGCGGTGGCTGCGAACTGGGCCTGTACTCCGCCAAGCGGGTCGCGGCGATGGAGAGTTACATCGGTCTGGTGGAAGTGGGCGTCGGCCTGGTGCCGGGCGCTGGTGGCCTGACGTACATCGCGCGGCGCGCGGCCGAAAATGCTGCAACCAGCACCGACAAGGATCTGCTGAAGTTCCTGACCGAAGGCTTCACCGCCGCCGCCATGGCGAAGGTCGGCACCAGCGCGCTCGAATCGCGCAAGCTGGGCTATTTGCTGGACAGCGACATCGTCGTGCCGAACAAGGACGAACTGCTGTACGTCGCCGTGCAACAGGCCAAGTCCCTGTTCGACGCGGGGCACCGCGCACCGCACCGCCGCCGCTTCCCTGTCGCCGGCCGCAGCGCCAAAGCCACCATCCAGGGACAGCTGGTCAACATGCGCGACGGCGGTTTCATCAGTCGGCACGACTTCCACATCGCGTCGCTCATCGCCAACGTGTTGACCGGCGGCGATGTCGACGCGGGCACGCTGGTGACCGAGGAATATCTGATGGCGCTGGAACGCCAGGCCTTCTGCGAGCTGGTGCAGCACCCGAAGACGCAGGAGCGGATTCTGGGGATGCTGAGTACGGGCAAGCCGGTTCGCAACTGATGCCATGAAGGACGCGGCGTCTTTGTCTTCCTCCCTCTCCCGCTTGCGGGAGAGGGCAGGGGTGAGGGCAAAGACGCTTCGCGGGAACCAGACCGATGCCGAGAAGCTGCTGTGGCATCGCTTGCGCAATCGCCAATTGCTGGAGCTGAAGTTCAGACGGCAGTGCCCGATCGGAAGGTACATCGCAGACTTTGCGTGCCTGGAGATCGGATTGGTGATCGAGCTCGATGGCGGCCAGCACGTTGAGCAACTGGCTTATGACACAGCGCGGGCCCACGAGATGGAGCGGCTGGGCTTCCGGACCCTGCGCTTCTGGGACAACGAAGTACTGAACGAAACCGACGCGGTGATGGAGAAGATTCGCCAGCTGGCGGAGGCCCTCGCCCTCACCCCAACCCTCTCCCGCAAGCGGGAGAGGGAGCAAGAGACAAGGAACAACGGCTTATGACCAAGCAAATCCAAGACGCCTACATCGTCGCTGCCACCCGCACCCCCATCGGGCGCTCGCACAAGGGCAGCTTTCGCAATACGCGGCCTGACGATCTGCTGGCCACCGTGCTCAGGTCGGCACTGGCGCAGGCGCCTTCGCTCGACCCGCAGGCGATCGAGGACATCATCTGCGGCTGCGCCATTCCGGAGGCCCAGCAAGGCCTCAACGTCGCGCGCATCGGCGCCGTGCTGGCGGGCCTGCCCAAGAGCGTGGGGGGTATCACCGTCAATCGCTTCTGTGCCTCGGGGCTGGCGGCGGTCCAGATCGCGGCCGATCGCATCCGCGTGGGCGAAGCCGACGTGATGATCGCCGCCGGCACCGAGAGCATGAGTATGGTGCCGATGATGGGCAACTCGCCCTCGCTGTCGCCCACCATCTTCTCGAATCCGGACGACATCGAGAGCTACGGCATCGCCTACGGCATGGGCCTGACGGCCGAGAAAGTCGCGCAGCAGTGGAAGGTCTCGCGCCAGGCACAGGACGAGTTCGCCTATCGCTCGCACATGAAGGCGGTCGCCGCGATGGCCGCGGGCGAATTCGCGGCCGAGATCACGCCGATCGACGTCGAGGAGCGCTCGGTCGATCTCGAATCGGCCGAGGTCAGCATCGCCCGCCGCACGGTCCGGCTCGATGAGGGCGCGCGGCCCGACACCACGACCGACGGCCTCGCCAAGCTGCGGACCGTGTTCGCCGCGCGCGGCAGCGTGACCGCCGGCAACAGCTCGCAAACCTCCGACGGCGCAGGCGCCCTGATCCTGGCGAGCGAAGCGGCGATCAAGCGCTTCGGCCTGACGCCGCTGGCGCGGTTCGTGAGCTACGCCAACCGCGGTGTGCCGCCGCACATCATGGGCATCGGGCCGGTCGAGGCGATTCCCGCCGCGCTGAAGGCCGCGGGCCTGAAGCAGGACGATCTCGACTGGATCGAACTGAACGAAGCGTTCGCCGCCCAGTCGCTGGCCGTGATCAACACGCTCGGTCTCGATGCGGCCAAGGTCAACCCCATGGGCGGCGCGATCGCACTGGGTCATCCGCTCGGCGCCACCGGCGCTATCCGATCGGCGACAGTGGTTCACGCGCTGGCGCGCAAGAATCTGAAGTACGGCATGGTCACGATGTGCGTCGGCATGGGACAGGGCGCCGCCGGGATCTTCGAAAGGGTCTGACCAGGAGTGGCGAACATGAAGGCCGAGGTGATCGAATCCAGGGATGGAACCAGCATCGCGGCCCGCGTGTTCGAACCGGACAGCCCCGACCGCGGCAGCGTGGTGATCGGGGGCGCCATGGGCGTGCGCCAGGACTACTACGCGCCCTTCGCGCAATGGCTCGCCTCGCAGGGCTGGCGCGTGCTTACCTTCGACTACCGCGGATGCGGCGACTCGGGCCCCAGCGGCAAGGCGCTGAAGGGCTACCGCGCCGATCTGTTCGACTGGACGCGCGACTACGAGGCGGTGATCGACCATGCGCATGCGGCGTTGCCGCAGCGGCCGCTGTTCCTGCTGGGCCACAGCCTGGGCGCGCAACTGCCTGGCTTGCTCGCCAACCAGCACAAGGTCAGCGGCTTGCTCAGCATCGCAGCGGGCAGCGGCTACTGGCGCGAGAATGCGCCCCGGCTCAAGCGCGTCGTGCCGTATTTCTGGTTTGTCCTGGTGCCGCTGGCCACACGGCTGTTCGGCTACTTTCCGGGCCGCCGGCTGCGCAAGGTGGGCGACCTGCCCACCGGCGTGGTGATGCAGTGGCGAAAGTGGTGCCTGTCGCCGCGCTACAGCGTCAGCGCCGAAGGCGAGACCGCGCGCCTGAGCTACGCGCGCGCCACCTTCCCGGTGCACGCCCTGTCGATCACTGATGACGAGCTGATGACGCTGCGCGGCACGCACAGCCTGATCGATCTCTACGAGAACGCGCCGCGCTTGTCCAGCGGCTGGCACCCGCGGACGTCGGCGCACGCCGCCTGGGGCACTTCGGCGCCTTCCGCAGCGAGCACCAGGCACATCTGTGGCCGCGCATGGCCGACTGGCTGAGCGGCCTGTTGCACACTCGCACCGCATGAGCACTCATCCTTTCGATGCCGCCGTCGCGCTGAATGCGACCGGCGAGAACTGCTGGCAAGGCCGCACCAGCCCCGACTACGCGAACTTCATCGGACCCTATGGCGGCATCATCGCCGCGCAGGCGCTCAACGCCGTGATGTTGCATCCGCAGCGCCTGGGTGAGCCGATCGCATTCACCGTGAACTTCGCCGCGGCCATCGCCGATGGCACGTTCGAGGCGCGGGCGCGGCCGGCGCGCACCAACCGCTCGACCCAGCACTGGATCGTGGAGCTGCTGCAGGACGGGCAGGCCGTCACGACCGCGACGGTGATGACGGCGATCCGGCGCGACACCTGGAACGGCGATGAGGCGGCGATGCCGGCCGCACCCCCTGCGCCGGAGGTCACGCCGCCGCAGCACCCGGCGCGCGTCGCCTGGGTGAAGCGCTACGACATGCGCTTCATCGATGGCGGCGTGCCCTACCCCTGGGACGGGCAGGACCAGGGCCACAGCCGCACCGCATTGTGGGTGCGCGACAATCCGCCGCGTGCGCTGGACTTTCCCTCGCTCACGGCCATGGCCGACATCTTCTTCCCGCGCGTCTGGTTGCGGCGCGGCAAGCCCAGCGTGGTCGGCACGGTGACCATGACGGTGTACTTCCATGCCGACGGTGCGCAGCTGCAGGCCGCCGGCACCGGCTACCTGCTCGGGCAGGCGCAAGGCCAGGGCTTCCGCAACGGCTACTTCGACCATGCGGGTCACTTGTGGAGCGAGTCGGGCGTGCTGCTGGCCACCACCCACCAGCTGGTCTACTTCAAGGAGTGACGCGCGTGAAGACCGTGGAATTCTTTTTCGATGTCGGCAGCCCGGCCTCCTACCTCGCCTGGAGCCGCATCGCGGGCATCGCGCAGGCGGCCGGCGCCCAGCTGGCGTACCGGCCGATGCTGCTGGGCGGCGTGTTCCAGGCCACGGGCAACCAGTCGCCGATGAACATCCCGGCCAAGAGCCGCTACATGAAGGACGACCTCGCGCGCTTCGCGCAGCGCCATGGCGTGGCGTTCGCGCACAATGACCACTTCCCGATCAACACGCTGACGCTGATGCGCATCGCCACCGGGCTGCAGATGCGCGATGAAGCGCAAATGCGGTCCTGCGTCGATGCGATCGGCCGCGCGATCTGGGTCGACGGCAAGAACATGAACGATCCGGCCGTGGTCGCCACGGTGTTGCAGGCTGCAGGATTCGATCCGCAGCAATTGCTGGCGCTGGCGGCGGACCCGCAAGTGAAGGAACGGCTGAAGGCCGTGACCCAGGAGGCGGTGGCGCGTGGCGTGTTCGGCGCGCCCACCTTCTTTGTCGACGGCCGCATGTACTGGGGCCAGGACCGGCTCGATTTCATCCAAGAAGCACTGACATGAGCAATGACATCCTCGTTCACGCCGAGCGCGGCGTGATGACCCTCACCTTCAACCGGCTCGAGCGCAAGAATTCGATCACCGCGGCGATGTATGCCGCGCTGGCCGACGCGCTGGAAAGCGCCAAGGACGATGCGGCTGTGCGCGTGGTCCTGATCCAGGGCCACGAGACCGTGTTCTCGGCCGGCAACGACATCAAGGACTTCCTGGAGCAGCCGCCCGCGCAGGAAGGCGCGCCGGTGTTCCGCTTCCTGCGCGCGATCGCCGCGTTTCCCAAGCCGCTAATCGCCGCGGTGTGCGGACCGGCGGTGGGCGTGGGCACCACGCTACTGTTCCATTGCGACCTGGTCTACGCTGGCGACAACGCCGCCTTCTCCATGCCTTTCGTCAACCTGGGCCTGTGCCCCGAGGCAGCGTCCAGCCTGCTCGTTCCGCAGATGCTGGGTTACCACCGCGCGGCCGAAGCCCTGCTGCTGGGCGAGCCCTTCATGGCCGAGGCGGCGCTGGAAGTCGGGCTGGTCAACCGCGTGCTGCCGCCCACCGAGGCCAACGCCTACGCGCAGCAGGTGGCGCACAAGCTCGCCGCCAAGCCGGCCAGCTCGCTGGCCGAAACCAAGCGCCTGATGAAGGGCACGCAGCAGCAATTGGTGCTGCAGCAGATGGACGAGGAAGGCAAGAGCTTCTCCCGCATGTTGCGCGAGCCAGCAGCGCGAGAAGCGTTCGGTGCGTTCATGGAGAAGCGGAAACCTGACTTCTCGAAACTCTAATGGGAGCAACGGCATGAGCCTCAAGGGCAAGACGCTTTTCATCACCGGCGCATCGCGCGGCATCGGCCTGGCGATCGCCAAGCGCGCGGCCGTCGACGGCGCCAATATCGTGGTCGCGGCCAAGACCACCGATCCGAACCCGAAGCTGCCCGGCACCATCTACTCGGCGGCCGAGGAGATCCGGGCGGCCGGTGGCCAGGCCCTGCCGCTGGCTGTCGACATCCGAGAGGAAGAAGCGGTGCTGGCGGCGGTGGCCCGGGCCGCAGCCGAGTTCGGCGGCATCGACATCCTGGTGAACAATGCCAGCGCCATCAGCCTGACCGACACCGAGCACACGCCGATGAAGCGCTACGACCTGATGAACGGGATCAACGCGCGCGGCACCTACCTGTGCACGCAGGCCTGCCTGCCGCAGCTCAAGAAGTCGGCCGAGGCGGGACGCAATCCGCACGTGCTCAACATGTCGCCGCCGCTGTCGATGAAGCAGCACTGGTTCGCGCCGCACACGGCCTACACCATGGCCAAGTACGGCATGAGCATGTGCACGCTGGGGCATTCGGGCGAGCTGCGCAAGTACGGCATCGGCGTCAACAGCCTGTGGCCGCGTACCGCCATCGCCACCGCGGCGCTGCAGATGATCCCGGGCGTTGACATCAGCCTGTGCCGCACGCCCGAGATCCTGGCCGATGCGGCGTATTTCATCCTCACCAGCCCGAGCGGCAACAGCGGCAACTTCTTCATCGACGACGAATTGCTGGCCGCGCACGGCGTCACCGACCTCGGCCGCTACGCGGTCAAGCCAGGCAACCAGAACTTCATTCCCGACTTCTTCGTGGACTGAGCACCGTAACGAGTGCCATGGAGACCGACACGGACGCCCGCGACATCATCAGCGCGCGCTTGCATGGCCTGAGAGGCTGAGAGTCAATCGTTCACGCCCACGCGAGGTCGCCCTGCGTGGTGGGCGCGATCAATTGACTCGCAGCGCCTGAGACCGGCGGGGCTTTGCAGCCCTACACGTTCATCACGGTGACGGCGCGCGCATTGAGGTATGCGTCCATGGCCTCGGGCCCACCTTCCGACCCGTAGCCGGAATCCTTGATGCCGCCGAAGGGCATCTCCGCCGTCGGCATCGCCGGCATGTTGACCCACAGCATGCCGACCTCGACCCGGCGCGCCAGCAGGTCGGCGTTCTTCAGCGACTTCGTGAACGCGTAGCCCGCCAGGCCGAAGGCTAGGCGGTTGGCTTCGGCAATCGCTTCTTCCAGCGTGTTGAAGCCGCGGATCGCGGCCATCGGGCCGAAGGGCTCGTCGTTGAATACCTTGGCGTCCAGTGGCACGTCGGCCAGGATGGTGGGCTGCCAGAAGTTGCCGGCCTCGCCGATGCGCTCGCCGCCGTGCATCACGGTGGCGCCGCGCTCGACCGCGTCGCGCGTGAACTCGGCCATCGCGGTCACACGGCGGGGGTTGGCCAGCGGACCCATCTGCGTGCCCTCCGTCAGGCCGTCACCGACCTTCAGGCCGGCTGCGTGTTTGGTCAGCGCCGCCGCGAAATCGTTCTTCACGCTCTCGTGCACCAGGAAGCGCGTGGGCGAAATGCAGACCTGGCCGGCGTTGCGGAACTTGGCCGCGCCGGCAGCCTTGACCGCCAGCGCAATGTCGGCGTCCTCGCACACGATCACCGGCGCATGGCCGCCCAGCTCCATGGTCACGCGCTTCATGTGCTGGCCGGCCAGCGCGGCCAGCTGCTTGCCCACCGGGGTGGAGCCGGTGAAGGTGATCTTGCGGATGATGCGGTGCGGGATCAGGTAGTTCGAGATCTCGGCCGGGTTGCCGTAGACCAGGCCGAGCACGCCGGCGGGCAGGCCGGCGTCGGCGAAGGCGCGGATCAGCGCGGCCGGGGCGGCCGGCGTTTCCTCCGGCGCTTTCACGAGCATCGAGCAGCCGGAGGCCAGCGCGGCCGCGAGCTTGCGCACCACCTGGTTGATCGGGAAGTTCCAGGGCGTGAACGCGGCCACCGGTCCGACCGGGTCCTTCAGCACCATCTGGCGCGCCGCCAGGTTGCCGCGCGAGGGCACGATGCGCCCGTACACGCGCAGGCCCTCGTCGGCGAACCACTCGATGATGTCCGCCGCGGCCAGCGCCTCGCCCTTGGCTTCCACCAGCGGCTTGCCTTGCTCCTGCGTCAGCAGGGCGGCGATATCGCCAGCGCGCTCGCGCATGAGGGCCGCGGCCCGGCGCATGATCTTGTTGCGCTCGATTGCCGGCAGGTCGCGCCAGGTCTCGAAGCCCTTTTGCGCCGCCGCCAGCGCACGGTCGAGGTCGGCGATGCCGGCGTGCGCGACGCGCCCGATCTCCTGGCCGGTGGCGGGATTGAAGACTGCAAGCGAGCGGCCGTCGGCTGCGTCCTGCCACTGGCCGTCGATGAAGAGCTGGGTGTTCGGATAGGTCATCTTCGTTTCCTTGGAATCTGTCGAAGGCAAACCGGCATTTTCGTGGAATCGGCCGGACCCACCTCAGCCGTGGGGAATCCCGGCCAGCGACAGCACCGACGTGAGACCTTGGTCTCATGTCTGCCCCGCAAGACGCGCTCTAGACTGGACGGCGCCACGTCTTGGAAGGGCCACGGTGACGCCGCTGACGAATCTCCCGCGCATCCTGATGTCCATCCTGGCCATCGGCGGATTGCTGCTGGGCACCGTATGGGTGGTCAAACCCTTCCTCGGCCCGGGGATCTGGGCGGTGACCATCGTCGCCGCCACCTGGCCGCTGTTGCTGAAGCTGCAGGCGGTGTTCGGCGGGCGCCGCTGGCTGGCGGTCATGGCGATGTCGCTGATCCTGCTGGCGATCGTGCTGGCGCCCTTGTTCCTGGCGGTGGACACGGTGCTCGAGCAGTCCGACCGGCTGGTGTCGCTGGTGCGCGCGCTGCCCGAATTGCGCATCCCGTCGCCGCCGGCCTGGGTCGCTGCGTTCCCGATCGTGGGCGGGCGCATCGCGCAGGCCTGGTCGGAGCTGGCCGAGGCCGCGCCGGAGGTGCTGGCGGCGCGGCTGGAGCCCTATGCGACCAAGATGGTGGTGTGGCTGGGCGCGCAGGCCGGCAGCTTCGGGGTGCTGCTCGTGTACTTCCTCTTGATGCTGATCATCGCCGTCATCCTGTATGCCAAGGGTGAAGTGGCAGCCCGCGGCGTCATGCTCTTCTTCCGGCGCCTGGCCGGCCCGCGCGGCGAGGAATCGGTGGTGCTGGCCGGCCAGGCCGTGCGCGCCGTCGCGCTCGGCGTGATCGTCACGGCACTCATCCAGTCGGCCGCGGCGGGTGTCGGCATGCTGATCGTCGGCATCCCGCAAGCCGGGCTGCTCACCGCGCTGGTGTTTATCCTGTGCATCGCGCAGCTCGGGCCGTTCCTGGTCATGGTGCCGGGCGTGGCCTGGCTGTACTGGTCCGGTTCGCCGGGGCGCGGCACCTTCTTCCTCGTCTGGACTCTGGTCGTGCTGGCCATGGACAACGTGCTGCGGCCGTGGCTGATACAGCGCGGTGCCGACCTGCCGCTGCTGCTGATCTTTGCCGGCGTGATCGGCGGACTGCTCGCCTTCGGTGTGATCGGCCTGTTCATCGGCCCGGTGATCCTGGCGGTGAGCTATACGCTGCTGAAGGCCTGGGTGGTC
>Ga0207853_1000118_pt1 | contig 18451 bp, 7 predicted proteins | sample LuqExpMetagenom6_FD_187764 | JGI IMG/M metagenome (GOLD analysis project Ga0207853, IMG submission 187764) | Tropical forest soil microbial communities from Luquillo Experimental Forest, Puerto Rico - Sample 6 (SPAdes) | ecosystem: Environmental > Terrestrial > Soil > Tropical forest ...
CCTGGCGCGCCTGTGCGTCATGAAGCAGCCGACGCTCACGCGTGTGCTCGACCGCATGGAGACCCGGGGGCATGTGCACCGCATCGCCCACGAGACCGACCGGCGCGTGACGCTCATCGCCATCAGCGCCGTCGGCGCTCGCCAGGTGGCAAGCCTGATCGCGCTGGCCAGCGAGCACGAACGGCGCGTGCTCGAGCCGTTCGGGATCGAACGGTCGATCGAGTTGAAGATGACCCTCAAGCAGATGATCGCGCTGCATGAATCGCTGGGCGAGGAGGCACCGGAACCGGACGGGTCTGACACCTGAGCGAAGTACAAGCATGAATCAAGAGACAAGCACTGCCGAGGCGCCGACCCGCACGGACCTGACCTGGAGCGACGCGTTTCTGCTCGGCTACGGCCCGATGGATCGTTCGCACGAAGAATTCGTGTCCTGCGTGCAGGCCCTGCTCGAAGCGGAGGACAGCACCATCGCGCAGGCCTTGGCCGCATTCGCCGATCACGCCGAGCGCCACTTCAGCGAAGAAAACGCCTGGATGACCGAAACGAACTTCCCGCCCGCGGACTGCCATGTGCGCGAGCACGAGGCGGTGCTGAAGTCGGTGTATGAAGTGCAGGAGGCGCTGCGGCAAGGCACCCCGGCGGCGCTCGCGCGCGCGCTGGCACGGGAACTGGTGCGCTGGTTCCCCGGCCATGCCGACTACCTCGATTCGGCACTGGCGCAGTGGATGTCTAAGCGCCAGTACGGCGGCAAGCCGGTGGTGTTGAAGCGACGGTTGGCGGCGCCATCAGCGAGTGGCCTGGTGTCCGGCAGCTAGCGAGCAGCGCTCGCGCAAGCGCCTGCGACACCCAGGCTCAACCCGCCCGCGAAAACGACAGCTGCTGCATCACCTGTTCCTCGCGCTGCGCGAGGCTGCGACGTGCCGCCCATGAGCGGCGCTGCGCCAGCCATTGCGCGGACCCCACCAGCGCTGGAATGAGCCGGCGGCGCGCGGCCGGCATGCTGGCCGCCAGCCACAGCAAAGGCAGCAGCAGCGTCGGCAGGTGACGCTCGAACAGTTCGTCGCCCAGGCCGACGAAAGCCTGCGCGCGGCCGGGCGCGCCCTGGCGGCCGGCGCGGCCGAACAGCTGCCAGTCGACCCGGGCCGACTCGTGCACTTCGAAGCTGAGGACCTGCAGGCCGCCGGCATCGGCCACGCCGGGCGCGAGCAGGATGTCGGTTCCGCGGCCGGCCATGTTGGTGGCGACGGTCACGCAGTGCGGGCCGCCGGCGCGCGCCACGATCTGAGCTTCCTCCGCGTGCTTCTTCGCATTCAGGACTTCGCATGGCACCCCGGCCGCGCGCAGCCGCTCGGCGATGTCTTCGCTGTCGAGAATCCGCCGCGTGCCCACCAGCACCGGCCGTCCTTCGGCGTGCAGGCGGCAGGCCTCGGCGACGATGGCGACCAGCTTCTCGTCGCGTGTGCGGTGGACGTGCCGCTCGCCGGTGCGCAAGCGGCTCGGCACGCGCGGGGCCAGCCGCAGCGTCAGCAAGCCGTAGGTGGACCAGAGCTCATGGCCGATGCCCTGCAGCGTCCCGCTGGCACCGGACAGCACGTGGTAGCGGCGGAAAAAGTCCTGGAAGGTCATGCGCGCTGCGGTCTGCGAGGGATCGGTCAGCTCCAGGTCCTCGCGCGCCTCGATCGCCTGGTGGATGCCATGGCTCCAGGACCGGTCCGGCATGAGGCGGCCGGTGTTCTCGTCGACGATCACGACGCGGCCTTCCTGGACCACGTAATGACGGTCGCGCTGGAACACGTGGCGCGCCAGCAGCGCCATGCACATCAGGTTTTCGCGCCGGTCCGGTTGCTGCCAGAACTCGGGCAGCCGGTGCGCCACCGTGTCCAGCCAGTCTTCGCCCATCGGGGTCAGTCGCACATCCTGGTGGGGCGCGATGTGCACCGTGTAGTGCTCGTCGCGCGCCATCGCATCGACCAGTTCGCGCGCGGTGTGCGTGGCGCGCACCATCAGCGGGTTGCTCTGCGGCGAGGCGATGATCAGCGGCGTGGTGGCCTCGTCGATCAGCACGCCGTCGGCCTCGTCGATGATGGCCGCGTAGAGGCCGCGCATCACCGGCTGCATGCCGACGCCGCCGCCGTTGAGACGCCAGATGCGGCGCTGCACCGGTGTCTGGGCGCCGCGCAACAGCAGTTGGTCGCGCAGGAAGTCGGCCAGCAGCTGTGAGGCGGTGGCATAGACGATGTCGCAGGCGTAGGCCGGCGCCACGGCTTCGCGCGGCAGTTCCTGCGTGACTGCGGCGGCACTGCAGCCGCACAGCGCATACAGCGGGCGCATCAGTTCGACGTCGCGCGCGGCCAGGTATTCGTTGGCGGTGACGACGTGGCAGGGCCGGCCGTCCCAAGCCTGCAGCACGGCCGCCATCGCCACGGCCAATGTCTTGCCTTCGCCGGGTGCCAGCTGCACCGTGTAGCCGTCCGCCATGGCGAGCGCCGCCTCGAACTGCGGCAGTGACGGCGTCATGCCGAGCGTGCGCCGCGTCGCTGCAGCCACGGTGGCCAGGGCAGCCGTCAGTTCGGGTTGGCCCGGCGTGCGGCGAGCACGCTCGAGGCGATAGACCCGCCGTACCCGGGCAACGTGCGCGCGAAACGTCTCTTCGTCGAGGTCGGCCAGCGCGGGAAAGGTCTCCTGCGCCGTACGCACTTCCTGCGCCATGCGCGTGCGGTCACGCCGCAGCAGGTGGCGTGCGAGCCGCTGCAGGCGCCGGGCCAATGACCCGCGCGGCCGTGCCGGGTCGCGCGGGGCGAACCAGGCGGGTGCGACGGTCGAAGGCGCCATGGCGTCAAAGTCCGTAGCGCTTCTGCATCAGCTGCATCACGGCGCGCTGGGCCTGCCAGAACAGCGGCTGGCCCGGCAGCTCCAGCCGCACCTGGCCCGACATGCCATGCAAGGGCACCAGCTGGGCGGGCAACTGCGGCGGCAGCGCCACGTACAGCGCGAAGAAGGATTCGGCGGCCGTGGCGCCGCTGCGATCATCGGTCTTGACGGCGATCTCGCCGCCGCCCAGCCAACCCAGGGCCGGCGACAGCAGCTTCTGCTGCTGGTAGGGAATGAGCTGCACCGAGGTGGCGGCGATCGATGCGTCGGCCTGGCCCGTGAGCTTCACCGTCGCCTCGCGGGGACGCTGCGCGAACAGCTCGTTGGCCTGTTCCTGCGGCACGACGGCGACGAAGCGGAAGCCGCGGCGCTGGACCGTCTCGCCCAGCGGCTGGCCGCGCTGCAGCCAGGTGCCTTCGTTTTCGTGCAGCGCCGGCGAGACCCATTCGCCCGCCGCGGGGCTGCGCACCGTCAGCTGAACCCGGCGCGACTCGAGTTCGACCAGCCGCCGCACCGCGGCTTGCCGCTGTTCCTGCAGCGAGGTCAGCTGCGCCGGCGCCTGCACCAGCGACTGGCGCAGCAACGCCTCCACTTCACGCAGTGCCTGCCGGCTGACCTCGATGTCCTGCTCCAGGTCCGGGTTGCGCAGTTGCGCCACCACGTCGCCGGCGCGCACCTGCTGGCCGTTGCGCGCCACCGCCCGCACCAGGGCGCCATCGACCGTCGCATACACGGTCACCGATTCGCCGGCCTGCAGGATGCCCTGGGCCCGCACCGCATAAGGCAGCGGCACCCAGCCGCCGAGGATCAGCACCGCCGCCAGTACCGACAGCACGCCGGCAAAGGCGCGGCGCCGGTTGCGGGCCACCTGCGGGCCGGTGAGGTGGCCCACCAGCTTGTAGGCCGGCACGAGGAATTTGGTCGCCAGCGTGATGGCCAGGGCCACCACGCCGAGCAGGAACCACTGGTCCAGCAGGAACAGCGAGATGCCCACTGTGACGATCATCAGGTAGACGAAGCTGAGCGAACCATAAGCGGTGAGCCACCACCACTCGCGCTCGTCCTGGGCCGGCGAGTGCAGGTTGGGCGTGCCGAGCAGGAAGCGGTCGCCGAAATACAGCCACTGCTTCTGCGCCTTCTGGTAAAGGTTGGGAATCTCGATCGCGTCGCTCAGCATGTAGTACGCGTCGAATCGCAGCAGCGGATTACCGTTGAAGATCAGGCTCGACACCGAGCCGATGATCATCACGTTGAAGGCGATGCTGTTGACCAGGCCGGCGCCGGTGGACGCCCATACCAGCGCGCCGATGGCCGCGAGGAAGAACTCCACCACCATGCCGGCCGCGCCCACGTAGACGCGGTGCCAGGGATTGCGAAACGCCCAGCTCGCCGTGGCGTCCACGTAGGGCAGCGGCGTGAACAGCAGGAACATCACGCCCAGCGTGCGCACCTCGCCGCCGAAGCGTTTGGTGACGAAGGCGTGGCCCAGCTCGTGCAGCAGCTTGAGCAGCGCCAGGCACAGGTACAGCCACGGCAGGTTGTCCAGCGCCAGCAGGCCTTGCGACTTGTCCAGCAGCGCCTGCCGGTTCTCGAACGCGGCCACCCCGCCCAGACTCACCACCAGCAGCCACACGGCCGCCATCCAAGGGCCGGTGATGAAGCGGATGAAGGGCCGCATCCGGTCCAGCCAGGCGTTCGGGTCGAGCAGCGGGACGCGGAAGAACAGGAAGGACATCGCCTTGCCCGCCAGCTCGCGCCGGCGGGTGCGCCTGACGCGCTCGACGATGGCCTCGTTGTCCGGCTGTTGGCGGAAGTACAGCAGGTTGGACACGTGCAGCTGCGACAGCAGCTGGATCACCGCGTCCTGGCCCGGCGCCTGGGTCGGGTGCGACTCGAGGAACGCGTTCCAAGTCTCCTCCACCGTCTGGTCGGGCGTGAGGCGGCTGATGAAGGCCCAGGCTTCCGGCGTCAGGCGGAAGAAGCGCTGGGTGTAGCTGTCTTCCAGCACGTACCAGTCCTGGCCGCGGAAGCGCTGGCGCTGCACCCGTACCGTGGGCAGCAGGCTGACCCGCATGTTCGCCACACGGAACCAGGAATCGCTGAAGACCGAGCTCGCCACGTCGGCCCCGCTACCACCAGAACTTCATGCGCAGCGCATCGACCAGGCGGTGCGTCGCCACCCAGGCCACGTTGCGCGGCCCCACCTCGACGCGGCCGGCGCCGGTCATGCCCGGTCGCCACCAGGGCTCGGGCTGCGCCAGCAGGCGCGCGGTGAGCATGAACTGGTTGCCCTCCTGGCCTTTCACCTGGGCCACCGGGATCAGCGCGCTCAGCTCGAACGGGATCTTCTGATCGGGCCGCGCCAGCAGCGACAGCTCGCCGCGCGCACCGGCCTTGATGTCGCGGATGTCGCGCTCGGGCACGTGCAACATCAGGTACAGGCCCTGCACCTGGGCGATGCGAAACAAGTGGTCGCCCTTCTTGACCGGCAGGCCAATCAGGTCCTTGCGCTCGCCTTCCACCACCACGCCATCGAAGGGCGCGACGTTGGTGCCGTGCGCGATGTAGTCCTGCAGCCGCGCCAGCCGCGCCTGCGCCTGCGCCAGGCGGGCCTGCGCCACTTCCATCTCGGCGAGGTTGTCGTCGGCGCGGTGGCGCGCCGCCTCGGCCTCGTAGCGCTTGCATTCGGCCAGGGCTTCCACCTCCTGCTGGCGCAGGTCGCGGGTATCGAGTACGGCCAACACCGCGCCGGCCCGCACCATGTCGCCGGCGCTGGCGCGCACGTCGTCCACACGGCCGTCGAACTGTGCGCTGACCATGCGCGTGGCATCGGTGGTCAGCTGCGCGGTGGTCTCGACCTTGTAGTCCCAGGTGCCGAAGATGCCGTACAGCGCCAGCAGCGAAGCCGCCGCCGCGCCCGCCTTGATCCAGGGATGGCCCGGGCCGGCCAGGCGCTCGATGTGATCCTGCGCCCAGCTGGCCAGGCGCCGGCCCCACCAGCGGTCGCGCCGCTGCAGGTCGGCCAGCCAGGGCTGCAGCATGTCGAGCGCCAGCAGCAGCGCGCTGAATTCCGGCAACTGCGGCAGTGCCTGCGGCCAGGCCAGCAGCAGCACCGACTGCACGTTGCCCTGGGCGTCGCGCTGCGGCAAGGTCCAGACCTGCGCGTAGCCCAGGCCGTCGCACAGCTGCGCGTGGGCCGGGCCGCCGGCCGGCACGCCATTGATGGCGGGATGAGACAGGGCCATTTCCTCGGCGGCGGTCTCGTCCAGCGCCGCCTCGATCAGGCGGATGTTCTCGCTCTTGCGCTCGAAGCGCTCCAGGTGGCTGACCGCCACCGCCTGCACGCCGCTGCCGTGCTCCCAGCCGATGGCCGCCAGCACCAGCCCGAAGTGCGCGGCCAGGCCGTTGGCGAGCTTGAGCGTGGCCAGTTCGAAGCTGGCCGTCTGCATCACTTGCGACACCAGGTCCAGCATGGCGAGCAAGTCGCCGTCGGCCGCCCGCGGCGACTCACCGCCGAGGACCACCGGCAGCGCCGCAGGTGCGGGCGACGGCGGCGTGGCGACATCGGCCATCAGCATGGCGCGCATCAGCAGCTCGTTGAGCATGCCGCGCTCCTGCTGCCCGATGTCCAGCAGCACCAGCGCCTCGCCGGTGCCCAGGATGCGCACGGCAGCGAACAGCCGCGCGTTGCCCGCATCGTCGGTGGTCGGCACGTAGGCGAAGCCGTTGTCGCCGGCACGGCCGCAGACGTCCGGCACCAGCTGCGGCCAGGCCCCGGCCAGCCAGCCGGGCTGCACCCCGCCCTCGCCCAGCGCTGTCCAGTCATCGCCGGCCAGGCGCTGAACGGCCACCGCGCCGCGGGCGCGGCACAGGGCTGAGATCAGGTCGCAAAAGCGCGCCCAGTAGGCGGGGTCGATCGGCGACTTGCGCAGCTCGTGCAGCGCCTGCAGCAGCGAGCGCACATCGTGCTGCTGGGGCGGCGGTGGCGCGGCGGCGACGGCGTCGCGTGTCATGGCTGCCTGCTTTCCGGCGACGCCGGCGCGCCCAGCCGCAGCACGGCTTTGCTGCCCGCACGCAGGCGGTTATTCGGATTGGCGATGCCGGCGCGCACTTCCACCAGCCCGCTGGCCGCATCGGCCACCGGAGAAACGAAAGTGATGCGCGCGGGCGCCCGGACCACCGCCGTGCCGTCCTCGACCAGCACTGGCACTGTGGCGCCCTGCTTCAGGCCGGCCACGGCCGCCATCGGCAGGTTGACCTTGAACACAAGGCTGGAGGCGTCGACCAGCCGGATCAGCGGCTCGCCGGGCTTGGCCCATTCGCCCACTTCGATGTCGATCTTGGTCACCACGCCGGCCACGGGCGCAAGCAAGCGCCGCATGTGCTGCTCCTGCTCGGCCCCTTGATGCTCGAGCTTCTCGCGCTGCTTCTGCGCCTGCAGCTGCTCCAGCCGGCCCTTGGTCGACAGGTAATCGCTCTCGACGCGCGCAAGTTCGTCGCGGCTGATGGAGCCGGTCCGGTCGTACACGTTCTTCGCGTCTTCGTACAACACGCGGGCGATGCGCAGCCGCTCCTCGGTGGCGGCGAGCTCGCTGTTGTCGTCGAGGATGACGCGGCGACGCTGCGCCTCCACCGACTGCAGCCGGTCGTCCAGCACCATCAGTACCTGGTTGGCGGCGACCTTGCTGCCGGGCCGCACCGCGCGGCTGGCCACCACGCCGCCGACACCCGAGCTGAGGGTCACGTTGTGCAGTGGTTGCAGCAGGCCCTGGTAGTCGGCGGCGGGTGCGGCCAGCGGCGCCAGCAGTACCAGCGCCCAGGCCAGCACGACGGATCGGGGCATCATCATTCGCTCCTCATGGCGATGTCGTATTCGTCGAGCAGGCTACCCTGGGCGAACTGCCAGGCGACTCGCGCCATCTGGGCGCGCATCGTCGCCTCGGCGAGCCGCTGGCGCGCCTCGAAGGTCTCGTTCTCGCGTTGCAACCACTGGCTCAGCTGGCCCATGCCGAGGCGATAGCGCTCGCGCTCGGCGTCCTCCAGAGTACGGCGCAGCGCCAGGTCGTTCTGCATCTGCGCCACCTGTTGCAGCGCTGCCTGCAGTTCATCGCGGCGCTGGGCGAGGTCGTTGGCCAGCGAGGTGCGGATCGCTTCCAGCTCGAGTTCGTTCTGCTGCACGCGTACGGCCTGCGCCGCGTACTGGCCGCCGGCCTTGCCATTGCCCCCCAGCGGCACCTCCAGGTTGAGGCCGACGGACCAGTCCGGATAGCGGTCGGCGCTGGCGATGTGGCGTGCTTCCGACCGATTGAAAGCCAGGCCGGTCGAACTGTAGGAAGCGTTGAGATCCAGCTGCGGCCGGCGTTGGCTGTCTGCATAGGCCAGGCGCAGCCGGCCCTGCTGCAGCCGCAGCTGCGACACCTGGTACGGCGGCCAGCGATCCAGCGCCCGCTGCAGCGCGCGCTCCAGCGACTCGGGCTCGGGATCGAGCGGCAGGGCCGCATCGCTGGCCTGCAGGTGCAGGCCAGCATCGGCGGCGGCAGAGAGGCTGAGCGCGGTCATCACCTTGGCCTCGGCCTCGCGCTCGGCCTGGCGGCTGCGGGTGAGTTCGGCCTCGCGCGACACCATGGTGGTCTGCACCTCGAGCCGGCCGACCGGCGGTGCGCGGCCGGCGTCGATGCGGGCCTCCACGTCCTGCGCCATCTTGCGCACGTTGTTCAGCGATTCTTCGCGCAGGCGTCGGGCCTGCTGTGCACGCTGCAATTGCCAGTACAGATTGAGCGAATCGGCGGTAGACCGCAGCACTTGCTGCCGGAACTGCGCCCACTGCACCTCGCGCTCCAGTTCGGCGACGCGGCGGTCGGTTTCCAGCACGCCGCGCCCGGCGTTACGCAGCAGCGGCTGCTTCAGGCTCAGCACGATGCCGCTGGTCCACTCCGTGTCCTGCTGGTTGTTGGTGGAGCTGGAGATGAGGTTGTTGGTGCGCCGGACCACGCGGTACGACAGCGCCACTTCACCCGCGGTGAGCAGCCGCTGCCGCACGCCGGCCTCGACGGTACGCGAGCGCTCGTCCAGCACGCCCAGCGTCGCCGCGGAGGAAATGCGCTCTTCCACCGTTCGCTGGCGATTGGCGTCATTGCCGACGGCGTTGGCGAACAGCACGCTCTCGTAGAGCGAGGCTTCGGCCTCGCTCAGGTAGGCCGCCATGTCGACGCCCAGCCGGCTGTAGCGGATCTCGGGATTGCGTACCGCCACGAGTTGGACAAGTTGACGGGGACTGAGTTGCACATCCCCTTTCAACCAGGGAGACGGCGCGCTCTCGATGCCGGCCACGGTGCGCGCCGGCTGCAAACCCTGCGCCTCACAGCCCCCCCAACCCACCAGCGCGCCCGCCAGGAGCAGCGCAAGCGAGATGGGCTTCACGCTTACTGCGCGGCGGCGGGGTGGGCGTCTTCGTGCAGGCTCACGAGGCGCTCGGTCTGCGCGAGCGAGATCAGGTGCGCGTAGATGGCCGGCAGGTAACGCTTGGTGCGGAACTCGAGGAACTTCTCGTCCGACAGGTTGTTCAGGCGCTCTTCGTTGATCACGTAGCAGCCGGAGATGTTCTTCACCCGGCTGGCTTCACGCACTCGCATGTTGAGCGGGGTGAACATGTTGTTGGCCTGCAGGAACTTGCAGAAGTCGCGGGTGAAGGCGTCCATCTGCTGCAGCTCGGCCAGGTAGCGCTTGACGTTGTCGATCACCTGGGTGGGCTCGCCCTTGTCGTCGAACAGCGGCGAACCCTCTGAATCGGACACCAGCGCGCTTTCTTCGTCAATGCACACGACGTACTGGCCGTCATTGCCGGCCGGCGCCAGAGCGAAGGGGTAGCGGCGGATGATGGCCGGCACGTAGGAAGCCTGCCACTTGCCGTCCTTGCCGACGAACAGGTTCTCGCCGGCATTCAGGCCGAGCAGCGCGACCGGACGAAACTCGTCCTTGTCCTTGTCCTCCAGGAACACGATCGGGAAGATTGATGCCGCCCGAGCGAATTCCTGCATCGTCACATAGGCGATGTGGAAGTTCGCAGCGAAACCGAATCCCGACACATCCTTGATTTTTTTCGAGGCGTGACGCTCTTTATTGACGGGTACGACTTTCTGGAACACGAATCTGGTCTCCGAAGTTGCTGTAAGGCAGAACGGCTGAGTTTAGACGACGGTCGCTACAGAATGTAAATACTGTCGAACGGAGAAACGTCGGCCCTGAAATAAGTCACAACTGCACCGACTCGGTCCAATAGTCCACGCTGCTGGCATCCGCCGTGACCTGGCCGCTGGCAAAGGACAAGGCGCCCTCCGCCTGCAAGCGCTGGGACAGCGTCAGACCGGCATCCACGGTGGTCCCGGCCGCGCCCAGGTAGCTTCGCACCTGCGTATTGGCCTGCCCCACCGGCGTTGCGGCCAGAGGGCCGGCCAGCAGGATCGGGGAACTGGCTTGCACTGGCGTCGAAGCGGCCAGCTTCTGCAGCCCGCCGCCGGCGATGAAGCTGTCCGGCTCGCTCGTGATCCGTTGCGAACTGCCCACGGCGACCAGCACCTGCTCGATCGCACCGCCGTGCAGCACGTCGAAGTAGACGCGGCCGTCCGTGCCCGACTCACGCAGCACCAGCCCGCCGGCCGGGTCCACGCGCACGATCGGGGCGGAGACTTCCAGCACCTGCGCACTGCCCACCGCCAAGCCGCGCCCGTAGACATCGACCGCCTGGGCATAGACGTCGATCGCGGCGTCGGCGTTGGCATCGGTCACCTGCCCGCTGGTGGTGCGCAATGACACCGTTCCCGCGGCGCCGCCGGCACCGCGCGCATCGAGTCCGGCGACGGCCAGGCCGGTCGCGGCATTCAGGCCAATGTGCCCGCCCTGGCTGGCGATCACCGCGCCGGCCTGCATGGCCACGCCGCCCGTGTCGCTGGTCAGCTGGATGTCGACGCCCGTGCTGGCCGCCACCCGGCCGGCGACCGTGATCGTGCCGGCGGCCTGCAGGGTCAGGTCGGTGCCCAGGCGCACGCCGCTGCCGGCGGCTGCCACGCCGATGGCGCTGCCCAGGATCTGCACCGGCGAACCGGTGACGGTCAGGTCGGCATCGCCCAAGGTGATCGCGCCGGCCGCGGCGTTTGCGCCCGAACCGATCTGCAAGGCACGGAAACCGCCGCCCACCGCCCTCAGCACGTCGTCGCCGACCAGCAGTTCGCCCGCCGCGGCGGTGCTGCCACCGACATGGATGGCGCCCGCCGCCGTCGGGCCCTGCAACTGCAGCAGGCCCTGCCCTCGCAGGCTGCCGGCACCGCCCAGGGCCTGGACGCCCGACACCTGCAGCAGGGCGTCGCCGCTGCCCAGGTCGGCGCCGGCCTTGAACACCACCTGGCCACCGCCGCGCACGATCAGGTGCGCGCCATTGGCCAGCGTCAGCGGCCCGTTGAAGGTGACGACGCCGCTGGCTTCGATCACCAGGTCGCCGGTGAGGCTGACGGCTGCGCCGAAGGTGACGTTGCTGGCCGCGCTGATGCTCAGCCCGTCGAGGTTGCTGATGGCCTGGTCCAGCAGGATGGCGCCACCGCCCGCGGCCAGGGTCAGCGTATCGCTGGCCCCGCCCAGGCCGGTGATGGCCTGGGTGAGGTGCAGCGTGCCGCTGCCGCCCTGGCCGGCGCTGATGGTGTTAGCGCCATCCACCGTGAGCTGGTCCTGCACCAGGACGTCGCCCTGCAGGCTGAGCCTGCCGTGGGACAGGGTGGTGTGCTCGCCCGTGTCGGCGATGGTGAGCGTGTCGCCGGTCACGCTGCCGCGGATGGCCAGCGTGCCGCCGGCGCCGCTGGCCGTCAGCAGCAACGGATCGTGGAACACGAGCGGACTCGTGGCGCCGTCCAGGACGATGGACTGGTTGGGCAGGCTGCTGCCGATCACGATCTGCGCGAAGCCGTCCTGCAGCAACGCGAGCTCGCCGGTGTCCACCTGCAGCGCCGGGCCGCCCGGGGCCGTGTCGCCGATCACGATGGGCGTGCCGGCGTCCAGCGGCCCGATGCGCAGCGTGCCGCCCGGGCTCGATACTGGCACTTCGATCACCAGGTCGTCGCCGATCAGGTCCACGTCCTCGCCGTGGCGTTGCAGGTCGCCGCGGATCAGGACGCGCCCGTTGCGCGCATCGAGGATGGCCTGGCCCTGGGTGATCAGCGCGCCGGGCTGGATGTCGCCTTCGGCCGTGACATGGATGTCGCCGCTGCCGGTGCGCAGCGAACTGTGGTTGGGGTCCATCATCACGCTGCCGGCCACCGAGGTGACGGTGATCGTGGCGGCGCCCGTGGTCTGCACGTCGGCCTGCGCAGCCAGCGTCAAGGTGCCCTGGGCCGTGAGCGCAATATTGCCGCCCGTGCTGACGACATCGGACTGGGTGACGCTGCCGGTGCGGGCGGTGCTGCCGTCTGCACCTACGCGGTCGACGCCGCTGAAGGTGGTCGCGTCGAGCAGCAGTGCATCGCTCTCGCTGACGGTGATGGACCCGCCGGCAGCGATGCTGAGCGTTCCGATCATGGTCTCGATCGGGTTGGCGGCCGCGCCAACGGCGCCGGCCACGCTCACCTGCAACTGCGCCGCGGCGATATCCACTTCGGTCTCGCCGACGCTTGTGTCACCGTCAAACAGTGCCGCGCCCACGATGCGCACCTGGCCGGTGCCGGCGTTGACGCTCTCGATCGTGACATCCCCGCCAGCTTGCAGCAGCACGTTGCCATGGCCCGAGTTGATGGCGCTGCCCTCGCGCGAATCGATGGCGCGCTGGGCCACGATGTCGATCGTGGTTCCGGACGTCGCCACGCTGGAAGCCAGCACGATGTCGCGCGAAGCCGCCAGGCTCAGCGCGCCCAGCGCGCTGGCGCCGCCGGCGATGTCGAGGTCGCCCGTCGCGCCGCCCGCCTGCAGCAGCAGGTGGCCGGTGGCGGTGACGGCGTCTTGCGTCGCCAGCGTGCCATCGACCGTGCGCAGCACGACGGTGGCGCCGATCACGCCCTGGGTGGCGGCATGCGATGTCGCGGTGGACACGCCCGTCGCGTCCACCCGTCGCACGTCGACCGCGGCGCTGCCGACCACCAGCGCATCGGACTCGGTCAGGAAGATGTCGCTGCCGGCGCGCGCGGCCAGCGTGGCCACAGCGATTTCCAGCGCATTGCCTGCCGCACCGATCGTGCTGCCGGCAAGCAGCTGAGCGACGCCGGCGCGGATATCGACCTCACCGTCGCCAGCGGCGTCGCCGTCCACGATGGCGCCGGCGCTGATCCACACACCGGCAGTGCCGGCCGCCAGCGACTCGATGGTCGCGGAGCCGGCCGCGGACACGGCGATGTTGCCGTTGAGCGTGTCAACCTGCGTGCCCTGCGCCTGCACCAAGTCGCGCCCAGCTGCAAGATCGATGGTCTGCAGCGCGCCGGTGTTCGACACGCTGGCCCCGAGCAGCAAGTCGCGGTCGGCACGGAGGGTGATGTCGCTGCCAGCGCTCACCAGCGCATGGAGTGCGAGGTCGGACGCCGCGCCGCCGGCTGCCAGCAGCAGGTTCCCCGCGGTCTGCACGGCGCCACCGGAGGCGGTGCTGGCCAGCGAGCCCGCCAGCGCCTGCAGCACCAGCGAGCCGCCCGAATTCACGTTGGACAACGTGCCGAGCGCGAGCGCCTGGCTGCTGCCGTCGGTGCCGACGCGCTGGGCGGCGCCGCCGACGGTATCGAGCAGCAACGCATCGCTTTCCGTGAGGAAGGCGGCGCCGCTCGTACGCAGGGCCAGGGTCCCAACGCGGATCTCCAGCGCATTGCCGGCCGCGCCGGCCGTGCCGGCGGTGGTCACCAGCCCCAGGGCTGCGGCCTCGATGTCCACTTCGCTGTCGCCGTCAGCGTCGCCATCGGCCACGCTGGCAGCGTTGATGCGCACCGTGCCACCGCCGGCCGAAAGGCTTTCCAGCGTGGCGTTGCCACCGGCCGTGAGCGCGATGGTGCCGTTGTTGCTGCTGGCGCTGCTGCCTGGGTCCTGGCTGAAGTTGCGGCCGGCCTGCAGCACCAGGCTGCGCCCGGCGCCGGTGGACGCGACCGCGGCACCCAGGGTCAGGTCGCGGGCGGCGTCTAGGGTCAAGTCGCCGCCGGCGCTGACGTTGCCTCGCAACAGCAGGTCCGAGCCGACCGGCCCGCCGGCCTTCAGCAGCAGGTTACCGCTGGCGTTGATGGCGACCGCAGCGTCAGTGTCGATGCTGCCCGCATTGGCCTGCACCACCGCGGTTGCGGCGTTGAGGCCGCTGGTGGCGGCGTTGGCGGTGACCGCGGAGGTGCCATCCGTGCCCACGCGCTGCGTGTTGACGGCCAGGGCGGCGATGGTCAGTGCATCCGTCTCGGCGAGGAACAGGTTGCCGCCAGCAGAGACAGCCAGCGCCTGCACCGTCGTCTCCAGGGCATTATTCGCGGCGCCGATCGCGCCCGTCGTCACGAGTTGCAGGCCGGCGCCGATCACGTCGACTTCGGTCTCGTTGGCCCCCGTGTCCCCGTCGACGATGCTGCCTGCGGCGATGCGCACCCAGCCCGCGCCGGCGTTCAAGGTTTCGATCGTGGCGCTGCCGCCGGCCTGCAGCCCGATGTTGCCGTCCGTGGTGCCGAGCGTCGTGCCCTGCGCCTGCACCAGATTGCGCCCCGCCACGAGGTCGACCGACTTCCCGGCACCGGCGGCGCTGACATTGGCGCCCAGAACGATGTCCTGGCCCGCCGCCAGGCTGAGATGGCCAGCGCTGCTGGATACGGTGCCGCCCAGGTTCAGGTCGGAGGCCGCACCGCCCGCCTGCAACAGCAGGTTGCCGCTGGCGCTGACAGCACCGCTGGATTGGCTGCTCAGGCTGCCGCCGAGCGTGCGCACGACGACTGTCGCGCCGCTCACGTTGGGTTGCGCAGCCAGCGTCACCGCCGCATCGCTGCCGTTGTTGGCGACGCGGTTCACGGTGGCCGTCACGGCTGCCAGGTCGAGGGCGTCGGTCTCGGTCAGGAACACGTCGCCTGCAGCCGCCGCGCTCAGCGTGGTGATGGTGGTCTCAAGCGGGTTGGCTGCGCTGCCGATCCCGCCGGCTGTCGCGATGGCGCGCACGCCAGCGGCCAGGACGTCGACCTCGCTGTCACCGTCCGGATCGCCGTCGACGATGCTGGCGCCGCTCAGACTCACGCGGCCGATCCCGGCCGAGATCGACTCGATCGTCAGCGTGCCGGCCGCGGCCAGCGAGACGTGGCCGTTGGTGGTGGTGAGGGCGCTGCCCTGCGCTTGCAGCAGGTTGCCGCTGGCCAGCAGGTCGATGGTCTTGCCGCCGGTCGCTGTGGCGATCGTGGCGCCCTGGGTCAGGTTGCCGCTGGCGTCGATGGTGATGTTGCCGCCGCTGCTGGTCACCGCCGAGTCCAGGGTGATGTCGCCACCCACGCCGCCGGCCTTGAGCAGCAGGTTGCCGCTGGCACTGACGGCGCCGCCGCTGGCCGCGCCCACCAGCGCGCCGGCCAGGGTGCGCAGCGTGACGGTGCTGCCGCTCACGTTGGCCTGGGTCACTGCCGTCGTGGCGCTGGTCGCGCCGTCGAGTCCGACCCGGTCCACGCTCGTGGTGATCGAGCCCACGGTGAGGCTGTCGCTGTCGACGATGCCCACGGTGCCGCCGGCGCTCACGCTGAGCGTGCCGACCGCCGTCTCCAGCGGGTTGGCACCGGTGCCGGCGGACGAGGTGGCTGTCAGCAGCAGCTGGGCCGCGATGATGTCCACTTCGGTCTCACCGACGCCGGCGTCGCCGTCGACGATGCTGGTGCCGCTGATGCGCACGGTGCCCGTGCCCGCGTTCACGGTTTCGAGGGTGACGCTGCCGCCCAGCGCCAGCAGCTGCACGTTGGCGTTGCTGGCGTTGATCGCGCTGCCCTGCTGGGCATCGATGCGACCCTGGGCCTGGATGTCGATGCTGCTGCCGTCGATGGCGGTGCCGACCGCGGAGCTCAGCGTGACGTCGCGACCCGCCAGCAGGCTCAGCGCGCCGGAGGCAGCGGTGGTGCCGGCCAGCACCAGGTCCGCGGCAGCGCCGCCGGCCTGCAGCAGCAGGTTGCCAGTGGCGGCGATGCTCGTGCCGGCGGCGCTGCTGATGCCGCCGTTCACAGTACGCAGCACCACGTTGCGGCCGCTCAGGCCACGGTCGCCGCCGCCGCTGGCATTCGTGGCGACGCCGGCGGCATCGACCTGCTGGAAATCGACAGTGACGAGGTCCAGGGCCACGGCGTCGGATTCGGTGATGAACAGGTCGCCCGCGCCCGCGTCGGCGCGCAGCGTGCCGACTGTGGTCTCCAGTTGCGCGCCCGCCGCGCCGATGCCGTGGCCGCCGCGCAACCAGGCCCGGCTGGCGACGATGTCGACTTCGCTGTCGCCGGCGGCGTCGCCATCGACGATGCGGTCGCCGCTGATGGCGACGCCCGCGGTGCCCGCCGACAGCAGCTCGAGTGTGACCGTGCCGCCGGCGTGCAGTTCGATGCCACCGTTGGTGGTGGCGGCGCTGGTGCCCTGGGCTTGCGTGAGGTCGCGGCCGGCGCTCAGGCTGATGCTCCTGCCCTGCGCCGCCGTGGACACGCTGGCGTTCAGCAGCGCATCGCGCTCGCCGCGCAACTGCATGCTGCCGCCGCTGCTGCTGACGGCGGCACCGATGGCCAGGTCGGAATTGCCGCCCGCAGCCAGCAGGTAGACGTTGCCCGCCGCGCTGACGGCGCCCTGCGCCGTGGTCGCCAGCGTGCCGTTGACGGTCTGCAGCACGAGGGCGCCGCCGCTCGAGAGGCCGGCCTGCGCGGCGTCGGTCTGGGCACTGAGCGTCACGCCATCCGCGGCCACGCGGTTGACGCTGACGGCCGCTGTTTGCGTGACCGTCAGGGCATCGACTTCCGACAGGAACACGCCCGCAGAGCCGGCCGAGGCGCTGAGCTGCGCCACGCCGGTTTCCAGCGCTTCGCCCGCGGCACCGATGCCGCCGGCGGCCTGCAAGCGCAGCACGCCGGCCAGGACGTCGGCCGATGTGTCGCCGGGGATGTCCTTGATGCTGCCGCCCGCCACGAGGCTGACGCTGCCCGCGCCCGCGTCGAGCAGGCCCACGGTGACGTCGCCGGAAGCGCTCAGACGGATCGCGCCGCCACCGGACGTCATCACGGTGCCGTCGGCCATGGCGATCGCGCCGGCCCCGGACTCGACATCGATGGTGCCGCCCGCGGTGATCACGCTGCCGGAGCCCTGGAAGACGACGCCGGCGGTGCCCAGCACACTGACGTTGCCGGCGCCCACGGCACCCGCCACGACAACGCGTCCGCTGGCGGCTTCCAGCCGCACGTTGCCGCTGCCGGCGGCCACAACCGTGGTGTTGGCGGTCGCGGCGTTCAGCGTGAGGTCGCCGGCGAGCGTGGCCACCACCACGGTGGAGCCGCTGAGGTCTTCCTGCGCCGCATGCGCGGTGCGGGTGGTGCTGCCGTCCGCGCCGACGCGGTTCACGTCCAGCTGGAGGCGATCGATGGTGACGCCGTCACTTTCGGTGAGGAACATGGCCGTGGCGGCGCTCACGCTGAGGGTATCGACCTGCGTTTCCAGCGCCGCGCCGGCCGCGCCAATGGCGCCGGCCGTGGCCCGCAGCTGTGCCGAAGCAGCGGTGATGTCCACTTCGCTGTCGCCGGCCGCGTCACCATCCAGGATGGCGGCCGCGCTGACCCACACGCCGCCGGTGCCGGCGGAGATGTTCTCCAGCGTGGCGTTGTCGCCCGCATCCACCGACACATTGCCGTTGCGGCTGGCGATGGTCGTGTCTTGCGCCTGGAACAGCAAGCGCGTGGCGTGGAGGTCGATGGTCTGGCCATCGGCCGCGGTGCGGACATCGGCGTTCAGGATCAGGTCGCGCGCCGACAGGATGCTGATGCTGCCGCCGCTGCTGCTGACCGCCGAATCGAGCGTCACGTCGGCCAGCGGCGCCTGGGTGTACAGCCGCACGTTGCCGGCTGCAGCCACGGCCGCGTTGCTGCCGACAAGGATGGCGCCGGACTGCGTCTGCAGCGTGAGCGCGCCGGCGCTGCTGAGCCCGCCCAGAGCCGCGTCGATCGGGCCGGTCGCGGCCACGCCGTCGAGACCCACGCGCTGGACGCTGATGGCCGCCAGCTGCTGCACCTCGATCGCGCTGGCCTCGGTGAGGAACAGGCCGGCGCCTGCCGTTGCGCTCAACTGGCCGGCCTCCGTCTCGAGCTGCTCGCTGCCGGCGCCGATCGCGCCCACGGCTTGCAGACGGACGGAACTCCCAAAGATATCGGTGGTCGTTTCACCCGCGTTGTCGGCAATCGCGCTGCCCGAGACCACGGACACCGCGCCCCAGGTGAGCTGGTCGAAGGTGGTGTTGCCGGCCCGATCGGCCGCGGTGCGGGCATCGAGCAGGCCCACCGTCACGCCGCTGGCCGCCTGTACGCGGATCGTGCCGGCGTTGCTGCGGACTACGGCACCGGCGGCCATGACGACCGCGTCGCCAGTGGACTGGATGTCGAGCGTGCCG
>Ga0207853_1000120_pt1 | contig 18312 bp, 14 predicted proteins | sample LuqExpMetagenom6_FD_187764 | JGI IMG/M metagenome (GOLD analysis project Ga0207853, IMG submission 187764) | Tropical forest soil microbial communities from Luquillo Experimental Forest, Puerto Rico - Sample 6 (SPAdes) | ecosystem: Environmental > Terrestrial > Soil > Tropical forest ...
CGCCGACGCCCAGTGGCGCCGCATCGGCCCCTGCGGCCACCTCCACTGTGGGACAGCCCTTGCCCGAGGGCATCCGGCTGGTGCTCGAACTGCCGGCCGGCCAGGCCATGAATGGCGCCCTGACCATCGACTGGGCACGAAAGACCCGGCCATGACGAAGCGCAGGCAAGCCGGTGCGGCCCTCCTGATGGCCATGCTGACGGTGGCGCTGGTTGCCACCTTTGCCGCGGCCGCGCTGTGGCAGCAATGGCGCACCGTCGAAGTGGAAGCCGCCGAACGGGCGCGCGTGCAGTCGGGGTGGATCATCACCGGCGCGCTGGACTGGGCGCGCCTGCTACTGAGCGAGGATGCGAGGGCCGGCACCGTGGACCACCTGGGCGAACCCTGGGCGGTGCCACTGGAGGAATCGAGGCTCTCAAGTTTTCTGGCGGCGGAGGGCGGCAGCGCCGACCTCGCAGGTGGGGTGATGGATGCCTTCCTCTCAGGCCAGATCTCGGATCTGCAGGCGCGCCTGAACGTCATGAACCTGGCCAACGGACAGAACACGGCCGCCCGTGACGCCTTTGCGCGGCTCTTCCAAGACCTCGGCCTGCCACAGACCGAACTGGACACCTTGGAGCAGAACCTGCGCATCGCCATCGCGGCCGTCAACGTCAGTCCCGCGGCGCCGCAAGCACCGCTGCTGCCGCAGACCGTGGACCAACTGGTCTGGCTCGGGGTCAGTCAGGACACAGTGGCGGCACTGGGGCCGTACGTGATGGTCGTGAACTCGCTTCAGCCGACCAAGGTCAATATCAATACGGCGTCCGCCGAGGTGATCGCCGCCGCGGCTGGGGTGAGCATCGCGCAGGGCCAGCAACTGGTAAGCCAGCGCGAGGGCGCGCCTTTCAAGACCGTCCAGGCCGCGCAGGGGATCCTGGGGACGATCACGCCCCAGATCACCGGCCTTCTGGACGTGAGCACGCAATTCTTCGAGGTACGCTCCCGCCTGCGCCTGGATCAGCTCATCGTCGAGGATCGCGCCGTGCTGCTGCGCATCGGGGTGAACAACATACAGATCCTGCAGCGCGAGCGGGTCCTCGTGGCGCCGAATGCGACGACGACGGCGCGCCGTTAGTCATAAGTCCTTTCTACAATCGCCCCAACATGAGCGCCCTCATCGTCGTCCTTCCTGCGCACCCGGTCAGCGGCGGAACCGAATTCGAGTTCGCACTCACGCATGACGGCAGCGCTGTCGCCAGCCACGGCGCCGCGCAGGCGCCGGTGCTGCCGGTGCCCACGCGTGCCGGCAGCGAGGTCGTGGCCATCGTCCCGGCGCGCATGCTGTCGTGGCACCGCGTCGAATTGCCCAAGGGCGTGACGGCGCGCTCGCCGCGCCTGCGCAGCGTGCTCGAGGGCCTGCTCGAAGATCAGTTACTCGACGAGCCCGAGGCGCTCCACTTCGCGCTGCCGCCGCAGGTCCGTGCCGAGACGCCGCTGTGGGTCGCCACCTGCGACCGGGCCTGGCTGCGCGAGACGCTGCAGGCGCTCGAGGCCGCAGGCCGGCCCGTGGCCCGCATCGTGCCCGAGTTCGCGCCCGAGGGCAGCCCGGCGCTCTACGCCCTCGGCGAATCCGAACACGCCAGCCTGGTGCTGACCGGCGCCGATGGCATCCTGCAGCTGCCGCTGGCCACGACGGCGCTGACGCTGCTGCCGTCGCTGCCCGAGAACACGCCCTGCGTCGCCGAGCCACCGGTCGCCGCGCTGGCGGAACAGGTTCTGCAGCACACGCCGGTGCTGGTCCAGCCGGCGCAGCGCTGGGTGCAGGCCGCGCAATCCGCCTGGGATCTGGCGCAATTCGATCTTTCCAGTTCGGGCCGTGCGCGCGCGCTCAAGCGACTCGGCACGGTCTGGGCCGACATGCGGGCCGCACCGCAGTGGCGCCCCGCACGCTGGGGCGCGGTACTGCTGGTGGCCATCAACCTGGTGGGACTCAACGCCTGGGCCTGGCGCGAGCGCTCGGCGCTCGAGGGCAAGCGCGATGCCATGCGGCGCGTGCTGACGCAGACCTTCCCGAATGTGAAGCTGGTGGTGGACGCGCCCGCGCAGATGGAACGCGAAGTAGCCACGTTGCGGCAAGCCACCGGCGCCACGTCGGGGCGCGACCTCGAGGCGATGCTGGGCGCCCTGGCCAGCGTGCTGCCGCCGCAGCGCAGCCTGAGCGCGATCGACTATTTCAACGGCGAGTTGCGCGCCAAGGGACTCGCCTTGCAGCCCGAGGAATTGCGCGCAACGGTGGCCGCATTGAAGTCGCGTGGCTACGGCGCCAGCCAGAATGGCGACATGCTGGTCATCACCTTCGAGGCGCAACCATGAATCCGCAACTCCAGGCCCTGCGCCAGCGTTGGGTCGCGCTGGCGCCGCGCGAAAAGACGATGGTGGCCGTGGCCGCCGCGGTGCTGGCCATCGCGCTGGCCTGGGTCATCGCCGTCGGACCGGCGCTGTCCACGCTGCGTCAATCCGACGAGCTGCGGCGCACGCTCGATGGCCAGTTGCAGCGCCTCATGTCGCTGCAGGCGCAGGCGCAAGCTCTGCAGTCCCAGCCCAAGCAGAACTACGAAGAGGCTTCGCGGCAACTCGAGGCCTCGGTTCGCCAGGGATTGGGCGCGTCGGCACGCATGTCGACCCAGGGTGAACGCGTCACCATCACGCTCACGGGCACGGCGCCCGACGCCCTCGCGCAATGGCTCGCGCAAGCGCGCGTGAATGCCCGCGCCATCCCTGTGGAAGCCCACCTCGTTCGCAACGCCGGCGGGATGTGGGATGGCAACCTGGTCCTCACCCTGCCTGCGAAAACCTGACGGTGCGGACCGCTCCTGCGACCACGGCACCGACACGCGGCTCCTGGACCTGGGCCTGGGCCGGACTGGTCACCGGTCTGCTGGTGGCCCTGGTGCTCTTCCTGCCTGCCAGCTGGCTGGCCGCGCGCATTGAACAGGCCAGCGCGGGCCGGGTGCAATTGCCCGACGCACGCGGCACCTTGTGGAGCGGTTCGGCCCGCCTGGTGTTGACGGGGGGCGCCGGCAGCACGGATGAGCTCACCCTTCCCGGCCGACTCGATTGGCGTGTGCGGCCCCGCTGGAATGGCCTGCTGATCGAACTGGCGTCGCCCTGCTGCACCTCGCAGCCGGTGACGGTGCACGTGAAGCCAACATGGCGCGGCGCTGCACTCGTCGTCGAGGATGGGCAGACACAGTGGCCGGCCGCATTGCTCGCAGGACTGGGAACCCCGTGGAATACGCTTCAGCTCGACGGTGATTTGACCCTCTTAACGCAGAGCCTTTCAGTAGAATGGTTCGAAGGCCGGATGGCGATGGCTGGACGTGCCGAGTTGCGGGCGCAGCGCATGTCGTCGCGCCTTTCCACATTGAGGCCGATGGGCAGCTATCGCATCACCGTCGTTGGCGGCGCTACGCCGACACTGCAATTGGAAACGCTGGAAGGCAGCCTGCAATTGAAGGGAAGCGGCCAATGGGTTGGCTCGCGCCTGCACTTCACCGGCGAAGCTACTGCGGCCCCCGAGCGGGAAGACGCGCTCGCCAATTTGCTGAACATCATCGGGCGACGCAGCGGCGCACGCTCCATCATCTCGATTGGGTAGGGAGACCCGAGAATGAAGAACAACACGCGCACCCTTCTTGCTCGCTCCACCGCGCTGTACGTGGCGTGCGCCATCGCCGCCAGCGGCCCGGGCTTCGCGCAGGCCCAGCGCGCCAAGCCCTCGCGCGAGCCCGTCACGCTGAACTTCGTCAACGCGGACATCGAAGCCGTGGCGCGCACCATGGCAGCGATCACCGGGCGCAACATCGTGGTCGATCCGCGCGTGAAGGGCACCATGACCCTGAGCACCGAACGCCCGGTGGCACCCAGCGTCGCCTACAACCAGTTCCTCACGGCCTTGCGACTTTCGGGCTTCACCATGGTCGAATCGCAAGGGCTGCTCAAGCTCGTGCCTGAAGCCGATGCGAAGCTGCAAACCGGCGCCGTCTACGCCGGACCGGCGCCGGCAGCCGGGGCCCAGATGGTGACGCAGATCTTTCGTCTGAGCTACGAGCCGGCGGGCAACCTGGTGCCGATTCTTCGGCCCTTGATCAGCCCGAACAACACGATCAACGTGAACACCGGCAACAACTCGCTGGTCATCACCGACTATGCCGACAACCTGCAGCGCATCGGGCGCATCATCGCCGCGCTGGACGTCACCAACGCCACCGACGTGGACGTCATCCCGCTGATGAACGTGCTGGCCGCTGATGTCGCACCCGTCGTGCAACGCCTGATCGATGCCAGTGGCGCCGCGGCGGCAGCAGGCGCTGCGCCTGGCGCGGCGCCCCAGGCCGTGGTCGGCGATTCATCGTTTCGCACCACGATCATCCCGGAGGCGCGCAGCAATTCGCTGCTGGTTCGCGCCGCCAATCCGGCGCGCCTGAGCCTGGTGCGCTCGCTGGTGCAAAAGCTCGACCAGCCCACCGGACAGAGCATGGCCGGCAACATCTGGGTGGTGTACCTGAAGAACGCCGACGCCACGCGCCTGGCCGTGACACTACGCGCCGCGCTGGCGGCCATGGCCCCCAGCGGCGCCGCGGCCAGCGTGGGCGGAGGACAAGCCGCCAGCGTGCCGTCCGCGTCCGCGGCCGCCGCCGCGGCCCAGGGCACTGGGGCAGCTTCGCCGCAGGCCACGGCGCCCACGCAGCCGGTGGCCCAAGTGTCGACCGGCGGCCAGATCCAGGCCGACCCCGCCACCAACGCCCTGATCATCACGGCGGCGGAGCCGCAGTACCGGCAGATTCGCGCCGTGATCGACCTGCTCGATTCGCGACGCGCGCAGGTGTATGTGGAAAGCCTGATCGCCGAGGTCAGCACGGACCGGGTGGGCCAATTCGGCATCCAGTGGCAGACCAACCTGAACAACTCCAACTCGGGTACGGTGGGCGTGATCGGCACCAACTTCACGGCGCCGCCGGCGAACATCATCTCGCTGGCGACGCAGCCGGGCGGCAGTACCTCCCCGACGGTGCCCTCGCCCGGCCTGAACTTCGGCACCATCAGCCACATCGCCGGGCGCTGGGTGTTGACGTCGATCGCGAACTTTCTGCAGACCACGGGCGATGGCAACGTGCTGGCCACGCCGAACCTGCTGACCCTGGACAACGAAGAAGCCAAGATCGTCGTTGGCCAGAACGTGCCCTTCATCACTGGCCAGTTCACCAACACCGGTGCCGCCGCCGGCTCGGTCAATCCGTTCCAGACCATCGAGCGCCGCGACGTCGGCCTGACGCTGCGCGTGCGTCCGCAAATCAGCGAGAACGGCACGATCAAGATGCAGATCTTCCAGGAGGTCTCCAGCATCGACCAGACCTCGGTCAACTCGGCCACCGGCCTGATCACCAACAAGCGCTCGCTCGAGTCGAGCATCCTGGTCGACGATGGCAACATCGTGGTGCTCGGGGGCCTGCTGCAGGACGACTATTCAGCGAGCCAGGGGAAGGTGCCGGGGCTGGGCGATATCCCGCTGCTCGGCGACCTGTTCAAAACGCAGAACCGCGAGCGCAAGAAGACCAACCTGATGGTCTTCCTGCGCCCGGTGGTGATCCGCGACGCCGCGCAGAGCAATGCGCTGTCGCTGGACCGTTACGAACTGATGCGCGGCATGCAAATGCAGGCCCAGCCGCAGCCCAGCCTGGTCACGCCGGTGAACGAGTCGGCGGTGATGCCGCCGCCCGTCGTGCCGGCGACCGCGCCTGCGCTGCCGCCCGCGCCCGTGCCCGGGCCGACCGCCCCTTCGGCCTTGCCGCCCGCCAGCAGCACGGCTCCCATCGAGAGTCGACCGGTGGTACAACAGTCGATCGTGCCGCCCCCTCTGGGCCGCTGAGCTCCTGATGCGCTATCCCTTGCCTTACGCGTTCGCGCGCGGCCACCAGTTGCTGCTCGAGGATCAAGACTCGCAGCTGGTGCTCTGGCACGCGGCGGCTCCCGCGACGCCCGCGCTCGGCGAAGTGATGCGCAAGTACAGCGTGCGCGCGCTGCAACAGCTCGATCCGACGGAGCTGGCCCAGCGCATCAGCGCGGCGTACTCGCAAGGCGAATCGAGCGCCGCCACCATCGTCAGCGAGGTGCAGAACGACGCCGATCTCTCGCGCATGATGCAGGAACTGCCGGCGGTCGAGGACCTGCTGGAGACCAGCGACGACGCGCCCATCATCCGCATGCTCAACGCCCTGCTGACACAGGCGGCGCGCGATGGCGCGAGCGACATCCACATCGAACCCTACGAGCGGCACTCCAGCGTGCGCTTCCGGGTGGATGGCACGCTGCGCGAAGTGGTCCGGCCGAATCGTGCACTGCACGCCGCGCTGATCTCGCGCCTGAAGATCATGGCCGAGCTGGACATCGCCGAAAAGCGCCTGCCGCAGGACGGCCGCATTTCGCTGCGCATCGGCACGCGCGCCGTGGACGTGCGCGTGTCCACGCTGCCCAGCGCGCATGGCGAGCGCGCGGTGCTGCGTCTGCTGGACAAGAGCGAGTCCAAGCTCAGTCTCGAATCCGTGGGCATGACCGGGGAAACGCTGCGCCGCTTCGTGGACCAGATTTCGCAGCCCCACGGCATCCTGCTGGTGACCGGCCCCACCGGCTCCGGCAAGACCACCACCCTGTACGCTGCGCTCAGCCGGCTCGACGCCGCCAGCAGCAACATCATGACGGTGGAAGATCCGATCGAATACGAGCTGCCGGGGATCGGCCAGACGCAGGTCAACGCCAAGATCGACCTCGACTTCGCCAAGGCGCTGCGCGCGATCCTGCGCCAGGACCCGGACGTCATCATGATCGGCGAGATCCGAGACTTCGAAACCGCGCAGATCGCCATCCAGGCTTCGCTCACCGGCCACCTGGTGCTGGCCACCTTGCACACCAACGATGCGGCCAGTGCCGTCACGCGCCTGACCGACATGGGCGTGGAACCGTTCCTGCTCAGTTCGTCGCTGCTGGCCGTGCTCGCGCAGCGGCTGGTGCGCAAGCTCTGCCCCTACTGCCGGGTGCAGGCCGAGGACGGCAGCTGGACGGCCAAGGGCTGTGCGGAGTGCGGGAACACGGGCTACCATGGTCGCACCGGTGTTTTTGAACTGATGGTGGCCAGCGAGCAGATCCGCGCGCAGATTCACGCGGGCGCGGCCGAAGCCGAGATGCGCGACACGGCGTTGGCCGCCGGCATGACGCTGATGCGCGAGGACGGCGAGCGTCTTGTGCGCGAGGGCATCACCTCGCGCGAGGAACTGGTGCGAGTCACGCGCGAGTAGCCGCCTTCAAGGCCGGCAACAGGAGCTCACATGTTGGATCCCGTCAAGGCATGGCATGAGGAACACATGTACTTCAATCGGCTGCTGCGCATGCTGCGCAAGGAAGTCGATGTGTTCCACGGCGGCGACATGCCGAACTATCAGTTGATGCTGGACATCATCTCCTACCTGCGCGAGTACGCGGACCAGTACCACCACCCGCGCGAGGATGAGGCCTTCCGCCGGCTCATTGCCTTGCGGCCCGACCGGCAACTGCCGTTGGCGCGCCTGATGCAGGAACACCGGGTGATTGCGCGCGTCGGCGACGAACTTGCGCGCCTGCTTGAAGAGATCGATGCCGGCGCCATCATCCAGCGCGCCGAAATCGAAGTGGCTGCGGCCACCTTTCTCGTCTACTACGGCAACCACATCGCGAAGGAAGAAGAAGACATCCTGCCGTTGGCCGGCCGGCTGCTGGGAGAGCCCGACTGGGTGGCGGTGAAGAACGCGGCGCCCGCCGGCAACGACCCGCTGTTCGGCGCCGAACCAATGGAGCGGTTTCGCGATCTGCGGCGCCGGATCGAAGCGGAAGCCGCGTAGGCGTCGTCCTCACACGCGCTCGGGGGCGTGCGGCGGCCCCGGCAGGTCCAACGGAATGTAGCGCCGGCCTGGTTCGTCCTCCGGCGGCGGCGTTTTGGGCTTGGGGTCGTCCGGTTGAGGGTCGGGATTATTCAGCGGCGGCACATTGTCGGGGGCGGGCACATCAGGCGTCATCGTCTACCCCCGCTGCCGAGCCGGCGGTTTGATCCGGTCGACAGTCGGGCGGACCGGCGGCCGCTGCCCACCGGCATCGTCGCCCAGGTCGGCGACCATCGGCCGCGGATGATCCGGCAGCGCTGGCCGCCACGTTGACGCGCCTCGGCTGAGCCGGGCTCGAACTCAGGAATCTTCTGCTGGGGAAAGCGGTGCGTCATCGCATCGCCCAATGGCGTCGGGTCGTCAGGTGGCATGTCCGCTCCTTTGCGCCCCATTCTGCGCAAGGCCGTGCGGCGCATTGTTCAGCGGGCGCCGCATGCGACTGTCGGATTCGACTTTCGAGGGCGTTCGCTCTGGCGCGAGGTCAGCGGGCGCCGCTGGGTTTGTAGAAGGCTCCTGGCGTTCCTATAGTGACTTGGGATGAGCCGCAAGAAGACACCCCGTGCCCAGCGGTGCATTGCCCCGCGGTCGCCGGTTGCGACCTGTCCAAGCGGAGAACCACATGACTGCTCCCGTTGGCGTGACCACGTTCCAAGTGAAATCGCACGACTCGCCCGATGAGGTTCGCACCCCGGACAAGACCCGGGTCGAGGTCGTCCAGTTCGAGCGCTTCACGATCGGCCGATTCAGGTTTGCGCCGGGCTGGCGCTGGTCGGAATGTGTCAAGCCGGTCGTCAAGACCGACCAATGCCAGCTTTCGCACGTGGGCTACGCCGTCTCGGGGAGCATCAAGGTCCGCATGAAGGACGGCACCGAGAAGATCATCAGCGCCGGCGAGTCCTACACGATCCCGCCGGGACACGATGCCTGGGTCGAAGGCGACCAGGCCTTTGTGGGCATCGAGGTGATGAGCGCGGACGTCTACGCCAAGCCGTAGCCCGACGCACGCGCCGTCAGTCGAATGTGGGGAAAGCCTTCTCGTAGGGTGGCGAAATACACGGTTCGTCGACGGCCTCCCGAACCCGCGTCAGCGGGTGCACGTCGTTCGCCTGTTGGGCTGGCTGAATTGCTTGCGCGAGCGAAGAGAGCCCCTTCGCCAAGGAATCGAGTTGATCGGCAAATGAGGACGGCTCGGCCAGTGAGTGAGCGGACAAGCCTCGCAAGTCCCGGGATTCATGTGTTCCCATTTTTTGTTATCGGGCTTTCGACACGTTTGCGCTGTCGTGAACGCTCTCTTGCACTGAGCGCGGTTCATCGGCGGTCGAAGAAACGCCCCGGAGCCGTGAAGCTGCCGAGGCGTTCTATTTGCTGGAGCGGGAAAAGAGTCTCGAACTCTCGACCTCAACCTTGGCAAGGTTGCGCTCTACCAACTGAGCTATTCCCGCGGAGGTGAAAGAAAAGCCCACCGCGTGGGCTCTTCTTTGATCTGGTGGCCTGGGGCGGAATCGAACCACCGACACGCGGATTTTCAATCCGCTGCTCTACCAACTGAGCTACCGGGCCAGAGCCATCGATTATATATCAGGTGCCGCGCTTGCCTCTCGATAGATCGACACCCAGCTGCTTCAACTTTCGATAGAGGTGCGTGCGTTCCAGGCCGGTCTTCTCGGCGACCCGGGTCATGGAGCCGCCTTCCTTGGCCAAGTGGAACTCGAAGTAGCACTTCTCGAATTCGTCACGGGCATCGCGCAGGGGCTTATCCAGCTCGAACAGCTGGCGCGCCTGGGGACCCATTTCCATCACCGGCGGCAGGTTCTGGCCGCCGGTCATCGCTGCTTCCACCGTGAGTTCCGCTGGCGGCGGCGCCACAGCGATCGGCCCGGTGGGCCGGCGCGCGCCCGCCGGGCCGGCGGGAATGGCGCGCGTCAAGGCCGCTTCCACGGCCTTGAGGAGTTTCTGCAGGGTGATCGGCTTTTCCAGGAAGGATTGCGCGCCGATCTTGGTGGCTTCCACCGCCGTCTCGATGGTGGCGTGGCCGCTCATCATGATCACGGGCATGGTGAGCAGGCCGGTGGTGGACCACTCCTTGAGCAGCGTGACACCGTCGGTGTCGGGCATCCAGATGTCCAGCAACACGAGGTCGGGGCGCGTCCGCCCGCGGGCGTTGCGTGCCTGAGCTGCGTTCTCCGCGAGCTCGACGTTGTGGCCTTCGTCGTTGAGGATCTCCGAGAGCAGGTCGCGGATCCCCAGTTCGTCGTCGACCACCAAGATATTTGCCATTTTTTTGCCAGCGTTCCCTGCGGCAGCGTTGCTAAGCCGCAACTGCGAATGATAGCGACACTTGGGCGCCCTGGATGACCCCATCCTGGACGCGATTCTTCAGATCCACGCGCGCAGCATGGTCTTCCGCGATCTTTTTCACGACCGCGAGGCCGAGCCCTGTGCCCTTGGCCTTGGTCGTGACATAGGGCTCAAAAGCCCGCTTCAACAAGTGATCGGGGAAGCCCGTGCCGCTATCTTGCACGATCAGGCGCACGCGGCGCGAGGGAGCGTGCCACTCGGTGAGGACCGTGACTTCGCGCAGCGGGCGGCCCTCGGTGGCGTCTTGGGCATTTTGCAACAGGTTGTGAATCACCTGCCTCAGTTGATGTTCGTCGCCCATGATCGTCGGGCATTCGGGATCGAGCCGCATGTGCACCGGCACATGCGCAGGGTCGGCGCCCGATCCGTCGCGCGCATACAGTGCCAGGACCTCGCCGACCAGGCGATTGAGGTCCATTGGCTTGAGTTCGGCCGCGGGCAGGCGCGCATAGTCGCGGAATTCGTTGACTAGGCGCTTCATCGCGTCGACCTGGTCGACGATTGTGCGCACCGACTTGGCCAGCACGGCCTGCTCGGGGCCGGCGAGCTTGCCGGCCAGTTTCATCTCGAGCCGTTCGGCCGACAGCTGGATCGGCGTCAGCGGATTCTTGATTTCGTGGGCGAGACGCCGCGCCACTTCGCCCCAGGCCTGCGCACGCTGCGCCGAGACAATCTCGGAGATGTCGTCGAACACCAGCAGTCGCGCATTGCCCGGCATCTCCGCGCCGCGGGCCACCAGATTCACGACGTCCTGAGCCGATCCGGACGTCCCGGCGTTCAGCTCGAAGGACTGTTGCCAATGGTCCAGGGCATGCAGCTTGCGCCCGGCCATGTAGTCGTCGAATTGCTGCTGCACCGCCTGGCCGAACTTTTCCAGGCCCGGCACTGCGGCCAGGGCCTGGCCCTCCGAAGCGGCCAGGGGGACCCGCAGGATGCGCGTGGCGCCAGGATTGGACGCCTGGATGTTGCCCTGTTCGTCGAGCACGATCACGCCGGCCGTGAGGTTGTCCAGGATGGTTTGCAGGTTGGCGCGCGCGGCACTCACCTGCCCCATGCTCTTGTCGACGGCGGCGCGTGCATCGGCGAGTTGCTGCGTCATCTCGGCAAAGGACCGCGTCAGCCCACCGAGTTCGTCCTTGCCCTGCAGCGCCGGCTTGGGGCTGAGGTCGCCCGCGGCCACTTCGCGCACGCCTGCGGCCAGCAGCAGCAGTGGCCGCGCCAGTTGGTTGCCCAGCACACTGGCCAGCAGCACAGCGCCGATCACCGCCAGGAACAGGCTCAGGGTCAGCGTGCCGATGTACATGCGACGCAGGCCTTCGCGCGCCAGTGCCCGCTCCTGGTACTCGCGATTGGCTTCCTGCACGGCGATGGCGTTGGCCACCAGTGTCGGCGGCAGCAATTGCGTGGCCTGCAGCAGCCGCGGTTCGCTGAAGCTTCCCACACCCGGCGGGACGACGGCCAGCGCCTTGATGCGTGCATTGGCCGCGGTGCCGGGCGCGGGCTCGTCCAGACCCTCGATGGTTGCCACCGTGCGTTGTGCCCGCGCATTGCGGATCTGCTGCGGCGTGGGCCGTTCGGGATTGAGCTGGAAGCGCGACTGGCCGGCACTGGCGATCAGTTGGCCGTTGCTGCTCCACAGGATCAGGTCGTTGGCCGAAAGCTGTTCGCGCAGGCGCTCCAGCGCCACCGGCGCCGAGGCATCGGGTGACTCGGCCAGCTGCAGCGCGGCGTTACGGGTCTTGTTGGCCAGGTCATTGGACAGCGCATCGAGCGTCGAGCGCCCGAGGTTGAGTCCGGCCTCGAGCGCACCCTCGACCTTCACGTCGAACCAGGATTCGATCGATCGCGACACGAACTGGTAAGACACGACGTAGATCAGCAGGCCGGGCAGGAAACCCACCAGCGCGAAGATCGCGGCCAGCTTGACCAGCAGGCGGCTGCCGAACTTGCCGCGGCGCAGGCGCGTCAGCAGACGGGCGACGCCCCACACGATCACCAGCAGCAGGAAGCCGGCGACCACCACGTTGAGGATGAACAAGCGGCCGTAGTTGCGCTCGTACAGCTCGCGGTTGTTGGTGGCCTGCGTCAACAGGAACATCAGCACGATGCCGATGGCGACCATGATGGCCGCACCCACGCCCACCGCCCATCGGAAGGCGCGCGAATTGCGCAGCGAAGCTCGGGTGGATGCCAGCGTATCCACGTTCACCGCGGATTGTCGATCATCAGGCGCAGGTTGCGGGACGCCGCGATGTTCCATTCCGCCTGGCCGACCGCGCCAATCTGGAACGGCCGCGGCAGTTGCGACACGTCGAGGCGGAACCGGAAATCGACGTTGTAGCGCGCCTCCGGATCGACATCGCCGGGTTCCGCGATCTTCCAGCGCGAGATGCGCTGCACGGCGACGAGCGCTTCCTCCCGCGAGTCGAACATCTGGCCGAGCGTCAGGCCGGAGTTGCCGATCGGCGTCGGCGAAACCACCAGCCGCCAGCGGCGCGTGAGCGGCTGGTAAGACAGCCGCATGTGCCGCGCCGCCGCCGCCACCTGCTTGTCGTACCAGTACCAACGGTCGCGCAGCAGCACGGCCTCGGCCGTGAAATACATGGGAATGCCCTTCTGCAGGGCGTCCTCGATCGTGGACGGCAGCTCGAAGTCGACGACGGCCGACAGCAGCAACCCCTCTTCCGTCCGCTCCAGCCTCAGTTGCGAGATCTCGGCCGCGGTGGCCTCGGCGCGGGCCGAGCCGGCCAACACCAAGGCCAGCAGCAGGCTGGCGAGCAACCACAGCCCGCCACGCTCAAACGGCGTTTTCCAGCAGCGCGTAATAGAAACCGTCGTGATCACCTTCCGGATTGTCTCGGAGGGCATTGTCGTTTCCTCCCGGCGAAGGCAGCAATTGGCCGGGGGCGGGGCGCAAAAGAGCGGCGGTGTTGTGCGCAAGAAACGTTTCGACCTGGGCTTGTCCCTCGGCCTTGAAGACCGAACAGGTGCAGTAAAGCAGGCGTCCGCCGGGCGCCAGGAGCGGCCACAGGATGGCCAGCAGTCGCGCCTGGGTGGCGGCCAGTTGCGAGATGTCCGAGGGACGGCGCAGCCAGCGCACGTCGGGATGCCGCCGCACGATGCCCGACGCGCTGCAGGGCGCGTCCAGCAGGATGGCGTCGAACGGCTGCCCGTCCCACCACTGCGCCGGATCGCCGGCATCCGCCGCCAATACATGGGCCTGCAACTGCAGGCGGGCCAGTGTTTCCCCGATGCGTTCGCAACGCTCGGGGGAAATGTCCAGTGCCGTCACCTCGGCATCGGCCAATTCGAGCAGGTGCGCCGTCTTGCCACCGGGTGCGGCACAGGCATCGAGGATGCGCAGCGGTCGGCCCGGATTCCGCAATTCGTGCAACAGCAAGGGGGCCGCCAGCTGGGCCGCGGCATCCTGCACCGAGACCTGTCCGCGATCGAAGCCGGGGATCTCATGCACGTTACGCGGCTGCCCGAGGATGACGCCGTGCTCGCCGACGGCTGTGGCCGCCAGGCCCTGGTCATGCAGCGTCTGCAAATAGGCATCCCGGCTCGTCTGCCGGACGTTCACCCGCAGGGTCATGGGCGCACGCGCGTTGTCGGCTTCCAGGATGCGTTGCCACTGCTGTGGATGATCCTGGCGTAGCTGCGCGATCCACCACTTCGGATGATTCCAGGCCGCCACGGGATCGCCATCGGTCGCCGCGACCAAGGCGTCGCGCTCGCGCAGGAATCGCCGCAAGCAGGCGTTGATGAAGTTTGCCTGCGCTCGCGCCGGCCCGCGCTTGGCCGCTTCCACCGCCTGGTCCACCAGCGTGAACGCCTCGAACGGCGCCCCCGCCTCGCGCCAGCACAACGCCAGCGCGGTACACAACAGGGCATCGGCGGCGGGCGGCGGAGCCCGGCGCGCCAGTTGCTGGCGCAAGGCCTCGGCGCGACCGAGCTGGCGCAAGGCATGAAAGGCCAGCGACTGCGCGCCCGCCCGCAGGCCGGCCTCCACTTTCGGCATGGCCTGGGTGGCGGACTGGCCGGCGCGCACCGCAGCCACGACTTGCGAAGCCGCTTGCAGCAAGCGCCACAGCGGCGCAGAAAGTGTCTGCTCGCTCAATTGAGGCTCGCCACCATGACCTGCGGCAAGGGCCGCGCCGGCTTGAAGCCGAACAGCAAGGCCAGCAGCAGCGCCGGAAACTGTCCGATCGCTTCGTTGTAGCGTGCCACCGCCTGATTGAATTGCACGGTGGCTGCATGCGCCTGCAGCACCAGCTGCACACGCCGCGACAACACGGCATCCGCCAGCCGGGCCGTCGCCGGGTCCTGCGCTTGTTGCTGCTGCGCGTTCTCCCAGGCGGTGGCCAAGGCGCCGTGCGCGGTGGCCAGCGCGGCCAGGCGCTCGGGATCAAGTGGCTTATAGCGGGCCGAGGCCAGGCTTGCCGCCAATTGCGCGGCGGCGGCCTGCAAGGCAGCCCAGACAGGCGCGTCGCCCGGCGGCGGGGGGACCGGCGCGTCCTGCGGCAACTGCTCGCGCACCAGCTCGATCTGGCGACCCAGCTCGGCATCGACCGCGGCAAAGGCAGTGTTCGCGTCCGCGCGCAGACGCATCAGCCGGTTGTACGCGCCGACGGTCCAGAACAGCAGGACGGCAGCCACGCCCCAGAAGACGACGGATGGGGTCATCATCGTTGCATGAAGAAAAACGCCCCGGCCCTTTGCGGGTCCGGGGCGTCAGTTTAGGCCCTGTTCAGGCTTACTCGGTCGGCGCGCCTTCGCTCGCCTCGGGCGCGACCACTTCGGCCACCGCACCGGCACCGGCGAGTTCTGCCGCTTCGGCCTCGGCGATGGCGCGGCGCTCGGCCTCGTCCATCTGGTCCTTGGCCTTGCGTGCCTGGTGGTACGCCATGCCGGTGCCCGCCGGGATCAGGCGGCCGACGATGACGTTTTCCTTCAGGCCGCGCAGCTCGTCGCGCTTGCCCATGATCGCCGCTTCGGTCAGCACGCGGGTCGTTTCCTGGAACGAGGCCGCGGAGATGAACGAGTCGGTCGACAGCGAGGCCTTGGTGATACCCAGCAGCAGGTTGCTGTAGGTCGCCGGCACCTTGTTCTCAGCGCGCAGCGCGTCGTTGGTGTCCAGCATCTCGGAGCGCTCGACCTGCTCGCCGGCGATGTAGCTGGACTCGCCGGTGTTTTCGACCACGACCCGGCGCAGCATCTGGCGAACGATCACCTCGATGTGCTTGTCGTTGATCTTCACACCCTGCAAGCGATACACGTCCTGCACTTCGTCGACGATGTAGCGCGCCAGTTCCTCGGCACCCAGCAAGCGCAGGATGTCCTGCGGGTCGGCCGGGCCGTCCACCACGGATTCGCCCTTGTTGACCACCTGGCCTTCGTGCACCAGGATGTTCTTCTCCTTCGGCACGAGGTCTTCCCAGACCTTGCCATCGGGGTCAGTGATCTGCAGGCGGATCTTGCCCTTGGTCTCCTTGCCGAACGACACCGTGCCGGTGATCTCGGCCAGCACGCCCTTGTCCTTGGGCGAACGGGCTTCGAACAGCTCTGCCACACGCGGCAGACCGCCGGTAATGTCGCGGGTCTTCTGCCCTTCGATCGGGATGCGCGCCAGCACTTCGCCGGGATTCACGTCCTGGCCGTCGCGCACCTGGATCAGCGAGCCCACCGGGAAGCCGATCGTCACCGAGTGGTCGGTGCCGGGGATCTTCACCTCGTTGCCGCCGGCGTCCACCAGCTTGACCTGCGGGCGCAGGGCCTTGGCCGAGCGCTTCGGGTCGAACTTGATGACCACCAGGGTCGACAGGCCGGTCACTTCGTCGACCTGCTTGGCGACCGTGAGACCTTCTTCCACGCCCTCGAACTTCACCTTGCCGGCGAATTCCGTGATGATGGGTCGGGTCAGCGGGTCCCAGGTGGCCAACGGCGTGCCGGCCTTGACCTGCTGGTCGGCCTTCACCGCCAGCGTGGCGCCGTACGGCACCTTGTGGCGCTCGCGCTCACGGCCGTGCTCGTCGTGGATGATGATCTCGCCGGAACGCGCGATCACCACCAGCTCGCCCTTGCTGTTGGTCACGTAGCGCATCGTGCTGTTGAAGCCGATCACGCCGTTGGACTTGGCTTCCACGCTGGAGGCGATGGCCGCACGCGAGGCGGCGCCACCGATGTGGAAGGTACGCATGGTCAGCTGCGTGCCGGGCTCGCCGATCGACTGGGCGGCGATCACCCCGACGGCTTCGCCGACGTTGACCAGGCCGCCGCGGCCGAGGTCACGGCCGTAGCACTTGGCGCACAGGCCGAAGCGCGTCGCGCAGGTGAGCGCCGTGCGGACCTTCACTTCGTCCACGCCCTCGGCTTCGATCTCCTCGATCGCGTCCTCGTCCAGCATCTCGCCGGCCTTGACGATCACCTCACGGCTTTCCGGATGCAGCACGTCTTCGGCGGCAACGCGGCCCAGGATCCGGTCGCGCAGCGACTCGATCACTTCACCGCCTTCGACGATGGCGCGCATCAGCGAGCCGTCGCGCGTTTCGCAATCGACCTCGGTCACGACCAGATCCTGCGTCACGTCGACCAGGCGGCGCGTCAGGTAACCGGAGTTCGCGGTCTTCAGCGCCGTATCCGCCAGGCCCTTACGAGCACCGTGGGTGGAGATGAAGTACTGCAGCACGTTCAGGCCTTCGCGGAAGTTGGCCGTGATCGGCGTCTCGATGATCGAGCCATCCGGCTTGGCCATCAGGCCGCGCATGCCCGCCAGCTGGCGGATCTGGGCGGCGGAGCCGCGGGCGCCGGAGTCGGCCATCATGTAGATGGAGTTGAAGGACTCCTGATCCACTTCCTTGCCGTTGCGGTCCTGCACCTTCTCCTTGGCCAGCTGCTGCATCATGACCTTGGACACTTCGTCGCCGGCCTTGCCCCAGATGTCCACCACCTTGTTGTAGCGCTCGCCGGCAGTCACGAGACCCGAGACGTACTGCTGCTCGATCTCCTTCACTTCCTTCTCGGCGCGGCCGATGATGTCGGCCTTCTGCGGCGGCACCAGCATGTCGTCCACCGCGATCGAGATGCCGGCGCGGGTGGCCAGACGGAAGCCGTTTTGCAGCAGCTTGTCGGCGAAGACCACCGTCTCCTTCAGGCCGCACTTGCGGAAGGAGACGTTGATCAGCTTGCTGATCTCCTTCTTCTTGAGCGCCTTGTTGATGTTGGAGAACGGCAGCCCCTTGGGCAGGATCTCGGACAGCAGCGCGCGGCCCACGGTGGTGTCCACCAGCGAGGTCGAGGGAACGAAGTCGCCCGTATCCTTGTTCTTGGTCCACTCGGTGATGCGCACAGCCACCTTGGAGGTGAGCTCGACCACGCTGGCGTCCAGCGCGCGCTGCACTTCACCGATGTCCGAGAACATCAGGCCTTCGCCCTTGCCGTTGATGCGCTCGCGCGTCGTGTAGTACAGGCCCAGCACCACGTCCTGCGACGGGACGATGGAGGGTTCGCCGTTCGCCGGGAACAGCACGTTGTTGGAGGCCAGCATCAGCGTGCGGGCTTCCATCTGCGCTTCCACGGACAGCGGCACGTGCACGGCCATCTGGTCGCCGTCGAAGTCGGCGTTGAACGCCGCGCAAACGAGCGGGTGCAGCTGGATCGCCTTGCCTTCGATCAGGATCGGCTCGAAGGCCTGGATGCCCAGGCGGTGCAGCGTCGGGGCGCGGTTCAGCAGAACCGGGTGCTCCTTGATCACCTCTTCGAGGATGTCCCACACCACCGGTGTGCCGGATTCGACTTCCTTCTTCGCCGCCTTGATGGTGGTGGCGATGCCCATCGCTTCCAGGCGCGAGAAGATGAAGGGCTTGAACAGCTCCAGCGCCATCAACTTGGGCAGGCCGCACTGGTGCAGCTTGAGGGTCGGGCCCACGGTAATGACCGAACGGCCCGAGTAGTCGACGCGCTTGCCCAGCAGGTTCTGGCGGAAGCGGCCGCTCTTGCCCTT
>Ga0207853_1000122_pt1 | contig 18153 bp, 15 predicted proteins | sample LuqExpMetagenom6_FD_187764 | JGI IMG/M metagenome (GOLD analysis project Ga0207853, IMG submission 187764) | Tropical forest soil microbial communities from Luquillo Experimental Forest, Puerto Rico - Sample 6 (SPAdes) | ecosystem: Environmental > Terrestrial > Soil > Tropical forest ...
GCGCCCAGCCGCTCGTATTCGTCCGCGCTGGGGTAGAGGATCTGGAAAGACTGCCCGATCAGTTGCTCGCGTGACGCCCCGAACATCTCGCACAATTGCTGGTTGCAATCCACAATGGCGCGATGCCGCGACAAGCACAGCCCAACGGGTGCCAGGTTGAATGCCAGCCTGTAATCAACGTCCATCGGGCTAACCTTTACGCGGAACTACGTAACCTCGTAGGTAGTATCGTAGCGCCATTCCGGCGAGTGCCTCATGCATGTTGCTCGCCATGTTTTTCCAGCAGGAGATCCATTCCGTGAACAAGATCTATCCTTCCGCCGCGGAGGCGCTCAAGGGCGTCGTCAAGGACGGCCAGATGCTCGCCGTTGGCGGCTTCGGCATCTGCGGCATCCCCGAGGCCCTGATCGACGCGCTGCGCGACAGCGGCGTCAAGGACCTGACCGTGGTCTCGAACAATGCCGGCATCGACGGCTTCGGTCTCGGCAAGTTGCTCGACACGCGCCAGATCAAGAAGATGATTTCGTCCTACGTCGGCGAGAACAAGGAATTCGAGCGCCAGTTCCTGTCGGGTGAACTCGAGCTCGAGTTCACGCCGCAGGGCACGCTGGCCGAGAAGCTGCGCGCTGGCGGCGCCGGCATCCCGGCCTTTTTCACCAAGACCGGCGTGGGCACCGTGGTGGCCGACGGCAAGGAGCTGCGCGAGTTCGACGGCGAGACCTACGTGATGGAGCGTTCCCTGGTGCCCGACGTGGCTCTGGTCAAGGCCGACATCGCCGACAAGTCCGGCAACCTGCGCTTTAACCTGACGGCCCGCAACTTCAATCCGGCCGCCGCGATGGCCGGCAAGATCTGCATCGTCGAAGTCGAGCGCATCGTCGCCACCGGCGAGATCGCGCCGGACGACGTGCACCTGCCCGGCATCTACGTGCACCGCATCGTGCACAACCCGACGCCCGAGAAGCGCATCGAAAAGCGCACCACGCGCGACCGCAAGTAAGGAGATTCAAATGCCCTGGACCCAAGACCAGATGGCCGCGCGTGCGGCCCAGGAGCTGCAGGACGGCTTCTACGTGAACCTCGGCATCGGCATCCCGACGCTGGTGGCCAACCATGTGCCCGACAAGATCGAGGTATGGCTGCAAAGCGAAAACGGCATGCTGGGCATCGGCCCGTTCCCGTACGAGGACGAGGTCGATCCCGACTTGATCAACGCCGGCAAACAGACCGTGACCACGATCAAGGGCTCGTCCATCTTCGGCAGCCACGACAGCTTCGCGATGATCCGCGGCGGCAAGATCAACCTGTCCATCCTGGGCGCCATGCAGGTCAGCGCCAAGGGCGACCTGGCCAACTGGATGATCCCCGGCAAGATGGTCAAGGGCATGGGCGGGGCCATGGACCTGGTGGCCGGCGTGCCGCGCGTGATCGTGCTGATGGAGCACGTGGCGAAGAAGAAGGACGGCACCGAAGACCTGAAGATCCTGCCCGAGTGCACGCTGCCGCTGACCGGCGTGGCCGTGGTGGACCGCCTCATCACCGACCTGGGCGTTTTCGACGTCACGCCCGAAGGCCTCAAGGTGGTCGAGCTGGCCCCCGAGGTGAGCTTCGATCACGTGCAGTCCAAGACCGGTGTCAAGCTGATCGCACAGTGATCGGCTCTTGAACGCCCAGCAGGCGCTCTCCGGCATCTGGCAGCTCGCCGGGCTGCCGGAGGAGGCGCTGGGCTGCGCACAACTGACGGGGCGTGATCCCGTCTATCCCTCCTCATTCGCGGTCGCCACGGCCGCGCAATCGACCATTGCGGCTGCCGCGCTCGCGGCCTGCGAATTCGGACACCTGCGGGGCGCGCCGCGCCAGGACGTGCGCGTCGACAGCACGCATGCGGCCGTCGAGTGCACCGGCTGGTTCTCGATCGACGGTCGCGTTCCCGAACTGTGGGACCCGTTCTCCGGCCTGTACCGCGCCTCGGATGGCTGGGTCCGTGTGCATGCCAATTTCCGCCACCATCGTGACGGCGCGCTTCGCCTGCTCGGGCTTGACCCCGCAGTGGCGACACGCGATGACGCCGAGCGCGCGATGCTGGACTGGCGGGCCGTCGATTTCGAGAGCGCCGCCGCCAATCGGTCACTCGTGGCCACGGCCTTGCGAAGCTTCGACGCCTGGGATGCGACGCCGCAAGCGCAGGCGATTGCCGCGCAGCCGCTGTTTCGCATCGAGCGCATCGGCGATGCGCCCGCCTTGCAGCTGCCGCCGCTGTCCGCAGCGCAGCGTCCACTGGAGGGCGTGCGCGTGCTCGACCTCACGCGCATCCTGGCCGGGCCGGTGGCCGGCAAGGCGCTCGCGGCCTACGGCGCCGACGTCATGCTGGTCAATTCGCCGCACCTGCCGAACATCTCCGCCATCGCCGATACCAGCCGCGGCAAGCGCTCGGCCCTGGTCGACCTGACCTTGCCGGCGGGGCGCGCCGCCATGGACGCGCTGCTGGCCCAGGCGCATGTCTTCATCCAGGGTTATCGGCCCGGCGGGCTGCAGGCGCTGGGCTACGGGCCCGAGGCCGTTGCCACGGCGCGGCCAGGCATCGTCTACGTCTCGCTCAGTGCGTACGGCACGGCGGGACCGTGGGCGCCTCGCCGCGGATTCGATTCGCTCGTGCAGACCGCGATGGGATTCAACGTTGCCGAAGCCGAAGCGGCCGGCGTCGCCACGCCGCGTGCACTGCCCATGCAGATCCTGGATGAAGCCTCGGGCTACCTGATGGCGCTGGGCGCCGCAGTTGCGCTGCGCAGGCAACAGCTCGAAGGCGGCAGCTGGCACGTGCAGGTGGCGCTGGCTCACACGGGTCACTGGCTGCGCGAGCTTAGCCGCGTGGCGGATGGTTTCGCCAGCGTCGCGCCGGACCGCGCGCCGTACCTGGAGTCGAGCAATTCCGGCTTCGGGCATCTGCAGGCCATTCGCCACAGCGCGCAACTCAGCCGCACGCCGGCGCGCTACGCTCGCGCCTCGATGCCGCCTGGCACGGATGCGCCGACTTGGGCATGATGTCTATCGGTGTCCGCTGACACGCAAAACCAGCCTCAGCCTGCAAGCCGCCAGGCCGGCTGAATCTCACGATGAGCCTGGGCCGTGCCAGGTGCGCGGCGGGAGAAGAGCGTCATGGGTCGTTCGAAAACCGTCCTGCTGGTGTTGCTTGGCTTGGCCCCGCTGCCGGCGCTGGCCTGCTTCACCGTCTTCGATCGGGCCGATCGCATCGTGTACCTCAGTGAAAAACCACCGGTGGACATGAGCCTGCCCCTGCATGAAACGGTGCCGGCGCGCTTTCCGGGTGGGCATCTGGTGTTCGATATCAACCAGCGTTGCCCGGTGACGGGGTCCCTAGCCTTCGGCGACGGCGGCGTCGATGTCTCCACGTCTTCCCCCATGCTGACCGATGAGCGCACGGCGCGCGCCCTGAAGACGCCATACCGCGCGCTCGGCCGTGGCGTGGTGCTGGTGCAGCAGAAGGACGCGAAGATGGCACCAGGCCTGAGCGTCCTGCCAACGACCAGGCCCGCAGCCCAGACGCCCATGCAGTTGCAGCCCATGGAAGCGCCGCCGGAGGCCCAGCCGCAACCGCCGCTTCCGCCTCGACGCTATTGATCCCGCGCCGTCGGGTCGGCGAAGCGCCGGCTGAGAAATCGCGAGCCCGACAGGCCGAATCGCCAGTGCACTTCGACCGCCTTGGAGATGCCGATGCGCGGACCGGCGATGACCTCTGCTGGCTCATCGGCAGCGAAGACCTCAAACGGCGGCCGGTCGAGCCGGCTTCCGTCGAGTGCCCTGGTGATGCCCAGCGCCTGGCCGACGCGTCCGGGTCCGGAGCACAGCAGGCGCAATTCCTGCAGGCCTCGCCGCGCCCGCATGATGTCCAGGCCGCGTAGCGGTTCCAGTGCGCGGATCAGCACGCCAGCGCCGTGACCCGGTTCGCGGCAGACGAAGTTGAGGCACCAGTGAATGCCGTAGGAGCGGTAGACATAGGCCCGGCCGGGCGGGCCGAACATGGAGGCGTTTCGCAGCGTTGGGCCGCCATGGCTGTGCGAAGCGGGGTCTTCGCGGTCATAGGCTTCGGTTTCCACGATGCGTCCGCCCACGCCATCGACCAGCAAGGTCGCACCGATGAGCCGGTGGGCCACGTCCTCGGAGCGGCCCATGAAGTCCTCGGGGTGCAGCAGTCGATCCATGGGGTTCTTTTCTAGCAGGACATCTCTGGCGGGAACGCCGCGGCGCGTCATGACGTCTATGCCGGTGCACAGCCAAGGAGAGTCCAATGCTCAAAGCGACACTGATGGGCGCGATTCTGGCGGCTTTCGCCATCGCGCCGGCCTATTCCGAGCAGGGTCCCAGCGATCCGCAGATCGCCCACATCGTGGTCACCGCCAACCAGGTGGACATCGACGCGGGCAAGCTCGCCGAAAAGAGCGGGTCGTCCAAGCAAGTGCGGGACTTCGGCAAGCAGATGGTCACCGACCACACCGCCGTCAACAAGTCGGCGACGCAGCTGGTCACCAAACTCAAGGTCAAGCCGGAAGCCAATGACACGAGCGCCAGCCTCAAGAAGGGCGGCGACGAGAACATCGCCAAGCTCAAGAGCCTCAAAGGCAAGGAATTCGACAAGGCGTACGTCGACAATGAAGTCACCTACCATCAGGCGGTGATCGACGCGGTGGACAAGACACTGATTCCGAACGCGAAGAACGAAGAGTTGAAAGCCCTGATCGTGAAGGTCCGGCCCACGCTGGTGGCGCACCTCGATCACGCGAAGATGCTGCAGGCCGAGCTTGCCAAATGAGCTTCCGAGTGAGCCTGCTTCGCAGCGTCCTCCTGCTTGCGGTGGTGGCCCGCCCCGTCGCGGCCGGCGCGGCCACCCACGTCGTCACCATCGAAGGGATGAAGTTCGAGCCGGCCACGCTGCGAGTGAAGATGGGCGACCAGGTGGTCTGGCGCAACAAGGACCTGGTGCCGCACACGGCGACTGCAGAGGGAAAGTTCGATTCCAAGGGCATCGGGGCAGGCAAGTCCTGGGCCTGGACTGCGGCGACGCGCGGCCAGGTCGACTACGTCTGCACCTACCATCCGGGAATGAAAGGCAGCGTGGTGGTCGAATGAACGTACTGCGTAGTCCACAACCCGCTTCCGGCCTCGACGACGCCGAACTGATGCAGCGGGTGCGCTCGCGCGATCCCGCTGCCTTCGAGCCCTTGATGCGGCGCTACAACCGGCGCCTGTTTCGCGTCGCGCACTCTTTGCTGCGCGATGCCGCGGAGTCCGAGGACGCGCTGCAGGATGCATATCTGGCGGCGTTCCGCTCGGCCGATCGCTTCCGCGGCGAGTCGTCGCTATCGACCTGGCTGACCCGCATTGTCGTGAACGAGTGCATGACGCGGCTGCGTCGCAGTGCCCGCAGGGACAACATCGTTCCCATCGTTGGCACGGCAGCACAGACGCAGGAGGAGGGCGAATCCATGCCCGAGAAAGAGTCCGCGCCCGATCATGGGACGCCCGACCGCGAGATGCTGAGAACGGAAATGCGTGCCTTGCTGGAGCGCAGGATCGAGGCGCTGCCGCGCGAATTCCGCGTGGTGTTCGTGATGCGTGCGGTCGAGGAACTCAGCGTGGAAGAAACCGCCCAATGCCTGGGGATTCCCGAGGCGACCGTGCGTAGCCGCCTGTTCCGGGCGCGCAGCCTGCTGCGGGAATCCATCGCCCTGGACCTGGATTTGGCAGAGCGCGACGTGTTCGACTTCGCCGGAGAGCGTTGTGACAGGGTGGTGGCGCGGGTGATGAGGGCGCTGCCTTAGCCGGCTGCCCGCGCGGCGTGGCTTTTTCGGCGTTCTCGGCCCGCGCATTGGCTGCGGAGCGAGGAAATGCGCGCTGGTGCCCGAAATACTGTATAAATCATCAGTCATCGTTTGACTGAGGTTTTTCCCTTGCGTTCGCTTCCTGGTGTCATCGATCCTGGTACTTTGCCTCATGTGTGGCGTGTGCCTGAGCTGGCCTGCGCACCGGAGAAAGTGCTTGGCACCGGCCATCCCAGGCTCGACGCCCAGTTGCCCGGCGGTGGCTGGCCGCAAGGCGCGCTGCTCGAAATCCTGCAAGACCATCCCGGCCGGCATGTGTGGCAGCTGCTGTTGCCCGCGTTGGCGCTGCTCGCGCGTGAGCAGCAAGGGCCCATGGTCGTGGTGAATGCGCCTTTCGAGCCTTTTGCGCCCGCATTGGCGGCGCAAGGCTTGACGCATTCGCGTTTGCTGCGCATCGAGGCGGCCCGACCGGCGTTGCGCCTGTGGGCCGCCGAACAGGCCCTGCGTTGTGCCGATGTGCCCTCGGTGCTGGCCTGGCTGCCGCAAGCCCGGGCTCCTGAACTGCGCCGCTTGCATCTGGCTGCGGCCCAGTTCGGGAAATGGCTGTTCGTCTTTCGCGGCACGAATGTGCGCGCCGAATCTTCGCCCGCGCGGCTGCGGCTCGAGATCGAGGCGGGCGAGGGTTTGAATGTGCGCATCCTCAAACGCCGCGGACCGCCGCTGGCGTATCCGCTCGAGTTGCCCGCGCACCCGAAGCGCCTTTCGCAATTGCTCGCATCGCGCAGGGCGAAAGTCCCGTCCACCCCAGCCCGGAAGGATCGATCGCATGTACTGGATCGCACTGTGGCCCTCGCATGACGAGGAGCGCACCGCCTGGGGCTGGCATGCGCTGCAGTTCACGCCGCGTGTGGCCTGGGTGGATGAGGCGCTGCTGCTCGAAGTCGCGGCCAGCGAAAGGCTGTGGGGCGGGCGAAAGCGCCTGCTGCGCCGATTCCTCGACACCGGCGAGCTGCTGGCGTCGTCGCCCTGGGCCACTGCCGAGACTTCCCTCGTCGCGCTGGCGCTGCTGCGCCTGAAGCAGCGCGGCGAGCCGGCGCCTGCGCAGGTACCGGACGCGCTGGCCCTGGAACTGCTCACCGCGGCGCGCGAGCATGTCGGCATCCTGGAGCGCATCGGCTGCAGGACCTGGGGCGATCTGCGTCGCCTGCCGCGCGCCGGGGTTGTGCGCCGCTTCGGCGCGCCGCTGCTGGAGGCGCTCGATCATGCCTGTGGCGACCGTCCCGAGCGCTACGCCTGGATCAGCGCACCGGAAAGCTTCGATGTGCGCATGGAGCTGGCAGCCCTGGCCACCAGCGCGCCCGAGTTGATGTGGACTGCGCAGCGGCTGCTGTCGCAACTGCAGCTGTGGCTGCGGGCGCGGCATCGGGGCGTGCTGGCGCTCGAACTGGAATGGACGCTGGACCTGCGCCGGCTCAACGGCAAAGCCTTGCCTGCGAATGAACGCCTGCAGATACGCACCGCGCAACCGGCGCAGGACATGGTCCATCTGCGCCGGCTGGTCTCCGAACACCTGTCGCGCGCCACGCTGTCGGCGCCGGCCAACCACCTGCGGCTGCGCTCGCTCGAAACGGCACCGTGGCCGGGCCTGTCCACCAGCCTGCTGCCCGAAGACAACAAGCCCGGCGAGAAGCTGCACGAGTTCGTCGAGCGCCTGAGCGCGCGCCTCGGTGAGCACGGCGTGCTGGTGAACCGGGTGCATTCCGATCATCGGCCGGAGCGCATGCAAAGCTGGGTGCCGGCCAAGGGCCATGTCGAGGGCAGCGAGCCCGCGCATCCGGTCGATGCGCTCTATCCCTCCTGGCTGCTGCCCGAGCCGGTGCTGCTCGAAATGCGCGGTGACACGCCCTGTCATGGTGGGCCGCTGCGTCGATTGGCACGGCTGTATCGCGTCGAGACCGGCTGGTGGGAAGAGGGTGGTCCGGCCTGCCGGGATTACTTCATCGCCCGCAGTGAGGAAGCGGGCCTGGTCTGGATCTACCGCGAGCGGCCCGGCGGCAACGGCCGCGCGCGCTGGTACCTGCAGGGTCTGTATGCCTGAAAGCCCCATCAAGCCTCGTCCGCTGCTGGACGAGGCGGTGGACCTGCCGCCGGTGCTGACGCAGGGCCCCGATCCCTTGCCGCGCTACGCCGAACTGCATTGCATCAGCAACTTCAGCTTCCAGCGTGGTGCCTCGCATCCGCAGGAACTGGTGCGACGCGCCTACGACCTCGGCTACGACGCACTGGCGATCACTGATGAATGCTCGGTTGCCGGCGTGGTGCGGGCCTGGAGCGGCTGGAACGAATACCGCGACTTCATCGCCCGGCTAGACGCGGAGGCCCCGCCGGGCGCGCGGCGCAGCCGGGAGTTTCACCTTTTGTTCGGCAGCGAATTCGACATGGGCGATGCGCGCCTGGTGGCGCTTGCGTGCGACCTGGACAGCTGGGGCGGCCTCACGCAGTTCATCACTGCCGCGCGCATGACGGCCCAGAAGGGCGAGTACCGGGTGAGCTGGGGGGAAAGCGATTTCACGCTGCTCAAGGGCTGCCAGGTGCTGCTCGCGCCCAAGCGGGAAGGGGAGCGCCCCCACCCCAACCCTCCCACAGAGGGGGAGGGAGCAAGACACCAGAACTCTCCCTCTCTGGGGGAGGGCAGGGTGGGGGCGGATCGCTTGTGCGCGCGACTGCGTGATCTCCAGAGATTGTATGGAGACAACCTCTGGCTTGCTGTCGAAATGCCCTGTTTACTGGACGACGACCTCTGGCTGGCCACCATGCAGCAAGCCGGCCAGCGCACCGGTGTGCGCCTGGTCGCCGCCGGCGACGTGCACATGCATGTGCGCTCGCGCAAGCCGCTGCAGGACGTGATCACGGCGGTGCGCCTGGGCAAACCCGTGGCCGAATGCGGCACGGAGTTGCAGGGCAATGCCGAGCGGCATCTGCGCCAGCGCAAGCGCCTGGCCGAGATATTTCCCGCGCAGCTGCTGGCGGCCACGCTGGAGGTGAGGGCGCGCTGCCAGTTCAACATCGAGGAGATCCAGTACAACTACCCACTGGAGACCGTGCCGCCCGGTATGACGCCGACGCAGGCGCTGGCGGAGCTCACGATGCAGGGCGCGCACGAGCGCTATCCACAGGGCATTCCTGAGAAGGTGACGCATCTGCTGGAAAAGGAGCTGCGCCTGATCGAGCAATGCCGCTACGAGATGTTCTTCCTCACGGTGCACGACATCGTGCGCTACGCGAGGGATAGGGACATCCTCTGCCAGGGCCGCGGCTCGGCCGCCAACTCGGTGGTGTGCTATTGCCTGGGCATCACCGCCATGGACCCGATGGACTCCGAGCCCTTGCTGGAGCGCTTCATCAGCATCGACCGGCGCAACGAGCCGCCGGACATCGACGTCGATTTCGAGCACGAGCGGCGCGAGGAGGTGATCCAGTACATCTACAGCAAGTACGGACGTGAGCGCGCCGCGATCGCGGCGGTGGTGATCTGCTACCGCAGCCGCAGTGCAATTCGCGATGTGGGCAAGGCGCTGGGCGTTCCTGAGTCGCTGGGGGATGCCTTTGCCAAGGACCATCACTGGTTCGAGGACTCTCTTGCAAGCGGACGCCTGGCCGAATTGGCGCAGGCCGCTGGCGCACCCATCAGCGAGCATCTGGCCGCGCAATGGATGGCGCTGACCGCCACGCTCATGGGATTTCCAAGGCATCTGAGTCAGCACGTCGGCGGCTTCGTGCTCACGCAGACGCAGCTCACGCGCCTGGTGCCGGTGGAAAACGCGAGCATGAAGGACCGCTCGGTGATCCAGTGGGACAAGGACGACCTGGAGGACATGGGCCTGATGAAGGTGGACGTGCTCGCGCTGGGCATGCTCACTGCGATCCGCCGCTGCCTGGAATTCGTGAGCCAGCGCCGCGGAGCGCCGTTCACCCGCTATGACGTGGTGAGCAATGACGCCGCGACCTACGAGATGATCCGCCGCGCCGACACCGTGGGCGTGTTCCAGATCGAAAGCCGCGCGCAGATGTCGATGCTGCCGCGCCTGAAGCCCACCTGCTTCTACGACCTGGTGATCGAAGTCGCCATCGTGCGGCCGGGGCCGATCGCAGGCGGCATGGTGCATCCCTACCTGAAGGCGCGCGAGCGCGTCGCCGCGGGCGGCCAGATCGAGTACGAGCGCTCCTCCCAGGAGCCGCCGGATCAGCCGCCGCGCTTGCAGAAGGCCTTGCGCCGCACGCTGGGGGTGCCGATCTTCCAGGAGCAGGTCATGGAAATCTCCATGATCGCTGCCGGCTTCAGCGCGACGGAGGCTGACTCGCTGCGCCGCGCGATGGCTGCGTGGAAGCGCAAGGGCGGCGTCGACAAGTTCCGCCACAAGCTCATCGCCGGCATGCTGGCCCAGGGCTACACGCCGGCCTTCGCCGAACGCATCTTCAAGCAGGTCGAAGGCTTTGGCGAATACGGATTCCCCGAAAGCCACGCCTACAGCTTCGCCTTGCTCGCGTATACGAGCAGCTGGCTCAAGTGCCACGAGCCCGAGAGCTTCCTGGCCGCGATGCTCAATTCGCAGCCCATGGGCTTCTATTCGTCGTCGCAATTGATCCAGGATGGCACACGCCACGGCATCACGGTCCTTCCGGCCGACGTGAGCTACAGCGACTGGGACAGCAAATTGGAATCTGACCCCCATTCTTATTCGGGGTCGGATTCCAATTTCCGGCCGGCCGTGCGGCTCGGGCTGCGGCAGGTGGGCGGCTTGAGTGAAAGTGGCGGAAGGCGCATCGCGGAATGCCGCGCGGGAGAGCCGTTTCTGAATGTCGAAGACCTGACGTTGCGCGCTGCGCTCGACGCTGGCGATCTGAAGGCGCTGGCCGCGGGCGATGCGCTGCTGTCGCTGGCCGGACATCGGCGGCAGCAGGTGTGGGAGGCGGCCGCGCAGCAACGGCCGCCCGCGTTGCTGCGCAATGCGCCACTGCACGAGCCGGCGCTCGAACTGCCAGCTGCCGCCGAAGGCGAGGAGATCGTGTTCGATTACGCTTCGCTTGGCTTCACGCTGCGTCGCCATCCGCTGGCGTTGCTGCGATCGCGACTTGCCAGAAGAAACCTGCTCAACGCGAGCCAGTTGCAGGCCTTGCCGAATGGAAAGCAGGTATCGGCCTGCGGCATCGTGACCGTACGCCAGCAACCGCAGACCGCCGGCGGCACGATCTTTGTCACGCTCGAAGACGAAACCGGCACGACGAACGTGATCGTGTGGAAATCGGTACGCGAATCGCAGCGCGACGCCTTGCTGCGCGCGCGACTTCTCGCTGTACACGGCACCTGGCAGCGCGACGTCGACAGTGGCGGCCACGTCTGCCATTTGATCGCGGAACAGCTCGAGGATTTGACGCCGCTGCTCGGCCGGCTGGGCTGGCAGACGCGAAGTTCGAGCCGCGATTTCCGTTAGCGCCACCGGGTTCGAGATCGTTCGTCACCCAGGGGCTCGAGCGGGTGACGGTGACGGCATTGGCCGCGGGAGTCGCTTTGTCGTTCGCTTGCCCTTGGTGGAACAAGCCATCGAGCCGACGAACACCCGATGCACCGGCGTCCTCTCATGCCTCAGGCACGGCACTGCCACAAGCAGCGGCGTCGTACGAGCGACCTCAACATGGACGCGCAGCACAAGCCGTGATCCCCTGACCGCAGCGGCCTCTTTCGTATAGCCCTATGGATGGGCCATCCCTTGCGAGCGCGTAAGTTCAACGAAACTATCCTGGCCTCCAATGCGTGGGCGGCCGGCATGCGTGCACGGAATCGTTTGAACTCACGTGGCAACGCTTGACTATCCAGGTACACCTCACCCGGCTCGTAATGGCCTCTGTACTCCCCGGTGCGGTCGCCGCCTTCCTGCTCATCGGCTATTCGTACGATCGGCACCGGGACTCGGTCCAGGAACACACGCTCGCCACGGCGCGGGCGCTGGTGCAGGCGGTGGATCGGGATCTCGCCAGCAGTCGCACCGCCCTGCAGGCACTGGCCACGTCGCCTTACCTGGCAGCCGGTGACTTGCGTGCATTTCACGCAGAGGCCCGCGAGGCATTGGTTGAGTTGGCGGGCAACAACATCGTTCTCAGCGATGCTTCAGGGCAGCAATTGCTCAACACCTTCCGGCCCTTTGGCGAGCCGTTGCCGCTCGACAAGCTGGCGCAACTGCGCCGGGTGTTCGAGACAGGCCAGCCGGCGGTATCCGATCTCTTCCAGGGCCGGGTGGCACAACGGGACCTCATCGCCATTGCCGTGCCGGTGCGGCGCAACGGCGAGGTCGTCTATGTGTTGTCCATGGGTTTCCTGCCAGATCGTTTGCGTGACATCCTGAAGCAGCAGCATCTTCCGCAGGAGTGGGTCGCGGGAGTCTTCGACAGCCAGGGAACCACCGTCGCACGCACGCACCAACCCGAGGTCTATATCGGCAAGAAGGCGGGCCCCGTCCTCGTTGCCAAGATGGCCGAGCAGCGTGATGGCGAGTTCAAGGCCGATACCCAGGAGGGCATTCCAACGTACACGGTCTTCAGCCGGTCGATCGTGTCGAACTGGACAGTTGCCATCGGCATCCCGCGCGCGGAATTCGATTCCCAGTTGCGCTCTTCGTTCTTGTGGCTTGTCGGGGGTACCCTGGTGTTGCTGGCTTCGAGCATCTTGCTCGCCAGGCTGCTCGCCGCTCGGATCCGAACCGCCATCAGCGGCCTGATTCCACCTGCCGAGGCACTGGCGCGCGGCGAGGCGGTCACCGTGGCGCCCTTGCAGTTGGTGGAGGCGGACGAAGTCGCGAGAGCGCTCGAGCGTGCCTCAAGCGTCCTGCGCGACCGCGAGGAGATTCTTGCCGTCGTGACGCACGATTTGCGCAGCCCCTTGAACCTGCTCACGATGCTCGCCGTGGCCACCGAGCAGGACGCACGAAAGCTCAACGCGAACCGCCTGCGCACATCGGCCGCCCTGATGCGGGAGACTGCGCTCAGCATGTCCGGCCTGGTCGACGATTTGCTGGCGATCACCGCCGCGCAACGTGGACAAAGCATGCTGAAACTGGTTCGCGTCAACGCGGCCGACGTGCTCGCGCGAGCCGTGCGGGCGGCCCGGCCCCGCATCGAGCAGGCGGGTCTCCAGCTGGAGATGCGGGCACCGCATTCCTTGCCTGAAATCCAGGTGGATGTCGATCGCGTGCTGCGTGTCTTCGCCAACCTGCTGGACAACGCGTTGAAGTTCAGCGATGCCCACGGCCGGGTGCTCGTCATGGCCGAGGCACTGCCGCAGAGCGTGCGGTTCTCCATTGCCAATAGCGGATCCTGCTTGCCGAGGCAGCAGTTGGACAAGATGTTCCTGCGGTTCTGGCAGGCGCAGTCCGACCGGCGAGGTGCGGGCCTGGGGCTTTCGATCTGCCGGGCCATCATCGACACCCACGGCGGGCGTATCTGGGCCCAATCTCTGGAGGGGATGCGCGTGTGCATCTGCTTCGAACTGCCCAGTCAACCCGCGCTTCAATTTGAACGGCAACCTGCCGAGCCGCAAAGCGCCTGAGACTGCTTGTTGCAGTGGCACAGCCATTGCCATTCCTGAGCGTCTTCCTTTCCATCGTCGTTGTCCGACGCGCAGTTCCGTCCTTTCCCCACGCCCTCGGCTATTACCAAGGCCGAGGCTCAGGTCCTGCCTGAACGGAGTACGAAGTGAAGAATGCACAGATCGACAAGGACCTGACACAGCCGTATCGCATCCACGCCAGCACGACCCGCGCTGTGGTGACCTGCACGCTTGCTGCACTGTGGCTGGCAGCGTGTGGTGGCGGAGGTGGTAGTGGCGACGTCACGGCCACGCCGCCCGCGCCTGCTCCAGCGCCCGCGCCATCACCCGCGCCCACGCCGGCCCCGTCGCCGGCACCCACGCCTGCGCCGTCTCCGGCGCCGACACCAGCGCCTTCGCCGGCGCCCGCGCCAGCCGTGCAGGTGACCACCGATACGCAACTGGCCGTCAATACCAGTTACAGCATCAACGCGACGACCCCGACGCTGACGGTCACCTTGCCTGCAACAGCTGCTCTCGATGACATCGTGAGCATCACGGGCACGAGTGCCACGGCCTGGACCGTCGCCCAGAACGCCGGCCAAAGCATCGTGACCTCGGGCATGAGCGGCAACACGGCGCCAGGCGTGGCGTGGACCCCGCGGCTGACGCCCAAGGTCTGGCACTGGGTCTCGTCGGATGCCACGGGCGAAGTGCTGCTGGCGGGCGAAGCCGACGGCGGTTCGCTCAATGTGTCCGCCGACGGCGGCCAGCACTGGACGCAGGCCAGCACGGTTGTCGGTGGCGTCGCGACGCCCATCCCGGGAATCTGGATTTCATCCGACATGACGCCCGCCGATGTGTCGCCGCAAGGCAAGGTCATGGTCGCCGTGCAGTACGCGGGCCACATGTACATGTCGAGCGACACCGGCAAGACCTGGCAGCAACTGACGGACCCCGCGGTGAACGATCCCGCCGGGCTCAATTTCGAATCCGTGACGATTTCGGCGGACGGTAAGCACCTCGCCGCGGTGGTCCAGTCGACCGGATCGACCGGCCCGACGCCGAACGGCAGGCTCGCACTCAGCGATACCGGCGGTACGAGTTGGACCATCGTCGCTCCCGGCACGCGTGGACTGCCCGTGGGAACCTATTTCTGGCGGTCGATCGACAGCTCATCGGATGGGAAGACCATTGTGGCGGTGGGCCACAACGGAGAGATGTTCCGTTCCACCGATACAGGCGCCACTTGGAATGCAGTGGCGGTCACCGTCGCAGGCGCGCCAGTGGCGGATACCTCGTGGTATCGCGTGAAACTGTCGGCCGATGGAAGCACGATCGCGGTGGGGGCGAACTCCTTCGGCACGGCGCCAGGCACGGGCGTGTTCATCTCGAGCAATGGCGGCCAGACATGGATTCGCGGCGCTGGCCTGCCGGCGTCTGCCGAATACAGCGCCATCGCGATGTCTTCGGACGGCAAGAAGATCGCTGTCAGTCTGTCGAATTCGAATCACACCACGGACCCCGTGCTGACTGGCTCGATGGTATTGAGCACCGATGGCGGCGCGCACTTTGCGCCGCTCACCATGCCGGGCACGGACACCGACTGGCGCGCGGTCGCCATGTCCGCCGACGGCGACAAGCTTGCGGCGGCTGCGGGCCGGTTCGTCTTGCCGGCTCCCTACACCGCCGGCCATACCGGCCAGCTCTACACCAGCCAGGGCAACCGGACCTCTGTGGGTACCGGCGGCTCGATCACCGCCCACCAGAACGACAGCATCACACTGAAGTACACCGACACGGTCAATCATCAGTGGACGGTGCAAGACAGCAGCGGCGGGCCGTTCACGATCCGCTGATTGATGGCTCGCGTGACGGCAAGGCCGGGCTTGCGAGCCCGGCTTTTTTTGTTGCCGGGTTTGAATTGGCGATGAGTGCGACCTAGATTCATCTTCCCCTGCCGTCGCGGGCAGTAGTGATGGCAGGCCGTGTCGATCCCACTTTCGCCGGGAGGCCGCATGAGCTATCACCTGGAAGGCCGTCTTCTCGAAGTCTGCAACTGCAATGTCCTGTGCCCCTGCTGGATTGGCGAGGACCCGGACCGAGGCACCTGCGACACCATCGTGGCCTGGCGCATCGACGCGGGCACGGTCGATGGCGTGAACGTCGGGGGCAACACGAACGCTGCTGTGGCCCATGTGCCGGGCAACATCCTGCAAGGCAACTGGACCGCCGCCATCTTCGTCGACGAGAACGCGTCCGACGAGCAGGAAAAGGCGCTGCTCAAGGTCTACACGGGCCAGGCCGGTGGGCCAGTGGCCGAACTGGCCAAGCTCATTGGCACGGTGGTCTCGGTGGAGCGCGCGCCGATCAAGTTCACGGTCAACGAAGGCAAGGGTGAGCTGGCAATCGGCGAGGACTACTACGCCGTGCTCGAGCCTTATCGCGGCACCACCGGCGGCCAGACCACGCTGTCGGACACGGTGTTCTCCACGGTGCCCGGTGCGCCAGTGTTCGTTGGCAAAGCGCCGCATTACCGCAGCCGCAACGCCAAGCTCGGCATCAACCTGGATATCCAGAACCACAACGCGCTTCAGAGCATCTTCGTGTTCGACGCATGAGTGCGACGGCAGGCGCGCTGCCTTCGCGCGCCTCGCGCCATGTCCGCGTATTCCTGCCCGTGCTTGCGGCGCTGGTGGCGCTCGCCTGGCTGGTGCTCTGGGCGTGGACGCGCAGCCCCTACGGTCGTTACCTGGTGCACGACGAGTGGACGGCCTCGGGGCCGGCGGCTTTCCTGTGCCAATGGGTGCCGGCGGGGGGCGTCATCGTGCCCGCGGTGCTGTATGCCGCCGCCTGGATCCTGATGACGACGGCCATGATGCTGCCGACTACCTTGCCGCTGTTCGATGCGTTCGACCGCGTGACGGCCGGGCGCCCCGACCATGCCCGGCTGCTCACGCTGCTCGGGCTGGGCTACATGAGCGTATGGGGCGCCTTTGGCCTGATCGCGCATGCGCTGCATGCCGCGTTGCTGGCGGGGCTGGCGCGTGCCCCGGCACTGGCCTGGCACGCCTGGATGATCGGCGCGGCCACCATTGCGCTGGCCGGTGCGTTCCAGTTCAGCCGCTTGAAATACCGCTGCCTGGAAAAGTGCCGCACGCCGTTGAGCTTCGTCATGCAGCACTGGCGCGGCGTGGCGCCCTCGCGCCATGCTTTCGCGCTGGGGGCGCATCACGGGCTGTTCTGTGTCGGATGCTGCTGGGCGCTGATGCTGCTGATGTTCGCGTTCGGGGCCGGCAGTGTGGGGTGGATGCTGCTGCTGGCTGCGGCCATGGCGGTCGAGAAGAACGTGGCGTGGGGACGCAGCCTCAGTGCGCCTCTGGGGATCGGATTGCTGGCATGGGCAGCGGCGATCGTGATCACCCACGCATGATTCGCCGCACTCGGCAGCAAGACGACGACAGGCCGTCAGAACGGCTTGCGGATTCCTTTGTCGCCTTCCCCGATGAAGAACTTCAGCGCCATCCGTTGTACGAAGTTCCCGTAGGGCGGATAGAACAGGCCGATCGGGAAGAAGCGGTGCCGCTTGAAGACGGTGCGTGCATGCGACAGCTCCCGGAAACCTTCCTCACCGTGGTAGGTCCCCATGCCGGAATTGCCGATGCCGCCGAACGGCGCGTCGTGACTGATCACGTGCCAGGCCCAGTCATTGAGGGTCACGCCGCCGGAATGCGTGCGACGCAGCACCTCGTCGCGCGCCTGCGCGTCGTGGCTGAAGCAGTAGAGCGCCAGCGGGCGCGGCCGGCTGCGAATGAAGGCGATCGCCTCCTCGTGGGTGTCGTAGGGCACCACGGGCAGCACCGGCCCGAAGATCTCCTCGCGCATGAGGGCCATCTCCGGCGTGCAGCCCGTCACGATCTGCAGTGGCAACTTCCGGGGATCGCCCGGCTCGGCGCAGGCGGTCACGCTCGCCCCCTTCTCCAGGGCGTCTCGCAGCAGTGCCTCGATGCGCGCGGCATGGCGCTCGCTGATGATGCCGGTGTAGTCCGGATTGTCCTGCGGACGGCTGCCCCAAAGGCGCTGGAAGCTGGCCTTCACCGCGGCGACGAACGCGCTCACCTGTTCGCGCGGCACCAGCGCGTAGTCGGGTGATACGCAGATCTGTCCGGCGTTGGTGCCTTTGCCGTGCGCTACACAGCGTGCCGCCTCTTCGACGGGATAGCCGCGCATCACGAAGGCGGGCGACTTGCCCCCCAGTTCGAGCGTGACAGGCGTCAGGTTGCGTGCGGCCTGACCCATCACGACCCGTCCGACGGCGGGTGAGCCGGTGAAGACGATGTGGTTGAAGGGCAGGGCGGTAAAGGCGCCCGGGTCGGCCAGTTCCTCGCCGACCAACGCCACCTCGTCCTCGTCGAATACTTCGCCCAGCATCTGGCGCAGCACTGCGTTCGTGGCCGGCGTGACCTCGGGCATCTTCAGCATCACCCGGTTGCCGGCGGCCAGCGCCGCCGCGAGCGGCCCCATGGAGAGGTACACCGGAAAGTTCCAGGTGGCGATGACGCCGACCACACCCTTGGGCTGGTAGAGCACGCGCACGCTGTTGGACAGCAACAGCAACTCGGTGGATCGCCGGCTCGGTCTCATCCAGCGGGCCAGGTGCCGCAGGGCATGATTGATCTCCAGCGTGGTGGGCAGCACGTCCAGCATCTTGGATTCGGCTGGCGCGCGCCAGCCGAA
>Ga0207853_1000123_pt1 | contig 18115 bp, 16 predicted proteins | sample LuqExpMetagenom6_FD_187764 | JGI IMG/M metagenome (GOLD analysis project Ga0207853, IMG submission 187764) | Tropical forest soil microbial communities from Luquillo Experimental Forest, Puerto Rico - Sample 6 (SPAdes) | ecosystem: Environmental > Terrestrial > Soil > Tropical forest ...
TCGCCGGTCAACGGCGCCTGCAGTTCGAATTCGTGCAGCGCGATCGCTTCGGCCTCGCCGGCGCGCGGCAGGATGCGCCAGCTCGCCTCGCCCAATACGCGCACGCCCATGTGTTCCAGCATGGGCAGGCTGTCGGACAGCACCAGCGGCGCGCCCAGCCGGTACACCTTCAGGCCCAGCGCGCCTTGCGCGGCGCCCTCGCGCTGGTAAAGCGCCAGGGCCAGCGGCTGCGCAGGCGTCAGGCCCGTGAGCTTGCGCACATCGGGCAGCGCCTGGGTCGCGGTGAAGCGTTCGCGGTAACCGGCGGGGAACGCGGCGGCCCAGCGCTTGAACAGCGTCAGACCCGACCCTTCGCCCTCGCCGTCGATGAGCGCGTCGCGCAGATCGTCGTCCCAGCGCCGCGCCGCATCGGCCAGTTCGCGCTCGACCGCCCGCGCATCGTAGGCCGGCAGCTCGCCGGGCACGGTGCGCACCGTGAAGTGGATGCGCGCCAGCACCTGCTCGGTGAGCGAGACGTCGAAGTCGGCATTGACGCCCTTGAACGCGGCCAGCAGGATGCGCTGGAACTTCAGCCGCAGGTCGGTGGAATACGCGTCGCGCGGCACGTACACCAGGCAGGACACGTAGCGCTCGAACGGATCGCTCCAGGCGAACAGGCGCAGACGCTGCCGCTCGCCCAGGCCGACGATGCCCAGGGCGGTATCGAACAGCTCGGCCTCCGGAATCTGGAACAGGTCGTCGCGCGGGAAAGTCTCGAGCACGTGGACCAGCGCCTTGGCCAGGTGGCCATGCGGCGGAAAGCCGGCGCGGTCGATCACCGTCTGCACCTTGCCGCGCAGCAGCGGGATTTCGGACACGCGCGCGCTGTAGGCCGTGGAGGTGAACAGGCCGAGGAAGCGGTGCTCGCCGATCACCTCGCCGTCTTCGTTGTAGCGCTTGATGCCGACGTAGTCGGTATAGCCGGCGCGGTGGACGCTGGAGCGCGTGTTCGACTTGGTCACGACCAGCAGCGGCAGCGTCGCCGACGCGATCGCGCGTGCCTTGGGCGGCAGGGCCGAGAAGCTGGCGGACAGCGGGTCGCCTTTTTCGCGCAGCACGCCCAGCCCGCTGCCCGGCACCAGTCGCAGCACCACCTGGTCGCCCTCGTGAACCAGGTCATGCTGGCGATAGCCCAGCAAGGTCATGTGGTCGTCGGCCAGCCATTGCAGGAAGGCGCGCGCCTCCGCGACGGCCGCATCGGGGATCGCGGCCGGCGGATTGGCCAATTCGGCGATCGCGATCTCCATGCGCGCCAGCATCGGCCGCCAGTCGCGCACCGAATGCCGCACGTCCGCCAGCACGCGGGCGATGCCGGCCTCGAGCGCCTCGCGCTGCTCTTCGTCGATGAGGCGATCGATCTCGATGTGCATCCACGATTCGCGCGGGGCCTTCTCCGATTTCGCCCGCGGCTGGATCTCGAGCAGCTGTCCCTGCGCGTCACGCTCGACGGCGAAGATCGGATGCACGATCAGGTGCAGCGTCAGCCCCTGCCGGTTGATCTCCAGCGTGGTGGAATCCACCAGGAAAGGCATGTCGTCATTGACGATCTGGATCACCGAGTGCCGCGAGTTCCATCCGCCCTCGGCGGTGGACGGACTGAAGATGCGCACCTGCGGCCGATCCCGTTCACGCTGCGCGCCCAGTGCCAGGTGCGACAGCAAGGCCGCGAGCAGGTCCTCGGGCGTGCGCTCGGCGAGATCCTGCTCGTCGATGCGGCGGAAGTATTCGGGCGCGATGGCCTCAACGTGCGTCAGCCGATCGGCATCCAGTTGCGAGGCGGCGAGCGCCAGCACGGCATCGACGGGCTTGTGGACTTGCGGGTTGGGTGCGTTCATGTGTTGTCTCGTCTCTCTCGGTTCGGCTGCTCGTGACCGCCGTGCCTGAGACTCTAGAACTGGCCGCGGCCCGGCGCAAATGCCGGATGCGCGCGGCCTTATGCATGAAACGCATGCAGCCCTAGGCTGCGAGGAAGAGCTGCTGCAGGTCGCTCAGGAAATCGAAACCGCGCTGGGTCGGGCGCACATGCGTGAGGTCGCGCTCGATGAGGCCCTTGCGCTCGGCCTCCCGCAGCGGCTGCTCGATGGCGCTCAGCGGCAGGCCGGTGCGCTCGCTGAAGCGAGCCAGGACGAACCCTTCGCGCAGCCGCAGGGCATTGAGCATGAACTCGAAGGGCAGTTGGTCGCGCCGCACTTCCTCGCTCTGGGCCACGGCATTGCCGGCCAGGGCGTTGTCCATGTAGGCGCGCGGATCGCGATAGCGCACCTGCCGCACCACCCGGTGCGGAAAGCTCAGCTTGCCGTGCCCGCCGGCGCCCAAGCCCAGGTAGTCGCCGAACTCCCAGTAGTTGACGTTGTGCCAGCAGCGATGTCCCGGCTTGGCATAGGCCGAGACTTCATAGCGCTCGTAACCGGCGTTCGACGTCATCTCGGTGATCCGATCGAGCATGGCGTAGGCCAGATCGTCGTCCGGCACGCGCGGCGGGAATTTGGCGAAGTAGGTGTTGGGCTCGATCGTCAGGTGGTACACCGACAGGTGCGGCGGCATGAAGCCGATGGCCTGGCCCAGGTCATCCTCGAGCTGTTCCATGGTCTGGCCCGGCAGGGCATACATGAGATCGAGGTTGAAGGTGTCGAACGCGAGCGCGGCCTCCTCGAGCGCGGCCACCGCCTGGGCGCGGTCGTGCACCCGGCCCAGGGCCTTCAGCTGCGCGTCGTTGAAGCTCTGCACGCCGACCGACAGGCGCGTGACGCCGGCCGAGCGGAAGGCGCGGAAGCGCTCCTTCTCGAAGGTGCCGGGGTTCGCCTCCAGCGTGATCTCGCAGTCCGGCGTGAGCTTCAGGCGCGCCCGCAGGTCGGCCAGCAGGCGGTCGATGCCTTGCGGCGAGAACAGGCTGGGCGTGCCGCCACCGATGAAGATGCTGTGCACCACGCGCCCCCACACCAGCGGCAGGGACGCTTCGAGGTCGGCCACCACCGCATCGAGGTAACGCTGTTCAGGCAGTTCGCCCTGGATTTCGTGCGAATTGAAGTCGCAGTAGGGGCACTTGCGCAGGCACCACGGCAGGTGCACGTACAAGGACAGCGGCGGCATCGCCGACAGGTGCAGGGTGCCGGGGCGCAGGTAATGTTGGACGGGATCGGTCACGCCTCAATTCTCCGCCGGGCCGCCCCAAGGAGAATTGCGCCCCCTTCGGGGGGCAGGGCTGCAGCTTGCTGCAGACCTGGGGGCAATGTCCTCCGCCGGGCCGCCCCAAGGAGAATTGCGCCCCCTTAAAACCATGCTTCGTGGATGAGGTTAACCATCTGCCTAGCCGCCTTGCCGCGATGGCTGTTGGCGTTCTTTTCTTCCGCCGGCAATTGAGCAAAGGTCTTGCCCAGCGCCGGGATGAACATGACCGGATCGAAGCCGAAGCCGTTGGCCCCGATGCGCTCGCGCGTGATCTCGCCCGCGGCGCGCCCGACGGCGATCAGCGGCTCGGGGTCGTCGGCGCTGCGCACCGCCACCAGCGTGCTCACCAGCGCGGCGCGGCGGTTGGCGATGCCCTGCATCTGCTCGAGCAGCGCGCGCACGTTGTTGTCATCGCCCTTGGCGTAGCCGAACTGCGTCGCGTAGAACGCCGTGTCCACGCCCGGCTGGCCGCCGAAGGCATCGACGCACAGCCCGGCATCGTCGGCGATTGCCGGCAGCCCGCCCTCGCGCGCAGCGTGGCGCGCCTTGGCCAGCGCGTTTTCGACGAAGGTGCGGTGCGGCTCCTCGGCCTCACCGATACCCAGCTGCGATTGCGCCACGAGTTCGATGCCCAGCGGCGCGAACATCGCCTGCAGCTCGGCGAGCTTGCCCTTGTTGTTGGACGCCAGGATGATTTTGTTGATCATCGGAATTTCACCGCGGCTTCGTGCCGCGGTGCCCGCTTTCAGGCCGCGAGCGCGCGCCGTTGCAACTCGATCAGCTCGCCGATGCCCTTCTCGGCCAGGCGCAGCAGCTCGTCCATCTCGGCGCGCGTGAAGGCCACGCCCTCGGCCGTGCCCTGGACCTCGACGTAATGACCCTTGCCGGTCATCACCACGTTCATGTCGGTGTCGCAGCCGACATCTTCGACGTACTCCAGGTCCAGCAGCGGCGTGCCTTCGACGATGCCCACCGAGACGGCCGCGACCGGTGACAGGATCGGCGAGTCGGTCAGCTTGCCTTCGGCGGCGAGCTTGGCCACCGCATCCTGCGCCGCGACGAAGGCGCCGGTGATGGCTGCGGTGCGCGTGCCGCCATCGGCCTGCAGCACGTCGCAATCAAGCTGGATGGTGCGCTCGCCCAGCAGCTTGAGGTCGAACACGGCGCGCATGGAGCGGCCGATCAGCCGCTGGATTTCCTGCGTGCGTCCGCTTTGCTTGCCGCGCGCCGCCTCGCGGTCGCTGCGCGTATGGGTCGAGCGCGGCAGCATGCCGTATTCAGCGGTGACCCAGCCTTCGCCGCTGCCGCGTTTGTGCGGCGGCACCTTGTCCTCGACCGATGCCGTGCACAGCACCTTGGTGTTGCCGAACTCGATCAACACCGAGCCTTCGGCATGCATGGTGTAGCCGCGGGTGATCCGGATGGGGCGCAGCTGATCGGCGGCGCGGCCGTTCGTTCTCTGATAACTCATGCCAGCGATTGTGCCCCGGGTGCGACCCAGGGGCTTGTGGCGGCGGCCCTAGGCCTTCTTGGCCGCCGAACGCCGGATGGCTTCGTTGATTTCCGCGATCGAGCGCTCGATGGCCGCGTCATCGAGGTCATCGACCAGGGTGTCGAGCACGCCGGCCTGGATGGTGGAGGCGAAGACGCCGTCACTGATGCTGTCGGTGGAGACGCCGGCAGTGGTCTCGAAATTGTCGGGCGTCTCCCATTCGAGGGCGATGACGGTGACGTTGTCGCTGGTGTTGCCGGCGCTGCGCAGCGCCGCTTCGACGAGTTCCGGCACCGCATCGGCCACCGGCCGCTCCGCGAGCTGGCGCACGATCTCGTTGTCCGGCAGGGCACCCCACAGGCCATCGGAGCACAGCAGGATCTTGTCGCCCTGCTGCAGCGTCACCGGCCCGGTCACGTCGAACACCGGCTTGGTCGGAGAGCCCAGGCAGGTGAACAGGATGTTGCGGTTGATGCGGTCCAGGCGCACCACGCTCGAATTGGCCGCCGCGGCGGCTTGCTGCTCCAGGTAGGAGTGGTCCCGCGTGCGGGTGAGCAGTTCGCCATTGCGCACCACGTACAGGCGCGAGTCCCCGCAGTGGACCCAGGTGGCCGAGGAACCCTGCACGACAGCCGCCACCAGCGTGGTGCGGGGCGTGTCCAGCATGCCCTTTTCGCTGGCGTAGCGGATGATCTGGTGGTGCGAGGCCATCACCGCCATCGAGAGGAACTCGGTCGGGTCGTTGACCTGCGGCCGGGCCTCCTTCTGGTACAGCGCCGAGACGGTCTGCAGCGCCAGTTGCGCAGCCACCTCGCCTTCGGGGTGGCCGCCCATGCCGTCGGCCAGCAGGAACAACCCCGATTCCCGGGTGTAGCAATAGCCCATCCGGTCTTCGTTCTTTTCGCGTCCGCCCTTGCGGCTGATCTGGAATACTGAAAACTTCATCGCCCCCCCTGCCTCACTTGGCCCGGACGCCGCCAAAGCCGGTAGCGGCGCGCTTCACGGTCTTTTTGGTATCGGACACCATGTTGTCGAACTGCAGGCGCATCTTCTCGCCCACCGTCAGCTTGGTGTAGCGGCGCTCGCCCTCCCGGCTGAGTTCCTTCTGCAGCGCGAACACCGACTGTGGGCGCGACAACGGATCGAGCGACATGCACCACTCCACCACTTCGATCAGGTTGTCCGAGTACACGCCCCGCAGGCGCGACAGCGCCAGCGCCAGCCGGTCTTTCTCCAGGCGCTGCGGTGCGTCATTGGGCGGGTAGCCCTGCATGCAGGCGTAGATGCAGGCGCCGATCGCGTAGATGTCGGTCCACGGCCCCATGGACGAATCGCGCCGGTACATCTCGGGCGCAGCAAAGCCGGGCGTGTACATCGGGCGGATGAAGTTGCCTTCCTTGGACAGCACTTCGCGGGCGGCGCCGAAATCGATCATCACCGCCTTGTTGTCGTCGGTGATGAAAATGTTGGCAGGCTTGATGTCCAGATGCAGCATCTTGTGCTGGTGGACGATGCGCAGACCGCGCAGGATCTCGTCGAACAGCGACCGGATCGTCGATTCGCGGAACACCTTCTGCTTCTTCAACTCGCGCGCCGTGATGATGAAATCCTGCAGGGTCGCGCCCTCCAGGTAGTTCATCACCATGTAGACGGTTTCGTTCTCGCGGAAGAAGTTCAGCACGCTGACCACGGAAGCGTGCGAAATCTGGGCGAGCGAGCGGCCTTCCTCGAAGAAGCTCTTGAGACCGAGGCGGTACAGGGAAAGCTTTTCCGGTTGCACCTGCGGCAGCAGCTCACCGGGAGCGCGCGTGGCAAGCGAGGCGGGCAGGTATTCCTTAACGGCAACCTGCTGGCCCTCGTTGTCCACCGCCAAGTACACCACGCCGAATCCGCCCGCAGAAAGCTTGCGAACCACGCGATAGCCACCAATCACGGTATCTGGGGGCAGCGGCGCTGGTTTGACCTTTGACATATTTGCGAATGTAGGGTCAACTGCTGCACCCCGGTAATGCTCGCAATCCCGGAACCCATCCGACCCCTGAGGAACCTCGATGCCAGTTTACAGCATGACCGGTTACGCCAGCGCGCAGCACAGTGCGCCGCCGCCCGCCACGAGCCGGCTGGGGCTGGAAATCCGATCGGTCAACAGCCGGTTCCTCGATCTGGCCTTCCGCCTGTCGGAGGAACTGCGTCCCTACGAGCCGCAGTTGCGCGAATTGATCGCGGCCCGCCTGAAGCGCGGGAAGGTCGAAGTGCGCGCCGGCGTCGAATCGGCCACCGGCGAGGCCGTGCGCGAGCCTTCACCGCGCCTGTTGCAGCGGCTGGCGAACCTGCAGGACACGGTGCGCGCCTGGCTGCCCGAGGCGCCCGCCCTGTCCGTGGCCGACGTGCTACGCATGTCCGGCGCCGACAGCGGCCACGAGGTGGACTGGGGCGAAGCCGTGACGCAACTGGCGCGCGGCACGCTCGATGAACTCATGGCCGCACGCGAGCGCGAGGGCGCACGGCTGGCGGCCATGCTGCAGGGACACCTCGCCCAGTTGCGCGAACTGGCGCGCCAGGCCCAGCCCATGGTGCCGCAACTGGTCGAGCAGCAGCGCACCCGTTTCCTGGAGCGCTGGAAGGAAGCCATGGCGCTGGCCGATGGCGCCGCGGTCCCCGAGGCCGCCCAGGACCGGGCGCTGGCCGAGGCCACGGCGTTTGCCATCCGCATCGACGTGGCCGAGGAGCTGACCCGGCTGGCCTCCCACATCGACGAAATCGAGCGCCTGATCGCCAAGGGCGGCGAGATCGGCAAGCGGCTGGATTTCCTGATCCAGGAACTCCACCGCGAAGCCAATACGCTCGGATCGAAGTCGGCCGCGCTGGAGCTCACCCGCATCTCGGTGGACATGAAGGTGCTGATCGAGCAGATGCGCGAACAGGTGCAGAACCTCGAATAGTCTCCTGCGCCGGCCTTGACGCGAGTCAAGCACCGAATCGGCGGCGGGATTAAGGTTGCGGCTGTCGCCAACGACGCGAAAGACGGCCATGAGCACCCCCCTCAAGCAACTGCTGGTTCACTTCGATGACTCTCCCGCGGCGCTGAAGCGCCTGAACCTCGCACGACGGATCGCGTCGCTTCAGGGCGGCCAGGTCACCGCCCTGTACGCGGTCACGCCCGCCCTCATGGACCTCCCCTTCGCGGCCGAGGCTGGCGCCGCGGCGGTGTCGGCCCTGCGCGAGATTGATGAGCAGCGCCAGCAGCGCGCCCGCGCCAGCTTCGAGCTGGCCATGGACGAATCGCACGGCGTTCGCCCCCACTGGGCCGAAGCGGCGGGCTACTCGGTGTCCGCGGCCCTGAGTACCCAGGCCTTCTATGCCGACCTGGTGGTGCTTGGCCAGCCGGAGCCGGAGTCTTCCGAAACGACCGGCCTGATCGAGAACCTCCTGGCCGCCAGCGGCAAGCCCGCGCTGGTGGTGCCCTTCGCCGCGGCGCTGTCGGCGGCCGCCCCGGCCGACAAGATCGCGATCGCCTGGAAGCCCACGCGGGAAGCGGCGCGCGCCGTGTCCGCGGCAATCCCGCTGCTGCAGCGCGCCCGCGAGGTCCACGTCATGGCCTGGGGCGAGGAGGAAGACGACGGCGTTCGCGGCTCGCGACTGAACCTGGATACTTACCTGCACCAACGCGGCATCCAGCCGCACTGGCACCGCGAGCAATCCGAGCCCGACTTCATCGGCGAGGCCATGCTGTCCCGCGCCTTCGACCTGGGCAGCGACCTGCTGGTGATGGGCTGCTACGGGCACAGCCGGGCGCGCGAGTGGGTGCTGGGCGGCGCCTCGCGCACGGTGCTGCGGTCCATGACGATCCCCGTCTTCATGGCCCACTGAGCCGCCGCGCGCATGCGACAGCCGGACACCGGCTGATAAGATCGGCGACCCGGCACTAGCGCCGACCGTTCCCATTCCGCCGCATGGACTATCCCGGCAACCTGTTCGTCGTCGCAGCCCCGAGTGGCGCCGGCAAATCCAGCCTCGTGAAAGCGCTGCTCGAGCTCGACTCGCGTGTGCAGCCCTCGGTGTCGCACACCACCCGGCCGCCGCGCGGCCAGGAAAAGCACGGGCGCGAGTACTTCTTCGTGTCGCCCCAGGAATTCGATGCCATGGTCCTGGCCGACGGCTTCGTCGAGTGGGCGCATGTGCACGGCCACCGCTACGGCACCTCCAAGAAGATGATCGAGGAGCGCGTGGCCCAGGGCGCCGACGTGGTCCTGGAGATCGATTTCCAGGGCGCCCTGCAGATCAAGCGCATCTTCGCCAACGCGGTGCTGATCTTCATTCTGCCGCCCAGCTGGGAAGAACTGCGCTCACGCCTGGAACGGCGCGGCGAGGATGCGCCCGAGGTGATCGAGCTGCGGCTGCGCAATGCCGCCGAGGAGATGGCACAGGCCCGGGAATTCGACTTCGTTATAATCAACGAGTTATTCGAGCGAGCGCTTTTCGACATGAAAGCGATCGTGCACGCCCAGCGGCTGAAGTTTCCGGCGCAGCGCCGCGCCCGCGCCGATACCTTCAAGGCCCTCAACATCACCTGATCTTCGGAAACACCATGGCCCGCATCACCGTTGAAGACTGCCTCGAGAAGATCCCGAACCGCTTCCAGCTGGTGCTGGCCGCAACGTATCGCGCCCGCATGCTGAGCCAGGGCCATGCGCCCAAGATCGAGAGCAAGAACAAGCCTGGCGTGACCGCCCTGCGCGAAATTGCCGACGGCAAGATCGGCCTGGAGATGCTCAAGAAGGTTCCGGGCTGAACCGGCACACATCCTGCGCCCTGACCACTCTCAAAGGCACCGCTTCGCGGTGCCTTTTTGATTGGCGCGCTACCATGAGGACATGAACGCGGTACTGGAATCCTCCCCAGGCAAGGGCAGGCGTCCCGCGGCCAATGCCCGCCCCAGTCCGGCCGCCGCCAACGCGGCCGCGGCCAGCTTCGCCGCGCTCACCGCGCGGCTGGATTACCTGGACCCCGGCGACATCGAACAGGTGCGGCGCGCCTATCGATTCGCCGATGAAGCCCACCTCGGGCAGATCCGTGCCAGCGGCGAACCCTACATCACTCACCCGATCGCAGTCGCCGCGCAGTGCGCCGAATGGAAGCTGGACGCGCAAGCCCTCATGGCCGCGCTGCTGCACGATGCGATCGAGGATTGCGGCGTCACCAAACCCGACCTGATCGAGCGCTTCGGTCCGTCAGTTGCCGAGCTGGTCGACGGACTGACCAAGCTGGACAAGCTGCAGTTCACCACGCGCGAAGAGAACCAGGCCGAGTCCTTCCGCAAGATGCTGCTGGCGATGGCGCGCGACGTGCGCGTCATCCTGATCAAGCTGGCCGACCGTTCGCACAACATGCGCACGCTGGAGGACATGCCGCGCGAGAAGTGGCACCGCATCTCCTCCGAAACCCTGGACATCTATGCGCCGATCGCGCACCGGCTGGGCCTGAACTCCACCTACCGCGAACTGCAGGAGCTGGCCTTCCGCCATCTGCAGCCGTGGCGCCACGCCATCCTGAGCAAGGCCGTGGCCAAAGCACGCAGCCGCCGCCGGGATCTGATCCAGAAAGTGCAGCGCGAGCTCGAGGCCACCTTCGAGCTCGCCGGCATGCAGGTGCAGATCGCCGGCCGCGAAAAGACGCTGTACTCCATCTATCGCAAGATGGACGAGAAGCACCTGAGCTTCGCGCAGGTCACCGACATCTACGGCTTTCGCATCATCGTGCCCACGGTAATCGACTGCTACACCGCCATGGGCCTTCTGCACCAGATGTACAAGCCGGTGCCGGGCAAGTTCAAGGACCACATCGCGATCCCCAAGGTCAACGGCTACCAATCGCTGCACACCACGCTGGTGGGGCCGTCGGGCGTGAACGTGGAATTCCAGATGCGCACCGAGCCCATGCACATCGTGGCCGAATCCGGTGTGGCCGCGCATTGGCTGTACAAGGCCAGCAACCCGGCCGAGGATGGCGGCGCGGATCGCCTGGGCACCAAGTGGCTGCAGTCGCTGCTGGACATCCAGCACGAGACGCGCGACGCCGCCGAGTTCTGGGACCACGTCAAGATTGACCTGTTCCCGGATGCGGTCTACGTGTTCACGCCCAAGAGCCAGATCATGGCCCTGCCGCGCGGCGCGACGGTGGTGGACTTCGCCTACGCCATCCACAGCAATGTGGGCGATCGCACGGTCGCCGCCAAGATCAACAACGTACAGGTGCCGCTGCGCACCGAGCTGAAGAACGGCGACGTGGTCGAAGTGGTCACCGCTCCGGTGTCGACGCCCAATCCCGCGTGGCTCGGCTTCGTGCGCACCGGCCGGGCTCGCTCGAAGATCCGCCATCACCTGAAGTCGCTGGCCCAGGCGGAATCGCAGGAACTGGGCGAAAAGCTGTTGACGCAGGCCCTGCGCTCCGAAGGCATGGAAAGGCTGCCGGTCGACGAAGGCGAGCACCACGCGATCTGGGAAAAGCTGCTGCGCTTCACCGGCAACCGCACGCGCGAGGAATTGCTGACCGACATCGGCCTGGGCAAACGCATCGCCACCATCGTGGCCAAGCGGCTGGTGACCATGCTGGCCGAGCAAGGCGTGAAGCCTGACGCCCTGCTGATCACGCGCGAGCGCTACACCGCCCACGAGAACGTGTCGCAGGGCGAGGTCACGCTGGACGGCAGCGAGAACGCCTCGGTGCAGTTCGCCACCTGCTGCCGCCCGGTGCCGGGCGATGCGATCGTGGGTTACCTGGGCCGCGGCGAAGGCCTGGTGGTCCACTGCGAGGACTGTGCGGTTGCCAAGCGACTGCGGCACAAGGACAGCGAGCGCTTCATCAGCGTCGGATGGGCCGACGAGCCGGTGCGCCCGTTCGAGACCAACCTGCTGGTCACCGTGGCCAACGGCAAGGGCGTGCTGGCCCGCATTGCCGCCGCACTGGCCAGCGCCGAGGCCGACATCACGCACGTGGACATGGGCGACGAGAAGGCGCCGGACGCGACCGACCTGCGCTTCCTGGTGGCCGTGCGCGACAAGGCGCACCTGGAGGCGGCCATGCGCACGCTCAAGCGCACGCCGTCGGTGATGCGCGTGCAGCGCATGAAGCCCGGTCGATAGGTTCCGGAATCAGGCAGGCGCCGGGTACTCCACCCGCAGCACCTCGATTTCGTGGGCGCCGGCGGGCGTCACCAGCCTCACCACATCGCCCTCGCGCGCCTTCAGCAGCGCCCGGGCGATCGGCGAAATCCAGCTGACCTGTTCGTGCGCGTGGTCCGCCTCGTCGATGCCCATGATCGTGACCGTTCGTTCTTCGCCCGCTTCGTCGGCGTAGGTCACCCGCGCGCCGAAGAAGATCTGGTCGCTGCCGTGGTGCGCGGCCGGGTCGGTCACCTGCGCGATTTCCAGCCGCTTGGTCAGGAAGCGGATGCGCCGATCGATCTCGCGCAGGCGCTTCTTGCCGTAGAGGTAGTCGCCGTTTTCCGAGCGGTCGCCGTTGCTCGCGGCCCAGTGCACCACCTCCACGACCTTGGGGCGCTCGTCATCGATGAGTTGGAGCAGTTCGGCGCGCAAGCGCGCGTAGCCATGCGGGGTGATGTAATTCTTTGTTCCGGCAGGCAACGGCGGCAATGACGGTTCGTCGTCCTCGCCATCGGTCTCCTTCGTGAATGCCTTGTTCATACGCGCCGAGGATAGCTCGCGCCGGTAACGAAGAGTGCGAGCCCTTTTCCTACAGTCGCATGCGCGCTGTCCTACGGAAGTGCTTGCGTGGATCAGGCACGATGGCCGGCTCACCCTATGGCAACCCCGGCTCCCACTTCGCATGTTCGCAGCGGCGATGCGACCGCGCAGGCGATGGCCAAGCGCTCGCGCACCAGTGCCGAAGCGGCCCGCTATGGCGTGCTGCGGCGCCTCGGCCCCGCGCTCAAGCACGACATGGTCGTGAACCTGCAGGCCATTGCGATGATGGCCGAGGTCATGAACGCCAAGCTGGATCGCGGCTCGCCCGAGCCGGCCGACATCCAGGCCAGCGTCGCCAAGCTCAACCGGCTCGCGCGCGATGCGGTCGCCAACTGCCTGCGCGTGGCCGAGTGGCTGGAGCCCGGTGAAGACCAGGGTGTGCGCCTGTCCGAGGGCGTCGAGCAGTGCCTATCGCTGCTAGCCAGCAACTTCAACTTCCGCGGCTTTGTCGTTACGCGCGAGCTGAGCGATACGCCGTTCCAGGTGTCGCGCATGGCACTGCGCCACCTGCTGACCGCCTCGCTCATCACCCTGACCGATGCGGCCGGCGGACCGTGCGAAGTGAAGGTGAAGGCCGATGCGAAGGCCGGCGTCGCCGAGATCACCATCGGCATCTCACCGCGCCGGGACGATGTGGAAGCGCTGCCTTACGAACCCGGCTACCGGCAACTCGACTGGTCCGACGTGCAGGCGCTGGCACTGGCCGAAGGCGTCGACCTGTCGCACGGCGGCGACCACATCACGCTGCTGATGCCACGCGCGGTGGCGACGGCGCCGCTGCAGATCGCGCCGCACTGACCCCTCTCCTGTCCTTCGCCGGGCGCCGGGTCATGCCCCGGCGCTTGTTCACGGCGCCAGGTTGTCCATGAACGCTTCGAGTTCCTCGATGGGCAGCGGTTTGCAGAACAGGAAGCCCTGGTACTCGTAGCAGCCCTGCTGGGCCAGGAAGGCGCGCTGCTCCTGCGTCTCCACACCTTCGGCGATCACGCCGAGGCCCAGGCTCTGGGCCAGGCCGATGATGGTGCGCGCGATCGCCGCGTCGTTCGCGTCCGTGAGGATGTCCTTGACGAATTCACGATCGATCTTCAGTTGGTCAAGAGGCAGGACCTTCAGGTACGACAGCGATGAATAGCCCATGCCGAAGTCGTCCAGCGACAGGCTCACGCCCATCTCCTTCAGGCTGGCCATCTTCGCGACCGTGGCCTCCATCTCCTCGGCCAGCAGGCTTTCGGTCAGCTCCAGCTTCAGCTTGCGCGGCTCGATGCCGGCACTGCGGATCGCCGCCGTCACGTCATCCACGAAATCGGGATCACGGAACTGGCGCACGCTCACGTTCACGGCGATGCTCAGGTGCGCGCGTGCCGGATTCTTCGCCCACTCGGCCAGTTGCGCGCAGGCCTTTTGTAGCACCCAGCGGCCGATCGGGATGATGAGCGAGGTCTCCTCCGCGGTGGAGATGAAGTGGGCCGGCGGAACCCGGTCGCGCTGCGGATGCTGCCAGCGCACCAGCGCCTCCACACCGGTCATGCAGCCGTCGGCGCCGACCTGCGGCTGGTAGTCCACCAGGAACTGGCTTTCGCGCCAGCCCTGGCGCAGGTCGGTGGCCAACGCCGCACTGGCCGTGACCACCGCCTGCATCTCGGGGTCGAAGAAGCGCACGGCGTTGCGGCCCGCGCTCTTGGCCTGGTACATGGCCATGTCCGCCTGCTTCAGCAACTCGCTGACCGACCAGGGCGCGCGGCCGAACAAGGTCACGCCGATGCTGCAGGTGGAGTGATGCTGGTAGCCCGACAGCTGGTAGGGCTCGCCCAGCTTGGCCAGGATGCGATCGCTCACCGCGCGGGCGCCGGCGGCCGGCTCCATCGGCTTCTGTCCGTTGTTCTCCAGCAGGATCACGAACTCGTCCCCGCCCAGCCGGGCGACCGTGTCGCCGCGCGCCACGCAGGAGCGCAGCCGCTCGGCCACCTGTTGCAGCAACTGGTCGCCTTTCTGGTGGCCCAGCGTGTCGTTGAGCACCTTGAAGTTGTCCAGGTCGATGAACATCAGCGCGCCTTCGTGCGGGCGGTCGATGTCCGACAGCGCTGCGTGCAACCGATCCAGCAGCAGCTGGCGGTTGGGAAGACGGGTGAGCGGGTCGTAGAACGCCAGGTACTGGATCTTCTCTTCGGCACTCTTGCGCTCGGTGATGTCGCGGCCCACCGCCACCCAGTGCGTCAGCTTGCGCGCATCGTCCCACACCGGCGAGACCTCCAGGTCGACCCAGAAGGCCTCGCCGCTTTTCTTGTAGTTGATCAGGTCCACGCGCACCGGGCGCCACTGCTCCATCGCGGTGCGAATCTTGTTCAGTTCGGCTCGCTGCGTGTCGGGGCCCTGCAGCAGGCGTGGCGTGCGGCCGATCACTTCCTCGGGCGTGTAGCCGGTGCGCCGCTCGAAGGCCTCGTTCACGAACACGATGCGCGGCCCCGGTTCGCTGAAGGGGCCGGCCTCGGTGATGATGACCAGGTCGTCCAGCCGCGCGATGCTGCTTTCCAGCAGTCGCAGCAGCTCCTGCGACTTGTGGCGCGCGGTCACGTCGCGCAGGTGGACCGCCAGCCCGCCGCCGAAAGGATAGGCCTGCAGTTCGATGCGGCTGGACAGCTGCGCATCCAGCACTTCGGCCTCGACCTTGTGGCCGGTGGCAATCCCGCGCCGGATCTGCTCTTCCAGCTGCAGGCGGCCGGTCTTCTGGAAGAAGTTCCACAGCGGCCGGCCCATCAGCTCGGCGACGGTGCGTCCGAACAAGCGCTCGGTCCGTTCGTTGGCGTAGGTCAGGCGGCCATGGCGGTCGATCGTGGCGAAGGCTTCGCCATTGCCCATGGCGCCGGCCATGCTCACCGAATGCCGCATCAGCGTGCCAGGCGGGTAGCCTTGTGGCGCGATTTCCTGCACCAGGCCCTCGACGCGCACGATGTCGCCCGCTTCATCGAGGACCGCCTGCCCCAGTGTCCGGACCCAAACGCGCCGGCCCTTGAGCGTGACGACCTGCATCTCCTCGTCGAAAGGCGCGCCAGTGGTTGCACAGCGGTCGACCAAGGCGGCGATCGTGTCGCGCCACTCGGGCGCGTAGAAGCCGAACGCATCCTGCGGCGCCGGGGCGAATCCGGGCAGCGTGTCGTGAATCGCGGCGAGCTGATCCGACCATTGGATCGAGCCATCACCAAGGTCCAGCGTCCATGTGCCGCTGAAGGTGGCCTGTTCCAGAAGTCGCAGCAGGCCCTCGGCCTGCTTGAGCTTGTCTGTTTCAGCAATCCGCATCTGTGGCGTCTATCCCTGGCGTGTGTTCATGCGTCGATGCCGGTAGGCATGGTCCTACTCGATCTCGCGTGCTCGTCCGGGCTGACCGGCAGAGCCACCCCGGCATCATGACGCCGAACGCGCCACTCTGCCCGAAGTTCCAGTGCAGCTGCAAGCCTTTGTCATCGAGGATAACGCGACCATCCGGGAGAACCTGATCGGCACTCTTGAGGAGCTGACCTGTCTGCGCGTGGTCGGCTCCAGCGCGACCGAATCGGGCGCCCTCGACTGGCTGCAACAGAACCCGGAGCGCTGGGATCTGGTGATCGTGGACCTCTTTTTGAAGGAAGGCAGCGGCATCCACCTGGCTCAGCACATCCAGCGTGCGCGACCGACACAAAGAATCGTGGTGTTCTCCAACTATGTCAACGCGAGCGTGCGAAAGCGATGTGCACAGTTGGGGGTGGACGCGGTCTTTGACAAGTCCACCGAGATCGATGCGCTGGTGGACTATTGCTCGCACCAGTGCTTTCGTGTGGCGCAGGCGCAAACGGCGTAGCGGCGGCCGCCGCGCGCGGCGCAGCCGGGAGAACTCTTCAGTGTTGTGCATGAACGCTTCGCGTGACCGCTGAGAAACGCGAAGCTTGAATCCGCACGCTGAGCTTGTGTGTATGAAACCGCGACATGCCGGAAGCGCTTGTAACAGCGCCAGCGCCGCAGCCGCTTGGTGGCCCGCGAGGCCCGCAGAACTCTACGGGCAAGGATTGCGGGCTATCCAGTTCGATGCGCTCAGGGCGCGCTCAGGCACTTGCGGCAGTTTTCGGCACCCAGCTGCCGCACGCAGGATTCCTGGAGTTCGGGCGTGAGGCCGCGATCCTTGTAGCTGCGCAGGCTGCGGCACAACTGATCGTTTTCAGCGGAACCCAGGGATGGAACCGATGAGGACGACGACGGCGAGGGGGATGCACCCATCGACGTCGAGGTCGAGCTGCAACCCACGGCAAAAATGACCGTCGCTGCGGTGACGATGGCCGCGACGAGGTGGCTTTTCATGGCGCATTTCCTTTCAGTGAGGTTGATTGCCCTTGGCTTCAAGCAGACGTCGCTGCTGCCTCCAACGTCTGACTGGTCATCTTGGCGTGCCAACCTCAGGGTCGGCCATTGGACCAAGGTCCCATCCCAGGCAATGCATTGCGCGGCGTTGTCTGACAGAACAGCGCAAGCGCCAGCCCTTGAGCTAGGAGTCCGCGCGGCCGAATGACTCCGGCCCAAACCAGCGAGAAACCGGTATCGTTTGGCGCTCCAGCCCGCGCCAATAGCGACGGCTATTGACTTGTCCGTACCGCCAAACGCTCCTCGGTTTTCGCCGGTTTTGGCTCGAAGCCTTCTACCGCGCAGACTCCCAGCTCAGAACTTGCCGGTGATCTGCGCCTTGGCCAGCACCTGGGCGCCGTAGCGCGCCTCGAAGTCGTCGATAGTCCAGGGGCTGTGGGTGTCGACCTCGAGCGCGGCGCGTGACGCATACACGGCAAAGCGATAGGTGTGCACACCATCGGGCGGGCACATGCCCTCGTAGCCGCGCGCACCGCCCGTGGTCTTGCCGATGTCACCGGCCAGCTGCTGCCCTGCAGCGATGGCGACGTCGCCTTGCACCGCGATGTTGAACACATTCCAGTGCACCCACACCCGGCCGGCCGGCTTCACTGCATCCGGATCGTCGCTGACGATGGCGATGAACCGGGCCTCGGCCGGCAAGCCGCGCACCGTGAGTTGCAGCGGCTGGTCCGCGCCGCCCTTGCCGCGGCAGGCATGCGGCTTCTGGATCTGGCCGCCGACAATGCTTGAAGAAGACAGTTCCATGCGAGCCTCCTGCGTGCAATCTACGCCGATGCGTGCGGCCGGGCACGATGGCTGCTGGACATTGGCGAACAAAAAATCACCTCGCTTGCGCGCGCCGGTTCTATGGTGAGGTCATGGACGTGCACGACGGCTTTACCGCAGCGGTGGGTAACACGCCGCTGATCCGGCTGCGTCAGGCGTCCGAGGCCACGCGCTGCACCATCCTGGGCAAGGCCGAGTTCATGAATCCGGGGGGCTCGGTCAAGGACCGCGCGGCGCTCTACATCGTGCTCGATGCCGAAACCCGCGGCGACTTGCACCCGGGCGGCGTGATCGTCGAGGGCACCGCCGGCAACACCGGCATCGGTCTGGCGCTGGTGGGCAATGCGCGCGGCTACCGCACCGTGGTGGTGATCCCCGAGACGCAAAGCCAGGAGAAGAAGGATGCGCTGCGCCTGTGCCGCGCCGAACTGCGCGAGGTGCCGGCCGTGCCCTTCAGCGACCCCAACCACTACGTGCACGTGGCCGAGCGCCTGGCGGC
>Ga0207853_1000124_pt1 | contig 18090 bp, 20 predicted proteins | sample LuqExpMetagenom6_FD_187764 | JGI IMG/M metagenome (GOLD analysis project Ga0207853, IMG submission 187764) | Tropical forest soil microbial communities from Luquillo Experimental Forest, Puerto Rico - Sample 6 (SPAdes) | ecosystem: Environmental > Terrestrial > Soil > Tropical forest ...
CCGGCCGCAAGGCTGCCGCCAGCGGGCGCCGCTCTCGCACGATGCGCGCTTGTGCCAGCACGTAGAACGCCGTGAGCGCGGGCACCACCACCGCGAGCAGGGGCGACTGCTGCTGCACCCATGTTGCATAGAGCGGATCGGACACCGCGAGGCTGCCCGCTATCCAGCCGAGCAGGGCGGCGCCAAGCGGCTCGATCAGCGGATACTCGTCCAGTGCGCGCGCGACGAACCAGCTGCCGAACATCAGCAGCGGAACACTGAACACCACGCCAGCCACCAGCACACCAACGCTGTTCTGCGCGAGCCCTGCCAACCCCATCACGTTGTCGAGGCTCATCACCACGTCCGCCACCACCACGGTGCGCAAGGCGCTGGCCGCATTCAGATCGAGGTCGCCGCCGTCATCGCCTTCCTCCTCTTCGAGCAGCAGGCGCACGGCGATCACGATCAGCGCGATGCTGCCCACCAGCTTGAGCATCGGCAGCCGTAGCAACAGCGACGCGAACAGTGTCAGCACCACGCGCAGCCCTGCGGCAATGCCGGTGCCCAGGATCAGGACCTGGCGGCGGTGCTCAGGCGGCAGACGGCGGCAGGCCATCGCGATGACCACGGCGTTATCGCCGCTCAGAAGCACATCGATGAGGAATACCTCCAGGGTAAGCCCCAGCAGATGCAAAGCGCTGTCGATTCCCATGCTTGCGGTCGCTGCCTACCGACGGCTGGCGGCTTCCGGCCCGGTCTTGAAGTCGCGTAGGAAAGCCGCGTCGGGCGAGACCACCACGGTCGCTCCGCTGTCGGCCAGCGCCTGGCGATAGGTTTGCAGCGACCGGTACAACTTGTAGAACGCCGGGTCGTGACCGAAGGCCTCTGTGAGGATGCCGTTGGCCGCCGCGTCAGCCTCGCCGCGCGTGACGCGCGATTGGCGCTGCGCCTGCGAGATCAGCACGGTGCGCTCGCGATCGGCCTTGGCCTGGATTCCCTGGGCCCATTCGAAGCCCTGCGCACGCAGCTCCTTGGCCTCGCGCTGGCGCTCGGACTTCATGCGGTCATAAATGGCCTGGCTGGTTTCCAGCGGCAGGTCGGCGCGGTGCAGGCGGACCTCGGTCACCTCCACGCCGAGTCCGTGCGCCTTGTCCGCCACTTCGGCATGGACGCGCTCGACAATGGACGAACGCTGGTTCGACAGCAGCGCGGGCAGGTTGACCTGTCCCAATTCCCGCCGCAGCGAGGAGCCGACCAGCTGGCGCAACTGCGGTCCCGCAAGCTCCACGGTGCGAACCGCCTGATTGAAGCGCAGCGGGTCGACGATGTGAAAGCGCGTGTAGGCCTGAACCACGATGCGCTTCTGGTCGCCCAGGATCACCTGTTCGGCCGGCGACTCCAGTGTCAGAAGCCGGGCGTCGTAGAAGATCACCGAGTCGACCAGCGGCAACTTGATGTTCAGACCCGGCGTGGTGATGCTGGCGATGGGAGCGCCCTGTCGAATGATCAGCGCCTGCTCGCCTTCGTTGACGGTGAAGAGGGCGCTCGACACCAACCACAGCAGCAGCACCGCCACTACCACCAGGATCAGACGCAGGTTGCGGTTCATCGCGTCCCCTCCTTGGTCGCGGCGGCTTTGTCTGCAGCAACCTTGTCCTTGTCGTTCAGCGGCATGTACGGAACAATGCCGGACGTGCCCTTGCCCGAGGTGTCGACGATCACGCGCGTCGCCTTCTTCAACACCTCGTCGACGCTCTCCAGGTACAGCCGCCAGGCGGTGACGTCCTTGGCTTTGGCATAGCTCTGGTGCACAGCGAGAAAGCTCTTGGCCTCGCCCTCGGCCAGATTTACCACTTGCGCCTTGTACGCTTCGGCGTCCTGGGCGATGCGGGCCGCCTCGCCGCGCGCACGCGGGATCACGTCGTTGGCATAGGCTTCGGCCTCGTTGCGGGCCCGTTCCTGATCGGCGCGTGCGCGCTGCACGTCGTTGAAGGCATCGATCACGGCCGCCGGCGGGTCGACCCGCTGAAGCTGTACCTGCGTGATCAGGATGCCGGACTTCTGGTTGTCCAGCAGCTGCTGCAGCAGCTCGCGCGTCTGGTCGGCGATTTGCTGGCGTTTGTCGGACATGGCGGCCTGGATCGGCGTGCGGCCAATCACCTCGCGCAGCGCGCTCTCGGCGCTCAGCTTGATGGCTTCCTCCGGGTCGCGCACGCGGAACAGGAACGCGCCGGCGTCCTTGATGCGCCACCACACGGAGCTGCCGGCTTCGACGATGTTCTCGTCGCCGGTGAGCATCTGGCCGTCGCGGGAATCATCACCGCTGCCGCCCTGCAAGCTGGCACTTCCCAGCTGCAGCTGGTTCACCTGCGTCACCTTCGGGTACAGCACGGTTTCCATGGGGTAAGGCAGGTGGTAGTGCAGTCCCGGTTCGGTCGTCTGCACCCACTTTCCAAAGCGCAGCACGACGCCTTCCTCGTCGGGCTGCACCTTGTAGATGCCGGAGTTGATCCAGGCCAGCAGCAACAGCACGGCGAGCAGCAACCCGCCCTTGCCCGCCAACCCGAGCAACTGCATGTAATACCGGAACCACTGCAGCGCGCGAGAAAGGGGAGCAGAGGATGTCGGCTCTTCGCGGGGTTCCGTCGTTCTGAGGGCAGTCATGTGTTTGCGTCGCAGATGGTCGTGTTCTCGGAATTGAAGCCGCCTCGCGGGCCGCTCATTACGTCAGCGAGCGTTCGAACGAAGCACGCAGGCCTTGCCAAGAACCAGCGTGGCGTTGGTTCCACCAAAGCAAATGAATTGCAAAAGCACGAGGGTGCCGGTGGCCTTGCGCAGGCTTCGCTTCCGGCCCGACAGATCGAAAAATCATTCCGAAAAAGAGAACAAGGGATTGCACGGCTGGCCGCTGCATCTCCGAGACCTCAGATGAGCGGCGCTCGGGGCTGAGGTCACGCCGTACGAGCAAGCGCGAGCGGCCAAGCGCGGTTCCCGCTGAAATTCTCACACGGGCATGCTGAACTCTGGCTGACTGGACTTCAGCCCAAGATCAGCTTTACCAAGTCGCGGCGCTACCGATTGGGAATGAGTCGGCCTATCCGCAGCGAAGCCGCTGGATGATTCCCTTCTCATCCACTTCGATGTTCAGCCGAAGGGGATCGATGTTCTTGTCTTCGGGCGCGTGCCAGGGCACTACCTGCATGCGGACCGCGCCCGCGCCCATGCGCGCCGCGTCGGCGCTGCGGTCCGTCAGGGGCTGGCCCAATTGCGCTGCGCCGCCCGCCGCGCGGCAGCGTGCTTCAGGTAGATCCGGTTGGCTCGAGCAAGCCTGCAGCAGGCAGCCGAATACCGCGGCCGCGATGATCGCTCGCATGAACCCGATCGCTCGCATGTTCCAATCAGCGTAACCGGGCTGGATCTCGGCGGTAGTAACAGGCTCTGACAAGCCCAAGCGCATCGAGTTTCGCCAGGCGTTGATCCCGCAGTCAATGTTCCAGCCTGCTGTCGGCGTAGGTGGGTTGCGAGCGGACTCGCCGGTGAAGGGAGATGCCCGGGCGCCGACGAGCTGTGCGGCTTTCGCTTTCCTGGCCGGTGACGCGCTCGACAAAGAAACGCGGCCGCTTTTTGCTTTCCAGATAGATCTTGCCGGTGTACTCGCCCAACACGCCGAGGCAGAACAGCTGTACGCCGCCCAGGAAGTAGATAGGCAGGATGGTCGACGCCCAGCCAGGAACCGCATCGGTCGACATCAGTCGGACGCTGATGGCCCATCCCGAAAGCAGCAGGCACACCAGGCAGACGGCAAAGCCCAGCGTTGTGATCAATCGCAGCGGCTTCACCGAGAAAGACGTGATGCCATTCAGCGCGAATTCCAGCATCTTGGACAGCGGATACTTCGATTCGCCGGCCAGGCGCGGCCGCCGTTCATAGTGCACGATGGCGCTGCGTAATCCCAGCAGAGGAACGACGCCGCGAAGGAACATGTTCGCCTCTTCGAACTGCTGGAGGTAGCGAATCGCGCGTTGGGTCATCAGGCGGTAGTCCGCATGATCGAACACCGTGTGGACGCCCAGTCTGTCCATGAGCTTGTAGAAGCCGTGCGCGGTCGTGCGCTTGAACCAGGTATCCGAATCGCGATTGCTGCGCACCCCGTAGACCACCTCGCAGCCGTCCAGGTATGCATCGATCATCTTCTCGATGGCCGCTTCATCATCCTGCAAGTCGGCATCGATGGTGATGACGACGTCACCCTTGGCGGAGGCCAAGCCTGCCAAGAGCGCGTTCTGGTGGCCGCAGTTGCGCGAGAGCTTGACGCCGACGACTGGTTTGCCAACGCCAACCCATGCTTCGATGATGTCCCAGGTGCGGTCGCGGCTACCGTCGTCGACGAAGACGATGCGACTGCGCGGAGAAATCTTGCCGATGCTCAGCAGGCGGTCCAGCACGCCGGTCAGCGTGGCCAAGGTGTCGAACAACACGGCCTCTTCGTTGAAGCACGGCACGACGATGGAGATCGTCGGCAGCATTCGCTTCGCGGATTCGATGTCAGGCATGGTTCACCTCGAAGCTGCTGGCCACCAGAAAGAGGCCCACGAGCACCAGCGCAGTGCCGGCTAGTCCCCGCGCCGTCAGTTGTTCGCCCAGCACCGACACCGCCAGCACGTTCACCAGCACGTACGTCAGGGCGGCGAAGGGATACAGCACCGTCAGCGGGACGGCTGCCAGCGTCAGGATCCACACCAGGGTGCCCGCGCCATAGAGCGCGAGCCCGGTGAAGATCCACGGGTTGACGAAGTCGGCAAGGGCCGCGTGACCGTCGGCACCCAGCTTGAAGCAGACCTGTCCGAGCGCGGCGAGCACCGAACCGAGGCCACCGAATAGCAGAAGCTGTGCTCTGATCACAGGCGCGCTCACCAACGGCTTAGCAGAGCGCGGTGCTTGGCAACAGCCAAGGCACTCACGACGCCTGGCGACAGTTGTGCCAGCAACCTGCGCCGCAGCCGCCAGGCTTGCGGCGCGAGATCAGGCACGCGCCGGCCGCGCACCTGGGTGGCGCGCACGCACTCGGGCAACTTCGAGACGGCGTCGCCGTCGACGAACAGCAGCGTGTTGTAGCGGTACCAGGGCTCGACGTCCGCGCGACCCAGGATGTGCTTGCGCACGAAGTCGAACAGCAGGTAGCCGCGCTGCTCGAAAAGCGAGCGCCAGAATTCGTAAGGCTGTTCGTTGACGTGGTGCTCGCCACCCTGGCCGGGAGGGGCGGCCGAGAACAGCACGACGGGTGCGTGCGCGGTGAGATTGTCGATCAGCGTGGCGCTGGTCTGCGGGTCCAGGTGCTCCGCAACCTCGAGGCACTGGACCAGGTCGAATCTGCGACCAAGGTCGAAGCGGCGGGCCACGTCGATGGCCCGAAAGTGCGCTGGCGGGAACATCAACCTGGCCGGCGACACATAGTCGCCATCGACGCCCATCACATCCCGCAGGCCGGCGTCCAGGTAGGCGCGTACCCAGGCGCCCGCGCCGCAGCCGACGTCCAGCACGCTGCGCGCCTCGAGATGGCTCAGCACGAGCGGCGTCACAGCGCGGGCCGAGGTCAGTGCCCCGACCTGCTGGTAGTCGAAGAAGCGATCGCCGTATGCATAGAGGCTCATGGTGTGTGCTCCCTGGGCGTCGATCTCACGGCTGCACCCGGGCGTGAACCACGGAGCTGTCGTCCGCGTACACCCGGCGCCACCCCGGCGAGTGGTCCAGCAAGGCAATGGCCGGTGTGCCGGGACTGAGAAGCGTCCACGTGACCTTGTACTTGTCGATGAGCTTTTCCAAAGCGTCCGAACTGCTCAGGTCCAGGGCTTCGCGGTATTGCGCCAGGAAGGCGTCGCCGTACATGTCCGAGCGGCCGTCAATGAAAGTAGGAATGCCGATATAGGCCAGGTAACCGCCGTATTCGTTGCTGTTGAGCACCGGCCCTCGCACGCCCGCCGCCTTCGCAGCCTCGATCGCCTTGACAGGGGCGAGATTCGCGCCGAAGTCCAGTGGCCTGGTCGCTGCCATCCATGCCGGCAATGCGCCCATGAATGCGGCTGCGACGATCACCGCGGCCGGTCCTGCCGGCGCAGCGAGCTTCGCGAACAGACGGTCTGCGCCTTCGAACTGCTGGCTGCTTCGGCGCCGCTCGCGCCACTGCGCGCCGAACGGCGCGGCGATAACCAAGGGCGCGAGGAGGCCGACCATCTCGATGTAGCGGGCGTGCTTGAGCGCCATGTGCAGCAATCCCAGCAACAGAACAAGGCGCATGGGCGGCAGCCGCAAACCCTGGTGCAGCACCATCGCGAGCCCGGCAAGAAGCCAGAGTTCGAAGGGCTGGAAGACATGAAAGTTGGGTGATTGCCACTCGGTGATGATTTCGTGTGCAAAGGTGTACTGCATGAGCACCTGCCAGGTGAACCACACGCCCTGAGTGCCATGGGGAGTGATCAGCGCAGCGGCCACCGCCAGCACCAGGAACAATCCCCAGGACCGCATGACAGCTACGACTTTCGCGCGGTCACCCCAGGCCTCCAGCAACGCCTCTGCGGCGAAGACGCCAGCCAGCAAGATGCCCAAAGTGAAGCCGCCGTGGGCATTGGCCCAGATGGTCATGATCGGCAGCAGCCACAGGCGCGGCCGCCGGCCCTGGTCCCTTGCGCGCACGAGTTCGACCATCCAGAGCATCATCAAGGGCATCGTGATCAGGTGCGGGCGGGCAAGCGCATGGTCGGCCGTCATGCGAAGCCCGAGGCCGACGAAGAGCAGCACGTACACCGGTTCCAGCCACTGCAGCAGGGCGCGTGTCAGCAAGGCGATGGCGATCGCGAAGGCGAAGGCTGCCAGCGCAGCCACGAAGGTCCAGCCGCCCCACTGGTGCGCCCAGGCCATGAGGACATCGGACAGCCATTCGTGCGCCGTCCATGGCGCTCCGCGCATGGTGTGCGAAAACGGATCGACGCGGGGAACGGCACCGTTCTCCAGGATCCAGCGGCCCGTGGCCACGTGCCAGTGGGTGTCGCTGTCTTTCAGCATGAAGGGACCGTGCCAAAGCAGGTACCCATAGGCGAACAGCGCGGTCACCAGCGGCCAGGAGAACAGGAACCAGCCGCCGCCGGCGGGCTTGTCCGTGTGCTGCGCGAAGATTTCCTGAGTCAGCGCCATGGGTCAACCGCCTCCGGTGAGCATCGGCATGATGGTGCGGATGATCTGGATGGCCGCCGGCCCCAGGATCACCATGATGATCGACGGGAAGATGAAGACCACCAGCGGAAACAGCATCTTGGTCGGTATCTTTGCGGCCTGCTCCTCGGCGCGCATCTGGCGCTTGTAGCGCAGGTCATCCGAGAAAACGCGCAGAGAATCGCCGATGCTGGTGCCGAACTTGTCGGCTTGCGTCAACATCGATGCAAAGGTTCCAACCTCTTCGACGCCGGTGCGCTGCGCCAGGTTGTGCAGCGCCTTCTCGCGACTGGCGCCTGCGCGCATCTCGAGGTTGGTGAGGTGCAGTTCCTCGGCCAGTGCCAGGCTCTTGCGCCTGACTTCCTCGGTGACCTTGGTCAAGGCCGAGTCCAGGCCCAACCCAGCCTCCATACACACCAGCATGAGGTCCGACGCATCGGGGAAGTTCTCGAAGATCTCGCGCTTGCGCCCGCGCGCCAGTGACCACACCACGAAGTTCGGCAGGTACACCCCGATCAGGGCGCAGAGCATCACGTAAAAGAGCAGCGTCATCCCTTGCGATTGATTCGTCACGCGCAAGGCGAAGTACGCCAGCGTTGCCAGGCCAAGCGGAAGTACGGTCTTCGCAGCGTAGAACAGCAGCCTCGCCTGCTCACCGCGAATGCCGGCGTTGAGGAAACGCAGTCGCAGGCGCGAGGTCTCCCAATTGCCATCGGGCGACGACAGCTTGGAAAGCGGGCCGGCGACCTTGACGACGGTTTCGTTCCAGTTCGACTCACGCTGGGTTATGTTGGCGCCGCGCAGACGCTCTTCCGCACGCGTGGGCGTGAACCACAGAACTGCCGCCGCAAGTGCGGAGGTGACGGCCAGGAAGATGAGCAGGCTCAGGATCAGCATGACGGTTCCTCCTAGACGCGGATCTTCACGATCTTGATCAGCACCAGCACGCCGATCGCCATCATCGTGAGCAGGTACTGCGTGATGGCGATGCCGATCGGATCCGTCCACAGCTTGCTCATGAAGTCGGGGTTGAAGATGTTCAGCGCCCCGGCGATCAGGAACGGCATCAAGCCGAGCACCCACGCCGACAGCCGCCCCTCGGACGACAGCACGCGAATGCGGGCGTGCAGCTTCAAGCGCTCGCGGATAAGGCGTGAAAGGTTGCTCAGGATTTCGGTGAGGTTGCCGCCCGACTCACGCTGGATAAGGACCGCGACCACGAAGTAGCGCACATCGGTCATGGGCACCCGGTCGCTCAGGTGCGACAGCGCCTGGTTGAGCGAAACGCCGAAGTTGACTTCGTCGTGCACGGTGCGGAATTCGGTCGCCAGCGGTTCGGCCATTTCCTCGGCGGTCATCTTGAGCGCGGAGGAAAAGGCATGCCCTGCCCGCAGCGCCCGTGTCATCAGGTCGAGCCCGTCAGGCAGTTGTTGCTGGATCTTCTGCAGGCGTTTGTGGCGCAGCCATGCCACGAAGGCCAGGGGCATCGCACCGACCAGCAGCGCTGCCACGGGAATCAAAAGGGGCGGCAGCAGCAACTGCGAGCGGATCGCCATCCAGCTGGCCACGAACAGCACGAGGCAGGACAGCAGCAGCTTGGCCACCGTCCACTCCAGCCCCGACTGCAGGATGAAGCGGTCCAGGCCGTGCATGCGCGGGAAACGTCCCAGTGCACGTTCCACCGCGGGCAGGTCGCTGAGCATGCGCTGGCGCAAGAGCCGCGTTTGCACGCTCTTGTCGCGGTTGCCCGACAGCACCTGCAGCCGGTGCTTGATCTTGCGCGCTTCGGGGCCATGGTAGGCGTTCCACAGCAGGTACATGGATTCCAGGAACAGCAGCACCGCCACGAAGACGAGCACCAACATCACGAGGAAACCATTGCCGGCGGTCGAGGGCATCATGCGAGGCTCCTTGTCACTGGAAGCGACGGGTGGGATCGAACATGGTGTCCGGCAGGTCGATGCCAAACGCATGCAGCCGCGCCGCGAACTTCGGGCGCACCCCGGTGGCCTGGAAATAGCCCTCCACCTGGCCCTCGCGGCTGATGCCGGTCTGTCGATAGGTGAAGATCTCCTGCATGGTGACGATCTCGCCCTCCATGCCGGTGATCTCCTGAATGCTGGTGATCTTGCGGCGGCCGTCGATCAGGCGCAGCCCTTGCACCACCACGCCGATGGCAGAGGCAATCTGCTGGCGAGCGGCTTTGTGCGGCAGGTTCAGGTTGGCCATGCCGATCATGTTTTCCAGCCTCGAGAGCGCGTCGCGCGGTGTGTTGGCGTGGATGGTGGTCAGCGAGCCTTCGTGACCGGTGTTCATGGCCTGAAGCATGTCGAACGCTTCGCCGCCGCGCACCTCGCCGATCACGATGCGGTCGGGACGCATGCGCAGTGCGTTGCGTACCAGGGCGCGTGGAGTCACCTCGCCCTTGCCCTCGATGTTCGGAGGCCGTGTCTCCATGCGGACCACGTGCGGCTGCTGCATCTGTAGCTCCGCAGCGTCTTCGATCGTGACCACGCGCTCGGCCTCGGGGATGTAGCCCGAGAGGATGTTGAGCAGCGTCGTTTTCCCCGCGCCCGTACCCCCGGAAATCAGCATGTTCACCTTGGCCTTGATCAAACCTTCCAGCATTTGCCCCATCTCGGGGGTCATGGCCTTGAGTTCGCCGACCAGGTTTTCCATCTTCAGCGGAATGTGCGCGAAGCGGCGGATCGACATCATGGGACCGTCGATCGCAATGGGCGGAATCACGGCGTTGACCCGAGATCCATCGGGCAGTCGCGCATCCACCATCGGGCTGGACTCGTCGATTCGCCGGCCCACCAGGGACACGATCTTGTCGATGATGCGCAGCAGGTGCTTCTCGTCCGTGAACGTGACGTTGCTCAGCTCGAGTCGGCCGCGCCGCTCCACATAGATCTGTTGATAGGAGTTCACCAGGATGTCGGACACAGCGGGGTCCGCCATCAGCAGTTCGAGCGGGCCGAAGCCCAGCATCTCGTGCTGGATGTCGCGGATCAGGGAGCCGCGTTCGGACTCGTTGACCACGGCCTGCTCTTCATTCAGGAGCTTTTCGACCATCACGGAGATTTCGTGCCGCAGTTCGTCGGAAGCCAGTGCTTCCAGCGCCTTGAGGTCGAATTTGTCCAGCAACTTCAGGTGGATGCGGCTCTTGAGCAGCTTGTAAGAGTCGCCGGCCACCGCCTGGTTCGGGCGCACGGCGGTGTCGCTGCCACTGAGCTTGTCGCGCAGCGAGACGACGGAGGATTCTTTTTCGATCAGGACGACGTTGGAATTGGCCATGCTCATGCTCTCCGGAACAAGCGGTCAAACAGGCCCCGGCTGCTTTCTTCCTGCCGGGGATCGAGGCTGGCAGCCAGCTCGCCGAGCTGGCGTGCGACCGTGGCGGATTTGCCTGACTTCGCCAGCGCCTCTCCATGGTTGATGGAGGCGCTGACCTCCTTGTACGAATTCGGAATGGTGACGATCTCCACCTGGTCCAGTGACTTGCGGATCTGGTCCAGGCCAATCTCGCTGTTCTTCTCATACCGGTTGAGGATCACCTGCACCTTGTCGGATGGATAGCCCAGCGACTTGAAAGCGTGAAGCAGCCGGGTGGCATTCCGCACGGACGGCAGCTCCGATTGCGCGACCAGGTAGATGCGCTGCGCCCGGTCCAGCGCCTTGATGGCGATTGGGTCCAGGTTCAGCCCCAGATCCAGCAACACGAAGTCGTATTGCGTCACTGCCACGTTCAGGATGGCGTCGACATGGTCGGCTTTGACCTCCATGGCCTGCGCCACGTTTTCGGGTGCCGGGAGGATGCTGAAATTGGGCGCCACCTTCACCGTGCTCGAAGCCAGGAGGGACGCGTCCAGCCGGGAAATCTCACGTGCAACGTCCGCGATCGTCGACGACGGCTTGCCGTCATGGACGAACGACAGGGCGTCACCGAACTGCAGGTTCAGGTCGATCAACAGGACTGAACGGGATTCGGCCAGCTGCCAGCCCAGGTTGGCGGCCAGGAACGTGGCGCCGCTTCCGCCCTTGCTGGGCATCAGCGCCACCACCTTGCCCGTTGCGACGCCCCGTGCGTTGGCGAGCTTGGCGGACAGTCGCGACACTGCGGCGAGCAGCACGGGAGCCGGAGCGGGCGAGGGCAGCACTTCCCGCACGCCGGCGCGCATCGAGTTGATCAGGAACTCCGGCGTCTGGGCGGAGCACAGCAGGATCACCGCGGTGGACGCGTACTCGGTGGTCACGTGTTCCACGTGCGTGAGCTCGTCGGGGTCGCAGCACATGCCGTCGACCAGCATCAGGTCCGGCCTTTCCGCGTCGGCAACGGATCGCATGCGGCTCTTGCCACCTTCGGTCAGCATCACGCGGTGCCCCTGGGCCTCCAGCGTGGTGCCCATGTCCTTCAAGTGGCCCTTGTTGGGGGAAATGATCGCGATCTTCATCTTGGGTCCCGTTGACTAAGAACACATCGTGGCGCTGTAGGGGTCCGACCGCATGCTCTCTCGCGTGAGGTAGGTCGAGAAGGTCGGCATCGGGATCGGCGCCAAGCTGGCGGCGCCGGCAATCGGCGAGATCCACTGGTAGTTCAGGCCGGTGATGGTCACCGTCACGCCCTCGCAAGTACTCGCAGTGCAGCCCGATGGCGCCCAGGTCACGGCGATCGACGTGATCTGCGGCAGCAGCTGTTGCATGCGCGAGAGCACGGTGGCCTGGTAGGTGGTGTCGTCGCAGACCGCGGCCCAGCGCGCGCCTGCCCGGGCGGCTTCGTTGGCTGCGTTCCAGGTGTAAAGCATGCGGCCGAAGTCGGTGATCCCCAGCAGGAACGTGAGGAAGACCAATAAGCCGAGAGCGAATTCAACGGTCGTCGCGCCTTGGATTTTCTTCATGACGTGTGGCTCCTCATGGTCGCGCTGATATCGGAGTAGGTAAACGTGCCGAACGGCAGGCCAAAGGCCGTGAGAAACAACGAATTGAAGGCGTACCCACTCACCTGAACGGTCACGGTGTTGATGGCCGGGTTGCTGCCGGTGGGGGCGGGCCAGCTCGCCGAAACCATCGCAGTGGTCAGCCCAGGGACCAGCGGCGTGGTCCCGGCGGTGGTCGTTCCGTAGACGACCAGGTTCCTCGCTTCGGCCACCTTGGTGTTGGGGGTCTGAATGGTCAGGTAGCGGGTGGCATCGCGTACCGACTTGGTGAGCGTGTCGTACTGGTAGATCGCGCGGCCGAACTCGGTGACGATGAAGGTCATGATCAGCAAGACAGGCAGCACGAAGGCCAGTTCGATGAGGGCGGCGCCGCGTTGATTGCACATGCTTTTCATGGCGTTCACCTCACGAGGACCGGCACCAGCGGGCCCGCTACGCCGCCAGGCAGGCCGCTGCTAGCGCAGGGACTGCCTGGCAGGGCGGCATTGCCCAGGTATTCGAGTTGCACGTTGTTGGGCAAGCCGTTCTCCAGCGGTTGCAGCATCAACATGCAGACGTAGTCCGCCACTTTGCCGGGGAAGGACTTGGTCACGGGAACCAGCACGATCCGCCGGCTGGTGCCGTATTGCTTGTGCCCGCCGCTGGACGATGTGCCGCCCGGGATCAGGTCCTTGAAGCTGTTGAGGTTGTAGCCGGTCAAGGTCTGGCAGTTCTGGAGCGACTGATTGTTTACGGTGGTGGTGACGACGCAGTTCGCGTAGTTCGCGCTCTGAGTCTGGTAGTTCGCGGCGCCCGCTTTGGCGCCAACCGGTGTCGCGCCGCTGTAGGCGTTGCTGTTGGCTCCCCAGGTCGTGGTGTTGTAGATGTAGCCGGTGCGGTCGGGCTGCGCGTATTGGTCGTACGGGTGTTGGTTGTTCTTGTAGATCCCGAAGCGCCAGTTCCAGTTGTCGGTGATGCTGCTTTGCACGCCCGGCGTGCCGAGCGTGGTGCCTATGGTGACGCCGCAATGGCCATTCATTTCGGCGGCGGTTTCACTGGCGCTGTTGCTGCCGTCCAGATTGGCCCAGCCCACATAGCCGTTTGCGCCCGTGTCGTTCTTGGTCAGCAGCGTCACCCATTCACCCACCGTATAGCCGTAGTCGGGGCCCGGTGCACCAGCCGTCTTGGGGCGCATGGCCAGAGGAATCGGGCAGGTGGACTGTGCGCTGCCTCTGGTCGCGACGGCCATGGCAAACACATTCTGGGTGGTGGCCTTCAAGGCGGGATCGGCGTTCGCGCCGCCAAAGACGCCCAGTGCTTGCAGCAGCCAGGTACGAACGCCGGTGTGCGTGTGCCGGCATTCGGCATAGCGCGCGTTGGCGGGGGCGGTCGTGGGTGTGTAGGTGTTGTCGCGGAAATTGATGTCGGTGTTCTGGTCGAGCAGGCCCAGGCCGCCCCAGACGCTCGACTGGAAATCCACCCGGTTCAGATCACTTGCGGCCTTGCCGGCATTGCGCGCGCGCGTCAGGGCATCGGCGTTGCCGTCCAGCTCCTGGACGGCTGCCAGGGCGCAGCTATCCATCGCGGTCTGCAGTTCGGACTGGATGACGAACAGCCGGCTGAAATCCAGCGCGATGCCGATGAATCCAAGCAGCAGGAACATCACGAGTGCCGCGGTCACCAGCATGGCGCCATGCTGGCGCCGCGGGAGATGCACGTTGCTCTTCATCGCGTGGCTCCGTCATCGATGTGGTTAAGCGCAGGTGTTTCCCGTGAGGCAGTCGGTCACGCGCTGGATGAAGGTCGTGAAGGTGCCGGTGGTGAACAGGGGCTGCAACGCCAGGACCAGCGCGATGGAGATTACCGCGATGATCAGCGCGTACTCGACCACCTGCGCTCCGTGGTCGTCCTTCAGGAATCTCTTGATCTCGGAAAGCATGGCATGTCCTTACTGGTGGTCTTCCGTTCCGGGAAGAAGGTGATCGGAGTTGTCCCGGTTGTGCCCGTCCGCCGAGTGAACGCCGGACGGGCCGCAACGAGACCGTCGTTACTTGCAGGTGGCGCTGCCCGTCAGGCAGGTCGTCACGCGGGTGATGAAGCTGCTGAAGCTGCCGCCGTTGCTGGTCAGGGCGGACAGCGCAACCACCAGGGCGATCGACACCACGGCGATGATCAGCGCGTACTCGACGACTTGAGCGCCGTCTTCTTCCTGCACGAAGGAACGAATGGATTTGACGAGTTGGTTCATGGTTTTACCTATCAAGAAATAGTGGAAAAGAATCGGTTGGTTGGAAGGGAAAGTACGGTCAGGCTCTGTCCATTCACTTCTCCTTTCCTGTCTCGTGTTTGCTGTACATGGCATGGCGCTCCTACTGCGCGCCCTGGCTGATGGCGCCGCCGATGTTGATGACGTTCGTCACCGGCGGCGGCGCCCTGAAGCTGTCGTGGTAGCGCAGCTGCGCTTCCTGCGCGGCGACGCCGTCCATGCCGGCAACCGGATCGGTGCTCGCGCGATTCGGGTTCAGCGTCATGCGCTGCTTCGCTTCGCGCACGGCATTGCCGAACACCTGGTCGTACTGCGGCGTGGCGGCACAACCGCCGAGCAGCATGAGGGTCGCAAGGGCGATGGCTTTGTTGTTCATGGCAGGCTCCAATCAACTGGGTTTCACGGCGCGGTCGTGGCGGCGGGCTGGGCGTGGCCCTCGGTCTGGCCACTGAGGAACACCTCGCCCTGGCTGGGGGCGACGTGGTTGTCGGTGGGCAGGGTCACAGGACCGGTCATGGGCTTGACCAGGCGCGGTGTGATCAGGAACATGAGCTCGGACTGGTCGGTCTGGAACTCCGTGGAGCGGAACAGCGCACCCAGGATCGGCGCATCACCGAGGCCGGGGAACTTGTCCAGGGCCTGAGCCAGGTTGTTCTTGATGAGGCCGGCCACGACGAAGCTCTGGCCATCCTGCAGCTGCACCGTGGTGTCCACGCGCCGCGTGTTCATGGACGGCAGGATGGCCGTGGTGCCATTGACTGCAGTGAACGGCGAGCCTGTTTGCGACAGGTCCGACACCTCGGAAATCAGCTTGAGGTTGATGCGCGAGCCGTCCAGCACCGTGGGCGTGAACTTCAGGCCGACACCGAATTCCTTCTCTTCGAGGGTGATGGTCGTGCCGCCACTGCTGCCGTTGTTGTTCTGCGCGACGGGAATGAAGATCTTGCCGCCGGACAGGAAGCTCGCGGATTGGCCGCTGATGGCCATGATGTTGGGCTCGGCCAGGACGCGCAGCAGCCCGTCCTTCTTTTGCGCATCGATGTTCAGTAGCGTGGCGCCCTTGGAGATCGTAGTGAGGTTGCCCACGGCGGCGGACTGGCCGTTGCCCACGGCCGCCACGGACGTGCCACCGATGCCGCCGCCGGCCACGTTGGGGTAGAAGCGCGAGAGCATGCCCGCGCCGCCACCGATGATTCCCGAGATGACCGACGACGCCGCGCCGTTGGCCGAAGTCACCATGCGGCTGAAGTTCAGGTCGAGCTTGTCCAGCAGGGTCTTGCTGACCTCGGCGATCTTCACTTCCAGCATCACCTGCTGCGGCGCATTGACGCGCAGCAGGTTGACGATCTTCTTGCCGTCGTTGTAGGTCGCGGCGACGTTCAGCACCTGGTCCAGCCGCACGGCATCGGAGACGCTGCCGGTGAGCACCACCGTGTTTTCGGCCGCCGTCACCTTCACCCCGGATTCTTCGGGGATGAGGTGGGTCAGCGTGGATTGCAACGTGGTCGGGTCGATGGTGACGACCAGGTCCTTGATCACGCAGCGGCCGTCGGCCGCCTGCAGGATCACGTTCATCGACCCGGTGCGCTTGCCCAGGAAAAACAGCTCGGTGGGGCTCAGCAGCGTGATGTCGGTATCGGCCACGCCCTCGAAGTTCGGGCCGGTCGGCTGCGCTGGGCGCGGACCTGCACCGGGCATGGGAGCGCCGGGGCTGCCGGCTGCGGGGACCGGGGCCGGGCGACCGACGTTGCTGGTGCCAACGCCACCTACGACCATGCGGGCCGCGGCGAAGTCCAGCTTGATGATCTGCGACTTGCCCAGCGTGAGGTAGGTGGGCGGATCCACTCGCGTCGACTCGCAGGGCTTGAGCGCAGCGGAGGGTGCGGCGGTGGGCGCAGCGGGGCGCGCCGGCGCCGGACGAGCCGCTGGCTTGTCTTGGGCGCAGGCGGCGCCGCTGGCGATGGCGAGGGCCGACATGACGGCTGCGGTGGTCTTGAGTTTCACGTTGGTTCTCCCTGAGGGGGTTCTTCTTCGATGGGCTCGTGGATCAGAAGCACTCGTTGGCACGGGTGCCGTTTCGGATCACTTCCACGCAGACCTTCGCGGGTTCCGGGGCCGCAACCACCACCGGTTGCGGACGCGCTGCTGCGACCGGCTTCGGACGAGCCACCGGCGCGGACACGGGGACCACCTTGGTGTCGAGCACCTCCCGCATCTTCAGCAGCTGGTTCTTGGTCACGCCGCTCGTGGCCACGACCTTCTTGTCGAGCTGGTTGCGCAGCACCAGCGACAGCGTGCCCACGCTGCGTGCCAGGTCGAGCTTCTCGGTGTCTTCCGGCGAGAGTTCCAGCGTGACGGCGCTCACCACCTTGGGCTTGGTGTCATCGCGGCTGGCTTCCTGCGCCACGGCGAGTACCAGCACCTGTTCGAGCACCGTCATGCTCACGGGGCTGGCCGGTTCTCCCTTGCCGCCTTCGATTTGCGCGTTCACCATCACGTCCACGTAGTTGCCGGGCAGTGCGAAGCCCGCCACGCCGACCACGTCGTTGACACGTACGGTCATCGCCCGCTTGCCCTCGGCAATCACCGCCGACAGGCCGCCCTGCGTTCCGCTGGGCGCGAGCTTCCGATCGAGAATCGCGTCGCCGCGCAGCACGCCGACCCTCAGTACGCGGTCCTGCACATCCTTGATTTCGCGGAAGGCACCGGCCGGGATCGAGCCGCTGGGCCACTCCACCAGCGTGAGCATCTGCGGGTTGATCTTGCTGCCGAGTTCGATGTCGACTGCTGCGACCACCACCTTCTCGGCCGCCACGTTCGCGCGCTGCGAGACCCAGCCGGCCGCATAGAGGGCCGCCGCGAGGCCGGCGATGACTGCGAGTGCCAGCAGGCCCAATGCCTTGACGTTCTTCATCCTGAATCTCCTTGAGGTTTCCAGTTCCGATTACCAGCGCACGTGCACCCAGGCGAGCCACGCGAACGTGCCGACACACACACAAATGCCGTAGGGCAGCTTCCCCACGGATGAAACAGCGCCCAGGGCCGGCTTCTGACCATGGACAGCCGCCAGCGCGGTGAGCTGCAGCAAGTCACGCGCGTTGAGGACCAGGCGCGCCAGGCGACGGCGCCAGAGAGCGAAGCCAATGGAGGCCACGCCACCGGCGATGAAGGTGAGCAGGATCGCGAACAGCACGTGGGGCAGGCCAAGGAATGCGCCGACCATGGCCATCAGCTTCACGTCGCCGGCGCCCGTCGTCCCGATCGCATACAGCGGCAGGAACAAGATCAGTCCGGTGCCAGCGCCCAGCAGCGATTCCTCCAGGCCCATGCCTTGGGGCAGCGTGCTGATCACCAGGGCAGCGGCCAGGCCGCCGAGCGTGAGCCAGTTCGGCAGGCGGAAGGTGCGCCAGTCGATGATGGCCGCCACGACCAGCAGTGCGTCGAGCACCAGGTGGGCCATCGATTGAGCCAGCGACTGCGGAATCAAACTCAGTGGGTACATCTCTGCTTGCTTTCCGAAGATTTCGTTTCCTGTACCTCATGGGGAGGGCTGGAAACGAATATAGAAATCGGTATTCAGTTCGAGATGAGCGCGTCCTCCCGATTTGGGTGGGACCACTCCCAGCCGAGGGCAGGAGGGAGAGTGCGGCGAAAGGGCGTGCGGCGTACAAAGGCGCACCAAGCCCGTGCGCCCAAACGATTGCGGCCGCTGGAAGC
>Ga0207853_1000126_pt1 | contig 17971 bp, 14 predicted proteins | sample LuqExpMetagenom6_FD_187764 | JGI IMG/M metagenome (GOLD analysis project Ga0207853, IMG submission 187764) | Tropical forest soil microbial communities from Luquillo Experimental Forest, Puerto Rico - Sample 6 (SPAdes) | ecosystem: Environmental > Terrestrial > Soil > Tropical forest ...
GGCGGGCGCCCCGCGCGGCATGCTCATTGAGGTTCGCGTGCATCCTGTGTCTCCTTCAGGCCGCCCCATCATCGTCAGTCGCGTGGGGACGCGCGTCAAGGAAAACCAGGGGCCAGCGGCTGGGCCGGCGTCCGCTAACTCATGCGGGCCTGGGCCAGTGCCTGCGCGCAGGCATGGGCGCTGGCCCAGGCCCACTGGAAGTTGTAGCCCCCCAGCCAGCCGGTGACGTCCACCACCTCGCCTACGAAGTACAGCCCCGGCTGCTTCGATTCCATGGTCTGCGAGGACAGGTCACGGGTGTCCACGCCACCGGCGGTCACTTCGGCTTTGCGCCAGCCCTCGCTGCCGGTGGGCACCAGTTCCCAGTTCGACAGCCGCTGGGCCAGCTGCTGCAGCGCCTTGTCGCTGGCTTCGCTGACCGGGCGCTGCCATGCGGGGTCCTGCTGCACCCAGGCGTCGGCCAGGCGCGCCGGCACCCATTGCGCCAGTTCGTTGGCGATCAGCTTGCGCGACCGCGCCTTGGCCTCGCGCAGTTCCTGCGCGAGATCGATGCCGGGTGCCAGGTCGACGCGGATCGCCTGGCCGTCACGCCAATAGCTGGATATCTGCAGCACGGCCGGGCCGCTCAGGCCGCGGTGGGTGAACAGCAGGTCCTCGTCGAAGGCGACGCGCTCCTTCTTGTCGCCGGTGGCGATGCGCACCGGCAAGGACAGGCCTGCGAGCTGGGCGAAGGGCGCCCAGGCCGCGCCATCGAAGGTCAGCGGAACCAGCGCCGGCCGTGGCGGCACTGTGCGCAGCCCGAACTGCTGGGCCACGCGGTAGCCGAAGTCGGTGGCGCCGATCTTGGGAATCGACAGGCCACCGGTGGCGATCACCACCGAGCGGGTGTTCACCTGTCCGCGGCCGGTCTGCAAGGTGTAGCTGTTGCCGTTCGCCTTGACGGACGTCACGCTGCAAGGCTGCCAGTGCGTCACATCCCCCGTGGCGCACTCGGCCAGCAGCATGCGGATGAAATCGTCGGACGACTCGTCGCCGAACAGCTGGCCCTTGTGCTTCTCGTGGAAGGGGATGCCGTGCTTTTGCACCAGGCCGATGAAGTCCGCCGGGGTGAAGCGCGCCAGCGCCGAGCGGCAGAAGTGCGGGTTGTCGCCCAGGAAGTGCTTGTGCGGCGCGCGGGGGTCGAGGTCGCGGTTGGTGAAGTTGCAGCGCCCGCCGCCGGAGATGCGGACTTTCTCGGCCACCTTCTCGGCATGGTCGATCAACAGGACCTTGACGCCGAGCTGCCCGGCGACCCCGGCGCAGAACAGGCCGGCGGCGCCCGCGCCGATCACGACCGCGTCGAAACTGGAAGAAGGGGAAGTGGTCGCGTCCGGCATGGACGCGGATTATCCAAGGCTCTTCGTGCCGGTCAGGCCGCGTGCACGCGCGGCAGGGCCTCGCCGGCCAGCGCCACGCCGCGCACGACGTCGCCCACCACGATCACCGAGGGGCTGGCCAGGCCCTCGCGCTCGAGGGTGACTGACAGCTCGCCCAGCGTCGTGACGGCATGGCGCTGGTCCGCCAGCGTGGCCTTGTGCACGACCGCCACCGGCGTGCCCGGGGGCAGGGCGCAGAGCAGTCCCTGCTGGATACGCTGGGCGCCGCTCACGCCCATGTAGATGACGAGCGTGAGCCGGGCGTCGCGCGCGGCGACGGCCAGGGCAGGCCAGTCGGTCCCCGACGAATCGGCGTGCGCGTGCCCGGTCACGAACACCACGCCGTGGGCATGGTCGCGATGGGTCAGCGGCACGCCCAGCGAAGTCACGGCGGCCAGGCCTGAGGTGATGCCGTTGATCACGTCGACCGCGACCCCGGCTTCGCGCAGATGCTCGGCTTCCTCGCCGCCGCGCCCGAAGATGAAGGGGTCGCCGCCTTTGAGCCGGACCACGTTCTCGCCTTCGCGCGCGGCCATGATCATCAGCTTTTCGATGAAGGCCTGCGGCGTGCTCTTGCAACCGCCGCGCTTGCCGACGTGCACCACGCGCGCCGTCTTGGAGGCGAGCGCGACGATCTCGGGACTGACCAGGTCATCGACCAGCAGGACAGTGGCCGCCTGGATGGCCTTGACGGCTTTCAAGGTCAGCAGTTCCGGATCGCCCGGGCCTGCGCCCACCAGGGTGCAACGAGGGCCGAACGCGGCGCGGTCATGGGAATTCACGACGGGTCTCCTTGACGCTGTAGTTCCGACGCCAGTCGCAAGATATGTTCCACCTGCAATGCAATCGATGCGGGCACCGGCTTGCGGCCCGACAGCACATCGCGGATGTACTCGGCCGTGCTGGCCGGATCGATCTCGGGCAAGCCCGGGAGCTCCGCCGTGCCTTTCTGCCCTTCTTCGAGCACCTGCGGCCGGCCCTGGATGAAGCCCTCCATGCGCGGCAGCTTGCGCGGGTCGGCAACGGCTTCGCCTTCGGTGCCACGCAGCAACATGGCGGTGGCGCCCACGTGCTGGAACACCGCGCTCATGGATTCGGCATATTCGGCATGCGTGTAGCTGCCGACGATGACGGCCGGGCCCTCGCACGGATTCAGCAGCTTCACCAAGCTGTGCCCCGAGTTGCGCACACCGAGCACGCGACGCGTGTCGAGCAGGCGCTTGAGGCCGGGACACAGAACCTCGGTGGGCGCGTAGGCGACCTCGCCCGGGTTGATCGCACGCACCTGAGCCAGCGGCGAGATATCCAGCAGCTCCAGCACTTGCGCCACCGACACGCGGCCGGTTTCGGTGCGCGTGCCGTGGATCAGCACGGGCAAGCCTTGCCGCGCGACAAGCTGGGCGAGCAGGGGCGTGAGCAGTGGAAGCTTCCGTGCACCGTTGTAGCTCGGCAGAACCAGCACTGGCGGGTCGCTTGCAGGAATGCGCGTCAATCGGGCGCCGGTCGCATCCAGGAAGCCGCTCATCTCCTCCGTGGATTCGCCCTTGATGCGCATCGCCAGGCAGAACGCGCCCACTTCGAGATCGGTCACGGCCCCGTCAAGGACCTGACCGAACAGGTCGGCCGCCTGCTCGCGCGTCAGTGATCGCGCGCCCTGTTTGCCACGGCCGATTTCCTTGATGTATTGATTGATCGCCACGGCGCATTCTCCCAGAGGGTTGATGACCTATGGCTATAAGCTGAATCAAGCGGCGCGGGCCAATGGCGCCATCGCTCGAACGATCCGCTTCAACTCCGGAATGCACGAGCCGCAGTTGGTGCCGCAGCGCAGTCGGCCCTGAAGCGAGGCGAGCCGCTCCTCGGGCGTGCCGCTGCAATGGACGAGGTGCGACTCGATTGCCGGGGCGTCGATGCCGAAGCAACTGCACACCTGTTTGCCCTTGTTTTCCAGGGCGACCGGTGGCTCCGATCCCGGCGCCAGCAGAGATCGCCCGAAGGTTTGCACCGGCTGTTGCTGCAGCAGGAGCGATTTCAGCCAGGCTTGCGCGCTGGTGTCGCCTGCCAGCAGGAGCCGATCGATCAGCACGTCCGCACCCTCCTGGCGCACCCGCACGCTGCGCCGCTGACCGCGACGTCGGTCCGCGTAACGCAGGGACTCGGGGCCCGCCAGCCCCAGCAGCGATTCCAGCTGCTGCGCGACCTCGTCGGGACAAGCTTCGTAAGCAGCGGCGCGGAACAGCAGGCCGGTTCGCTCGCGCGCGGCGGCGTGTTCCAGCGGCGCGTTGTTCGAGAAGGGCACGCAAGAGGCGAATGGGAAAAGCCCCATCACGGATTTCAGCTGTTCGCGGATGGCGAGCGCGGCCTCGTTCGGTAGCCAGGCCACGGCCAGCAGCGTCCAGGGCAGTTCGGCCTTGAGAATCCTCACGGCTGCGTGCTTCAGCTCCGGTTGAGCGGACGTCGGGCAACAGGCCGAGGTGGTGAGCGTATTGACCCCGGCCAGGCGCTCGCCTGTGCTGGACAGTCCGCTGAGAAACTCCTCGCCCCAATGCATCGCGACGAAGGCCTGGCCCAGCCCCACGTCGGTGCAGGCCTGCACCGGCAGCACCAGGGAGCCGCGCTTCGAGGTCACATGGACGAGGTCACCGTCCTGCAATGACCGGCGTGCGATGTCCTGTGGATGCAACTGCACCACCGGCTCCGGCACATGGCCGAACAGGCGCCCGAGCGTGCCGGTCCGGCTCATGCCGTGCCATTGGTCGCGCAGGCGGCCGGTCATGAGCGCGAAGGGGTGGCGTGCATCGCGTGCTTCAGCCACCGGAGTGAAGCGCACCTCGGCAAATCGAGCCTTGCCATCGGGTGTGGGGAAGATGCCGTCTTCGTACAGGCGCGAGCGGCCCTGGGTCACGCCCGCCGGAAAGGGCCATTGCTGCGGCGCTTGTTCCAGCAGGGCGTAGCTGAGCCCGGTGATGTCCAGGTCGCGGCCACGGGTGGATTCGCGGTGTTCGAGCCAGATGGACTCGGGGTTGGTGTAGGGGAAGAGTGTGCGCGGCGGCCCCTCACCCCCGCCCTCTCCCCAAAGGGGCGAGGGAGTCTGGTCGCTTCCCTCTGGGCTGAGGGCTGGTGTGGGGCGGCTCCCTCTCCCGCTCGCGGGAGAGGGCTGGGGTGAGGGCAACACCCGTCGTTCCAGCCTTCGCGCGAAGTCGACCACGATCTCCCAGTCATGCCGCGCTTTTCCCGGCTTGCCGACCGCCGGACGCACGCGGCTGATGCGCCGCTCGCTGTTGGTGACGGTGCCATCCTTCTCGCCCCAGGTGGTCGCCGGCAACAGCAGATCCGCGAACGCGCAGGTCGCCGTCGTGGCGAAGGCTTCCTGCACCACCACGAACTCGGCGCGTTGCAGGGCGCGCCGGACCGTGGCCTGGTCGGGCAGGGACTGGGCGGGGTTGGTGCATGCGATCCACAGCGCCTTGATTTCGCCGTCGGCCGCCGCCTGGAACATCTCCACCGCGGTCTTGCCTGGCTTGTCCGGCACCGAAGGCACGCCCCACAGGGCCGCGACTTCGGCGCGATGCCGCGGATTGGCCAGGTCGCGATGCCCCGACAGCAGATTGGCCAACCCGCCGACCTCGCGTCCGCCCATGGCGTTGGGTTGGCCGGTCAGCGAGAACGGGCCGGCACCGGGGCGCCCGATCTGCGCGGTCGCCAGATGCAGGTTGATCAGCGCGGCGTTCTTGGCCGTGCCGCTGGTCGACTGGTTCAGGCCCTGGCAGTAAAGGCTCAGGGTCGCGCCCGAGGTGGCGAACCACCGGGCCGCGGTGAACAAGTCTTCCTTGGGGATGCCACAGGTCTGCGCGACCACTTCCGGCGTGCAGTCGCGCACAACCGCCTTCAGCGCCTCGAACCCCGTCGTGTGCTGCGTGATGTAGTCCGGACGGGTCCAGCCTTCCCACAGCATGACGTGCAGCAGGCCGTGGAACAGCATCACGTCGGTGCCCGGCTGGATCGCCAGGTGCAGGTCCGCGATCTCCGCGGTGTCGGTGCGTCGTGGGTCGCAGACGATGATCTTCATCTGCGGCCGCTTGGACCTGGCTTGCTCGATGCGCCGGAACAGCACCGGATGCGCGAAGGCGGTGTTGCTGCCGGCGATGAAGAGGCAGTCCGCATGGTTGACGTCGTCGTAGCAGGTGGGCGGCGCGTCGGCGCCCAGCGTCAGCTTGTAGCCGGCCACCGCGCTGCTCATGCACAGGCGCGAGTTGCTGTCGATGTTGTTGGTGCCCACCAGCCCTTTGGCCAGCTTGTTGAAGACGTAGTAGTCCTCGGTCAGCAACTGGCCCGAGATGTAGAAGCCGACCGCATCCGGCCCATGCGTGCCGATGATGCGGGCGAGCGAGTCGGCGGCCAGGTCAAGGGCGCTGTCCCAGCCGAGGGCTGCCGGCGCCTCACCGCGGCGCTCGCGGCGCATCGGCTGCAGCAGGCGCACCTGCCGGGTGACCTCCGCAGTGGCGGTGAGGTGCAGGGTCGAGCCCTTGGTGCACAGGCGCCCGAAGTTCGCCGGATGCGCCGGATCACCGCGCACGCCGGTGATTTGTCCAGCTTCGGACTCGATGATCACACCGCAGCCCACGCCGCAGTAGGAGCAGGTCGAGCGGGTCTCTGTCATCACGGTGTCGCAGCGTTGCGGCGGGCCGGTCCTGCCACCGGGCGCTCGGCGTCGATGGCGAGGCTCGCCAGCTCGACCACGTTCAGATAGACCTCACGCTCGATCACCTTCACGCTGAAGCGGGTCGCGCAACCTTCGTCCGGCGCCTTCGCGCGGCCGTCGTCCAGGCTGAACGTCCAGTTGTGCAGCGGGCAGGCCACGCTGGTGCCGAACACGATGCCCTGCGACAGCGGGCCGCCCTTGTGCGGGCAGCGATCGAGCAGCGCAAACACCTGGTCCTCGCTGTTGCGGAACACGGCGACGTCCATGCCGCGTTCGCGCGCGACGCGCCGCGAGCCGAGCACGGGAATGTCGTCCATCTTGCAGATCAGTTTCCAGTCGCCCATGTTCATGACTTCAACTCCGAATACAACCCCGTGACACGATCCATCACCTGCAACAGGTTCTCGCTGGCGACGAAGACGTCAGAGAGCTGCCGGGACGCGCCATAGCTGGTGCTCTTTTGCAGTGCGTTGTCGAACAGCAGCCATTGCGCATCGGCCAGTTGCAGTTCGTCCTTGATCCGGGACGTGGCCTCCGGCGCGCTGCGCAGCAACTGCAGGCCGGCGAGGAATTCGCTGCGCGCCTTGCCGATCTCGGCCTGGGCGGCGCCGCCGTCGGCCTGGATCGAGGACGCGAAGTAGAAGGCCGCCATCCGTTGCGACAGCATGCGCTGGCGGCCCGCCACGTTCACCAGCTTGCCGATCGGCTTGTTCAACAAGGCCTCGTATTGCTGGGTGCCCTTGTGTGCGAGTGCCAGTACCTTGCCGGCGCTTGCCATCACCGCCGCTCCGCCGGCCTTGGTCGGCGCGGCGCCGATCAGCGAGGTCTTGTAGTCGCTCCACGCGCCTTCGAGCGCCAGGTACGTGTCCTTCAATTCGGGGTTGGCGGCGTAGGCCTTGAGCTCCACCAGCTGGCGGTCGAACAGCGCGAGCGAGCGATCGAGCACCTGGCGGGCGAGGTTTTCCTCCACGTTCTGCGCCAGCGCGAGATAGGCCTTGCCCATGCGCTGCGACAGCATGCGCTGGCGGCCCGCCTTGTTGATGGCATCGTTCAGGTCGCTCACCTGGGCGCGGGCTGTGCCGGCGCCGAACAAGGTGGCGGCCATCGCGCCCTGAACCAGTACTCTGCGATTCATTCGTGTACTCCTCTCGAATGTGGGCTCAGACGGTGACCAGCGGATCGAACTGCCTGGCGTCGACCTGCGCCTTGTCGAACTCGAACCAGGGATCGGGCTCGCCGTCCAGCGCGAACTGCAAGCGCTCCCACAGCGCCTTACGGCCCTCGTGGTCGTCGAGGATCTTTTTCTTGACGTAGTCCAGCCCGACGCGCGCGACGTAGTGCACGGTGCGTTCCAGGTACCAGCCTTCCTCGCGATAGAGCTGCAGGAAGGCGCCGCTGTACTCCAGCACCTCGGCGGCCGTCTTGACCTTGCAGAAGAACTGGCCGGCTTCGGTCTTGATGCCGCCGTTGCCGGCAATCTGGATCTCCCAGCCGGAATCGACGCCGATCACGCCCACGTCCTTGATGCCGGCCTCGGCGCAGTTGCGCGGGCAGCCCGACACTGCCAACTTGACCTTGTGCGGCGCATACATGCGCCAGAGGGCCCGCTCCAGGTCCTTGCCCATCTGCGTGGAGTCCTGGGTGCCGAAGCGGCACCATTCGCTGCCAACGCAGGTCTTCACCGTGCGCAGCGCCTTGGCATAGGCGTGGCCGCAGGGCATGCCGATGTCCCGCCACACGCCCGGCAGGTCTTCCTTCTTCACGCCCAGCAGGTCGATGCGCTGGCCGCCCGTCACCTTGACCGTCGGGATCTTGTACTTGTCCACCACGTCGGCGATGCGGCGCAATTCGGCCGCCGTGGTCTCGCCGCCCCACATGCGCGGGATCACCGAATAGGTGCCGTCCTTCTGGATGTTGGCGTGGCTGCGCTCGTTGATGACGCGGCTTTGCGGATCGTCCTTGGCCTGCTTCGGCCAGGTGGAGATCAGGTAGTAGTTCAGGGCCGGGCGGCAGGTGGCGCAGCCGTTGGGCGTGCGCCATTCCATGAACTTCATGACGGCGTCGATGGTGAACAGCTGGTGCTCGCGGATCGCGTTGCGCACGTCCTGGTGGCTGTGGTCGGTGCAGGCGCAGATGGCCTTCTTCTTGGGCGTGGCGCTGTAGTCGCCGCCGGCCGTGAACATCAGGATCTGCTCGACCAGGCCGGTGCAGGAGCCGCAGGAGGCGCTGGCCTTGGTGTGCTTGCGCACCTCGTCCAGCGTGAACAGGCCCTTTTCCTTGATCGCCTTGCAGATGGTGCCCTTGCTGACGCCGTTGCAGCCGCAGACCTCGGCGTCGTCGGGCATGGCCGCCGCCTTGTTGTGGCCTTCGTGGCCGGCGTCGCCGAGGTTCGATTCGCCGAACATCAGCTTGTCGCGGATGTCGGCGATGGGCCGGCCTTCGCGCAGCAGCTTGAAGTACCAGCTGCCGTCCACCGTGTCGCCGTACAGGCAGGCGCCGACCAGCTTGTCGTCCTGGATCACCAGCTTGCGGTAGACGCCGCCGAAGGGGTCGCTCATCACGATCTCTTCGCAGTTCTCGCCGCCCATGAAGTTGCCGGCCGAGAACAGGTCGATGCCGGTGACCTTGAGCTTGGTCGAGGTGAGCGAGCCGGTGTAGCGGCCGATGCCGAACTGCGCGAGATGGTTGGCCGCCACCTTGGCTTGCTCGAACAGCGGCGCCACCAGGCCGTAGGCGATGCCGCGGTGCGCCGCGCATTCGCCCACCGCGTAGATGCGGGCGTCGGTGACGGTCAGCATGGTGTCGGTCACCACGATGCCGCGGTTGCAGTGGATCCGCGCGCTCTCCGCCAGCTCGGTGTTGGGCCGGATGCCGACGGCCATCACCACCAGGTCGGCGTCGGCGGCACTGCCGTCCTTGAACCGGATCTGCTTCACGCGGCCGTCCTCGCCGCCCACCAGCTCCTGCGTCTGGGCGCCGATCAGGAACTTCAGTCCGCGCTCTTCCAGCGACTTCTGCAGCAGCTTGCCCGCCACCTCGTCGAGCTGACGCTCCATCAGCCACGGCATCACGTGCACCACGGTGACGTCCATGCCGCGCTTGGCCAGGCCGTTGGCCGCTTCCAGGCCGAGCAGGCCGCCGCCGATGACCACAGCATTCTTGTACTTCTGCGCGGCCTCGATCATGGCCTGGGTGTCGGCGATGTCGCGGTAGGCGATCACGCCTTGCAGGTCCTTGCCCGGCACCGGCAGCATGAACGGGTTCGAGCCAGTGGCCAGCAGCAGCCGGTCGTAGGGTTCTTCGGTGCCATCGTCGGCGCGCACGATGCGGCGGGCGCGGTCGATGTACATCACCTTCTTGCCGGCGTGCAGGCGGATGTTGTTGTCGCGATACCAGTCCCAGGAGTTGAGGACGATCTCGTCGAGCGTCTGTTCGCCGGCCAGTACTGGCGACAGCAGGATGCGGTTGTAGTTGGGATGGGGCTCGGCGCCGAAGACCGTGACGTCGTACAGCTTGGGCGCGACCTTCAACAGTTCCTCGATGGTGCGCACGCCGGCCATGCCGTTGCCGATCACGACGAGTTTGGCTTTTTTCATGGCGGGACTCCTTGGTTTGGTGGATTTCCGGGTAAGCGCCGCCCCGCCGGCCGCGGTGGCGGCCGTGCGTTGCGGGGTCGAAGGTCAATCGCCTAGGCGCGCAGCGCCACTTCCGGCTGCGACTGCGGCCGCGCCGGCGCCGCGGGCTTGGCGGCCGGCTTGGCCGAGGCGCGCGCGATTGGCTCCACCTTGCGCTGCTTCTCGTACAGGAAGGACAGGATTTCCTGCCGGCAGTGGTTGTAGGTCTTGTTCTCGGCCAGCTCGATGCGGTTGCGTGGGCGCGGCAGGTCCACTTCGAGGATCTGGCCGATGGTGGCCGCCGGGCCGTTGGTCATCATCACCACGCGGTCGGACAGCAGCACCGCCTCGTCCACGTCGTGGGTGATCATCAGCACCGTGTTGCCGAGTTCCGCCTGGATGCGGATCACCTCGTCCTGCAGGTGCGCGCGGGTCAGCGCGTCCAGCGCGCCGAAGGGCTCGTCGAGCATCAGCACTTTGGGTTCCATGGCCAGCGCCCGGGCGATGCCCACGCGCTGCTTCATGCCGCCGGAGATCTGCGAGGGCAGGCGGTCGAGGGCGTGGCTCATGTTGACCATGTCCAGGTTGTGCAGGATCCAGTCGCGGCGCTCAGCGGCGGTCTTGCTGTCACGGAAGATCTTGGCCACGGCGATCTCCACGTTCTGGTAGACCGTCAGCCACGGCAGCAGCGAATGGTTCTGGAAGACCACGGCGCGGTCGGGGCCGGGTGCGTTCACCTCGCGGCCTTCCAGGATGGTGCCGCCGCGAGTGGCCTTGAGCAGGCCGGCGACGATGTTCAGCACAGTGGACTTGCCGCAGCCGGAGTGGCCGATCAGCGAGATGTATTCGCCGCGCTTGACGCTCAGGTCGACGCCCTTGAGCACCTGGTTGGCCGAGGCGCCCTCACCGAACACCATGTCGACGCGGGAAATTTCGAGGTAGCTCATTGCTTTGTTCTCCTCAATGGCTCAGTTGACGGCAGTGCCGCGCGTGACCTTGCGGCCGATGAAGGCGACGATGCGGTCCAGCGTGAAGCCGACCAGGCCGACGTAGACGAGCGCCAGGATGATGTCGCTGATGCGCGAGGAGTTCCACGCGTCCCAGATGAAGAAGCCGATGCCCACGCCGCCGATCAGCATCTCGGCGGCGATGATCGCCAGCCACGATAGGCCCACGCCGATGCGCAGCCCCGAGAAGATGAAGGGCGCGGCCGCCGGCAGCATGATCTTCGAGAAGTACTCGATGCCGTTGAGGCGGATCACCTTGGCAACGTTGCGATAGTCCTCCGGGATGTTGCGGATGCCGATCGAGGTGTTGATGATGATCGGCCAGATCGAGGTGATGAAGATGACGAAGATCGCCGACGGATGCCCGTCACGGAAACCCGCCAGCGAGATCGGCAGCCAGGCCAGCGGCGGCACGGTGCGCAGCACCTGGAAGATCGGGTCCAGGCCGCGCAGCGCCCAGGTCGACTGGCCGACCAGCACGCCCAGGCTCACGCCCACCAGCACCGCCAGCGAGTAGCCGTAGGCCACGCGCTTCAGGCTGGCAAGCAGCTGCCAGGCGATGCCGACGTCGTTGCCGCCGCGGTCGTAGAACGGGTGGACGATCAGCTCCCAGGTCTCCTGCACCACCTTGCTGGGCGGCGGCAGCGCGGCGCCGGGGCGGGAACCCAGGGCCTGCCAGACGATGAGGATCAGGCCGATGATCAGCAGCGGCGGCAGCACGTGCGTGACGATGCCGCGAAGAAGGTTCCGGGCCCCTTGCGCCAGCGCCAGGGCGCGCGGGCTGCCTGTCGCGGCCTTGAGGGGCAGGGTGCCGATGGTTTCCGCGTTGCTCATGGGGTGCTCCTTCAGGCGGACTTGATGTACTTGATGGCCAGGCTGTCGAGGTACTTCTTCGGATTGGCCGGGTCGAACACCTTGCCGTCGAAGAACTTCTCGATCCCGCGCGAGGTGGCGGTGGGGATGTCCTTGGCGGCGACGCCCAGCTCCTTGGCGGCCGCGCGCCAGAGGTCCTCGCGGTTGACCTTGGCGACCAGCGCCTTGGTGTCGAGGTTCGGAGGCAGGTAGCCCCAGCGGATGTTCTCGGTGATGAACCAGAGGTCGTGCGACTGGAACGGGTAGCTCGCCTGGTCGGCCCAGTAGCGCATCTGGAACTTGCTGTTCTTCTCGACGCGGCCGGTGCCATAGTCGAAGTCGCCCTTCATGCGATCGACGATGTCTTCCAGCGGGGCGTTGATCCAGCGGCGGCGCGAGCAGATCTCGGCGACCTCGGCGCGGTTCTTCGGGTCCTCGCAGTACATCTGCGCTTCCATCACGGCCTTGAGCAGCGCCTTGGTGGCGTTGGGGTTGGCCTGGATGTAGTCGGCGCGCAGGGCCAGCGACTTTTCCGGATGGTTCATCCACAGCTCGCTGGTGGTGAGCGCGGTGTAGCCGATCTTCTGGTGGATCAGCTGCAGGTTCCAGGGCTCGCACACGCAGAAGGTGTCCATGCTGCCGACTTTCATGTTCGCCACCATCTGGGGCGGAGGCACCGTGATGGTGTTGATGTCGCGGTTGGGGTCGACGCCGCCGGCGGCCATCCAGTAGCGCATCCACAGGTCGTGCGTGCCGCCCGGGAAGGTGACCGCGGCGTTCACGGGCTTGCCTGTCTTGAGCCGCTTGTCCAGCAGGGCCTTGCCGAAGGCCTTGTTGTCCAGGCCGATCTTCAGGTCCTTGTATTCGTTGGACACCGAGATGCACTGGCCACCGAGGTTCAAGCGCGCCACGATCTGGATCGGCACCGGCACGTTGTTGGCCGTGACCGCGCCGGTGGTCATCAGGTAGGGCATGGGCGAGAGGATGTGGGCGCCGTCGATGCCGTTGGCCTTGGCGCCCAGTGCCAGGTTGTCGCGCGTGGCGCCCCAGGACGACTGCTTGACCACTTCCACTTCGGTCATGCCGTGCTTCTTGAAGAAGCCTTTTTCGTCGGCCACGAACAGCGGGGCAGCGTCGGTGAGCGCGATGAAGCCCAGCTTGGCAGCCTTGGTCTCCAGCGCCGTGCCCTGCGCCATGGCGATGCGCGGAAACGCGCCGGCCACGCTGGCGCCGCCCAACGCGACGGCACCCTGCAGGATGGTCCGGCGTGAGACCTGGGTGGTTTTGCTTTGCATCGTGAGCTCCTGGTTTGCGAACAAGAAAAACGAAAACGGCGGCCATCGCACCGCGTGCTCTTCGCATGCGGGGATGGACGCCGTTGTCCATTTCGGGTCTTGGACGCCGCCGTTGGCGCCCCCCTCAGAGCTCTCTATGCAGGGACCGTGCCAGCGTTTTCGCGCCTTTTCAGCCCGTTCGCGCACTGATGTTGTGCGCTGCGGCAGCGGCGGGCAGCACATCGGCGAGCGATAGCACCGCTTCGGCGACGTCGGCGAGACGTCGCTTCTGGTTCATCGCCATCTGGCGCAGGGCCTTGTACGCCTGGTCCTCTGTCATCTGCCGGTGCTCCATCAGCAGGCCTTTGGCGCGCTCGATGAGCTTGCGCTCATCGAGCGAGGCACGCACGGCGGCCAGTTCGTCGCTCATGGCCTGGAGGCGGCGCGATTGCTCCTGCAGCAAGCCCACCATGGAGCGCTCCAGGTGCGGGCCGTAAGGCGCGGCGATCTCCAGCGCATAGGAAGGTTCTCCCGCCAGCGCCTGCAGTAGCGCCTGCTGGTCGCGCAACTCGGCGCGCGCCTGGGCGATGCGGGCTTCGCATAGCTCGCGCAGGTGCAGCGCCAACTGGTCCTCCACCTGGCGCATCGCGTCGATGCGGCGCGTTGCGCAGTCGTACCAGACGGCGCTGAGCTGGGTGCTCAGCGGGCCGGGCCGGCTGGCGCAGCCCAGGCGTCGCAGGCGCTCGACTTCGGCCGCCAGCGTGGCGTCGCGGCTGGCGAGATCGGCCTGCAGCACCTGCGCATCGGCGAAGTCCGCGAACACCTGGAAGCAGGCCTGCTGCGACTCGATCAGGTGGCGCCACTGCTGCTGGTCGTCGGCGTCGATGGCGCCGGCCGCGAACATGCCGGCGCCCAGCGCGCGCTCCTGGCCGGCGAATTCCTTGCCCTGCATGAAGTTGAACATGGCCACCAGGGCGCGGGAGACCTGCGGGTCGCTCGCGCTGTCGGCGGCTTCGAACACCACGGCGAGCAGGCCGGCCACCAGCTTCACGTAGGCCGCGGTGGCTTCGCGCGGCGCCAGTGCCTGCGCGGCGATGCGTGCGCGCAGCGCGGGCAGCCCGGCGAGGGCGTGCAACACCACTGCCACGCGGCTGAACAGCCGGGCGCCATTGCGGGCCTGCGCCGGATCGGTATCCAGCCGGTGGAACTGGGCCTGCACTTCAGCTTCGAACTGCCGGCACTCGCCGATCTGCTTCAGGCGCAACGACGCGAATCGGGTGCCCTGCGAGCTCAGAAAGACATTGGAAATGCCGCGCTCGCGTTGCAGTCCGTGCACCAGGCGTCCGATGGCGCCGACCAGCTCACCCGTGCGGGCGAGCTCCTCGAGTTCAGCGATCTCGCAGCGGCGGGCGGCGAGTAGGAAGGCGGATCCGGAAGTCATCTGGGTCCACATCAGCAACAAGCATGCCGTGGCCAAGGAAAAGAGACGCCCGGTAAACTCTTCAACATGATCGTGCTTGGAATCGAGTCGTCCTGCGACGAGACCGGCGTTGCGCTGGTCGAGGCTGCCGCGGGGACGCGGGTCCCGGTGCTGCGCGCTCATGCGCTGCACAGCCAGATCGAAATGCACCAGGCGTATGGCGGCGTGGTCCCCGAACTGGCCAGCCGCGATCACATCCAGCGTGTGTTGCCGCTGACCGAGCAAGTCCTGGCCGACGCCGGCTGCGCGCTGGCCGGGATCGACGTGGTGGCCTATACCCGCGGTCCGGGGCTGGCCGGCGCACTGCTGGTGGGCGCGGGGGTCGCCTGCGCCTTGGGCGCGGCGCTGAACAAGCCGGTGCTCGGCGTGCACCACCTGGAAGGGCACCTGCTGTCGCCCTTTCTCAGCAGTGATCCGCCGGAGTTTCCTTTCGTTGCCCTGCTGGTGTCGGGCGGCCACACGCAGCTCATGCGCGTGGATGGCGTCGGGCGTTACGAACTGCTGGGCGAGTCGATCGACGATGCCGCGGGCGAGGCCTTCGACAAGACCGCCAAACTGATGGGCCTGGGCTACCCGGGCGGGCCGGCCCTGTCGCGCCTGGCTGAGCAAGGTGACCCGCAAGCCTTCAAGCTGCCACGGCCGCTCATGCACAGCGGCGACCTGGATTTCTCCTTCGCCGGCCTGAAGACGGCGGTGCTCACGCAGGCGAAAAAGCTGGGTGACCAGCTCGAAGCGCGCAAGGCCGACCTGGCGGCGTCCACGCAGGCGGCCATCGTGGAAGTGCTGGTCAGGAAATCAATGGACGCGCTGGCGCGCAGTGGCATGAACCGCCTGGTGGTGGCCGGCGGCGTGGGTGCGAACAAGCGCCTGCGCACCGAACTGAACACCGCCTGCGGCAAGCGCGGCGTGCGGGTGCACTACCCGGAGCTGCACCTGTGCACCGACAACGGCGCCATGATCGCCATGGCCGCGGCGATGCGGCTGCAATCGGGCATGGAAAAGGCCAGCGAGGTTTACGCTTTTGACGTCAAACCTCGCTGGCCCTTGTCACACTGAGCCCGTTGCGGGCGACTTACTTCACTTCGATCGTGCGGGCGGTGTTCACCGGCGTCTTCTTGGCCAGCGACAGCGTCAGCACACCGTTCTCGAGCTTGGCGCTGGTGGCCTCGGCGTCGAGCTCTTCGGCCAGTTCGTAGGCGGCCTTGTACTGGCGCTTGGCTTCGGCGCGTGTCTCGATGCGCACGATGTTGCCCTCGAGCGAAATCACAAGGTCCTCACGCGCGATACCGGGCATGTCCAGGCTCAGTTTCCAGCCCTTCTCGTCCTGCTCGGCTTCGACGCCGGGCTTGCCGTTGCCGAAGAAGGCATCATTGACGAAGCGCTCGAAGCTGCGGTCATAGGAGCGCAGCGACGGAGCCATGGCGCGGGTGCGAACGACGGGTGCGAAAAGCATGGTTTCTCCTTGTCCTACGTATGAAACCGGATGCCGGCGGCTTGGTGCCGGCCCCCTTACACTGCGCGGCTTTCACCTTGATCGCCGCATGCCTCGCATCTGTGCGCGGCGCGATTCATTTCAAGGGTTCCATAGGAAGTCCCCCGCATGAATATTCAACGCCGCCGGCTCTTGAAATCGCTGGCCGCATCGCTATGTGTGCCAGCCCTGGCGCACGCGCAGGCGACCGCGGCCCCCATCAAGCTCGCGATGATCGAAGGCCTGTCCGGCGGCAATGCGAATGGCGGCGAGGCCGTGTTCCGCAACCTGGTGTGGGCGGTGGAGCGCGTCAACCAGCGCGGCGGCGTGAAGACGCGCGACGGGACGCGGACGCTGGAGCTGGTGCGCTACGACAGCAAGGGGCAGATCGAGGAAGCGCTCTCGGCCCTGCGTTCGGCGATCGACGATGGTGCGCGCGTGATCCTGCAAGGTAACTCGTCGGCCGTCGCGGCTGCGCTGATCGAGGCGATCAACAAGCACAACGAACGCGAGCCGCAGCGCCGCGTGGTGTTCCTCAACTACTCGGCGGTCGATCCGACGCTGACCAACGAGAAGTGCAGCTTCTGGCATTTCCGCTTTGACGCGCATGCCGACATGCGCATGGCGGCGCTCATGTCCGTGTTGCGCGAGGACAAGGCGGTCAAGTCGGTGTACCTGATCAACCCCGACTACAGCTTCGGTCAGGCGGTGCAACGCGAAGCCAGGCGCCAGCTCGCGGAGCAGCGGCCGGATGTGCGCATCGCCGCCGAGGAACTACACCCGCTGCTGCGCATCAAGGACTTCGCGCCCTACGCCGCCAAGATCAAGGCGAGCGGCGCGGACGCGGTGATCACCGGCAATTTCAGCAACGACCTGACCTTGCTGGTGAAGGCCGCGCGCGAGGCCGGCTTCGACGGCCGCTTCTACACCTTCTATGGCAACGCGCTGGGCGCGCCGGCGGCGATCGGCGATGCCGGCATCGGCAAGGTGCTGGCCGTGGCCGACTGGCTGCCCAATGTGCCCGCACCGCAGAGCGAGGCCTTCTACCAGTCCTTCCGCCGCCGTTTTCCCAACCCGGCCGACGACTACGTGCACATGCGCATGCAGCTGATGATCGAGGCGCTGGCGCAGGCGATCGACAAGGCCGGCACGGCCGACGCGCTGCCGCTCGCGAATGCGCTGGAGCAGGCTTCGGTCAGCTTCTCCGGCTGGACCGGGCGCATGCGCGCGGCCGACCACCAGTTCCAGCAGCCGCTGGTGGTGGGCGTGATGGACCGCCTGGGAGCGCCCGGCGTGAAGTTCGACGTCGAGGGATCGGGCTACGGCTTCCGTGTGCTGCGGCAGATTCCGCCACCCAAGGCGGAAATGCCCACCAGCTGCAAGATGGTACGGCCCAGCTGATACGCTTGGGTCCATGCGAACTGCCGTCCTCCATCTCGAAGAATCCAAGATCCGCGAAGTCGCCAACGCCGGTATGGGGCGCAGCGACGTACTGCCGTTCTGGTTCGGCGAGAGCGATGAAGTCACGCCGGACTTCATCCGCGAGGCCGCAATCGAGTCGCTGCAAAAGGGCGAGACCTTCTACGCCCACAACCTGGGACTGCCCGAACTGCGCGAGGCGATCGGCGCGTACACCTCGAAGCTGCACGGGCCGGTAGGGGCCGATCGCATCGCGGTGACCTCCGGCGGCGTCAACGCACTGATGCTGGCGATGCAGGCGCTGCTCGATGCCGGCGACGAGGCGGTGGCGGTGACGCCGGTATGGCCGAACCTCACCGCCCAGCCGCAGATCATGGGCGCCCGGCTCAAGCGGGTGTCGCTGCAGCCGCGGCAGGGCGCGTGGACGCTGGACCTGCAGCGCCTGATCGACGCCATCACGCCGGCCACCCGCCTGCTCATCGTCAACGCCCCGAACAACCCTACGGGCTGGACCTTGAGCCGCGACGAGCAGCAGGCCATTCTGGATCACTGCCGCAAGACCGGAACCTGGATCCTCGCCGACGAGGTGTACGAGCGGCTCTACTTCGAGTCGACGTCCAACCGCTGTGCGCCTTCGTTCCTGGACATCGCCGCGCCCGACGACCGCTTGGTCGTGGCGCACAGCTTCTCCAAGAGCTTCCTGATGACCGGCTGGCGGCTGGGCTGGCTGGTGATGC
>Ga0207853_1000127_pt1 | contig 17894 bp, 12 predicted proteins | sample LuqExpMetagenom6_FD_187764 | JGI IMG/M metagenome (GOLD analysis project Ga0207853, IMG submission 187764) | Tropical forest soil microbial communities from Luquillo Experimental Forest, Puerto Rico - Sample 6 (SPAdes) | ecosystem: Environmental > Terrestrial > Soil > Tropical forest ...
CCGCAGGGCCTTGAGCGCCTTGCGGTACGCAATGGCGAAGATCCAGGTCGAGACCTTGGAGCCGCCGTTGAAGTCATCCGCGCGATTCCAGACGACGAGCATGGTGTCATTGAGGACCTCTTCGACGAGGGCGGGCCGCCGCGTGAGGCGCTCCACGAAACGCATCAGGCGCGGGTAATAGAGACGGTACAGCGCCTCGAACGCGCGCAAGTCCCCCGCGGCGGTGCGGCCCAGCAGCCGGACCTCGTCGTGTTCGGCGCTTGGCACGCGCAGTGCCGCGGAGGCCGTGTCCGCATCGGGGCCAATCGCGTCCGTCCGACCGTGGGCCATCGGTGCCTTTCCTTGCCCACGTTAGTTCCGGCGCGCGGCCGGACGGTTCAAAGCGCAGCGCTTGCTGCGCCGGCTCAGCCGGCGCTATCGGCGGTGTGAGCGCCGCGCGCGCGCCGCCTGCGCCAACTCGCGCAGCACCCCTTCGGTCTGCGCCCAGCCGAGGCAGGCGTCGGTGATCGACACACCCCACTTCAGGGGCTCGCCCGTCTTCAGGTCCTGGCGGCCGGGCTCCAGGTGGCTCTCGATCATCAGTCCGAGGATGGCCTGTTCACCCTGCGCGATCTGCGCGCCGAGTTCCTGCGCCACGGCGACCTGGCGCTGGTAATCCTTTTGCGAGTTCGCGTGCGAGCAGTCGACCATCACACGTTCGCACACGCCCGCCTTGCGCAGCAGGGACTGGGCCTTGGCGACATCTTCCGCGTGGTAGTTGGGCCCGCGTGAGCCGCCGCGCAGGATGATGTGGCAGTCGTCGTTGCCGCCGGTCTCGAATACGGCGACCTGGCCCATCTTCGTCATGCCCATGAAGGCGTGCGGCGCGCGACAGGCGACCAGCGCGTCGGCGGCCATCTGCACGCCGCCGTCGGTGCCGTTCTTGAAGCCGATCGCGCACGACAGGCCGGAGGCCAGCTGCCGGTGGCTCGGGCTTTCCGTGGTGCGGGCGCCGATCGCGCCCCAGCTGATGAGGTCGGCGATGTACTGCGGACTCAGCAGGTCGAGGAATTCGGTGCCGGCGGGCAGCCCCATGCGGGCGATGGCGAGCAGCAGTTCGCGCGCGCGGCGCAGCCCTTCGTTGATATGGAAGCTGCCGTCCAGGCGCGGGTCGTTGATGAAGCCTTTCCACCCTACCGTGGTGCGCGGCTTCTCGAAATAGACACGCATCACCACCAGCAAGTCCTCCGCCAGTTCGCTGGCCAGCTGCTGCAGGCGCCGCGCGTACTCGAGCGCCTGCTGCGCGTCGTGGATGGAGCAGGGGCCCACCACCACCAGCAGCCGATCGTCGTCGCCGTGCACCACCCGGTGGACCGCGCTGCGGCTTTGCTCGATGAAGGCCTGCACCTGACCGTCGGCCGGCAGGTCGTACTGCAGCAGCGCCGGCGAGATGAGCGGGCTCACCTGCCGGATGCGCACGTCATCCAGGCGCGTGGCCTGGGCCATGTCCTCGCGGACGGATTCTGCGGCGGAAGGGTTCATGTGTTGCGATCGGACCGGCTGAAAAATCGAGCTGCCATTGTGCGGCGGCCGACGTGACCGGCATGCTTGAAGTCTTTCGGGTTCAGCGCCCCGACGACATGCATCAAAGTGCATGTAATGGTCGTCTTAAGCAGGATGTTGCGGTCGACAAGGCGGATTCCTTGATGATTCTCAAAGATTTTGACCTGCCTTATGCAGCATAGTGCATCCATGGCGCAGACCTGTGCCATGACAGTCTTCCGCGGCAGCCAGCCGCTTACGAACCGGAGAACTTATGAGCAGCACTGTGGAAACCCTTGTCGAAGAAGTCGAATCGATCCAGGGCGAGAACTTCGTCGAAGTCAGCTACGACGAACTCATCCCCAACAACGTGAACCTGTCTTCCGATGCCCAGCTGAAGCGCGCCCTGGAGTCTTGGCAGCCGCAGTACGTGGACTGGTGGAAGGAGATGGGGCCGGAGGGTTTCCAGGAAGCCGAGGTCTACCTGCGCACCGCCGTGGGCGTCGATGCCACCGGCTGGGCCAAGTTCGGCCACGTGCGCATGCCCGAGTACAAGTGGGGCATCCTGCTGGCGCCCAAGGTCGAGGGCCGCACCATCTCCCACGGCCGCCACAAGGGTGAGCCGGTGTGGCAAGAAGTGCCTGGTGAATACCGCTCGCTGCTGCGCCGCCTGATCGTCGTGCAGGGCGACACGGAGCCGGCGTCGGTCGAGCAGCAGCGCTACCTGGGCGCCACCGCGCCCAGCCTGTACGACATGCGCAACCTGTTCCAGGTCAACGTCGAGGAAGGCCGTCACCTGTGGGCCATGGTCTACCTGCTGGTCAAGTACTTCGGCAAGGACGGCCGCGAGGAAGCGCAGGCCCTGCTGGAGCGCCGCAGCGGCCAGCAAGACAACCCCCGCATCCTGGGCGCCTTCAACGAGCGCACCCCGGACTGGCTGTCGTTCTTCATGTTCACGTACTTCACCGACCGTGACGGCAAGATGCAGCTGGCGGCGCTGGCCGAAAGCGGCTTCGATCCGCTCAGCCGCAGCTGCCGCTTCATGCTGACCGAAGAAGCGCACCACCTGTTCGTCGGTGAAACCGGCGTCCAGCGCACGATCGAGGCCACCTGCGCCGCGATGCAGAAGGCCGGCATCACCGACCCCAACAACGTGGAAGCCGTGCGCGCCCTGGGCGTGGTCGACCTGCCGCTGCTGCAGCGCAAGGCCAACTTCCACATGTCGGTGACCCGCGACCTGTTCGGCAGCGAAATCTCCAGCAACGCCGCCGACGCCTTCAGCTCCGGACTCAAGGGCCGCTTCAACGAAGCCAAGCTGACCGGCGACGACCATGTGCTGCAAGACGCCAACTATGGCGTGACCCGCGTCATCGATGGCAAGTTCGTGGTCGAGCAGGTGCCGGCGCTGCGCGCCATCAACTGCCGCCTGCTGGACGACTACATCACCGACTGCCAGAGCGGCATCGATCGCTGGAACAAGACCATCGAGAAGTACGGCATCAACTTCAAGATGGTCCAGCCGCACAAGGGCTTCAACCGCAAGATCGGCGAGTTCGCCGGCCATCGCATCTCCCCTGCGGGCGAGCTCCTGTCCGAGCAGCAGTGGCAGCAAGGCTGCGGCCAGTGGCTGCCCAATGACAGCGACATGCAGTTCATCAACTCGCTGATGAAGCCCTGCCACACCGCCGGCCAGTACGCGAGCTGGATCGCCGCTCCGCGCGTGGGCATCAACAACCAGACCGGCGACTTCGAGTACGTGAAGATCGCCTGATCGGGTCACGACAGGGACAGGGCGCCTCGTGGGGCGCCCTTTTTTCGTTGTGCCCCGACTTTCGTCGTGCACCGAACAGTACGGGCTAGGTGCCGATCGGCATCACGCGCAGCTGCCCCTGGTGCGTGGCCAGCGTGTGCTGCAGCAGTTCGCAGGCCGCATGGATCGCGCTGATCGTCGGTGTGGGCACGCCGGCGATGCGACCCAGCTCGATGACCGCGCCGAGCAGGGCCTGCAGTTCCAGCGCTCGGCCGTGTTCAACGTCCACCAGCATGGAGGTCTTGTGCGCACCCACCGCCTCAGCCCCGGCGATGCGCTGCTCCAGCGAGATCTTGAACTCGACCCCGAGCTTCTGCGCCACCTCGCGGGCCTCGGTCATCATCGCGGCGGCGAGGGCGCGCGATGCCGGGAATCGGCAGATTTCCTCGAGCGTCGCGTGCGTCAGCGCCGAGATCGGGTTGAAGCTCACGTTGCCCCACAGCTTGACCCACAGCTCGGCACGGATGTCGCGTGACACCGGGGCCTTGAAACCGGCACGGATCAGCGCCTGCGACAGCTTCTGGATGCGTTCGCTGCGCTCGCCGTCGAGTTCGCCGATCGTGAAGCGATTGCCTTCGATCAGTTTCACCACGCCCGGCGCGATCAGCTCGGCAGCCGGGTAGACGATGCTGCCGATGATGCGCCGCGGATCGATCTGCCCAGCCAGCTGGCCACCGGGATCGACGCTTTCCAGGCGCGTGCCTTCGTAGGGTCCCGGCTGCCGTTGGAAGTACCACCAGGGCACGCCGTTGATCATGGTCACCAGCATGGTGTCGGGCCCAAGCAGCGCGCCCAGCTCGGGCAGCAGGTCGGCGACCTGGTGCGCCTTCACGGTCAACAGCACGGCGTCTTGCGGTCCGGCATCGGCCATGCGCTGCACCGCGCGGACGGTGCTGGCGTGCTCTTCGCGGCCGTCCTCCCCGATCAGGCGAAAACCGTTGGCCTGGATGGCGGCCAGGTTGCGGTTGCGCGCGATGAAGGTGACGTCCTCGCCCGCGAGCGCCAGCCGCGTCCCGAGATACCCGCCGATGGCGCCGGCGCCGACGATCGCGATCTTCATGAGGCTGTCTTTCAGCCCAGGCCGAGCTTGGCCGCCAGACCGATGCGCTGCAGTTTCCCGGTGGCGCCTTTGGGAATCTCGTCGAGGATCAGGATCTTCCTGGGCACCTTGAAGTCCGCCGCGCGCTGGGCGACGAAGTGCTGCAATTCACGTTCGTTCGCTGCGGAGACTTCGCGCAGGACCACCGCGGCCGCGACCTCCTCGCCGAGCTTGGGGTGCGGCATGCCGAAGCACACCACCTGCGCCACGGCCGGGTGGTCCATCAGGATCTCGTCGACCTCGCGCGGGCTGATCTTCTCGCCGCCGCGGTTGATGATCTCCTTCAGGCGGCCGGTGATGCTGATGTAGCCGTCGGCGTCCATCGTGCCCTGGTCACCGGTGCGGAACCAGCCGTGGGTGAAGGCCTCGGCGTTCGCCTTCGGGTTGCTCTCGTAGCCCGCCGTGACGTTGGGGCCACGGATGACGATCTCGCCGGTGGCGCCGCGCGGCAGCAGCTGGCCGGCGGCGTCCATGATGGCGATGTCGGGCCCGGCCGCAACGCCGACCGATCCCGGCTTGCGCCGGCCCGGCGGCAGCGGGTTGCTCGCCATCTGGTGCGTGGCCTCGGTCATGCCGTAGGCCTCGATCAGTGGCGCCTTGAAAATCGCCTCCAGTTCGGCGATCACCTGCGGCGGGATCGAGGACGACGAGGAGCGCAGGAAACGCAGCGGATGGCGCTGGATGACGTCGGCGTTGTGCGGGGCGCGTGCCGCAATCGCCTGGTGCATGGTGGGCACCGCCGTGTACCACGTGGGGCGCGCCTCATCCATCCAGGCGAAAAACTTCAGCGCGTTGAAACCCGGGCTGCAGAACACCTGCGACCCCGCCGAGAGCGGCGCCAGCACGCCGGCGATCAGGCCGTGGATATGGAACAGCGGCATGATGTTCAGGCCGCAATCCCGGGGCGTGAACTGCAAAGTGTTGCGGATGTGCGTGGCCGAGGCGGCCAGGTTGGCCTGCGACAGCGGCACGATCTTGGGCCGTGAGGTGGTGCCGGAGGTGTGCAGCACCATGGACACGTCCGATGGCTGGGCATAGCCGCCATGGGCGCAGTGCGTGGCAGGGAAGTCGCCGCGCGCCTGCAACTGGAACTGGCCCGCGGGCCCTTTCGGGTCGGCGACAAGCTCGATGATTCGCACGCCCAGGCGCCGCGCGACCTCGACCGCGGGCGACGTGCTGCCTGCTTCAACAATCAAGGCCCGTGCGTTGAGGTCCGAGAGGTAGAACTCGAATTCCTCGGCGCGGTAGGCGGGGTTCAGCGGCGCACTGGCCGTGCCATGTGCGCAGGCCACGAAACAGGTCGCCATGTCGGGGCCGTTCGGCAGAACGATGGCCACGCGGTCGTTGCGGCCGATTCCCCAGCCGTTGAGCGTGGCCAGGGTCTGCTTGACCAGGGCCCGCAGATCGCGGTACGGCAACGCTGGACGGCCGGGGGCGGAGATGGCGAGGGCGTCGTCTGCTCCTGCCTGCAGCAGCTCTTGAAGCGAACCAAGCATGAAAGTCCTTCTTGTACTGGGTCAGTCTGCCATCGCAGCTGCGAGGGCGGCCATGCATCCGATCAAAATGCGCCACAACAGCCGCCAGCACGGCAGCGGTCTACGCGCGCGTTGCAGTGCAGCAACCTCCCGAGAGCCGTCGGCGAGGAGTTGAGCCGGCGATCGATGCTGCCCGGACTGCCTCGCGCGTGGGCCCCATGGCGCCGCCCCACGCGTGCAGTCTAAGTCCTACATTCGTCAGATTGCACCTACAAAGTCTTCAGTTTCGTGCGCCAGGAGCCTAGGGCTAACCCGAAATAGTGCGCCGGAGATCCCGGTCGAGAATGACTCTGCACTGAAGCGCTCGCACGGCAGCGCCAGAAAATCAGGGAGTCTCTCCATGAGCCAGCCGATTCGATTCGCGGGCACGCTGAGCGCAAGCCAGCACGGTGCCAGCCCATCAGATCGTTCCTCCGTCGAAGTTCCAAATGGCAGACCCGGATTCAGATCCGGATTCGGACTTGCCGCCTGGTTCGGTGCCGCCATGATCGCGCTCGCCGCGCCGGCGCAGGCGGCGTGGGAGCCGTCGAAACCGGTCGAGTTCGTGGTGCCGGCCGGTACCGGCGGTGGCGCCGACCAGATGGCGCGCCTGATCCAGGGCATCGTCGTCAAGCACAACCTGATGAAGGAGCCGATGATCGTCGTGAACAAGTCGGGCGGCGCCGGCGCCGAAGGCTTCCTCGACGTGAAGGGCGCCAAGGGCGACCCGCACAAGCTCGTCGTCACGCTGTCCAACCTGTTCACCACGCCGATGGCCACGGGCGTGCCCTTCAACTGGCGCGACATGACACCGGTGTCGATGATGGCGCTCGACCAGTTCGTGCTGTGGGTCAACGCCGAAACGCCCTACAAGGACGCCAGGCAGTACCTGGACGCGGTGAAGGCGGCCGGCCCCAACAAGTTCAAGATGGGCGGCACTGGCGCCAAGCAGGAAGACCAGATCCTCACCGTCGGCATCGAGAAGGCGACCGGCGCCAAGTTCATCTACGTTCCCTTCAAGGGCGGCGGCGACGTCGCCGTGCAGCTGGTGGGCAAGCACGTCGACTCCACGGTCAACAACCCGATCGAGGCCGTGGCGCAGTGGCGCTCCGGCTCGCTGCGGCCGCTGTGCGTGTTCGACGAGAAGCGCATGCCGTACCGCGCCAAGATCACCGACACCCTGTCATGGGGCGACATCCCCACCTGCAAGGAAGCCGGCGTCCCCACCTCCTACGTCATGTTGCGCGGCATCTTCATGGCCCCGGGCGTGACCAGGGAACAGAGCGACTTCTACGTCAACCTGCTCAAGAAGGTGCGCGACACGCCCGAGTGGAGGGACTACATGGAAAAGGGCGCCTTCAACCAGACATCGATGAGCGGCGAGCAATTCTTCCAGTGGCTGGGCGCCGCCGAGAACCAGCACCGCGAATTGATGAAGGAAGCGGGTTTCATCGCGAAATAAGGGCGCCCTCGCCGGCGCGTCGGCAGCAACCACGAGCCCTTTCGACGGGCCGCAGGAGTATCTGATGGAGCCAACTGAAACGTCCGATACGCCGCCGCGCACGGGTGTGCCCACCTATGTCGTCGAGGCCGTGGTTGCCTTCCTCATCCTGGCCATGGGCCTGGTGGTGGTCCACGGCAGTTGGAAGCTGGGTTCGGGCTGGACCACCGATGGACCCGGTGCGGGCTACTTTCCCTTCTACATCGGCCTGATCCTGTGCGTCTCCGGCGGCGCCACGATGGGCCGGGCGCTGTTCGGCAAGAAGAAAGACACCGCCATCTTTGTCGACCACCAGCAGCTCAGGCGTGTGCTGTCCATGTTGCTGCCGGCGCTGCTGTATCTCCTGGCCGTGCAGTTCGTGGGCCTGTACATCGCTTCCGCGGTGTACATCGCCCTCTTCATGATCGTGCTGGGCAAGTACTCACCCATCAAGAGCGTCACCGTGGGCGTGCTGGCACTGGCGCTGTTCTTCCTGATGTTCGAGGTCTGGTTCAAGGTCCCGCTGTTCAAGGGCACGCTCGACCCCCTGGGGTTCCTGGGCTACTGAGCCACAACAACAAGCTCCCATGAACGAACTCACCGCGCTCTTTCACGGATTCAGCGTCGTCCTGACGCCCATGAACCTCCTGTTGATGTTCGTGGGCATCATCCTCGGCGTGATCATCGGCGTGCTGCCGGGGCTCGGCGGCGCCAACGGCGTGGCCATCCTGCTGCCGCTGACCTTCTCCATGTCGCCGACCTCGGCGATCATCATGCTGTCGTGCATCTACTGGGGCGCCTTGTTCGGTGGCGCGATCACGTCGATCCTGTTCAACATACCGGGCGAGCCGTGGTCGGTGGCCACCACGTTCGACGGTTACCCGATGGCGCAGGACGGGCGTGCCGGTGCCGCGCTGACGACGGCATTCACCTCCTCGTTCGTCGGCGCGCTGCTGGCGGTGGTGATGATCACCTTCCTCGCGCCGCTGGTGGCCAAGTTCGCGCTCAAGTTCGGGCCGCCCGAATATTTCTCGGTCTACCTGCTCACCTTCTGCAGCTTCGTCGGCATGGGCAAGGGGTCGCCGTTCAAGATCCTGGCCTCGATGGCCATCGGCTTTGCCCTGGCCGCCGTCGGCATCGACACCGTCACCGGCCAGTTGCGCCTGACCTTCGGCATCGACGAGCTGATGCGCGGCTTCGACTTCCTCATCGCCGTGATCGGCCTGTTCGGCATCGGCGAGATCCTGCTGTCGATGGAAGAGAAACTGGCCTTCTCGGGCAAGTCCGCGAAGATCAATCCGCGGGTGGTGCTGGAGACCTGGAAGCAGCTGCCGCGCTATTGGGTGACCTCGCTGCGCAGCGTGCTGGTCGGCATCTGGATGGGCGTCACCCCCGGCGGCGCCACGCCCGCTTCATTCATGAGCTACGGGCTGGCCAAGAAGATGTCCAGGAACGGGGAGAAATTCGGCACCGGGGAAATGGAGGGCGTCATCGCACCCGAGACCGCGGCCCATGCCGCGGGCACAAGCGCGCTGCTGCCGATGCTGGCGCTGGGCATTCCCGGCTCGCCGACGGCCGCCGTACTGCTTGGCGGCCTGCTGATCTGGGGCCTGCAACCCGGACCGCTGCTGTTCGTGGAACAGAAGGACTTCGTCTGGGGCCTGATCGCCAGCATGTACCTGGGCAACCTGGCCGGCCTGGTCGTGGTGCTGACCACCGTGCCCTTGTTCGCCGCGATCCTGCGCATCCCGTTTTCGATCATCGCGCCGGTGATCGTGGTGATCTGCGCCATCGGCGCCTACACCGTGCACAACGCCATGCTGGACATCTGGTTCATGATGATGTTCGGCTTGGTGGGCTACGTCTTCAAGAAGCTCGACTACCCGCTCGCCCCCCTGGTGCTGGCGCTGGTGCTGGGCGACAAGGCCGAAGACTCGTTCCGCCAGGCCATGCTGTTGTCGCAGGGCCAGCTTTCCATCCTGTGGTCCAACCCGCTGGTCGGCACGATCTCCACGCTGGCCATCGTGCTGCTGTTGTGGCCGCTGATATCGAACCTGCTGGCGAAGATCCGGTCTCCAAAGCCCAAGCCATTCGCGGAAGAGCAACCAGTGGATTGAGTCTTGACGGTCGCAACCGTGGCGGCTGAGCAAGTCGTAGTCCGAGACCTACCGGAGTCGTCCTGCGCCGACAAGAACTTGAGTTCGACACCGCCATAGGGGGAACCCGAATTCGCGTGCTCAGTCAAGACGCACGGGCCGAGAATGGACTTCCTATTCGGCGCGCACAGCGCGGCCTCACTGGTGCAGGAGACAACGAGGAGACAACGTTGCAGACGAGCCAGCCGATCCAGTCCGCGGACACGCTGGGCGCACGCGGTCGAGAGGGTCCCCGAATCGAAGTCCGCAGCAATGCGTTCCGATGGGGCCAGCTCCTTATTGGTATCGCCTGCATGGCGATGATCGCCAACCTCCAGTACGGGTGGACGCTGTTCGTCAACCCGATCGCCGACAAGCACCAGTGGACGAAAGCCTCGATCCAGGTCGCATTCTCGATCTTCGTGCTGACCGAGACCTGGCTCGTGCCGATCGAGGGTTACCTGGTTGATCGCTTCGGCCCGCGCTTGGTGATCCTGGCCGGCGGCATCCTGTGCGGCCTGGGTTGGACCATCAACTCGTTCGCCGAAACCCTCATGATGCTGTACGTCGGTGCCGCCGTCAGCGGCATCGGGGCCGGTGCGGTCTATGGCACTTGCGTGGGCAATGCGCTGCGGTGGTTCGCAGATCGGCGCGGCCTGGCGGCAGGTCTGACGGCAGCGGGGTTCGGTGCGGGATCGGCCCTGACGATCATTCCGATCTCGCTTTTCATCAAGTCGCACGGCTACCAGGCCGCGTTCCTGTACTTCGGCATCGGGCAGGGCCTCGTCGTGTTCGCGCTGGCCTGGCTGCTCGTGCAGCCGCCTGCGACGAGCACCGCGACGGGCAGGACCGCGCCGACCGCAAAGATCAATCAGACGCGGCGCGACTACTCGCCGGGCCAGATGGCGCGCACGCCGGCGTTCTGGATCATGTACCTGATGTTCGTGATGGTCGGTGCCGGCGGCCTGATGGCAGTCGCGCAGCTCGCGCCGATTGCGAAGGACTTCAGGATCGCCGATGTCCCGGTGAGCCTGGCCGGCATCACCCTGCCCGCCCTCACCTTCGCGCTGGCGATCGACCGCATCATGAACGGAGTCACCCGTCCATTTTTTGGATGGGTGTCCGACCTGATCGGCCGCGAGCTCACGATGCTGATTGCTTTCGGCATCGAGGCGCTCGGCATCCTGGCGCTGTGGAAACTGGGCACCGACCCGGTCCTGTTTGTCATCGTGACCGGCCTGGTGTTCTTCGCCTGGGGCGAGATCTATTCACTGTTCCCGTCCACCTGCGCGGACACCTACGGCGTGAAGTTCGCCGCTGCGAACGCCGGACTGCTCTACACCGCCAAAGGCACCGCATCGTTGTTGGTGCCGCTCTCGAGCCTGCTCGTCGCGGCCACGGGCGGCTGGCACGCCGTGTTTGCCGTCGCGGCTATCTTGAATGCCATCGCGGCGCTGATGGCGTGGTTCGTGCTGCGGCCGGTGCGCCGCGCGCAGATCGAGCGCGCCAGGGAGCAGGCGTGACTGCGCTTGTCGTTCAGAGATCTCGCCTTCGCGCCCTGCCGCGGTTGAGCGTTTCGGCTGGCAGGTGACCTTGCATTCCCGAGATCGTCCTCGATGTGCTGGGCAGTGCGAGGCGCGGTACCGCGTCAACGAATTGAATCTTGACCGCGCAGAGTGATCTGAACACGTAGTCCTTTTCAACGCACTTCCAATGAACACGGACACCCGACCCCCAGAAGCCACGGATGGTTTCCACCTGCTGATCGATGCGCTCAAACTCAACGGTGTCGAAACGCTCTTTGCGTTGCCCGGCATTCCGATCACCGATTTCCTTCGCATGGCGCAAGCCGCAGGGCTGCGGGTCATCTCGTTCCGTCATGAGCAGAACGCGGGCCATGCCGCAGCGGCAGCCGGCTACCTCACGCGCCAGCCCGGCGTTTGCTTCACCGTCTCGGCGCCCGGATTCCTCAACGGCCTGACGGCGCTGGCGAATGCGACGACGAACTGTTTCCCGATGATCCTTGTCTCCGGCTCCAGCGAGCGCGAAGTCGTCGACCTGCAGCAAGGCGACTACGAGGAGATGGACCAGCTGGCGATCGCCAGGCCCCTGTGCAAGGCGGCGTTCCGCGTGCTGCATGCGGAGGACATCGGCGTGGGCCTCGCGCGTGCCGTCCGTGCGGCGGTGTCCGGCCGCCCGGGCGGCGTCTATCTCGACCTGCCGGCGAAGGTCTTCGCGCAATCGGTGCCGGCCGATCTGGCGAAGCGTTCGCTGATCAAGGTGGTCGATCCGGCGCCGAAGCAGATCCCGGCACCCGAGGCGGTGCAGCGCGCGCTCGACCTCCTGCGCGGCGCGAAAAGGCCGCTCGCAATTCTCGGCAAGGGGGCAGCGTACGCGCAAGCCGACGCGGAGATCCTGCGCTTCATCGAATCGACCGGCATCCCGTACCTGCCGATGTCGATGGCCAAGGGCCTGTTGCCGGACAACCATGCGCAGTCCGCATCGGCCGCGCGTTCCTACGTGCTGGCCGAAGCGGATGTCGTCATGCTCGTCGGCGCGCGGCTGAACTGGCTGTTGTCGCACGGCAAAGGCAAGACCTGGGGCGCGGCGAGCCCGAAGGCGCATGCGGACCGCCAATTCATCCAGGTCGACATCTCGCCGACCGAAGCGGACAGCAACGTGGCGATCGATGCGCCGGTGGTGGGTGACATCGGCTCGTGCATTGCGGCGTTCAACGCGGCGATCGGCGCCGATTGGACCAGGCCAGCGGGCGAATGGACCGGTGCGATTGCCGAGCGCAAGGACAGAAACCTCTCGAAGATGGCCGAGACCCTGGCCAAGGATCCGTCTCCGATGACCTTCCAGAGCGCGCTGAGCGTCATCCGCGACAAGATCAAGGAGCGCCCCGACGCCATCCTCGTCAACGAAGGCGCGAATGCGCTCGATTTCACGCGCAGCATCGTGGACATGTACGAGCCGCGCAAGCGCCTCGACGTGGGCACCTGGGGCGTCATGGGCATCGGCATGGGCTTCGCGGTGGCCGCCGCGGTCACAACGGGCAAGCCCGTCATCGCCGTCGAGGGCGACAGCGCATTCGGCTTCTCCGGCATGGAGGTCGAGACGATCTGCCGCTACCAGCTGCCGGTGTGCATCGTGGTGATGAACAACAACGGCGTTTACGGCGGAACCGACCAGAACCCGCGCGGCGACGATGTCGCGCCAACCGTGTTCGTCAAGGATGCGCGCTACGAGCTGCTGATGCAGGCGTTCGGCGGCGAGGGGGTGCGTGCGGCGACTAAAGCCGAGCTCGCGCGCGCGCTCGACGAGGCCGTTGCTTCCGGCCAGCCCACGCTGATCAATGCGGTCATCGACGAAAGCGCCGGCACGGAAAGCGGCCGGATCACCAGCCTCAATCCCGCGGCGAAGAAAAAGTGAATCTGAAACTCAGTTGACTGGAAGGCAAATGAGCAAAGCACTCGATGGGGTCCGGATTCTCGATTTCACGCACGTCCAGTCGGGCCCGACGTGCACGCAGCTGCTCGCCTGGTTCGGTGCGGACGTCATCAAGGTCGAGAAGGCGGGGGAAGGCGACGCCACGCGCGGCCAGCTGCGCGACATCGAGGGCGTCGATAGCCTGTACTTCACCATGCTCAACCACAACAAGCGGTCCATCACCGTCAACACGAAGGACCCGCTGGGCAAGGAGATCGTCGAGCGCCTGATCAGGCAATGCGACGTGCTGGTGGAGAACTTCGCGCCAGGGGCGCTCGATCGCATGGGGTTCACGTGGGAGCGCATCCATGAACTCAATCCGCGCATGATCGTCGCATCGGTCAAGGGGTTTGGGCCCGGTCCGTACGAAGACTGCAAGGTCTATGAAAACGTGGCGCAGTGCGCGGGCGGTGGCGCATCGACCACCGGGTTCGACGACGGTCCGCCCATGGTGGCCGGTGCGCAGATCGGCGACAGCGGCACCGGCCTGCACCTGGCGCTGGGCATCGTGTGCGCGCTGTACCAGCGCAACGCGACGGGCCGCGGCCAGAAGGTGCTTGCCGCGATGCAGGACGGCGTGCTGAACCTGTGCCGCGTGAAGCTGCGCGACCAGCAGCGGCTGGACCGTTGCCACGTGCTGGAGGAGTATCCCCAGTATCCGGACAAGGAGTTCGGCGAGGCCGTGCCACGCGCCGGCAACGCTTCGGGGGGTGGCCAGCCCGGCTGGATCCTGAAGTGCAAGGGCTGGCAGACCGACCCCAACGCCTACATCTATTTCATCACGCAAGCCCCGGTCTGGGAAAAGATCTGCAGGGTGATCGGCGAGGAGCACTGGATCACCGATCCCAACTATGCGACACCGAAGGCGCGGCTGCCCCACCTGAAGTCGATCTTCGCGCGCATCGAGGAATGGACCAAGACCAAGACCAAGTTCGAGGCCATGGACATCCTCAACAAGTACGACATCCCCTGCGGCCCGATCCTGTCGATGAAAGAGATCGCCGAGGAACCCGCGCTGCGCGCGACGGGCACCGTCGTCGAGGTCGACCATCCAACCCGCGGCAAGTACCTTACCGTCGGCAACCCGATCAAGCTTTCCGACAGCCCGACCGAGGTGACGCGCTCGCCGCTGCTGGGCGAGCACACCGTGGAAGTGCTGCAGCAGCTCGGTTACTCGCAGGCCCAGATCGCCGAGCTCAAGGACGCCAAGGTCATCTAAGCAACGTCATCCAAGGAGCCCAAAGAATGAATGCAGACAAGGCCAAAGTCCGCCAGGTTCTTGACGGCGTCAAGGCGTCGGGCCGGACCTCGCTCACCGCCCCGGAGGGCAAGCTGGTGTGCGACGTGTACGGCATCCAGGTTCCGCAGGAAGGCGTCGCGACGAGCGCCGCCGAGGCGTCGAAGCTCGCAGGCGCCATGGGCTTTCCGGTGGTGATGAAGATCGTCTCGCCCGAAATCCTGCACAAGACGGAGGCCGGCGGCGTGGTGGTCGGCGTGAAGAGCACCGACGAGGCCGCGGCTGCGTACGAACAGATCGTCGCCAATGCGAAGAAGCACAACGCCCAGGCAACCATCTTCGGCGTCCAGGTGCAGCAGATGATCGCGGGCGGCCAGGAAGTGATCGTCGGGGCGATGACCGACGGCAGCTTCGGCAAGCTGGTGGCCTTCGGCATGGGCGGCGTGCTGGTCGAGGTGCTGAAGGACGTGACCTTCCGCCTGGCGCCGGCGACGAAGGAAGACGCCGCGTCGATGCTCGACGGCATCCAGGCCGCCGAGATGCTCAAGGGTGTGCGCGGCGGCAAGGCCGTGGACCGCGAGGCGCTGCAAGACCTGATCGTGCGCGTGTCGCAACTGGTCAGCGACTTTCCGGAAATTTCCGAGATGGACCTGAACCCGGTCTTCGCCAGCGAGAACGGCGCCATCGCTGCCGACGTGCGCATCGTGCTGAACTTCGAGCAGAAGCCGCCGCGTTACCGCCCCGATGAGAAGGAGGTCGTCACGGCGATGAACCGGATCATGCGTCCGAAGGCGGTGGCCGTCATCGGCGCCTCCTCCGAAAACGGCAAGATCGGCAACTCCGTGATGAAGAACCTCATCAACGGCGGCTACCAGGGCCAGATCTTTCCGATCCATCCCAAGGACGCCGAGATCCTGGGCTACAAGGCGTACAAGAGCGTGAAGGACGTTCCGGACGAGATCGACACCGCGGTGTTCGCGATTCCCGGCAAGCTCGTGGCCGGCGCCTTGCGTGAATGCGGCGAAAAGAAGATTGCCGGCGCCGTCCTCATCCCCTCGGGCTTTGCCGAAACGGGCAATGTCGAAGGGCAGGAAGAGCTGCAGCGCATCGGGCGCGAATACAACATCCGCCTGATGGGACCGAATATCTACGGCTTCTACTACACGCCGTCGAATCTCTGCGCCACGTTCTGCACGGCCTACGACTACAAGGGCAGCACCGCGCTGTCCTCGCAGTCGGGCGGGATCGGCATGGCGATCATCGGCTATTCGCGCAGCGCGAAGATGGGCGTGTCCGCCATCGTGGGCCTGGGCAACAAGTCGGACATCGATGAGGACGACCTGCTGCTGTTCTTCGACCAGGACGAGAACACCAAGGTGATTGCGCAGCATTGCGAGGATCTGAAGGATGGCCGCGCGTTTGCCGAGGTGGCCAGGCGCGTCTCCAGGAACAAGCCTGTCATCATGCTCAAGGCCGGCCGCACGGCCATGGGCGCGGCGGCCGCCAGCTCGCACACGGGCGCGCTCGCCGGCAACGACAAGATCTACGACGATGTGCTGCGCCAAAGCGGCGTGGTGCGCGCCAGGAGCCTGCGCCAGCTGCTGGACTTCTCGCGCGGCCTCCCCATCCTGCCCACGCCCAAGGGCGAGAACGTTGTGATCATCACCGGTGCCGGCGGCTCGGGCGTGCTGCTGTCGGATGCCTGCGTCGACAACGGCCTGAAGTTGCTCAAGCCCTTGCCCCAGGACCTGGATGCCGCCTTCCGCAAGTTCATTCCGCCCTTCGGCGCTGCCGGCAACCCGGTGGACATCACCGGTGGCGAGCCGCCCATCACGTACATGAACACGGTGCGCCTCGGCCTCGAGGACGACCGCATCCACGCGCTGATCCTGGGCTACTGGCACACGATCATCACGCCGCCCATGGTGTTCGCACGGAACATGGTCGAGGTGGTCGAGGAGATGCGGGCCAAGGGCAAGGTCAAGCCCGTGGTGGCCTCGCTGGCCGGCGACGTCGAGGTCGAGGAAGCCTCGCAATACCTGTACGAGCATGGGATCCCGGCCTACGCGTACTCGACGGAAATCCCGGTGGAGATCCTCGGCGCCAAGTACCAGTGGGCGCGCGCGGCCGGATTGTTGTAAGGCGCTTTCCGCGAAGTTTGCGGGCATGCAGAGCAAGGTCATTCCGATTGCGCCCTCGAGGGAAGAAGTGCGAGAGCGCAAGCGCCGCGGCCCGCGTGGCCGTCGCGCCAGCGCGCAAGCGCTCGCGCAGGTGCGCGAGCTGCTCGGCGGAGCTAACCGTCGTCGCGATCTGCTGATCGAGCACCTGCACCGCATCCAGGATCGCTTTGGCCGACTCTCCGCGGATCATCTCGCCGCCCTGGCGGAAGAAATGCGGCTGGCGACGGCCGAGGTGTACGAGGTGGCGTCCTTCTACCACCACTTCGACATCGTCAAGGAAGGCGACGGCGACCCCGCGCCGCTGACGGTGCGCGTGTGCGACGGCCTGTCATGCGAGATGGCGGGCGCGCGCGAACTGCTCGCGAAGCTGCCGGTGATTCTGGGCCGTGAAGTGCGTGTGCTGCCGGCACCCTGCATCGGACGCTGCGAACAGGCGCCGGTGGCCGTGGTGGGGCAGAACCCTGTGATGCACGCCACGGCGGACCAGATCATCGCGATGGCGAAAGCCGGCGCTGTGAAACATGAGCCGGCGAACTACATCGACCTGGCCGCCTACCAGGCCCAAGGCGGTTACGCGCTGCTGCGCGATTGCCTGGCGGGTGCTCGCCAGGTCGAGACGGTGATCGGGATGATGGAGGCTTCCGGCCTGCGCGGGCTCGGCGGCGCGGGCTTTCCCACCGGTCGCAAGTGGAAGCTGGTGCGGGCCGAACCCGCCCCGCGGCTGATGGCCATCAACATCGACGAGGGCGAGCCCGGGACCTTCAAGGACCGCGTCTACCTCGAACGCGACCCGCACCGCTTCCTCGAAGGCATGTTGATCGCCGCCTGGGCCGCCGGGATCAGCGGCATCTACATCTACCTGCGCGACGAGTACCACGGCTGCCGGGCCGTGCTCGAGCGCGAGCTGGCCAGGCTGCGCGCCGATCCGCCCGTGCCCGCCCTGCCGACGATCGAGTTGCGACGCGGCGCCGGCGCGTACATCTGCGGCGAAGAGTCCGCGATGATCGAATCGATCGAGGGCAAGCGTGGGATGCCGCGGCTGCGGCCGCCCTACGTCGCGCAGGTGGGCCTGTTCGGGCGGCCGACGCTCGAGCACAATCTGGAAACGCTGTACTGGGTGCGCGAGTTGCTCGAAAAAGGGCCGAAGTGGTTCAGCTCGCAGGGCCGGCACGGCCGTCAGGGGCTGCGCTCGTTCTCGGTCTCGGGACGGGTGAATAACCCTGGCGTGAAGCTCGCGCCCGCAGGCATCACGATCCGCGAGCTGATCGAAGAGTATTGCGGTGGCATGCCGGAAGGCCATCACTTCTACGCGTACCTGCCGGGTGGCGCGTCCGGCGGCATCCTGCCGGCGGCGATGGGCGACATCCCGCTGGACTTCGACACGCTGCAGCCCTACGGCTGCTTCATCGGCTCGGCTGGCGTCGTC
>Ga0207853_1000129_pt1 | contig 17641 bp, 20 predicted proteins | sample LuqExpMetagenom6_FD_187764 | JGI IMG/M metagenome (GOLD analysis project Ga0207853, IMG submission 187764) | Tropical forest soil microbial communities from Luquillo Experimental Forest, Puerto Rico - Sample 6 (SPAdes) | ecosystem: Environmental > Terrestrial > Soil > Tropical forest ...
AAAGGATGGAATGAGATGATCACGCTGGTCGCCCGGATGGGCAAGCCGCTCAACGCGACCGTAATGGTGCAGGAGCAGTACGGGCTGGCACTCAATCGGGCGGGGCGAGGCGCCGACGCGGAAAGGGTACTGCGCACGCTTCTCGACGAGCGTGGACCGTCCAGCGAAACTTACGGCATTCTCGGGCGCGTCTACAAGGACCGCTGGTCGGCAGCGCTCGAAGAAAAACAGACCGCGCTCGCGGCAGGCCTGCTCGACCAGGCAATCGATACTTATCTGAAGGGTTTCGAGTCGGACTGGCGCGATGCCTACCCCGGCGTCAACGCCGCCACGCTCATGGAGTTGCGCGAGCCGCCCGACCCTCGCCGCAAGAAACTGCTGTCCATCGTCAAATACGCAGCGGAGCGCCGCATTGCATCGAACGCTGCGGACTACTGGGATTACGCCACGCTGCTGGAAATCGCGGTGTTGTCGGGTGACAGGAAAGCAGCCGACATCGCGCTCAAAGGCGCGCTGCCAAGAGTGCGCGAACTCTGGGAACCAGCATCGACGCTCGGCAATCTGCGGCTCATCTTCGACGCACAACGGCGCCGCGGTGAGCTTCCGCCGTGGACGGAAAACATCGAGCGGGAGTTGACAAAGGCGAAGGAAGCGTCGAAGGGTTGATAAGCGGTGTCCGCGTGCCTTGACGCGCGCAGTAACGGTGCGCTTCATTGTTTCTCGCGACAGCTTGCATGGGCCGAAGCATTACTAACTGTGTTCGAATCCACACATTTTCCTTTCACTTTCACCGCGCGTGTTGACTACTCTATATCGAGGAAGACGGGTCATCATCGACGCCGCTGCATTGTCTTACTCCAGACGAGACGGCTCGACATGAACGATGACCCCACATAGCACACAACGCGTCGGCCTTCGCGAAAGACTGTCCTCTTGTCATACCTGCGACGGGCTCTGGAGACTGTCATGATCGCACTGCGCAACAAGCATCGTGCAAGCGCGCGCTTTGGAGTCTCGTGCGCAGTCGCTTCATTGCTCACTGCATGCGGCGCACTCCCCGACGCAAGCGGCTTCGCCGCAGCAGGTGCCCAGCTGCATTCCGCCGTGATCGTCACAGGTGACGTGCTGGTCGACGAACTTCAGCGCGCGGAACTCGGCGACGAATCGCGCGATATGGAGAAGCTCTGGAAAGTGCCCGATGCCTGTACGCTCGCAATGAAGAACTACGGCGATGCGATCGCGAGCATCGTACAGGTCAGCCGGGACAGCGGCGCGGCGGCAGAGCAGGTTGCGCAAGCGGGAGCAACGTTTGCAAACAGCATCGGTGCAGTTCTCCCGCCTGTACTGGCCTCTGCGGAAGCCGCGCGGCTGGCAGGCACCGTTGTCCAGCAAATCCAGAACGAGCGCGCGGCACGCTCGCTCGAAGCCGCGCTTTCCGACATGCAGCCAACCGTCGATCTCGTCGCCGGCCTGCTCGACAAACAGCTGCACGATGCCGATGACATCCTGCTCGACGCCAGTGGATTGATCTATACAGGAATCGTGCAGAACTATCAGCAGGAAATCAGCTACTCGAAGACCCTCACCGACGCCCGGCGAACACTGTATACCCGCGCCATCAGCACCGACACGACAAGGCAGCTGGACGACATCTCACGCCGTGAACAGTCCATCGCACCTTCGCTGAAACAGTATGCGCAAGAAAAAACTGCGAACGAACAAAGGTGGAAGACGCAGCATGAGTTGCTCATTGCGGCGAGACAGGCGGTGCAGGAATGGGCGGGCGCACATCGACAGTTACTGATTGCCGTTCAGAACCGCTCTGCCGTCGATCCGCGGGCGCTGAATGAATCGATCGTCGAATTGCGGGCGCTGCTACGTAAAGCGAGGATGTCATGACCGACAACGAAGATCCCCAGGGATGCACCGACAAGCTGCGCGCGCTTCTCACAGAAGCGCAGGACGCGGCTTCAAAAGACGACGCCGCCTTGCGCAGGAGCGTCAGCCAGAAGCTCACCCAGTTCATCATCGATTCGACACCGAATAACACGCGTATCCTCGCGCTCGACAACATCGCCGGAGAAGCGTCAAAGGGGCTGCTGCGGATGAACATCGACGACCGGCTTGCAAGCATTAGCGCAAGCAATGTCGACCTAGCCAAGCTTACCAAGCAGTTTGCAGCCGCTGCGGCTAACGCGGCCGATGTCGCCGGAGGTCTACGGCTGGAACGATTGCAGAGCGCAATCGACGTACTGAACGAAGGCGTCGAATCCCTCCGTCAACTCAAGGACGTATTGGATAACGGTACGGACACCGAGTTGATCGACAGCCTCATGAAGGCCGAGGCCGCCATTGTCAACGCCCGCGAAGGGTTGCGAGGACAGACCTAGTATTGCTTTCGATGAAACCGGCGCATTGCACGATTCCGCGTTGAGAAAGCCTTGCTTGCTGAACGGAGACGACCATGAATCTGAGCCCACATTTCACGCTTGAAGAGTTCGTCGCGAGTCAGACGGCTACGCGGGATCATATCGACAATACGCCGGGCCCCGCCATCGTCGCCAGTCTGAAGCTCACGGCGCAATTGTTGGAGCAGATTCGGGCGCTGCTTGGAAAGCCCGTGATCGTGTCGTCGGGGTATCGCTCCCCCGGGTTGAACAAGGCTGTCAACGGCGCTTCAAATAGCGCCCATCTATTCGGTCTGGCCGTAGACTTCATCTGTCCGCAAATCGGTCCGCCGCTGGAGATCTGCCACCGTATCGCGGCGTCATCGCTGTCATTCGACCAACTGATTTTCGAGCACACCTGGGTGCATCTGGGGCTTCCGAAAAGCGGCGAAGTGAATCGACGGCAGTTGTTGACCGCACACTTTGGGAATGGCCCGACGACATATACGACGGGATTCGACTAGCGGATTCTCGCAACGCATCCCGAACATTTCAACGTCTCCTGGGCGACATCGGCACCGGATGCACAGCGAACTCTGAGAGGCTGGAAACGACGATGGTTACACCAAGCATTCACCAAACTGTGTATCACAACTTTCCCGACCGTCCGGAACAGTATCGGCAGGCGACTTCCGATGGAACATTGAGCCGGTTATTCTCGATAGCGGTCGCACACGCAACGGAGCGGATCGCCTGGTACGAGGCCAAGGCGGGCGAACGGGCCAAGGTGGCGAAACGCATCCGTTGGTGGGCCCTTCTTCTCTTCGCGATGGGCACGCTCGCCCCCATTATTCTTACGTTTCTAAGCAAGTTCGACGCGGCAACGCGGTCCTCTACAGGATGGGAATGGCTCCACTGGCTAGCCTCCATTCCGCTAACCGAAATGGGTTACGTGATGCTTGCGACGGCAGGCGCGCTTGTCGTCTTCGATCAGTTCTTCGACGCATCCGGTTCGTGGATCCGATTTCGCCAGTCGCAAGCGCGGCTGGAAGTGCTGCTAGCCGACTTCCGATACTCGTGGGCCAAGGTCATGGCGCAGATTCAGGGCGCACAGCCAACGCACGATCCCGCCGCGGCCTTGACGATGTTGCGCGACTTCGTCATCAAGGTAGAACTGCTCGCCGAAGACGAAACGGCGCAATGGGCGAAGCGGTTCAGTGAAATGATCGACAGCTTCGACCGCAATCCGAACCTCAAGGTAACACTCGGCAACGCAAATAGAGACGCGTCGAAAGGCGCCGGAAATGGCGATCCTGCATACAACGCGTCCGGGGGCGACGGAGCACAGCAAGCCACTGCTCCAGTCGCTCCGGCGCCCGCAACCGCCACTGGCCAAGACCCGCAGCGCAACCAGCAAGCCTCTACGGAAGGGGCCGTTACGATACGGCTTGCAATAGTCGGCGCCGATACGCTCGATAGCGGTTCGCTGCAACTCTTTGTCGACGAGGAGTTGAAACAGGTGTCGCCTCACGGACTGATTGAATTGCAGCTGGATGCGGGCCATCCGCATAGCGTCGTGGCAACAGGACGGCGCGAAGGGCAGACCGTCCGCGGAGAACTGCATGAAGACATTACTGTCGACGACGAGAACAAAAGCTTCGCGCTGCAACTTTGACGGGAGCACATGTCATGAGCGACACATTTCTCGGGGCTGCGGCGCCTCTCACACAGACAGGCTTCGACGACGTCGCGCATCAGCTCGCCATCGATGTCCAGTCCCTCTGGGCTCTGCTCACAGTCGAAACGCGGGGCTTCGGCTTTTTGCCCGATCGTCGCCCGAAGATACTGTACGAACGCCACATCTTTCACAAACGCACGGGCGGGCGCTTCAGCGCCGCAAATCCCGACATCAGCTCCAGTAATCCTGGCGGGTATCAGGGCGGAGCTGCCGAATACGATCGCCTGATGCGTGCAATCAGGCTTGATCGTCAGGCTGCGCTCGAAAGCACCTCGCGGGGCTTGCCGCAGATCATGGGTTTCAATGCCAGAACCCTGCGCTATCTCAATGCGGAAGAAATGATACAGAACTTCATCAACGACGAGGACACGCAGTTACAGGGCGCGAACCGTTTTATCTCCAGCAATGCCGCGCTTTCTGCCGCACTTCGCCAGAAAGATTGGGCGCGAGTTGCGTTCTTCTACAACGGCGCTGATTTCCAGAAGAATCAGTATGACAGGAAGCTCGCGCACTACCACGACCTTTTCAACATCAAAGGCACGCCGAGCATCGAAATACGAGCGGCTCAGGCACGTCTCACCTACATTGGCTTCGAGCCCGGCGGCATCGACGGCGTAGTTGGAAACGGTACGAGAACGGCAACCATCGCTTTTCAACGCGCAAAGCAGCTGAATGTCACCGCCGATCTCGACGATCCCACGCTCGCTGCGCTTAAGCTCGCAGCAGGCGTTTAGAGAGAGTCATCCATGGCCCGGCGCGTTTTTTATTCCTACTCTCACGTCGATGCGGAATTGCGAGCAAATCTCGCATCCCATTTGGCACCCCTCGTTCAACAAGGGAAGATCGAGGAATGGCACGACAGAAAGATTACACCTGGGAAAGACTGGGATCAGGAGATCAGTGACGCGTTGGACTCAGCGGACATCATTCTTTTGCTGGTCAGCGCCGATTTTCTTGCATCCGAATACAGTTTCGGCGTTGAGGTCGACCGGGCGCTTGCTCTCGTGAAAGAGAAGGATATCCACGTGATCCCAGTTCTGCTGCGACCGTGTTTATGGGAGGAGTCCCGTTTCAGCGCATTGCAGCCTCTTCCGCGAAACCAGAAGCCGGTGACTTCCTGGCCCTCTCGCGACGACGCGTTCAAAGAGATTGCGCACGAAATAGGCAAGCTTGCTTCCCTGCCCAAACCACAAAGAATGCCGGCCGATACAGCAGATGTTCGTGCGGATCAGCCTGGACCGAGCCTGGAAATTATTCGCGAACAGGTCTATGCATACGCGCGTCTATATGAAATGACTCGTCAACGGATGTCCGCATCTGCGGAACGGACTGCGCGTATGGAACAGATATTCCAAAGCATGAAATCGATCGCTGTGAGCTGTTACCCGATGCTGTCCGAGTTGTCCAATAGTCATGCGCCCGGGCAGCGTTTGGCCGCGATAGCGATACTGCAGATATTCGCTACGGGCCAGGCACTTCCATTTCTGGTGAAGATGATAGGATCAGAAAAGCCTTTTGTCGGGTACCAGGCCGCAAAGGCGCTCAAGATGGCCGTTGATCGCCTTGACCCGCGCGTCTATCCTCAACTGTTGCAATCGATACGGGACGCACAAGCCGCAGACGCGATCGCGATGCTGGGACACGATACCGATCGTATGAGGCTGCTGCGCGAGGCCGAACGAGAGTTGAGAGCATACATGAGTGCACTTTCGCCATCGGGCGAAGAATGAGTGCAGCTGTTTCCGGTTTTACCTCGATCAGCATTCATCGCGCGGATCCTCGATCCTGACTGCTACCGAGGCGGCATCGGCGCGGTTGATCCTCACGCAGGGCTTTACGCGCTGCTCAACGACCCCGCGAGCTTCGCGAAGGTGACCTCGTCCGTCCGATCGAAGTAGAGCGGCGTCACCGACACGCGCCCCGACGCCACCACGGCCGTTTCGCTGTCGGGCGCGTTCTCGCGCGGACCGCGCTGGAATCGCAGCCAGTGATATTCGAGCCCGCGCGGATCGACATGCGGCAACACGTCGATGCCCTGCACCAGACCGACGCCCTGTTTGGTCGGCGTCAGCGGACCCGCAGCCGATGCATCGATATCGGGGAAATTCACGTTCAGGCAAACGGGCGCGTCATGCTCGATGGCAAGCAGCTGGCGAATCACGCCGGGTGCGAGCGCACGTGCCGTGTCCCAGCGCACGTTCTCGCGGTCGCGGAAGGTTTGACTGAGCGCGATCGACGGCAAGCCCAGCAGCAGCCCCGTCATGGCCGCGCCGACCGTGCCTGAGAACATCGTCTCGACACCGAGATTGCCGCCGCGATTGATGCCGGACAGCACGAGCGTCGGCGGCGTATCGCGCATCAGATGACGCACGGCCATCACGACGCAATCGCCCGGCGTACCCACTACGCCGAAACGGCGCTCGCCCTGGCGGCTCACGCGCAGCGGCGAATGCAGACTGATCGAATGCGAGGTGCCGCTCTGGTCGTGCTCTGGCGCGACGACCCATACTTCTTCGGCAAGTTCGGCGGCCACGGCTTCGAGTACGGCGAGACCGGGGGCGTCGATGCCGTCGTCGTTGGTCAACAGAACGCGTGGGACTTTGCTAGGGGAGGATGCGGGCATGATGTGCGATAAACGTAGCGGACGGATCCGCTACGCTACCACAAGGCGACTTTTTCGCTTGCCCGACCAGGCAGGCAAGCGCCCGTCGTCAACGAAATCGACAGGCGCTACACGTTGCGTCAGAAGCGGTGAATGATGCCCAGGCCAAACGCAAACTGACTCGCCGACGACGCCGGCGTCGAATTGAAGCCATCACCGATGCTCGCAGTCGCGTCGATGATCTGACCCGCGCCGTTCGTTCCGAGCGTCTTGCCGTTCGCGCGCTGATACGCTTCGAGTGCATAGAGGCCGGTACGTTTCGACAGCGAGTAGTACTGCGAGAGATTGAACTGCTGATACGACGCGCTATCCGTAATGCCGTTCGCGCGCGTAGCACGCGTGTAGCTGTAGCCTGCCGCGAAGTCCCACACCACGGCCGGCTTCCAGTGCAGCACGACACCGCCCGTATTGAAGATCGCCGTATCGGTGAACTTCGAATTGATGCCGGGGATGTACTGCACATTCGAGTAGGTCGCGGTAACGTCCCACGCGCTGTTGAACGTATAACCGCCGCCCACGGCAAAACGCTGTTGCGCGCGCGCCGTCTGATAGCCGTTCGTCAACGCGGACACGCCGATCTGCGAGCCGCCGTTGGTCGTGGTCGAATCCGAGCCCCACGCGCCGCCGCCCGAAGTCGAGTTGTTAATGCGCGAGAAGCCGACTGCGAGGCCGATCGGACCCATCGCATACTGGACCGCGCCCGCCCACGTCGAACCCTGATTCACGCTGCCCGCCACTCCGCCGAGCGAATACGAGCCGCTCACCGTCAAGCCGTACATCTTCGGCGACGTGTACTCGAGCGTGTTGTTCGCGCGGTAGATGGTGTCGAGACCGTCGATATCGCCAGGGTGCGCGCCGTAGAACCCGGTAATCCACGTGGTCGGGCTATACGGCGACAAAAGCTGGTAATACGAAGCGTATTGACGGCCCGCCGTGAACGTACCGTAGGTGGCATTCGTCACGCCGACATACGCAAGGCGGCCGAACAGTGCGTTGGTGTACTGCGCCGCGCCCGTCCCCGAGTTCAGGCCCGACTCAAGCTGGAAGATGGCCTTGGTGCCACCGCCGAGATCTTCTCCGCCCTTCAAGCCGAAGCGGCTGCCCGCCCACACGCCCGGCGTCATCTTGACGACCGAGTGCCCTCCGCTCGTCGAGCCGAGCGACGTCGAACTGCTCTGGTAAGCCAAGCCGTTATCGACGATGCCGTACAGCGTCACGCTGCTCTGCGCGAATGCCGGCACGCTGCCGACGAGCGCGGCCCCGATCACGACTGCCTTTGCGCTGCTGGTACTCCTCTTCATTCTTCTGACCTCCATCTTCCTGGTTTTACTGCTGTTTGGATTCTTTTATTCGCTCGAGCGTGATGTTCCGTATTCACTCGATCCAGGGCGCCGCTCGTTAAGCGCCTTGGTATCGCCTCGTGCTGCGGGTTGCATTAGGTCTTCAGAAAAAATGCGCGCCCCGCCCCGGGCTTTCGTCGTGCCCTGAGTCTTGGCGAGTCGAAAAGAAGTGCGGTTAAAAGGCAGTTAGCGGCGTCGCGCGCTGCAATCGAAGAAGCAGCGATCGGCGTGGTCGTCGTAGAACATTTCGATGTCTTCCGTCACTTCAGGATGCGCAGCGCTCGCGCGCCAAACGGATTGGCCACTCCTCTTCGTGGTTCTTGGACTTGCGGTCATCTTGGGATACAACGATATAGACGCGATCTGCTTTTCAGGTAGTGCGGGTAAACCACATGTAATCCCGGAAAGATTCGGTAAGACGGGCCTTCACGGGGTATGCGAGCGGGCTTAGCCCATCCCGGTTCCCAGACAGATCAAGCACTTTGGTATCCCGGCACACTGTTCGACAAACCTGCTCCTGACTCAGTACGCGTATATGTCGATAAACAGAACAGATGGCAAGCGAGGCAAGTCGCAATCCCCTGCAGAAGCGTTGTGACGCGCAGGCGAGCACCGCTATACTGACCAGCCAATGAGTAGAAACATATGAACGAGACGACACAGCAAGCGATCGTGCAGACGCTGCGCGAAAAGATCCTGTCGGGCGAGCTGGCGCCCGGCCAGCGCCTCGTCGAAGCACAGCTCGCGCAATGGCTCGGCGTGTCCCGCACGCCATTGCGCTACGCACTGAGCGTGCTGGCCAGCGAAGCTTTGCTCGAACGATCGGGCGCGCGTGGTTATGTCGTGCGCCGTTTCAGCGTACGCGACGTACTGAATGCAATCGACGTACGCGGCGTGCTCGAAGGTCTCGCGGCGCGCATGGTTGCGGAAAGCGGCGGTGTATCGGCTGCGCTGGCTGCCTCACTGAATGCATGCCTGCGCGAAGGCGACGACATCTTCAATGCCGGCGCGTTGAAAGAAGGCGACGACGTGCGCTATGCGGAGATGAACGGCCGCTTCCATGCGCTCATCGTCGACGCCGCGCAGAACACCGCGATCAGCGCCGCCTTGAGCCTCAACGACAAGATCCCGTTCGTCGCACCGTCGACGGTCGCCTTCGACGAATCCGCGCGCGAGCGTCAGTTCGTCATGCTCACGTACGCGCACCGTCAACATCATGCGATCACCGGCGCGCTCGTCAACGGCGAGAGCGCACGCGTCGAAGCGCTGATGAAGGAACACACGTACATATCGAAGGAAAGCCTCAACTTGTCGTTGCCCGCACTGCGTCTGATCGCGGGTGCGGCATGACGGCGACATAGTCGATTCCATTCATCCGCACTTCCCTACGGGCCATTCCGTGAGCAGCAAAGACCTTCTCAACATCGCGCAGCTACGCGCCTTCAAACTCGTCGCGGATACGGGCAGCGCGACGCGCGCCGCGTCCGCACTGTTTCGCGCGCAGTCGGCTGTGACGCGCTCCGTGCAGGAACTCGAAGCGGCACTCGGCGAACCGCTCTTCGACCGCAAGCCCTCGGGCATGCTGCCAACGCCCGTCGGCCGCGCAGTGCTGCATCGCTGCGAGCGGCTCTTCGCAGAACTCGAAGAACTCGCGCGGTGGTGCGCCGCGCGTCAGGCACGCCGGCGGCCCGCTGCGGAAGGTTCCCTGCCTGCCTATCTGCTCAATACGCGTCGACTGCAACTGTTAGCCGCGCTCGCGCGCCACCGGCATATGCCCAGCGCAGCGAAGGCGTTCGGCATCAGCCAGCCGGCCGTGAGCACCGCGATTCGCGTACTCGAAAGCGGCTCGGGACTGCAACTGTTCCATCGCAGCCCGCGCGGCATCCTGCTGACGACGGAAGGCGAAACATTTCTGCTACACGTACGCCGTGCACTGAACGAACTGCGTCACGTACCCGACGATATCGCCGCCTTGCACGGCTATATTCAGGGCGCAGTGACGGTGGGTGCGCTGCCGCTCGGCCGCACACTGATCCTGCCGAAAGCAATTGCGAACATGAGCGCGAAGCATCCTCGCGTGCGCATCATCACCGACGAAAGCGCGTATGAAACGCTGGTAGCGGGACTGCGTGCAGGCGATATCGATTTCATTCTCGGCGCGTTACGCGAGAACGATGCATCGAGCGGACTGATGAACGAGCGTCTGATGTCGGAAGATATGGTCGTGCTTGCGCGCCGCTCGCACCCGCTCGCAAACGAACGCGGCCTGACGGTCGCCGATCTGCAGGACGTGCAATGGATCGTGCCGCGCAGCCACGCGCCCGCGCGTGGCCTGTTCGAGGCGCAATTCAGGCGAGTCAAACTGAAGCCGCCGATGCCGTCCGTCGAAACGGCGGATCTCGCGGTCATCCGTGGCTTGCTGCTCGGCACGGACATGCTTGCGGCATTGTCCGCGCAGCAGTTGCACTACGAATGTGAGTCAGGTGAACTGGCCGTGCTCGACGTGAAGCTGCACAACACGCGGCGCGATATCGGCCTGACGCTGCGCGCAGCGGGCACGCCCTCTCCCGCTGCGCGCGCGTTGATCGATGCGATACGGCTTGCCGTCGTCGACGTCGCGCGTACGGTCAGCATGGCCACTACATAGTTCAAAGGGCAGACTGCCCATTCAGAACATTCAACGCCGCGCGCGAGAGAAGTGGCACCAGCTATGGTGATCGAGATTCTTCAGCAACTCCGCGCGCAGACGTTCGCGGCGATAGTGCTGCACCACCGACAGCAACGCAAACAACAGCACGGATCCCCCAAGCGCCACACCAATCCATGTTTCGTTCATTGCCATCCCCTGTAGCAACTACAGTTACCGCATCGTGCCTGGTTTTCAAAGCGGACACTGGCCGGCCTTCGGACAGCTGCCGGCATGCATGCATTGCTCGAAGACCAGTTCGCGGTATCGACCAGCATCGCGATCCGCAGGCGTACGCGGCCCAAAAGTCCGGTTCACGACAACGACCTGATTCGTGCACCGGCATTGATAAAGCTGTTGTTTTGTCTCCACCACTTCTTCCTTGTCGGGCCCTGGCTCCGCTCTCCCGCGGACGTGAGCGGGCCCTTGTTATTGTCGATACAAGATCAGTTCATGTGCTGGCCGCCGTTCACGGCTAGGTTCGCGCCCGTAATGAACGCAGCATCGTCGGTGCACAGAAATGCGACGAGCGCCGCCACTTCTTCCGGCTTGCCAAGGCGGCCGGCGGGAATCTGCGGCAGGATTTTCGTGTCGAGGATGTCCTGCGGAATCGCAGTCACCATCTTCGTTGCAAGGTAGCCCGGCGAGATCGTGTTGACGGTCACGCCCTTGCGCGCCACTTCGAGTGCCAGCGATTTCGTGAAGCCGTGCATGCCCGCTTTCGCCGCCGCATAGTTGGTCTGCCCGACCGATCCCTTCGAGCCGTTCACTGAAGAGATATTGATCACGCGCCCCCAACCACGCTCCACCATCATTTCGCAGACAGGCTTCGTCATGTTGAAGATGGAGTCGAGATTCGTGCGCATCACGGCGTCCCAGTTCACCTTGTCGAGCTTGCGCAACGTCATGTCGCGCGTAATGCCCGCGTTGTTCACGAGAACGTCGATGGGACCGATCTCTGCCGTGATCTTCGCCACGCATTCGTGGCACGAGTCGTAGTCCGCGACATCGACGTGATACGCGTAGAACGCGCGGCCAGCTGCTTCCATCGAAGCGAGCCACTCGTCGCTGCATGTGTTGCCGGGCGAACACGTTACGACCACGCGGTAGCCGGCATCGTGCAAACGGATACTGATGGCCTCGCCAAGACCGCCCATTCCGCCCGTTACCACAGCAATTCGATTAGTCATCCTTTACACCTGTCAATCGTTCAATGCGAAGCTTCCCGATGATCAAACAGCTGGTTCGCAGATGCAGCCGTTGACTGGTCTCCCCGACTGATCCGTTATCTTCGCCGCTCACTGCGGCATGCGCGTTTCGCGATTCACTGCGACGTCGCGTGTCGGTAGATGATCCGGCGTATGCCTGTGCTTAAGGTGATTAATCGACAACCGCTTTGTGCGGACGCGTACCGGCGGCGCTTGCAGCGCGCGCGATCGCGTCGTCGGTTTGCTGTCGTGCGAGCGCTTCGGGCGTCGGCGCAGTGGAAAGCGCCGTCGCTACCGCCGAAGTCACCGCGGATGCAGCCGCTTGCGTGCGGCTCTGAAATGCGTCGACGACCGAGCGCACGTGGATGTCGTTCTTTTTCGCTTGTGATTGTCCGACTTCCTGAAGCGCTCCATTCAGCCGCGAAACAATGCAGCCCAGTTCATTGCCATATCCGGCGAGCAGCGTGGCGATGCCGTTGGCCCCGCTCAACTGGATCGCTGGCCAGTCAGCTGGATTGCGCGCACTGCCAAGCATGCTCATGGTTTTCAGCATCTCGCCATTCAGTTGGTTAATCGTATGCAGATTGAGTGCCGCAACCGATTGCGCCTCCCGAACAACGGGATTGGCCCACGCGTAGAGAGCAAAGATGCCGGGCTCCCACGCCGAAATGACACCTGGGGAATACCGAGTGTTCATTGACGCGACTCCGTTAGTCTTACTAATTAGCTCATTGCAACCTGCACAGCGGGGCCGCACCGTGCGATGCAAATAGCATGGGCGTTCGCGGCCAAATCATTGTTGTGCGAAGCACCATTTGAACCGACATTCTAAACACATCATTTGACAATTTTGGAACAGTCTTATGCCGGTAGTTACCCTAGGTTGTCGCGCCGTTTTTCTACATGTTGGGACGACCCGCATCATCGACCGGCCGGTCGGGATGATCGGCACCCGGTCATCAGATGCGGATTTCCTATGGCGGAGACGCAAACACCCATCGGCCGGCACGGCACATTTACATCATGTTGTGATATATAATTGAAACAGAGGATGCCGCAGATGTACCAATCAGGGAGACAACATCATGGTCATCAATAGCGATTTCGAAATCGCTTTTCTCGTCGTTTCGTTCACGCTGCTCGGCGTGATTCTCGTCGGCAGTCTGTTGACGGCCGTGCATCTCGAACGATGGCATCCGAAGCTGATCGGCGCTGCGATTGGCGCATTGCTCGGCATTGCGCTGATCGAAGCCGTTCCGCTCGTTACGTGACTGGCAGAAGCGCACGTTGGCAGCGGTCAATGGAGTACCGGTGTGATTCCATTCAAACGCATTCTGCTTTGCTATGACGGCACGTCGGAAGGCCGGCGCGCGTTGCGCTGCGGCGCATCGCTCGCGAAGCAGCTCGATGCAGAAACACATCTGCTTTCCGTGGTCGATTCGTCGTGGTGGTCGAGCGGCTACGACGTGCTGTCGTCAATGGCGTTCGACATCGACGAACAGGCGGCACGCGAAGTATTGAATGACGGTATCGACCGGTTATCCGCTTGCGGCATCAGCGCGACGGGCCATTTCTGCGTGGGCGATCCCGTGGATCGCATTGCGACGATGGCCGACAGGTTGCACGCCGACCTGATCGTCATCGGACATCATCACCTCGGGCCGTTCGCGCGCTGGTGGACGGGCGAACGCCATGCGCAACTGCTCGACCGCGTGAGTTGCGGCATTCTCTTCGAGGTCTCGCCCGACACCGTGCCCTGAGCGGCCAGGTGTCGAAGGCGAAGTCACAATCCCCAAAGAATATCCGCGTCATGCCTGCGCGCTTCGCGCAGCATGTCGAGGAAAGGCCACGCGCGCTGCGAAAAGCCGGCGTGCTGATGCTGATGGTGTCCGGCCTTCGACGCCGTCGACGTTTCATACGCGGCGGCCGTCTGCCTGTCGTCGACGATAGCAGCTTCGAGGCGACGGATTGCTTCTGGCAGATCGTCGTGCGCAATGACGCCCTGATTGTCGAGCCGCTTGCCGATCAACCCCAACAGATATTGCGCGAGGTCGCGAAGCATGATGACGTCCGGCGTGGCCGGTGACTGGAAGGTGACGAGCAAGGCAGCCCCCTGTAGTGAATTCAGGGCCTTCGCAGCGGTTGCGTCCCCGGGGAAAACGCTCGTTCTTTCATGGAGGTAGTTGGAATTGCAGCGCGGATGGTGCCCGCCCGCATCGTTAGCGCAGTCCCGCTCATGCTGCAGCCGCCCGAAGGCTCACTTTCATTTTATATCATATTGTGATCTATTGTGGCGAAAATGGTTTTCCTGCTTCAATGCAGCGTTTTTCAGTTCGTTCGAGGACGCGCACTGAAACGCCACAACCCTAATCGTCCCTATTCCACTCATCGGGTCCGGCTTCCGCATCGTCCAGATGATTGGCCAGCAGCGCATAGAAAATGCGGTCGTATAGCGAAGGGTTCGTCCTGTCGCGCCAGCCGCGCGCCTTCACGATGGTTTTTGCGGTTTCGTGCGCAGATTCAAACAGCGCCTGTACGTGATCCCTATCCATACATAGGATGTCGGCATGGCGACCGCCGGGCTTGAGGCTGCGTAAGCCGCGATCAGCGCATGCTTTCCCGCGCAATTCGCCCTTTTGCCCTTTCGCCCTTTCGCCGCGATGGCAAGCAACCGCTACAGATGCAGCCAGTACATGTCGGGAATCGCGCGATCCTCGTCCGACATGAACGGATTGTCCAGACGGAGGATTCTTCTGCCGCCCAGATTCGTGCGCTTCAGCGCGTTCTGGATATAGGGATGCGTGTTGAACAGCTTCAGATATGAGCCGTCGCGCCATGCCTGCGTGAAGCCTCGCGCGATCGCCGCCGCGAGCCGTTCGTGATTCGGCGACACGTAGAACAGAAAGTCCGACCGATACGCAAGCAGCAAACGGTTCTCGACAGCAAGGCTCGGTTCGGTCTCCCTGCGCGATTCGATCTCCGGATACGCTTCGACCGCGCCGCGCGGAAAATAGTCGACGCGTTTGCCTTCCACCATCTTGAAGATCGTTTCGTAGCTCGATGGGGTCTGCACTGCGAGGCCCGCGTTGCGCATGATCTCCGTGTCGATCCAGCCCAGTCCCTGCACGGCCGTCATCGAGCGCAGATCGTCGAGCGTTTCGATCCTGTCGAAATCGGGTTGCCTGTCCTGTCTGATGATGAACACGCGATACCCGATCAGCCCGCGATGAATCGGAATGTGCACGACGTTCAGGCCGCGCTCGGCCTGCGCCTCCATGCTCGTCCAGTGCAGATTGATGGTCGTGCCGTTGGCGAGTTCGGCGAGCGCGCGGCCGCGCTCCATCACGAGTTCGAGCTGACGCGTCGTGTACGTCGCGTTGGCCGCTTTCATCGCGAGATCGAGCGTCGCGAGCGCGAATGCCGCGTGCACATCCCTGCCCGGCCTGATCTGCGGATAGACGATATCGAAGTGTTCGCCCGATGCGGCTCGCGCAGCAAGCGCTGCGCCCGCGGCGCTCGCCGCGGCGAATATGAAACGCCTGCGATGCATAGATACGCGTGACAAATACAGGAACGTGCGAGTAGCTCGCGCACTATCGAGCCTGAGCAGATCGTGTCACGGACCACGCCGGCATCGACATTCGGAAAAACCCGCTGACATATTGCACACGCAATACTTGCCCTGAGCATTCGAGCGCGCCGCGTATGTGCAGCGCGCACGCTGCGGCGTCTACTCGACGATCAATCCGTGACGTATTGCGTAGCGGATCACTTCGGCGTTGTTGGCAAGACCGAGCTTCTGCATCAACCGCATCTTGTGCGTGCTGATCGTCTTCGCGCTGAGCGCGCAGATGTCGGCGATCTCGTTGATGCTTCTGCCAGCGGCAAGCATCTGCAGCACCTGAAATTCGCGGTCGGACAGCACTTCATGCGGCGGCATGTCGCCGCGATGCGTCTCGAAGACCATTGCGTCGACGAGCTTCGGATCGATGAAGCGCCCGCCGTCCGCGAGCTTGCGGATCGCCGCGAGCAGCACGTCGGGGTCGCTGTCCTTCGTCAGATAGCCCGTCGCGCCTGCGCGCAGCGCGCGCGACGCGACCTGTGCCTCGTCGTGGATGCTCAGCACCAGCACGGGCAGCGCGGGCTGTTCGACGCGCACACGGCGAATCAGATCGACGCCGCTGATGCCCGGCATCGTCATGTCGAGCAGCAGCAGGTCGACCGCGCAGCTGCGCAGCTTGTCGACGACTTCCGAGCCTTGCGCCGCTTCCGCCGCGACGATCATGTCGCTCGTCGTCGCGATGATCTGCTTGAGTCCGCCGCGGACGATCGCGTGGTCGTCGGCAATGAGTATCCTGATCATGTCTTGGAGCCGCCATCGAGCGGAATGTGGATCGAAACCGTGGTACCGGCGCCTGGTGCGCTGTCGATCGACAGCGTCGCGCCGATCAGCCGCGCCCGCTCATACATGCCAAGCAGGCCGTACGAATACCCGCGACGCGCCGCCTCGCGGTCGAAGCCCCGGCCGTCGTCGCGCACGCGCAGTTCGAGCCTGTCCGCCGTCGACACCAGCGACACGTCGACATGCGTCGCCTTCGCATGCCGCGCCACATTGGTCAACGACGCCTGCACGATGCGGAACACGGCCGTCGCGGGCGCGTCCGACAGCGCGGGTTCGCCGCCCTCGATGCGCAGTTCGCAGGGAATCGCGTTGCGCCGGTTGAACTCGTCGACGAGCCATTCCAGCGCAGACACGATGCCGAAGTTGAGCGCCGCAGGCCGCAAATGGCTCGCCACGTTGCGCACCATCCAGATCGTGCCTTCGACGAGTTCGCGCATGTCGTCGGCCTTTTTCGTCGCTTCCGCGTCGTGCGCGAGACGCATCTTGAGCAGCGAGACGTCCATCTTGAGCGCCGTCAGCAACTGGCCGAGTTCGTCGTGAATCTCCATCGCGATGCGCTTTCTCTCCTCTTCGCGGATCGCTTCCATGTAAGCGGAAAGCTCGCGTTGCTGTTCGCGCGATTCGACGAGCTCCTGCTCCATCTGCTTGCGTCCCGTGATGTCGTTCAAGCCGACGTAGATCGCGGGCGAATCGCCGTACGTCGCGACGCGCGCCGTCGCCATCGCCCAGAACTGCGTGCCGTCGTGACGCTGGAATCGAACCTCCATGTCGCGCAGACTGCCTTCCGTTCGCAGATGTCCGATCAGCCGTTCGCGCTCCAGCGGATCCGCGTAGAAGTCGGCGATGTTCACGGCCACGCCCGCCTTCATGCCGAACAGCGCGCGCAGCGGCTCGTTCGTGTACAGAATGCGCCCGTCCGGCATCGACGTGATGCACAACGGCACCGGGCTCGTTTCGACGATCGCGCGAAAGCGCGCTTCGCTTGCCTGCAAACGCGCGTCGGCACGCCGCCGTTCGTCGATCTGCGCCCGCAGATTCGCATTGACGCGCGCCAGTTCTTCCGTACGCAATGCGACGCGCCGTTCGAGGTCGTCGCGCGCCTGCTTGAGGGCCGCTTCCGTTTCCTTGCGCACGGCCACTTCGGCGAGCAGTTGCCGGTTCTGCGCGACGAGTTGAGTGTGCATCGCGCGCAGTTCGAGATGCACCCCGCCACGCGCG
>Ga0207853_1000130_pt1 | contig 17609 bp, 14 predicted proteins | sample LuqExpMetagenom6_FD_187764 | JGI IMG/M metagenome (GOLD analysis project Ga0207853, IMG submission 187764) | Tropical forest soil microbial communities from Luquillo Experimental Forest, Puerto Rico - Sample 6 (SPAdes) | ecosystem: Environmental > Terrestrial > Soil > Tropical forest ...
TTCGGCGTCCTTGAGCCGCGCCCGCCATTCCTTCAGGGTCTGCGCATCGTGTTGCGGATCGGCTTCCAGCTGCGACACCGCCTCCTGGGCCGCCCACCAGGCGTTTTCCGGCCCGGCACCGTGCAGCCGCTGCAGCAGCTCCAGACGCCGCGGACCGGCGTCTGCCGGCAGGCTGCGAAACAAGCCACGCAGGGCATCCGCATCCGAAGGCGATTGCGCCAGGGCCTGCTCGTAGCAAGTCTGCACCACCGCGTGGGGGTCCAGCCGGCGCTGCAGATCGCCCAGTTCGGTCCATTCGGCCGCGGTCCGCGATGGCGCGGCCAAGAGGGCCTCCACGCGCGACCGGAGGCGACCCAGCACAGCGTGGTACTGCTTCCAGCTAGTCGCGTTCTCGCGGCACCATTCCTTGTCGAAATGCGCCAGGGCGGGCGCGGCCTTCGCGCCCAGCAGCGCCATGGCCGAGCCGCGTGACCCGGCGGGCAAGCTGGCTGGCACGTCGAGCGCTTCCAGCCGGTCGCGCAACACCGGATGCGTATCGTCGACGCTGCTCACCTGGCGCAGGTGCTGGCGCAGGGCTCCTTGGGCAAAGGCATCGGGCAGCGGCCGCGCCAGCGCCTTTTGCATGTGTCCGTACGGCCCAATCGGCAGTGCCTTGGCCGCCGCCAGGGCCCAGTGTTCGCGCCAGAAGTGCTGCTGCAGCCAGTCGCCCTTGAGCCCGATCTCGATCAGCGCCGCGCCGGCGGCCTCGGCGCCCAGCAGGCGGGCGGCGATGCGGTCGGCCTCGTACTCGTCCTGGCGCGCCATGGCGAAGGTCCTGGCCACGAAGCGCGGGAAATACCAATCCAGGAATCCTTGGGTCAGCATGGCAGCAACGCCGTTGCTCTCCTGCAGACCTTCGTGGAATTGCGCCCAGCTGAGCCGCGTGCGGTACACCCAGGCGGCAAAGCGCCCGTGGTCACCTCGCAAGTGACCATATTCGTGCGCAAGCACCGCCAGCAGCCGCTGCCGGTCGAGCGCCATCAGCAGGGGCAAGCCAATTGTGAGAAAGTTGCGCGCCCCGCCGAACAGTCCCCAGCGCGGGTGCTGCCCGATGCTGGCGTTCAGGTCCCCCGTGAGGACGACCTCGTGGATGGGCGGCCCCTTGATCTTGCGCCGGATCCGCTCCAGCGCCTCGAACAAGGCCGGGGCCTCGTGGGCCGCGATGCGCAGGCCCTCGGGCGCATCCAGCCGAACCCACAGCGCGCGCAGACCCGTCCACAGCAAGCCGGCGCCCGCGAGCGCGGTCATGGCGTGGTAGCCGTGGACGCGGCCGTAGAACATGGCGTGCGCTGACCACCACAGCATGCCCACCGCGGCCAGCATGCAGGCCAGCACCCATGCGTACCCCAGCAGGGCGAAGACCGCCACGCCGCGGCGATAGCCGGTGCTGTCGTCGGCGCTGGCCTGTTCGGACAGGCGAACCAGGTGGATGAAGTCCGCTCGGTCCATCCCCACGCTACCTCGGCTGCAGCAGTCGAGAAATGGCGTGGGGGTAGATCAGGTGCTCCTGCGTCAGCACGCGCGCGGCCAGCGTGTCCGCCGTGTCATCGGCCAGGACCGGCACCACCGCCTGCTCCAGGATCGGGCCATGGTCGAGGTCGGCCGTCACCTGGTGCACCGTCGCGCCGGCAAACTTGCAGCCGGCATCGATCGCCCGCTGGTGCGTGTGCAGCCCGGGAAACGCCGGCAGCAGCGACGGATGGATGTTCAGCAGCCGCCCGGCGTAGCGGCCCACGAAGCCGGGGGTGAGGATGCGCATGAAGCCTGCCAGCACGACCAGCGCCGGTTGGTGCGCATCGATCGTGCGGGCCAGGGCCTCGTCGAAAGTTTCACGCGATGCGAACGCTTTGTGGTCCACGACGGCCGTAGCAATGCCCTGCTCGCGCGCGAACGCCAGGCCGCCCGCATCCGCGCGGTTGCTGATCACGGCAGCGACCTGCGAGCCAAGGCGGCCGCGCCAGTCTTCGCGCTGCGACGCGCGCACAATGGCGGCCATATTGGAACCCCCGCCCGAGACCAGAATGACGATGTTCTTCATGCCGGGCGCGATTATCCCCGCCCATGACGACGCCCCTGACCTTTGACGAATCCCGCGTGCTCGGCACATTGATGGAAAAGGCACGCACCGTGCCCGACAGCTATCCGATGTCGCTCAATGCCCTGATCGGCGGATGCAATCAGAAAAGCAGCCGCGATCCGGTGACCCAGCTGTCCGAAGCGCAGGTGCAGGAGGCGCTCGATGGCTTGAAGCAGCGCTCACTGGTCTTCGCCTCCAGCGGCAACCGGGTCACGCGCTGGGAACACAACTTCCAGCGCGCGATGCAGGTGCCGGAACAGTCCGCCGTGCTGCTGGGCTTGCTGATGCTGCGCGGCCCGCAGACCGCCGGCGAACTGCGCATCCACAGCGAGCGCTGGTACCGCTTTGCCGACATTTCCTCGGTCGAAGCCTTCCTGGACGAATTGCAGTCGCGTCCCGACGACCGCGGCGGACCGCTGGTCGTGCAGCTGCCTCGCGCGCCTGGCGCGCGCGAGGCGCGCTGGGCCCACCTGCTGTGCGGTCCGGTCGACGCAGCGGCATTGGCGACGGCGCCGAGCGCGTCCGAGCCCGCCGACGGCGCGCTGCTCGAGCGGGTGGCGACACTGGAGAACGAAGTCGCCGCTATGCGCGCCTGGGTGCTCGACATCTGCGGCCAACTGGGTTTGTCACCGCCTGGACAGCTTGAATCGAACGATCGTGCTTAAACTCGCCCAGCAGCTTCCGAAGGACATTCATGGACCTCGCATTCACCCCTGAAGAACAGAAATTCCGAGAGGAGATCCGCGCTTGGGTGCGCGAGAACCTGCCGCAGGACATTTCGCACAAGGTGCACAACGCGCTGCACCTCACCCGCGACGATATGCAGCGCTGGGCCCGGATCCTCGGCAAGAAGGGCTGGCTCGGCCATGGCTGGCCCAAGGAATTCGGCGGCCCCGGCTGGACTGCCGTGCAGAAGCATTTGTTCGAGGAAGAGTGCGCCCTGGCTGGCGCGCCGCGCGTGGTGCCTTTCGGCCCGGTCATGGTGGCGCCTGTCATCATGAGCTTTGGCAGCCCGGAGCAGCACAAGCGCTTCCTCCCGGGCATCGCCAGCGGCGACGTCTGGTGGAGCCAGGGCTACAGCGAACCCGGCTCCGGTTCCGACCTGGCCTCGCTCAAGACCCGGGCCGAACGCAAGGGCGACAAGTACATCGTCAATGGCCAGAAGACCTGGACCACGCTGGCGCAGTACGGCGACTGGATCTTCTGCCTGGTGCGCACCTCCACCGAAGGCAAGCCGCAGACCGGCATCTCCTTCCTGCTGATCGACATGAAGACGCCCGGCGTGACGGTGCGCCCGATCATCATGCTCGACGGCGGCCATGAGGTGAACGAAGTCTTCTTCGACAACGTCGAAGTGCCTGCCGAGAACCTGATCGGCGAAGAAAACAAAGGCTGGACCTACGCCAAGCACCTGCTGTCACACGAGCGCACCAACATCGCCGACGTCAACCGCGCCAAGCGCGAGCTGGAGCGCCTCAAGCGCATCGCCAAATCCGAGGGCGTGTACGACGATCAGCGCTTCCGCGACGAGATCGCCAAGCTCGAAGTAGACGTGGTGGCGCTGGAGATGATGGTGCTGCGCGTGCTGTCGGCCGAGAAGTCCGGCAAGAACCCGCTGGACATCGCAGGCCTGCTGAAGATCAAGGGCAGCGAGATCCAGCAACGCTATACCGAGCTGATGATGCTGGCCGCCGGCCCCTACGCCCTGCCCTTCATCAAGGAAGCGATGGACGCCGGTTGGCAGGGCGAGCACGTGGGTGCCGCCTATGCAGCCCCCTTGTCCGCGACCTATTTCAACTACCGCAAGACCACGATCTACGGCGGATCCAACGAAGTTCAGAGAAACATCGTGGCCCAGACGGTCCTGGGCTGAGGAAGGAGCACGACATGGATTTCAATTTCTCTGACGACCAGGAACAACTGCGCGACGCGGTGCGCAAGTGGGTGGACCGCAGCTACGGCTTCGAACATCGCCGCGCCATCGTCAAGGCGGGCGGATTCGACCGCGCCGTCTACAACGAGCTGGCGGGCCTGGGCCTGGCCGGACTCTACATTGCCGACGAGCATGGCGGCATGGGCATGGGCCCGGTCGAGGCGATGGTGGCGATGGAGGAACTGGGCCGCGGCATCGTGATGGAGCCCCTGGCGCAGACCCTGATCGCCAGCGGCGTGCTCGGTGGCTACGCCGGCGCCGAGCTCCAATCCGCCTGGCTGCCGCGTATTGCGGCGGGCGAGGCGCTGGTGGTGCTGGCGTACCAGGAACGCAAGGCCCGTTACCACCTGGACGTGTGCGAGGCCAAGGCCACCCCGGCCGGTGGCGCATGGGCCGTGACCGGTGACAAGAGCCTCGTAGCCGCCGGCGATGCCGCCGAGGCCTACCTCGTTTCCGCGGCCGTCGACGGCAAGATCGCGCTGTTCCTCGTCGAACGGACCGCCTCGGGTGTGAGCAGCCGCGGCTACGTCACGCAGGATGGCAGCCGCGCCGCCGAGGTGAAGTTCCAGTCGGCGCCGGCGACGCTGGTGACCCAGGATGGCCTGGCCGCACTGGAACATGCGGTGGACATCGGCATCGCGGCCACCTGCGCCGAAGCCGTGGGCGCCATGGACAAGACGATGGAACTGACGGTGGAGTACCTGAACACGCGCAAGCAGTTCGGCGTGACGCTGGCCACGTTCCAGGCGCTGCGCCACCGCGTGGCCGACATGAAGATGCAGCTGGAACTGGCTCGCTCCATGAGCTACTACGCCAGCCTCAAGCTGAACGCACCGGCCGAAGAACGCCGCCGCGCCATGGCCCGTGCCAAGTACCAGCTCGGCGTTTCGATGCGCTTCATCGGCCAGAACTCGGTGCAGCTGCACGGCGGCATCGGCGTGACCGACGAATACGCCGGCAGCCACTACTTCAAGAAGCTCACGCAGCTGGAGATGACCTTCGGCGACACGCTGCACCACCTCGGCGAGGTGTCCCAGAGAATGCAGGACACGGCCGGCGTCTTCGCCTGACACCGCGTCAAAGTGAAGCCAAGGCCCGCGAGTCGCGGGCCTTGACTTCTTGTTTGAGCGCAAGGTCAGAGCAGCCACTCGATCGGCAATACGGACAGCACGCCGATGGCCGCGCGCATCAGCGGGCTGGCGCCCGGCTCGCTGGTGTACGTGATGGTGCGAGTGCCGTCGCGCTCGGTCCAGGTGAGCTTGCCGGGCGCAGGCATGTGCACCTCGTAGCTGGCCATCGGAATGCGGGTGTCGAACACCCCCTCGATCCTGCGCGCCATGGCCGGGCTCTCGATCACGAGCCCCATCTCGGTATTCAGGTGGATCGAGCGCTGGTCGAAGTTGAACGAACCGACGAACACGCGGGCATGCTCCACCGCGAAGGTCTTCGCATGCAATGAGGACGCCGAACTGCCGCCGCTGCCCAGGCCGAGGCGGTAGTCGCGCTCGTGGTGCGCGCCATGCGGCACCGTGCTGCGCAGCTCGAACAGACGCACGCCAGCCGCCAGCAGCGGCTCGCGTCGCTTGACGTAGCCCGCGTGCACCGGGGGCACATCGGTCGCCTCCAGCGAGTTGGTGAGGATGCGCACGCGCACACCCCGCCGGGCCAGTTGCACGAGCAGTTCCGTGCCTTCCTCGCCCGGCACGAAATAGGGCGACACCAGCGCAACATCCTCGACCGGATCGCCGATCGCGTCCTTCAGGTGGGCCGCGATCAGCTCATTGGTCTCCGCCAGCCCCAGGCCCTTGGCGGGTCGCGCTCCACCACGGCGGCGGCCGTTTCGACAAGTTGGGTCTGTTCCGGCCCGACCCGCGGCACTAGGCGGTCGATCGGATAGCTGGATGCCGACGCCCAGTATTGGTCGAACTGCTTCGACACGTCCTTCACCGCCGCACCGATCGCCATCACGTCCAGGTCGGCGAACACCACGCCGTCGGTGGCGCCAAAGTATTCGTCGCCGATGTTGCGCCCGCCCAGCACAGTGACCTGGTTGTCGGCCGTGAACGACTTGTTGTGCATGCGCCGGTTCAACCGATCGAAGTCGGTCAGGAAATTGAGCAGCCGCCACTTGCTGCGCATGACAAAGGGATTGAACAGGCGCACCTCGATGTTGGGGTGCGCGTCCAGCGCTGCGAGGGTCGCGTCCAGCCCCGAGACGCCGTTGTCGTCCAGCAGCAGTCGCACCCGAACGCCGCGGTCGGCCGCATGCGCCAGCTCGCCGAAGAGCAGCTTGCCCGACAGGTCGTCCTTCCAGATGTAGTACTGCACGTCCAGGCTGCGCTCGGCGGCGCGCGCCAGGTGCATGCGTGCCGCGAAGGCGTCGCGCGCGTCCTCCAGGGAGTAGATCCCCGACTGGCCCGGATGGCTCGCCACGTCCGGCGCCCAGGCCTGGCCCAGGGGTGTGGCATCGGTGTCGACCAGCGCGCTCGAGGCTTCTCGGCCTTCCTGCGATGGCAAGTCGCCGCAGCCGGCCATGAACGCGGCCACCAGGCATAGCGCGATCCAGGCGCCGCGGATCACGACCCGGCGCCTCTCGCGAGCATTGGCGCCTTGGCTCCTGGTCCGCGCGCCCGCGCCATGGCTACTTGTCCGTCGGAACTGGAGTCGGTGGCGTGGTCAGTTGCGCGGCAGCGCCCGTGTCAAGAACGCTCAGGCGTGCAGCCGCGAATTCTTGGGCAGGTGCGCCATCAGGAACTCCATCTGGTCGGCCAGGATGCGGCGATTGCGCAAGATGAAGTCTTCCCACAGGCTGGGAATGTAGGGCGCATACAGCAGCGGCATGCGCGCCTGCTCCGGCGTGCGATTGCTCTTGCGGTGGTTGCAGTGGCGGCAGGCCGTGACCACATTCATCCAGTGGTCCTTGCCGTTCTGCGCGAAGGGAATGATGTGTTCGCGCGTCAGCTCTTCCTCGTGGAAATGGCCGCCACAGTAGGCGCACACGTTGCGATCGCGCGCGAACAGCTTGCTGTTGGTCAGGCCCGGCTTGAGCTCGAAGGGATTGATGTTGGGCACGCCCTTGGTGCCGATGATGCTGCTGATCCCGATCTGCGATTGCAACCCGGTGATCGCGTTGTGGCCGCCGCGGAACAAGGCCACCCGCGCGCCCACCTCCCAGCGCACCTCATCGGCCGCGTAGTGCAGCACGGCCTGCTCCAGCGAGATCCACGACTGGGGCAGCCCTTGGGCGGACAGCTTCAAGACCTTCAAGACACGACTCCTTTCAATCAGGAAACCACGCTTCAGGTGACGCCGAGCGCGCGTCGAACGCGCTCTACAGCACAATATACCCTCTTTTCGTGAACCTACCGCGACAGCGCAAGCCTTGTCGCTGCTTGGCGGGCGGGCACGAGTTGCTATCAAAAAGATACCGCCGCACCCGCCGATGCAGATCTTCCGAGGCTTCCACCATCCGGGCATCGCCCCCGCGTCGGCCGTCACCATCGGCAATTTCGACGGCGTGCACCGCGGCCACCAGGCCATGCTCGCGTTGCTGAACAACGAGGCTCGCCACCGTGGCGTGACCAGCTGCGTGCTCACCTTCGAGCCCCATCCGCGCGACTACTTCGCCCGGATCGCACGCAAGCCCGAACTGGCGCCGGCGCGCGTGGCCACCCTGCGCGACAAGCTCTCGGAACTGGACCGCTGCGGCGTGGACCAGTGCGTGGTACTTCCGTTTGATGCGCGGCTGTCGTCCATGGTTCCCGAAGCCTTCATCGACACCGTGCTCGGGCAAGGGCTCGGTGCGCGCTACGTGCTCGTGGGCGACGACTTTCGCTTCGGCGCCCGGCGCGCCGGCGACTACGCCATGCTGGATGCCGCCGGCGCGGCCAAGGGCTTCGACGTGGCGCGCATGAACAGCTACCAGGTGCATGGCCTGCGCGTGTCCAGCTCGGCCGTGCGCGAGGCGCTGGCGCGCGGCGACATGGACGGCGTCGCGGCGCTGCTGGGCCGGCCCTACAGCATCAGCGGGCACGTGGTCCACGGCCGCAAGCTCGGCCGCGAGCTCGGATTCAAGACCCTGAACCTGCGCTTTTCGCACTGGAAGCCGGCCGCCAGCGGCATCTTCGCTGTGCTGGTCCGCGGCCTCGCCGAGGAGCCGATCGAGGGCGTGGCCAACCTGGGCATACGCCCCTCGCTCGATCCGCGCGATGTCAATGGCGGCCGGGTGCTGCTGGAGACGCACTGCTTGGACTGGCCCGCGCACCTCGGCCAAGAGGGGGGGTACGGTAAAATCATTCAGGTGGAACTGCTGCACAAACTGCACGACGAGCTCAAGTACGACGGCCTGGATGCCCTGGGCGCCGGTATCCGCCGCGACTGCGAGGAGGCTCGCGCGTTCTTCGCCTCCACGCGCCGCCAGACCACGCGCGACCGAATTTAGGTCTCAGGCAGTCCGCTCGCCGCCCTTCGACAGGCTCAGGGCGAACGGCAAGACCCTCGCACCTGCTCTCGCCTTCCGCCGGGGCTGAGCCTGTCGAAGCCCTCACGAGTTCCCGCATGACCGACAAGACCGATTACCGAGCCACGCTCAACCTGCCCGACACGCCGTTCCCGATGCGCGGCGACCTGCCCAAGCGCGAGCCCGGCTGGGTGCGCGAGTGGGAAGACAAGGGCCTGTACAAGAAGCTGCGCGCGGCGCGCTGCCAGCACGAGAAGTTCGTGCTGCACGACGGCCCGCCCTACGCCAACGGCCAGATCCACATGGGCCACGCGGTCAACAAGATCCTCAAGGACATGATCGTGAAGGCGCGCCAGCTCAAGGGGCTGGACGCCGCCTACATCCCCGGCTGGGACTGCCACGGCCTGCCGATCGAGAACGCCATCGAGAAGAAGTACGGCCGCAACCTGCCGCGCGACGAGATGCAGGCCAAGAGCCGCGCCTTCGCCACCGAGCAGATCGCCATCCAGATGGCCGACTTCAAACGGCTGGGCGTGCTGGGCGATTGGGACCATCCCTACCGCACCATGGACTTCGTCAATGAAGCCGAAGAGATCCGCGCCTTCAAGCGCGTGATCGAGCGCGGCTTCGTCTACCGCGGCCTGAAGCCGGTGTACTGGTGCTTCGATTGCGGCTCCTCGCTGGCCGAGTTCGAGATCGAGTACGCCGACAAGAAGTCGCAGACGCTGGACGTGGGCTTCAAGAGCGCCGAGCCGGACAAGCTGGCGGCGGCGTTCGGCGTGGCATCGCTGGCCAAGGACGCCTTCATCGTCATCTGGACCACCACCGCCTGGACCATCCCGGCGAACCAGGCGCTCAACCTCAACCCCGAGCTCGAATACTCGCTGGTCGACACCGAGAAAGGCCTGCTGGTGCTGGCCGCCTCGCTGGTCGGCCGCTGCCTGGAGCGCTACAAGCTCGAGGGCCAGGTGCTCGCCACCGTCAAGGGCGAGAAGCTCGGCGGCCTGCAGTTCCAGCATCCGCTGTACGACGTCGATCCCGGCTACAAGCGCCTGTCGCCCGTGTACCTGGCCGACTACGCCACCGCCGAGGATGGCACCGGTATCGTGCACTCCTCGCCCGCCTACGGCCTGGACGACTTCAACTCCTGCGTTTCGCACGGCCTGGCCTACGACGACATCCTGAACCCGGTGCAGGGCCACGGCTCGTACGCCCCCGACTTCCCGCTGTTCGGCGGCCTGAACATCTGGAAGGCCGTGCCGCAGATCATCGACGCGATCCGCCACGCGCATCGGCTGTTCGCCACCGAGACCATCACCCACAGCTATCCGCACTGCTGGCGCCACAAGTCGCCCGTGATCTACCGCGCCGCGGCGCAGTGGTTCGTGCGCATGGACGAGGGCGTTGGCGTGTTCACCAAGGACAAGGCGCCCAAGACGCTGCGGCAGATGGCACTGGACGCGATCGAGGAAACCAGCTTCTATCCGGAAAACGGCAAGGCGCGCCTGCGCGACATGATCGCCGGCCGGCCGGACTGGTGCATCAGCCGCCAGCGCAGCTGGGGGGTGCCGCTGCCCTTCTTCCTCCACAAAGACAGCAACGAGCTGCATCCGAAAACGATGGAGATCCTGGACCTTGCGGCCGACATGGTCGAGCAAGGCGGCATCGAGGCCTGGAGCAAGGCCTCGACCGAGGAGGTCCTGGGCAAGGTCGGGGCCGCCGCCGATGCGCCGCACTACACCAAGAGCGCCGACATCCTCGAGGTCTGGTTCGACTCCGGCACCACCCACACCACGGTGCTTAAGCGCTCGCACGCCGGGGCCGCGCATGAGAATGGTCCTGAAGCCGACCTGTATCTGGAAGGCCATGACCAGCACCGCGGCTGGTTCCACTCCTCGCTGCTGACCGCCTGCGCCATGTATGGCCGCGCGCCCTACCGCGGCCTGCTCACGCACGGCTTCACCGTCGACGCGCAGGGCCGCAAGATGAGCAAGTCGCTGGGCAACGGCGTCGATCCGCAGCAGACCACGCAAAAGCTCGGCGCCGAGATCATCCGCCTGTGGGTGGCCGCCTCCGACTACTCGGGCGACATCGCCGGCGACGACAAGATCCTGGCCCGCGTGGTCGATGCGTATCGCCGCATCCGCAACACGCTGCGCTTCCTGCTGGCCAACACCAGCGACTTCGACCCGGCCAAGGACGCGGTGGCGTTCGCGGACATGCTGGAGATCGACCGCTACGCCTTGTCGCGCGCCGCGCAGTTCCAGGAGGAAGTGCTGGCGCACTACGAGGTGTTCGAATTCCACCCGGTGGTGGCCAAGCTGCAGGTGTACTGCTCGGAAGACCTGGGCGCGTTCTACCTGGACGTGTTGAAGGACCGCCTTTACACCACCGCGCCGAAATCGCTGGCCCGCCGCAGCGCACAGACCGCGCTGTGGAACATCACCCACGCGATGCTGCGCTGGATGGCGCCCTTCCTGTCGTTCACCTCGGAAGAGGCCTGGAAGATCTTCGGCAACTCCGAGTCGATCTTTTTCGAGACCTACGCGCAGATCGGCGGCCCCGACGCGGCGCTGATCGAGAAGTGGACCCGCATCCGCGCCGCGCGCGAGATGGTCAACAAGGAGATCGAGTCGCTGCGTGAAGCCGGCAAGGTCGGCTCGTCGCTGCAGGCCAACGTGGCCATCACGGTTCCGATGCAGACGCACGGCGAACTGTGGACAGCGCTGGCCAGCCTCGGCGAGGACCTGAAGTTCGTGTTGATCACCTCGAAGGCGGGCATCGTCGCGGGCGACAGCATGAAGGTGGACGTCGCACCGTCGGTGGACACCAAGTGCGAGCGCTGCTGGCACTGGCGCGATGACGTGGGCAGCGACGCCGCCCATCCCACGATCTGCGGCCGCTGCGTGAGCAACCTGTTCGGAGCCGGCGAAACCCGGACCTTCGCCTGATGGCGCGCGCGCGCGCCGCGTCCGGCTGGCTGCACTGGCTGGGCGTTGCCTTCGTCATCTTTCTGGCCGACCAATTCACGAAAGTCCTGATCCTGGGCTTCTACCGCCTGGGCGATTCGACTTACGTGACCAGCTTCCTCAACATCGTGCGGGCCCACAACTCGGGCGCGGCGTTTTCCTTCCTGGCCGCCGCGTCGGGATGGCAGCGCTGGCTGTTCGTCGGGATCGGCATCGCTGCGGCCATCTTCATCATCTGGCTGCTGCGCTCGCACGCCGGGCAGAAGCTGTTCTCCTTCGCGCTGGCCTTCATCCTCGGCGGCGCGATCGGCAACGTGTTCGACCGGCTGGTGCACGGCTACGTGATCGACTTCATCCAGGTGCACTGGGCCAATCGCTACTACTTCCCGGCCTTCAACGTGGCCGACAGCGCCATCACCATCGGTGCGGCCTGCCTGATCCTCGACGAACTGCGGCGCGTGCGGCGCACCGGCTAAGGCGCAATAGCAACACTGCCGCAGCTTCTTGAGCCCGCGACCACGCCCCCAGGCGTATAGTTGACTCAAGAAGCATGAAGCATCTGTTGAATCTGCTGGCGGCGGTCGCGCTGCTGGTGTGGGGAACGCATCTCGTGCGCGCCGGCATCCTGCGGGTGTTCGGCGCCAACCTGCGCAACGTGCTTGCGCGCAGCGTCGGCAACCGCTGGAAGGCCGCCGTTTCAGGCCTGGGCGTCACCGCACTCGTGCAGTCGAGCACCGCCACCGCGCTCATCATCTCCTCGTTCGTCGGCCAGGACCTGGTCGCCCTGCCGCTGGCCCTGGCGGTGATGCTGGGGGCCGACGTGGGCACCAGCCTGATGGCCGTGGTCTTCTCCTTCGACCTGTCCTGGCTGTCGCCGCTGTTCATCTTCATCGGCGTGGTGCTGTTCGTCTCGCGCCAGTCCACCTCGGTCGGCCGCTTCGGGCGCATCCTGATCGGGCTGGGGTTGATGCTGCTCGCCCTGCGCCTGGTGGCGCAGTCCACCGCGGTGATGACGCAGTCGCCGGTGGTCAAGAGCCTGCTCGGCTCGATCTCCAGCGACCTGCTGCTGGAGATCACCGTCGGCGCGGTGCTGTCGGTGCTCGCGTACTCCAGCCTGGCCATGGTGCTGCTCACCGCGACGCTGGCGGCCTCCGGATTGGTGCCGATGGAATCGGCCCTCGGGCTGGTGCAGGGCGCCAACCTCGGCAGCGGCCTGCTGGCTGTGCTCACCACCTCGAAGTCGTCGGTGGAAGTGCGGCAGGTGCCGCTGGGCAACTTCGTGTTCAAGGCCATCGGCGTGCTGGCGATGGCGCCGCTCACCGGCTTGTGGTTGCGCTATGCGCGTCCCGCCATCGGCGACCCGGCCGCGGTGGTGGTGCTGTTCCACCTCTGTTTCAACCTGCTGGTCGCTCTCGGCTTCATCGGCTTCACCCCCGTGGTGGCGCGCTGGGTGACTCAGTGGCTGCCCAAGCCCGACAAGACCCTGGTCGCCGGTCGGCCGCACCACCTCGATCCCTCGGCACTTGAAACACCCTCGCTGGCGATCTCGTGCGCCGCGCGCGAAGCGCTGCACCAGGCCGACGTGGTCGAGACCATGCTGGTGGGCATGCTCACGGTGATCAAGTCGAACGACCTGCACCTGGCCGAGGAGCTGCGCGCGCTGGACGACGACGTCGACGAGCTCTATTCCGCGATCAAGTACTACCTCACCAAGATTTCGCGCGAGGCCCTGGGCGAGGAAGAAAGCCGCCGCTGGACCGACATCATCAGCTTCACCATCAACATGGAGCAGATCGGCGACATCGTCGAGCGCGTGCTGATCGATATCGAGGACAAGAAGATCAGGAAGAGCCGCAGCTTTTCCGACGCCGGCATGGCCGAGATCTGCGAGCTGCATCAGCGGCTGATCGACAACCTCCGTCTGGGCATGAGCGTGTTCCTCAACGGCTCGGTGCGCGACGCCCAGAAGCTGCTGGAGGAAAAGATGCGCTTCCGCGACCTGGAGCGCGCCTATGCCGCCACCCACCTCACCCGCCTGGCCGACAACAGCGTTCAGAGCATCGAAACCAGTTCCCTGCACCTCGACCTGATCAGCGACTTGAAGCGCATCAATTCGCACATCTGTTCGATCGCTTATCCGATCCTGGATTCGGCCGGCGCGCTGGCGCCCAGCCGCCTGCGCCAGCACGCCCCGATGGAAAGTCAGCCCAGCGTGCCGGCGGGTGTCTCTAGTGTTTCTCAGGCTCGCTCTTGATGCGCTCGTTCACGCAATAGTCGACCAGGGCTTCGATCTCGGTGGATTTGTCGAACACCGCATCCGCTCCGAGTTGGCTGCAGCGCCAGCGTACGTCGTTGGTGGCGTGGTTGGACAGCACCACCATCTTCTGGGTCGGCCGCCGGGCACGCAGGGCCTGCAGGATGTTCAGACCGCTGCCCTCCTTCAGGAACAGATCGATGATGGCGAGATCCCAGTAGCCGTCGTGTTGAGCCAACCACTGCTTGCCTTCGCTCTCGGTCTCTGCGCAGCCCACTGATTCGATCATCGCGAGCTCCTGCAGCGTTTCGATGAGGTTCTCGCGAATCATCGGACTGTCTTCGACGATGTAGGCACGGAAGGGCATGACGTCTGAATTCGGACCAGCAGCTGCGCGTGGGCGCAGACCCCCTGGTCGTGAACCTTTGCTGTCAGGATGAATCTAGCGCCCTCGCTTCGTGGGCCATGCCGTCTGGCGAGCCATGCGGCTGTAGGAGCTTTCGCTCATCTTGCTGCAACCAAGTCAAGCTGCGGCTTGTGCGAGGACGAGCGCAGCCTCCAGCGTGAACTCGTCGCCCAGCAGCATCGCGGCCATCCGCCCGCTGTCGATCAGCGCGAAGCGTTCGACCTCGCCGTCCTGGTTCTGCGGCGCGATCCCGGAGGGGAGCACAGCGGTGAACCAGTCGATGTGCTCGACCAGGTAGCCGCCCTCGACGTCGCTGCTGGGACGGCGGGTGGGAATCCGGCCGCGCCAGCGCAGCCCCTGCAGTTGCGCCAGCGCCAGCCCCGCCTCCTCGAACGTTTCGCGTGCCAGGGCCGATTCCAGCGTCTCCTGCGCAGGGACCATGCCGCCCATCAGCGTGTCCCACAGTCCCGGATCGTTGGCCTTGCTCAACGACCGCTGCTGCACCCAATGGCGCCCATCGGGTGAAACGGCCGCGAGATGGACGGCGAAGGTCGTGATGCCCAACGGCCGCACCGCCGCGCGCTCCACGGTGCCGACGGTGCGGCCCGTGTCGTCGGTGACGGCCAGTTGCTCGTCACGCCACACATGGGCCAGGCCGGTATCGCGCATGGCGCGCGCGAGGCGGTCCAGGCTAGTGGTCGGCTCGCCCTGCAGTTCCCAGCCCGCCTCGCCGGCGCGCTGCGCCGCCCGAACCAGGCCGGCCGGCGCGGCGAGCCGCACGAAGAAATCCGGTTCGACCGAGCCGATCCGGCTGTCGCCCCACCACAGCGGCTGTCGCGGCGCGCGCGGCGCCAGGTCGGCACGCGCGCGCAGGCGCGCCAGCCAGTGCGCATCCAGCGCGAGCGCGCTCACAGGGTCAGGATGGTCGAGCCCGTGGTCTTGCGCGCCTCGAGGTCGCGGTGCGCCTGCTGCACCTGCTCCAGCGGATAGCGCTGGGCGATGCGGATCTTCACCTTGCCGCTGGTCACCGCATCGAACAGATCGTTGGCCATGGCTTGCAGCGACTCGGGCGTGGCGATGTGCGTGAACAGCGTTTGCCGGGTGACGTAGATCGACCCCTTGGCCCCCAGGATGCCGGGAGGAAACGGCGGCACGGGGCCGCTCGAGTTGCCGAAGCTGACCATGATGCCCAACGGGCGCAGGCAATCGAGCGACTTGTCCCAGGTGTCCTTGCCGACCGAGTCGTACACCACCTTCACGCCCTTGCCGCCCGTGATCTCCTTGACCCGCGCAAGGAAGTCTTCCTTGCTGTAGTTGATGGCGTGCGCCGCGCCGTTGGCCTTGGCGAGCGCGCATTTCTCTTCACTGCCGGCGGTGCCGATCACTTCGTAGCCGAGCGCCTTCGCCCACTGGCAGGCAATCAGTCCCACGCCGCCCGCGGCGGCATGGAACAGGATCTGGTCACCGAGCTGCAGCTGCCCCATGGACGAGCGCTTGAGCAGGTACTGCGCCGTCAGGCCCTTGAGCATCATTGCCGCGGCGGTGTCGAAATCGATCGCGTCGGGCAGCTTGCACACGTGCTTGGCCGGCATCACGCGGACCTCGGCATAGGAGCCCGGTGCGTTGCTCGCATACGCGGCGCGGTCCCCTGCCTTCAGGTGGGTCACGCCCGCCCCCACCGCCTCGACGATGCCGGCGCCTTCGCCGCCGATCCCCGCCGGCAGCGGCAAGGGATACAGCCCGGTGCGGTGGTAGACGTCGATGAAGTTCAGGCCCACCGCCTTGTGGCGGACGCGGATTTCGCCGGGTCCCGGTTCGCCGACCTGGACGTCGACGATCTTCAGTTGTTCCGGGCCGCCGGTCTGTTCGATCACTACTGCGCGGGTCATGTTCGAAGTCCTCTCCAAGAAACGTCAAACATTCATCGTGCCATGAAACGGTTGCGCCTGTACGCCGCAGGGTACAGTCGCGCCTTGCTTATGGAACAGCGCCTGACCTTGCGCACCGCCGCGCTCCTGACCCTGCCACCGCTGCTGTGGGCCGGCAATGCCGTCACCGGACGCATGCTCAGTGGGCTGGTCCCACCGATCACCTTGAACCTGCTGCGCTGGGTGCTGGCCTTCGTGCTGCTGCTGCCGCTGGCGGGCTGGGTGCTGCGGCCCGCCAGCGGCTTGTGGGACCGCTGGAAGCGCTTCGCGGTGCTCGGCCTGCTCGGCGTGGGTTGCTACAACGCCTTGCAGTACCTGGCGCTGCGAACTTCCACGCCGATCAACGTGACCTTGGTGGCCGCCAGTTCACCGGTGTGGATGCTGGGCGTGGGTGCGATGTTCTTCGGTGTCCGCGTCACCGGCCGGCAGCTGGCGGGCGCAGCCCTGTCGATCGCGGGCGTGCTGCTGGTGCTCAGTCGCGGCGAACTCGAATCGCTGCTGCGCGTGCGCCTGGTGCCCGGCGACTTCTACGTGCTGCTCGCCACCGCCGCCTGGGCGCTGTACAGCTGGCTGCTGGTGCGCCCGCAGGACCCGCCCGCGATCCGCGGCGACTGGGCGGCGTTCCTGATGGCGCAGATGGTGTTCGGTCTCGGCTGGTCCACGCTGTTCGCCGCCGGCGAGTGGGCCACCGGCGACACGCACATCGCCTGGAGCTGGCCCCTGGTGGCGGCGCTCGCCTACGTCGCCATCGGACCGGCGATCCTGGCCTACCGCTGCTGGGGACTGGGCGTGCAGCGCGTGGGCCCGACCGTGGCGGGCTTCTTCTCGAATCTCACGCCGCTGTTTGCGGCGCTGCTGTCCGCGGCCTTCCTGGGCGAGCCGCCGCACCTGTACCACGCGATCGCCTTCTTGCTGATCGTGGGCGGGATCGTCATTTCGTCCAGGCGCTAATCCCACGGTTAAAAAGTACCGGGGTAGGCACCCCCGTCGGCCAGCACGTTCTGCCCGGTGATGTAGCCGGCGTGCCGGCTGCACAGGAACGCGCAGATCGCGCCGAACTCGTCGGGCGTGCCGAAGCGCAGTGCGGGGATCGTCTTGCGCCGCCCATCCATCACTTCCTCCAGCGGCTTGCCGGATTTCTGCGATGCGCCGACCATGGTGCCACGCAGGCGGTCGGTGTCGAACGCGCCGGGCAGCAGGTTGTTGATGGTGACATTGGCCGAAGCCAGCTTGCTGTTGCGCGCCAGGCCGGCAACAAAACCGGTGAGGCCGCTGCGCGCCCCATTCGATAGGCCGAGGAAGTCGATCGGCGCCTTCACCGCGCTGGAGGTGATGTTGACGATGCGCCCGAACCCGCGCGCCGCCATCCCGTCCACGGTCGCCTTGATCAGCTCGATCGGCGTGAGCATGTTCGCATCCACCGCGCGGATCCAGGCCTCCCGGTCCCACTCGCGAAAGTCGCCGGTCGGCGGACCGCCGGCATTGGTGACCACGATATCCCAGTCGCGGCGAAAGGCGAACACCTGCTCGCGGCCCAGAGCTTC
>Ga0207853_1000131_pt1 | contig 17496 bp, 13 predicted proteins | sample LuqExpMetagenom6_FD_187764 | JGI IMG/M metagenome (GOLD analysis project Ga0207853, IMG submission 187764) | Tropical forest soil microbial communities from Luquillo Experimental Forest, Puerto Rico - Sample 6 (SPAdes) | ecosystem: Environmental > Terrestrial > Soil > Tropical forest ...
ATGCAAACGCTACGCAGGAGCCATTGGTCCCGACAAAATACGCGATTTTCGCGGCGCCATGGCCGGTCGCGCTGACAAAGGCATCGTCCTGACGACGGGCACCTTTACCGCCGAGGCAAAACGCGAAGCCGTCCGCGACGGCGTGCCGCCCATCGAGCTCGTCGATGGCGGTCTCGGCCAGGCAGGCCCAGCCGAGAAATTCGACCTTGGTCACCACGCCGCGCACGCGGTTGGGCGCGCCTTCGAGCGCGCCTTCGACCGCCCGGTCCTCGGGGCGCAGGTACAGGCGCACGGCCGTGCCCGGCGCATGGTCGGCACCGTCGCAGGCCAGCTCGAGCCGGCCGGCGCGGTAGCGCCCGCCGCCGAGCGCAACCGCCGGCAGCACGTTGACCTTGCCGACGAAGTCAGCAACGAAGGGCGTGGCCGGCCGCTCGTAGACATCGTGCGGCGTGCCGATCTGCTCGATCACGCCGTTGTTCATCACGACGATGCGGTCGGCCATCGACAGCGCTTCTTCCTGGTCATGCGTGACCATGATGGTGGTGACGCCCAGCTTCTGCTGCAGCCGGCGGATCTCGCCGCGCAGGCGGATGCGCTCCAGCGCGTCCAGCGCCGACAGCGGCTCGTCCAGCAGCAACAGGCGCGGCGATGTGGCCAGCGCGCGTGCCAGCGCAATGCGTTGCTGCTGGCCGCCCGACAACTGCCCGGGGTATTTCTCGCCCGCCTTCGGCAGGCCGACCAGCGCCAGCAGTTCCTCGACCCGGGCCTTCACCTCGGCCTTGGGCAGGCGCCGGTTGACCAGCCCGTAGGCGACGTTCTCGGCGATCGTGAGGTTGGGAAACAGCGCGTACGACTGGAACACGATGCCGTAGTCGCGCTTGACCGGCGCCAGCCAGGAAATGTCGCGCCCGTTCTGCAGGATCGTGCCCCCACTCTGCGTTTCGAGCCCGGCAATGATGCGCAGCAGGGTCGTCTTGCCGCAGCCGGACGGGCCCAGCAGGCACAGCATTTCGCCCTGCTGGACGGTGAGGTCGATGTGCTGCAGCACCACGAACTGGTCGAACTGCTTGCACACGCCGCGGATGGCCAAGGCGGCGGTGGCGCTGTCTTGCAACAAAGTGGCGGCGACCGCCGCAGGAACGCTCATGTCCATGGGTCTCCTACTGCGCGGCGCCGCTGGGGCTGCGCCTGCGCTTGTCGAATTGCGGGGGTCAATGTAAATCGTCGAACGTCGACTGTCAACTGTTGACAGTTTGATGGACTTGCCCTTTAATTCATCACGTCGATCGGCCCCATTGGCCGGCGCATGATGAGGACATGACGAAGAGCACGCCCCCCACCCCGCTACAGCTGGTGCAGGCCCATTCGCTGCCGGCCCTGGTGCAAGCGGAGATCGAGCAACTGATCCTGACCGGCGAGCTGGGCGTCGGCCAGCGTGTCAATGAAAGCGAGCTGGCCACCCGCTTCGGCACCAGCCGCGGCCCGGTGCGCGAAGCGCTGCGCGCGCTGGAAGAGTGCGGGCTGGTGCGCGCGGAGAAGAACCGCGGCGTGTTCGTGCGCGAAATCTCGCTCGCCGAGGTCGACGAGATCTATGACATGCGTGAAGTCCTCGATGAGCTGATCGGCCGCCGCCTGGCCGAGCGCATCAACGAGCAGCAGTTGCAGGCGCTGAAGGCGCTGATCAGCGAGATGGATGCCGCCATGGCAGCCCAGGACGTGAAGCGCTACCACGCGCTGAACCTGGAGTTCCACGACGCCCTGGTCGATTTCGTCGGCAACGCCCGGCTGGCGGAAACCTATCGCAAGCTGACCAAGGAGCTGTTGCTGTTCCGTCTGCGCGGCCTGCAAGCCGGCGGCGGATTCGCCGTTTCCAACGCCGAGCACAAGACCGTGCTGAGCGCGATCGCGTCGCGCGACGCCGAGCGCGCCGGCCGGGTGCTGCGCGCCCACGCCGCGGACAGTCGCGCGCGCATGCACAAGGCCGCCGAGCGCGCGCTCGCGACGGCAAGCAAGTGACCTGACACCGAGAGGCCCGCCCATGAAACAGGACATCACCGTCAACCAGCGCCGCTACCGCTGGCGCGAACAGCCCGTCGTCGTCGTCTGCGTCGATGGCTGCCAGTACGAATACCTCACCGCCGCCGTCTCGGCCGGCGTCGCGCCGCTGCTCGGCAAGTTGCTCGGCGGCGCCGGCACCGCCTTGCTGGCCGACTGCGTGATCCCGAGTTTCACCAACCCGAACAACCTGTCGATCGTCACCGGGGTGCCGCCGGCGGTGCACGGCATCTGCGGCAACTACTTCCTCGACCGCGAGCGCGGCGAGGAGGTGATGATGAACGACCCGCGCTACCTGCGCACCGGCACCATCCTCGCGGCCTTCGCCGACGCCGGCGCCAAGGTTGCGGTGATCACCGCCAAGGACAAACTGCGCACGCTGCTGGGCCACCACATGAAGGGCGTGTGTTTCTCCTCGGAGAAAGCTGACCAGGTGAACCTGGCCGAGAACGGCATCGAGGATGTGCTGGGCCTGGTGGGCCTGCCGCTGCCCTCGGTCTACAGCGCGGCGCTGTCGGAGTTCGTGTTCGCCGCTGGCGTCAAGCTGATGGAGCGCGACCGGCCCGACATCATGTACCTGTCGACCACCGACTACATCCAGCACAAGGCCGCGCCCGGCACGCCGGTGGCCAACGACTTCTACGCGATGATGGACCGCCACCTGTCGCGGCTGGACGAGATGGGCGCGGTCATCGTGCTGACCGCCGACCACGGCATGAACGCCAAGCACGGCAGCGATGGCGCGCCCAACGTGATCTATCTGCAGGACCAGTTCGATGCGTGGCTCGGTGCCGGCCAGGCGCGCGTGATCCTGCCGATCACCGACCCCTACGTGGTGCACCACGGCGCGCTCGGCTCGTTCGCGCTGGCCTACCTGCCCGAGGGCGCCGATCTCGCGGCGCTGCGCGAGCGCATCGCCGCGCTGCCCGGCATCGAGCTGGTGCTGCCGCGCGCCGCGGCGGCCGACCGCTTCGAGCTTCCGCCCGATCGCATCGGCGATCTGGTGATCGTGTCGCGCCTGGACACGGTGATCGGCACCAGCGCCTCGCGCCACGACCTGTCGGCGCTGGACGTGCCGCTGCGTTCTCACGGCGGCATCTCGGAGCAGAAGGTGCCTCTGATCGTGAACCGCCACGTCGACAGCCGCGAACTGGGCGGCCGCCGCTGGCGCAACTTCGACGCCTTCGAGCTCGCCCTGAACCTCGCCCGCTGAACGGAGCACACCCGCCATGTCCGCCGTCCTAGCCAGTTCCCGCCCCCTCCTCCAGGAATCGCTGCGCATCGCCGGCGAGAAGGTCGCGCGCGACCGCGTCATCGAAGTGCGGCACCCGTACAGCGGCGAAGTCGTCGCCACCGTGCCCAAGGCGACGCTGGCCGACGTGCAGCGGGCGCTGCGCATCGCGCGCGAGTACCGCTCGACGCTGACGCGCCACGACCGTTACCGCATCCTGATGAAGGCGGGCGAGATCATCGCCGCGCGGCGCGACGAGATCGCGCGGCTGATCACGCTCGAGTCCGGCCTGTGCCTGAAGGACTCGCAGTACGAAGTGGGGCGCGCGTCGGACGTGCTGCTGTTCGCCGCCAACCAGGCGCTGGTCGACGACGGCCAGGTGTTCTCCTGTGATCTCACCGCGCACGGCAAGAGCCGCAAGGTCTACACGCTCAAGGAGCCGCTGCTGGGCGCCATCACCGCGATCACGCCATTCAACCACCCGCTGAACCAGGTGATCCACAAGGTCGCACCGGCGGTGGCCACCAACAACCGCATGGTGCTCAAGCCCAGCGAGAAGACGCCGCTGTCGGCGTACCGACTGGCCGACATCCTGTACGAGGCGGGGTTGCCACCGCAGATGCTGTCGATCGTCACCGGCGACCCGAGGGAGATCGCCGACGAGTTGTTGACCTCGGACGACGTGGACCTGGTCACCTTCACCGGTGGCGTCGCCATCGGCAAGTACATCGCCGCCAAGGCGGTCTACAAGCGGCAGATCCTGGAGCTGGGCGGCAACGACGCGATCATCGTGATGGACGATGCCGACCTCGAGGAGGCGGCGACGCTGGCTGCGGGCGGCTCGTACAAGAACTCGGGCCAGCGCTGCACCGCGGTCAAACGCATCCTGGTGCACCAGGCGGTGGCCGATCGCTTCGTCGAGCTGCTCGTGGAGAAGACGAAAGCCGTGAACTACGGCGACCCCTTTGATCCGAAGACCGACATGGGCACCGTGATCGACGAGCCCGCGGCCAAGCGCTTCGAAGCCGTCGTCAACGAAGCCATTGCCGACGGCGCCAGGCTGCTGGCGGGCAACGTGCGCCGCGGCGCGCTGTACTCGCCCACCGTACTCGACCATGTGCGGCCCGAGATGACGGTGGTGCGCGAGGAAACCTTCGGCCCGGTATCGCCGGTGATCCGCTTCGCCGATCTCGACGAGGCGATCCGCATCGTCAATGGCACGGCCTATGGGCTGTCGTCCTCGCTGTGCACCAACCGGCTCGACGTCATCACCCGCGTCATTCGCGAGCTGCACGTGGGCAGCGTCAACGTGCGCGAGGTGCCCGGCTACCGGCTGGAGATGACGCCGTTCGGCGGCATCAAGGACTCGGGCCTGGGCTACAAGGAAGGCGTGCTGGAAGCGATGAAGAGCTTCTGCAACACCAAGACCTATTCACTGCCCTGGTGAGCCTGGCGGCTCAAGGCGTCGGATTCCCAAACAAGCATTACGAACCATGACGAGCCCCCCAGCCAGCACCCCCAGCCAGTCCGAAGGCGACGTCAACTTCTCCCCGCGCCGGGCGAAGTGGCAAGCCGAACATCTCGATGCGCGCACGCACGCGCTGCTCGAGCGCGACGCACGCGCGTTCCTGCACCAGTCGGTGTCCTCGCCGTGCCTCAACGGCATCCGCAAGGCCGAAGGCCTCTGGATCGAGGACTTGGGTGGGCGGCGCTACATGGATTTCCATGGCAACAACGTGCACCACGTCGGCTATGCGCATCCGCATGTGATCGGCGCCATCAAGCAGCAGCTCGACGAGCTCAGCTTCGCGCCGCGCCGCTTCGCCAACGACGCGGCGGTCGAGCTGGCCGAGGCGCTGGGGGCACGCTTCCAGGCGCTCACCGGCACCCGCGGCAAGGTGCTGTTCACCACCGGCGGCAGCGATGCGGTGGAAGTGGCGATCAAGCACGCGCGCGCCGCCACCGGCCGCTTCAAGACCCTGAGCTTCTGGGACGCCTTCCATGGCGCCGGCCTGGGCGCATCGAGTGTCGGCGGCGAGTCGCTGTTTCGCTCCGGCCGCATCGGGCCGCTGCTGCCCGGCACCGAGCACGTCGCGCCCTTCGGTTGCTACCGCTGCCCGTACGGCCACCCCGTCGATGCCGATGGCCGGCCCGACCTGCAGCGCTGCCGGCTGGCCTGCGCCAGCATGGTCAAGTACGTGCTGGAACGCGAAGGCGATGTCGCCGCTGTAATCGCCGAGCCGGCGCGGGCGGTGCCCTATGTGCCGCCGCCTGGCTACTGGCAGGCGGTGCGCGAGGCCTGCCATGCGCACGGCACGCTGCTGATCTTCGACGAGATCCCGACCGGCCTGGGCAAGACCGGCCGCTTCTTCGCCGCCGAACACGACGCCGCGGCGCCCGACATCGTGGTGCTGGGCAAGGCGCTGGGCGGCGGCGTGCTGCCGATCGCCGCCTGTATCGCCCGCACCGAGCCGCAGCGCAGCGTCGATCCGCGCCACGCAGGCAAGGCGCCGCCCACGCTGGACGTCGCCGGCGACTTCGCCTTCGGCCATTACACGCACGAGAAGAACCCGGTGACGGCGCGCGCGGCGCTGGCGACGCTGGAAGTGATCGAGCGCGAGGGCCTGGTCGAGAACGCCGCGCGCGTCGGCGCCCATGCCCTGGAGCGCCTGCTGGAGATGAAACGCCGCCATGCCCTGATCGGCGACGTGCGCGGGCGCGGCTTCCTGCTGGGGCTGGAGCTGGTGACCGACCGCGACGCCAAGACGCCGGCCGGCGATGCCGCCGAGCGCGTGCTGTACCGCGCGATGTCGCGCGGGCTGTCGTTCAAGACCACCATGGGCAATGTGCTGACGCTGACGCCGCCGCTGATCACCACACGCGAGCAGATGGACCAGGCGCTGGACATCCTGGACGCCTGCCTGGCCGAGGAGGCCGCGTGAAGGCGGTGCGCACCGACGCCGAGCTCGAGTGTCCGCACCTCGACGCCGGCCTGCGCGCCCGCGGCATCGAGCTGACCGTGCTGCCCGATGGCGTGCGCGAGGCCGAACTGGCGCACGCGGTGCGCGACGCCGACCTGCTGCTGATGTGCTACACGCCGGTGACCGCCACCGTCATCGACGCGGCCCGGCGCCTGAAGGGCATCGTCAAGTACGGCGTCGGCATCGACGCGATCGACATCGAGGCGGCCAAGGCGCGGCGCATTCCGGTGGTCAACGTGCCGGCCTACGCCGAACGCACGGTGGCCGAGGGTGCGTTCGCGCTGTTGATCGCGCTGGCCAAGAAGCTCGCGCCCATGCACCAGGCGATGCGGCGCGACGGCTGGCTGTGGCCGACCGCGCCCTGGCTCGGCTCGGACATCGCCGGCAAGACGCTCGGCCTGGTCGGCGTCGGCCGTATCGGGCGCAGCATGGCCCAGATGGCCGGCGCCGGCTTCCAGGCTCGCGTGCTCGGCTACGACCCGAACCTGTCGGCCCTGCAGCTGCGCGAGGCCGGCGTCGAGAAGTGCGACGACCTGCACGAGATGCTGGCCGCCTGCGATTTCGTCTCGATCCATTGCGTGCTCAACCAGGCCACGCGCGGACTCATCGGCGCGCGCGAGCTGGCCTGCCTGAAACCCAACGCGATCCTGATCAATGTCTCGCGCGGCGCGCTGGTCGACGAGGCGGCGCTGGTCGATGCGCTGCGCTCCGGCCGGCTCGGCGGTGCGGGCCTCGACGTGTATGCCAAGGAGCCCTTGACGCGCACCGGCCATCCCCTGAGCGCGCTGTTCGACATGGACAACGTCATCCTCACGCCGCACCTGACCTTTTTCACGCACGAGTCCATGATGCGGCTGGAGGCCGAGACGCTGCAGCGCTGCGACGAACTGCTGCAGGGCCGGCCGGTGCTGGTCAAGTCGCGCGACCCGCGGCTGACGTCGCAGCAGCATGGGGTGCGCTTCGAATAGCCCCGGTTCAACTTCATTGACTTCACCCATGGAGGTACGTCGTGCTAGTCGGAGTCCCCAAGGAGATCAAGAACCATGAGTACCGCGTCGGCCTGACGCCCTCGTCGGTGCGCGAGCTGGTCGCCGCTGGTCACCAGCTGCTGGTCGAGCGCGGTGCCGGCGCCGGCATCGGCGCCGACGACGCCCAATACCGGCAGGCCGGCGCCGAGATCGTCGATGACGCGCAAACGGTCTTCGCGCGCGCGCAGATGATCGTCAAGGTCAAGGAGCCGCAGGCGCAGGAGCGCGCGCGGCTCCAGCCGGGGCAGCTGCTGTTCACCTACCTGCACCTGGCTCCGGACCCGCAGCAGTGCAAGGAACTGATCGACAGCGGCGCGGTCTGCATCGCCTATGAGACCGTCACCCAGCATGGCGGCGGGCTGCCGCTGCTGGCACCGATGTCCGAAGTGGCCGGGCGCATGTCGGTGCAGGCGGCAGCGCACAGCCTGGAGCGTGCGCACGGCGGGCGCGGCATGTTGCTGGGCGGCGTGCCCGGCGTCGCGCCGGCCAAGGTGGTGATCCTCGGCGCCGGCGTGGTCGGCAGCAACGCGGCGCAGATGGCCGTGGGCACCGGCGCACACGTGGTGGTGATCGACCGCAGCCTGGACGCGCTGCGCCGCCTGGACCGGCTGCTCGGCGCCCGCGTGACCACCTTGTTCTCCAACGCCGACAACATCGAGGAGCACGTGCTGTCGGCCGATGCGGTGATTGGCGGCGTGCTGATCCCGGGCGCGGCAGCGCCCAAGCTGGTGACGCGCGCCATGATCGCGCGCATGAAACCGGGTTCGGTGGTGGTCGACGTCGCGATCGACCAGGGCGGCTGCTTCGAGACCTCGCGGCCGACGACGCATGCCGACCCGACCTACGTGGTCGACGGCGTCGTCCACTACTGCGTGGCGAACATGCCCGGCGGCGTGCCGCGCACCTCGGCCTACGCGCTGAACAACGCGACCCTGCCCTTCGTGCTGGCGCTGGCGAACAAGGGCTGGAAGGCGGCGCTGACCGACGATCCGCACCTGCGCAATGGGCTCAACGTCGTCGATGGCAAGGTCACCTGCCGCGAAGTGGCGCACGCCCTGGGCTACGACTACGTCACGCCGCAGGCCGTGCTCGCGGGCTGAACCGGGGCGGCGCGCACCACCGGCCGGCCGCTGACCGAGGCTAGCCTGCGCGATCTTCTCGCTGCTTCGGGTTGCCTTCCTGCATCGCCGGGCGATCGTCCGGGTGGTCCGCAGCCACGCCGGCTGAGCCACGCGACAGATCGTTCAGCCGCTGCTGGAGCAATTTGCGTTGCAGGGGCCGCCCCAGTTCCTTGGTGTAGTAGGCGACCTCGAATTCGTCGCGGGCCGGCTGGAGTTCCGTTTCAGGTGCCATGAGTCGCCAGCATAGGGCCGGGGACATGGCTGGGCTGTAGGACGATAGCTCAGGCATGGCTCGGACGGGTTCGCCTGCTGAGCGAAGGGCGTAAACCCCGAATTTCCGGGCGCACGCACTGGCTTAACATGGATGCTCGCAGCCTGTTCCATCCCCCTCAAGGAGGTTTGTCATGCCGACATCCGCGGACATTGCCGCGCTTCGCACCCTCGCGCTGGTCGGGCCGGCAACGTCGGGCAAGACGAGCCTGGCCGAAGCACTATTGTGGAAATCGGGCGCGATCGGCGCGCCCGGCAGCGTCGATCGCGGCTCCACCGTCAGTGATCACGACCCACTGGAGAAAAAGGCGCAGCGCTCGCTGGCGTCCTCCATGCTGCGCTTGCAGCACAACGGCATCCAGGCCCATCTCATCGACACGCCCGGCGCCAGCGATTTCCTCGGGCATTCGCTGCCGGCGCTGGAAGCCGTGGAGACGGCCGCGATCGTGATCGGCGCCCCCACCGGCGTGGAGCCGATGGCGGCGCGCATGATGCAGTGGGCGGCCGAGCGCGAGCGCGACCGCCTCATCATCGTCAACAAGATCGACGCCCAGGGCGTGAACCTGGAGGCGCTGGTGGGCGAGATCCAGGCGGCGTTCGGCCGCGAATGCCTGCCGCTGAACCTGCCGGCCGACGGCGGCGCGCGCGTGGTCGACTGCTTCTACGACCGCGGCAACGGCAGCCCGGCCACCGATTTCTCCTCGGTCGCGCAGGCGCACCGGGCCCTGGTCGAACAGGTCGTGGAGGTCGATTCGGCCTTCGTCGAACGCTACCTCAGCGATGGCGATGTCGATCCCTCGCAGCTGCACGCGCCGCTGGAGCAGGCGCTGCGCGAAGGCCACCTGATCCCGATCTGCTTCGTGTCGGCCCGCACCGGTGCCGGCGTGGCGGAGCTGCTGGACGTGATCGCCAAGCTGCTGCCGGACCCGACCGAAGGCAATCCGCCGCAGTTCCTCAATGGCGAGGGGGCCGAAGCCCAGGCCATGCATGCCGAGGTCGATCCCGGCAAGCACGTGCTGGCCCATGTGTTCAAGATCGCGCAGGACCCGTACGTCGGCAAGATGGGCGTGCTGCGGGTGCACCAGGGCACGATCACACGCGACAGCCAGCTGTACGTGGGCGACGCACGCCGCCCTTTCAAGGTCGGGCACCTGTTCGCGCTGCAGGGCAAGGAATTCCAGGAAATCCAGCGCGCGCTGCCCGGCGACATCTGCGCCCTGGCAAAAGTCGAGGAGCTGCACTACGACGCGGTGCTGCATGACGCGACCGAGGACGAGCGCATCCACCTGCAGCCGCTGGCCTTCCCGGTGCCGGTGCACGGGCTGGCGATCGAGCCCAAGCGCCGCGGCGACGAACAGCGCCTGCACGACATCCTGTTGAAGCTGGTGAGCGAGGACCCTTGCCTGCGGCTGGAGCACGTCGCCAGCACCAACGAGAGCGTGGTCTATGGCCTGGGCGAGCTGCACCTGCGCACGCTGCTGGAGCGCCTGACCGACGTCCACCACTGCGAGGTCAACACGCGGCCGCCGCGCATCGCCTACCGCGAGACCATCACCGCGCCGGCTGAAGGCCACCACCGCCACAAGAAGCAGACCGGCGGCGCCGGCCAGTTCGGCGAGGTGTTCCTGCGCGTGGAGCCGCTGCCGCGCGGCACCGGCTTCGAGTTCGTCGACCAGGTCAAGGGCGGCGCGATCCCCTACAACTTCATGCCGGCGGTGGAAAAGGGCGTGCGCCAGGCGCTGGAGGCCGGCGTGATCGCCGGCTACCCGGTGGTGGACCTGCGCGTGACGGTGTACGACGGCAAGCACCACAGCGTGGACAGCAAGGAAATCGCCTTCATCACGGCCGGGCGCAAGGCGGTGCAGGCGGCGGTGCAGGCGGCGCGGCCCAGTGTGCTGGAGCCCATCGTCAACGTCGAGATCGCGGCGCCGGAAGAGAACATCGGCGACATCACCGGCGACCTGGCATCGCGCCGCGGCCAGGTCAGCGGCACCGCCAATTCCTCCGGCGGCCTGGCGGTGCTGGCGCTGGCACCGCTGTCGGAACTGGCCAGCTACCAGTCACGCCTGAACGCGCTGACCGGCGGGCAGGGGCGCTACACGCTGGCGTTCAGCCACTACGAGTCGGTGCCGCCGGCGGTGCAGGCGCAGCTCACCTCGCAATACAAGATCCGCGAGGAGGGCTGATCCGCCATGGCGGGTCAGGCCAGCAGCTTGCGGACCTCGGCCAGCTTCATGCCGTACATCTCGGCGAATTCCTCGACGCTCTTGCCGCTGCCTTCATAGGCGCGCCGCAGGGCCTCGCGGCGGGCCTGGCGCCCGGCGAGTTCGGCGCAGGCTTCGTCGATCGCCACCAGGGCGATATCGTCGCGGGCGGCGACGCGCTCGATGTAGGCGGCGCGGTCCAGCTGCGAGGTCTCGATCGCACGCAACAGCCGCGTGTGCAGCCAGGACTTGGCGTCGTCCGGCTTGCGGGCCTGGCGGCGGCGGAACACTTCCATGATGGCGTGGTGCACATGCTCGGGCGCGACATCCCCGACCGCATTGCCGTCGAGGTCATGGCGCTGCGCACCGGAGGCCACGGCCTCCAGGTACTTGGTCGAGCGCGCATGCATGCCCAGCGCCGCCTTGAGTTCTTCCTTGCGGAAGTCCTCGGGGTGGCGGGCCATCAGGTCTTCGAAAACGCCGAGCTTGAGCGGCTGGAAACGCGCGCCGAACAGCTTGGGATGCAACTGGAACAGGCGCTCGAGCACCGGGCGCACGTCAATGCGCGGCCGGGCGGCCTTGGCCGGCGGCTGGGCAGTGGCGCCGGTCTCTTCTGCGGTGGGGGTCGTGGTCTCGGTCATTCGGAAATCAGGGCGGCTCTCTCGCGAGCCCCGAACTGTACGCCCTTCGTCGGGCAGAATCTGCGCGCATGAAGATCGAAAAAGACACCGTGGTCACGCTGCGCTACAAGGTGGCGGAGGTCACCGGCCAGCTGATCGAGGAAAGCCGCACGCCCATGGTCTACCTGCACGGCGGCTACGACAACACCCTGCCCAAGATCGAGGCCGCGCTCGACGGCAAGGAGCCGGGCCATGAAGTCACGCTGCAGCTGGCGCCGGAAGATGCGTTCGGCGTGCGCGACGAGTCGCTCAAGCGCACCATCAGCAAGAAGGACTTCCCGCCGGGCGTCAAAGTCGGCGGCCAGCTGGAGGGCACCACCGACGACGGCCACCCGCACGTGTTCCACGTCATGAAGATCAAGGGCGACCAGGTACTGCTCGACGGCAACCACCCGCTGGCCGGCAAGACACTGCGCTTCCAGCTGAAGGTGACGGGTGTGCGCCACGCCAGCGCCGAGGAGATCGCGCATCGCCATGTGCACGGCGAGCACGGACATCACCACTGACCCATCAGGGCCTTCGCGCGCATGAGCTTTGGTTTGCGGGCTTCGCCCCCAACTAAGAGCCCATGAGCACGCACCCCATCCTCCAGATCCAGCCGCTCGGCTTTCCCTGGGCGACCATCGACCCCTTCCTGTTCTGCGCGTACCACGATGACAAGTACCCGCGCGGCAACGGCGAGTTCGGCCCCAGGGAATCGCTGGCGGGCCGCGACATCGGCCAGGACTTCAGCCGCAAGGACGGCTGGAGCATGTACCACGGCGAGACGGTGCCGGGCTTTCCGGCGCATCCGCACCGCGGCTTCGAGACCGTCACGGTGGTGCGCCGCGGCCTGATCGACCATTCCGACTCGCTGGGGGCCACCGCGCGCTTCGGCGAAGGCGACGCGCAGTGGGTCACGGCCGGCCGCGGCATCGTGCACTCCGAGATGTTCCCGCTGTTGCACGAGGCCGAGGCCAATCCGCTGGAGCTGTTCCAGATCTGGCTGAACCTGCCGGCCAAGGACAAGATGGCGCAGCCGCACTTCACCATGTTCTGGGCCGACCGGATTCCGCGGCTGGCCTTCCAGGACGACCAGGGCCGCACGACGGTGGTGTGCGCGGTCGCGGGCCCGCTGGAAGGCACGGGCACGCCGCTGCCGCCGCCGCCCGAGTCCTGGGCTGCGCGGCCCGAGGCCGACGTGGCGATCTGGACCCTGCGCATGCAGGCCGGTGCCCGCTGGACACTGCCCGCGGCGAAGGGCGAAGGCACGCGCCGAACGCTGTACCTGTTCAAGGGGGATGCGCGCATCGCCGGCGAACAGGTCCAGTCGCCGTCCGCCATCGAAGTACAGGCCGGCGTGCCGGTGGAACTGGTCGCGGGCGATGCCGAAACCGAGTTCCTGATGCTGCAAGGCCGCCCGATCGGCGAGCCGGTGGCGCAGTACGGGCCCTTCGTGATGAACACCCAGGCCGAGATCATGCAGGCGATGCAGGACTACCGCCGCACCCAGTTCGGCGGCTGGCCCTGGGACGACGGGGCGCCGGTGCATGGAACGGAGCCGCACCGATTTGCGCGCCATCCGGGTGGGCGCGAGGAAGCGCCGGGCTGAGCCAGCGCTTCGACTTGGCACTGGGTCGACACAGGTCGCAGCTGAAGCAGCAGGTGTTCACGCAAGCGCGTCGGTCCTGCATCGCGCCGGCTGCCCCGGGTGCGCGCCGTCGTATCTCCGAGAGGCGCAGCCCGCTCCCTCCATGTCGCCCCCTGGCATCCGTGTCAGGCCACCTCAATCAGTAGTCCCACTCCTCGTGCCGCACAGGCAGCTGGTTGAGCTTTCGGCGCAGGTGCTGCCATTGCGGCAGGTACAGGCCCATCAGGCCCACAAACCGTGTGTTGTGTGTTGGCTCTTTCAGGTGGACCAGTTCATGAACGAGGATGTACTCGAGGCACTCCGGTGGTTTCCTGGCCAGGTCCGTGTTCAGCCGGATATGGCCGGCGTTCGGCGTGCAGCTTCCCCACCTGGTCTTCATCCGCTGCACAAAGACGCGCCGTGCTTTCACGGCCAGCAAAGGCTCCCACTTGGCGAGCAGAGCGGGCAATGCGTCGCGAATCTGCTGCCTGTACCAGGACTCCAGTACCTCTTCGCATCGTGCCTGGTCCGTGCCCGGCCGCACTTGCAGATGCAGTTTGCGCGGGCTGAGTTCGACGGAAGGGGCAGCGTCGACGTGCGTGATCTCCAGGAGATAGCGCTTGCCCCAGAGGTAGTGACTTTCCTTGTTCAGGAACTCGCGCGCCGGCTCGCGCTCCTGCGACTGCAGCTTGCGCTGCTGCGCGCGGATCCATGCCAGCTTGGCGATAAGGAAGACCCGGAGGGTGTCGAGCGGCATGTGTTCCGGTGCTGCTACGCGCACCTTGCCTGCTGGCGGCAGCACGCTCAGGTGCACATGCTTGATCGACTTGCGAGTTACCTCCGCGCGAAGGCCGCCCACCTCCAGCACGTACGGCATCAGTAGTCCTGTTGCGCGAAGACGATGGGAAAGAGCCGGTTGACTTCGCTGATATCCGCCACGACGTCGAACATGATCTGCTTAACCATCTGCTCTTTCGCGACCACGCCGCGCCAACCGTCCGGCCGCTTTTCACGCAGCGCTGCGTCGAGGTTCAAGGCCAAGGTTAGAGCGAGGTCACCGCCGACATGGGGCGCCTGCGGCTCTTGCGCACGGTTGACGGCCACATAACTCTTCAGGTTGTTGTAGAGGGAGAGCTGGGCCGGGCGCGTCAACGCCTGCGGCGTGTCGTCTGCCCTACCGGCCACCACCTTCCTTGCCACATCGGCGATACGCGCCAGGTACTCCTCGTACTCGATCGCACGCGCCTTGCGCAGCCGGATGATTTCGTCTAGCAAGGCGGACATCCTGGCGAAGTAGGCCGGGTCGGTGAGTTGTTCCTTCAGGATCTTGCTGCGGACGTTGTTCTCGATCGTCTCGGCAATCGCCTCCTGGTTGCCTTTCATCTCTCCGAGCTGGGCTGCGATGGCATCAGCGATCCCGCTCTTGACCAGGAGATCCAGCAAGCCCACACCATCGAAGGGCGAAATTTTCCGCGGCGCCTGCGCCTCGATGTAGGTATCGATGAGGTGGCGCATATCCGCCTCGAACGGCTTCAGGTCCAGGGTTTCGCCGGCCGCCTTGCGGATGATCTCGCGCAGGTCCAGATAGCGCTTCTGCAACCGCTTGATCCGCTCCACGTCTTCAGGCGTATAGCCAGCCGCGTCCATTTCGTCCGCCACGTTGGCATACGCGCGCAACATGGCCACCACGCCGCGGTACAGGGCCATGCGGTGCGGCTCGCGCGCTTTGAGGTCTGCGGCAATCTCGGTGTTGCCGCAGAAGTAGTGGATGTGCTCAAGCTCGCCTTTGGGCGGCTGCACCGGGTCGCACAGCAGCGCCAGTGCTTCGATCGCATCGTCCAGCCGCTTGCGGCCCGCCTCGAGCCGGTCGTGGATCATCACCTCGGGGTCGGTGCCGCCCGCGCTGTGATCCAGTTCGGAGGTATAGACCGCAATCGCCTTCTCCACCTTCTTGAACAGGTCCTTGTAATCGACGATGTAGCCGAAGTCCTTGTCCTCGCCATCCAGCCGGTTGGTGCGGCAGATCGCCTGGAACAAACCGTGGTCCTGCATGGACTTGTCGATGTAGAGATAGGTGCAGGGCGGCGCATCGAAACCCGTCAGCAGCTTGTCGACCACGACCAGCAGCTTCATCTGCGCCGGCGCCTTGATGAAGCGCTCCTTGGCCTGGTGTTCGTAGCTTTCGGTCTTGTTCTTGCCTGGCAGCGGCACCACGTCTTGCAACAGCTCGGTGTAGGTGTTGAAGATGAATTGCTTGTCGGTCTCGGTGTTGGCGCCGGTCTCCTCCAGCGTCACATCGCCCGCCTGCGGGTTGTACGAGGTGACGATGGCGCAGCGGTCCTTGAACACCGTCTTCTGGAACTGCGTGAAGTACTTGCAGGCCTCGTAAATGCTGCTGGCCACCAGGATGGCATTGCCGCGTTCGCTGGACAGGCGCGGCTTCACCGCGAAATCGAACACGATGTCGGCCACCACGCGATCCATGCGCGAGCGCGAGCTGAGCACGTTCTGCATCGTGCCCCACTTCTTCTTCAGTTCGTCCTTCTGCCAGTCGTTCAGGCCGCGCGTCTTGACCTCGAACCACTGGTCGATCTGCTCCGTATTGCCCAGCTTCTGATCGATGTCGCGGGCCTCGTAAAGCAAGTCGAGCACCACGCCATCCGCCACAGCTTCGGCAAACTTGTAGGTGTGGATGTAGCCGCCGAACACCTCCAGGCTGGTCCTGTCCGTCGTGAGTAGTGGGGTGCCAGTGAAGCCGATGAACACCGCGTTGGGCATCAGCGCCTTCATCACGCGGTGCAGCTTGCCACTTTGCGTGCGGTGGCATTCGTCGACGAAGACAAACACCTCGCCCATCGTCGCAGAAGGCTGCGCCTCCAGCTCGCGGATGAAGGCGTCGAAGTCATCGACGCCACGGCGGCCGAACTTGTGCACCAGCGAGCACAGCAGGCGCGGACTGGGCTGGCCCAGCTGCGTCATCAGGTCGCGCCCGCTATGCGTGCGGTACATGTCCTCGCCGGCATCGTGGAACACCCGCTCGATCTGCTGATCCAGCTCGTCGCGATCAGTGATCACCACCACCCGCGCCTGCGGGTTGTTCTCCAGAATCCAGCGCGCGAGCAGCACCATCAGGATGCTCTTGCCCGCACCCTGGGTGTGCCAGATAATGCCGCCGCGCTTCTGGCGCACATGCTCCTGCGCCGCCTTGACGCCGAAGTACTGGTGCACGCGCGGCAGCTTCTTGATGCCGCCGTCGAACAGCACGTAGTCGTACATCAGCTCCAGCAGGCGCTGCTTGGAACACAGCTTCGCCAGGTATTTGTCGAGCTTGAAGCCGGCGTTGTCAGCCTCGTCTTCCTTCCAGGTGAGGAAGTACTTCTCCTGCGTGCCGACCGTGCCATAGCGCAGCCCTTCCGAATCATTGCCCGCCATCACCAGCTGCACCGTGCTGAAAAACCAGTCGTTGAACGCCGGCTGCTGGTTTGACAGGCTTTGGCGAATGCCGTCCCCGATGCTCACGCGGCTGTTCTTCAGCTCAATCACCCCCACGGCAATGCCGTTGAGATAGAGCACGATGTCCGGGCGGCGCTCGTGGCCGCCCTTGAGCGTGACTTCCTCAGCGATGGCGAAGTCATTCTTCCCTGGCTCGCGCCAGTTCACCAGATGGACCGTCTCGCTGGCTTGGCCGGCTTCCACCTTCACGGACACGCCGTAGCGCAGCAGGCCGTAGACCAATCGGTTGGCCTCGTATAGCCCGCGGCCGTGGACGGATGCGGCCTCGCGCAGGCGGTGCAGCGCGGCACTGATGTGGGCCGGCCCATAGCCGCTGCGCTGCAGGAAGGCAGTGAGCGGCGCTTCTTCGATGCAGTGGTTGGCCCGGTCCGACCAATCACCGAGATGCCGCCATCCAAGCTGCCCGGTGAAGAGCTTTGCCACGCGGTCTTGGGTGCTTCGTTCCGGTTTGCCCAGCGATTCGCTCATCGGTGCGGTCTCCCTCGTTGCCGGCTCTTGTGCTCAGGTCGGGCGGGGCGCTTCGGGCGCGGAGAGCGCCGCGGGGATGAAACCCTCGTCGCTCAGCGCCTTCACCACGCCTCGCAGCAGCATGTTGTGCGCAAAGCCCAGCGTGTACTGCCGCGCGCCAGGATGGGTCGGCTGCAGCATCCCGCCCTCGACCAGCTTGCGGATCTGGTAAGTGCGTTGGTTGTCGTTCAGCCCCGGCATCGCGGCACCCAAGTCGCCGGACTTCACCACACCGGCCTTGATGGTCAGCGCCAGGACGGCTTCTTCCTGCGGGGTGACGAGCTGGCGCTGCCGGGC
>Ga0207853_1000133_pt1 | contig 17468 bp, 13 predicted proteins | sample LuqExpMetagenom6_FD_187764 | JGI IMG/M metagenome (GOLD analysis project Ga0207853, IMG submission 187764) | Tropical forest soil microbial communities from Luquillo Experimental Forest, Puerto Rico - Sample 6 (SPAdes) | ecosystem: Environmental > Terrestrial > Soil > Tropical forest ...
CGGCCACGCGCTCACGCCCGAAGGCCACGTGCTGCTGGTGGGACAGGGCAGCCTGGTGGCGAAAAGCACCGATGCCGGCGCGCACTTCAGCATCACCAAGGCCCAGGGCCGCGCCTCGCTGACCGACCTCGCCCTCCTGCCTGACGGGAAGGGCTGGTTCGTCAGCGACGCCGGCCTGCAGCCGTATCCGCCGCAGGCGGACGGCGCGTCCAAGACCTCCTCATCCCGCACCGCTCCATGACCGCCCTGTCCAAGAAATCTCGCCTCGACGCGCTGATCGACGCGTCCGCCCGCACCATGATCGCGTGGCGGCGCTCGCTGCTGATCCTGACCGTGCTGATCACGGCGCTGCTGGGCGCCTCGGCGATGCGTACGCACCTGGATGCCGGCTTCAACAAGCTGATTCCGCTGCACCACCCGTACATGGAAGCGTTCCTCAAGCACTCTGCCAGCTTCAGCGGCGCGAATCGCGTGCTGGTGAGCGTGCAGTGGAAAGGTCCAGGCGACATCTACAACGCCGAGTTCATGCAGGCGCTGCGCGGCGTCACTGACGACGTCTTCTTCATCCCCGGTGTAAACCGCGGGCAGGTCTACTCGCTGTTCACCCCGAACACGAAATACATCGAGATCACGGAGGATGGCTTCGTCGGCGAGGTGCTGATCCCCTCGCGCTTCGTAGCCAATGACGAAGGGCTGGCGAAGGTGCGCTCGAATGTCGCCAAGTCGGGCCAGATCGGCCGGCTGGTCAGCAGCGACCTGCGCGCGGCCATGGTGCAGGCCGACCTGCTGGATGTGAACTCCGACACCGGCCAGCGGCTCGACTATCACGAGGTGGCGACCAAGCTGGAGCAGGTGCGCGCCAAGTATTCCAGCAAGAACATCGAGGTGCGCATCGTGGGCTTCGCGAAGGTGCTGGGCGACGTGATGGACGGCCTGATCACCGTGATCAGCTTCTTCGCCATCGCCTTCGCCGTCACCGCGCTGCTGTTGTGGGGCTATTCGCGCTCGGTCAACCTGACCTTGCTGGCGCTGGCGGTGGCGCTGCTGCCCGTGATCTGGCTGCTGGGCATCCTGCCGCTCATCGGCTACGGCATCGACCCCATGTCGGTCCTGGTGCCGTTCCTGATCTTCTCCATCGGCGTCTCGCACGCGGTGCAGATGACCAATGCCTGGAAGTACGAAGTGCGCGGCGGCATGAGCGCGCCCGGCGCCGCCGAGAATGCGATCCGGCGGCTGGCTGTCCCCGGCACCGTGGCCCTGCTCACGAACGCGCTGGGCTTCATGGTGATCATGATGATCGACATTCCCATCGTGCATGAACTCGGCGTGACCGCCTGCCTGGGCGTGCTGCTGATGATCGCCACCAACAAGGTGGTGCTGCCGGTGATCCTGTCGTACGTGCGCCTCGAGCGCAGACTGCTCGTTGCGCAAGGCGACGGCGAGACCCGGCACCGCCATTGGTGGTCGGTCGCGGCGCTGGCGGAGGCCAAGCCCGCGCTGCTGACGCTGGCGGTTTCCGTGGTGCTGCTGATCGGCGGCACCGCGCTGTCGCGCCACCTGCTGACCGGCGACATTGGCGCCGGCGCGCCCGAGCTGCGTGCCGATTCCCGCTACAACCGGGACAACGCCGTCATCATCCGCGACTACACCATCGGCATGGACGTGCTCTCGGTCTACCTCGAAACCGAAGGCTTCGACGAAGCGTGCCTCAGCTGGCCGGTGATGAACGCGGTCGAGCGCTTCGACCTGGCGATGCGCGGCGTCGATGGCGTGCGCTCCGTGGTCACCGTCGCCGGCCTCGCCAGGATTGCAGCCGCCGGCAACAACGAGGGCAATCCGCGCTGGGCGGCACTGCAGCGCACCGAGGCGGCCCTGCGCACCGGATCGCGCGCGGCCCAGCCCGAGCTCGGCCTGAACTCCGACTACTGCAAGACCATCCATCTGCAGCTGTTCCTGAAAGACCATGAAGGCGCCACGCTCAAGCACGTGCTCGGCGAGGTGCGCAAGTTCATCGAGGCGGACAAGACGCCGAACGTGAAGTTCCGACTGGCCGGCGGCAACGCGGGCGTGGCCGCCGCCACCAACGAGGCGGTGGAGCACGCCGAAGTGCAGATGCTGGCGGCGATCTTCGGCGCCATCACGCTGCTGTGCTGGCTCACCTTCCGCAGCTGGCGCGCGGTGCTGTGCATCGTCGTGCCGCTCACCCTGGTCTCGATCCTGTGCAACGCGCTGATGGCGATGCTCGACATCGGCCTGAAGGTCGCCACGCTGCCGGTGATCGCGCTGGGCGTGGGCGTGGGCGTGGACTACGGCATCTACCTCTACGAGCGCCTGCAGCACGAGATCAAGGTCAAGGGCGCCGACCTGCGCCACGCCTTCTACGAGGCGATGCGCCAGCGCGGCACGGCGGCGGTGTTCACCGCGATCACCATGTCGATCGGCGTGGGCACCTGGGCCTTCTCGTCGCTCAAGTTCCAGGCCGACATGGGCGTCCTGCTGGCCTTCATGTTCCTGGTGAACGTACTCGGTGCGATCTTCCTGCTCCCGGCCATGGCGTATTGGCTCGGCGTCGGCAGCCCCGCCGGCAAGTCCGGCCACATCGCCGTCTGATGTCCCTTCTCGAGCATCTGCAAACCGAGCGTGAGCTGCAACAGGTGCTCGCCACCTATGCCCGCTTGTGCGACGAGCGCGACTGGGCGCTTTGCGACGCGGTCTTCGCGCCGCAGTCCAGCGCCGAATACGGCGGCTGGCCGCTACCCGACCGGGACGCCATCCTGGCCATGCTGCGCCGCCACCTGGGCGGCTGTGGCCCCACGCAGCACCTGCTGGGGAACCTGCTCGTCGAGCACGGCCCCCAAGGTCTCCACAGCCGCATCAGCGTGCGCGCCGCTCACCGCGGCTCGCGCGAGCTGGCCGATCTCACCTACGAGTGCCTGGGCGAGTACCACGACCGCTGGGTGCGCACGCCGCAGGGCTGGCGCATCCTGCACCGGCGCATGGTGATCACGCTGGAGCTGGGAAGCCGCCAGGTGCTGCGGCCGGCGATCGGCTGACACGCAACAGGCCAGGGCTCAATGGGTGCGATGACTGAATAGCCAGCCGTTGTGGCCATGCACCTTCACGGTGGTTTCCAGCATGCGGGGAACCAGCAAGAGGGCGGCATGAAAGGCGCCCGTTGCGCTTGCTTCGCGCCACTTCGCGTGTCATCCTGCCAGGGCACTCGGCTGAGGCGACGACCATGAGCGACAAGACGATCCTGGAACATATCTCGGCTTTGGTTGATGAGGAAAACAAGCTGCGTTCCGCAGGGAGCCTGGTCGCTGACGGCACCCGACTCAAAGACGTACAGGAACAGCTCGATCAGTGCTGGGACCTGCTGCGGCAACGGCGCGCCAAGCGCGAGTTCGGGCAGGACCCCGACACCGCGCAAGTGAGGGACGCTGGCACCGTGGAGAGTTACAAGGACTGAAGGGCAGCCTGACTCGCGTTGGCCGCGGCGAACGAAAGCAAAAAGCCCGGCATGAAGCCGGGCTCATTCACTTCGAAAATCCGTCCGTCAGAACGTGTACTTGACTGCGACGGACAGCTGATCGCGATCCGTCGAGAGGCGGTTCTTCGTCGGGTCAAGCGACGCGCTGCCCGCGTAGCCCAGGTAGGTCACGCTGATCGACAAGTTGCCGTTGCGGGTGAACGCAGCGCCGATGCTGTAGCGCGTGTCGCCCTCGCCGCCCACGCCACCCAGCAGTGTGCGCCCGCTGAGCTGGCGCGCATAGCTGATCGGCACGTTCAGATCCCAACTCTCAGTGATGCCGGGGTACTGCAGCACCAGGGTGGACGAGATCGCCAGGCCGTCCTTCGAGCGGAAGGACGGGTTGCTGCTAGGCACGAAGCCGTACGCGGACGGGAACGCTTCCGAGCCGATCGCCTGCCGCGCCTCGATGCTGCCGACGCTCACGGCCGAGAGTTCGGCCAGCAGTTGCACCTGGTCGGCGAACGAGGTGCGGCCGATGTTCCACATGCCGCCCAGGTTGGCCTGCGTCACCTTGGCGCGCGTCGCCGTCGCGATGGTCGCTCCGGTGGCGGGGCTAACGACCGCGTCGACCAGCACCGGCGCGCCGTCACGGTAAGTCACTTCCGCATAGCCTGACACGGCGCCGAAGCTGGTGCTGGCGGTAGCGCCCACGAGCTTCACGTCGTCGAAGTAGCGGATGCGGTAGGTGCCGGTGATCGCATTGATCTCGGGCACCGGCGCACGCTCGTTGTAGTTGAGGTAGTACAGGCCCAGCTCGGTCGCATTGGTCACGCGGTAGCGCGTGCCGATCCCCCACTGGCCAGTGTTGCTCGGACGGATGTCCGCGCCGCGCGTTCCAAACGTGCACTTGCCGTTGGCCAGGTAGAACGAGAGGCAGCTGGCACCGGGGCCGGTGCTGTCGCTGGTGCTCAGGAACGCGCCCGGCGCTTGAGCAATCGTCTCGTGGAAGCCGAACTGCGCGTGTCCGAGCAGCGACCAGCGTGGGGTGACTTCGATCGACGCCGCGATCTGGTCTTCAGGCAGCACCGAATCCTTGGTCTCGGTACCGACGATGCCTGCCTTCGTACCATCGAACGGACCTTGCGCCATGGCGATGTTCGGGAAGAACACGGCCTCGCCCCAGTTCACGACTTGACGGCCCAGGCGCACCGTGGCGCTGCTCTCGCCGATGCCGAAGGTGGTGTAGCCGTACGCGTCGAGGATCCGGCTGTAGCCGCCGTGGTAGCGCTCGGCCTCGGACGTGAACTCGTTGAACGGCGCCGGCTTGTTCACCCGGTTCGGGTTCGAGAGCGACGGGTCGTTGTCGTTGGTGTGGTGGTAGACGTCGTCGTAGAACGTGCTTCCCGACAGGACCAACCCGGTGTCGCCCTTGAACAGCTTGCTCTCGAACAGCAGCGCCAAGCGGTTGGCCGTCAGCGCGCCCTTCTTGAAGTTATTGTCGCCATCGTTGGCCCCGGCGTTGAGCGGGCCGGCGAGCAGGGGGTCAGCATCCTTCGTGCGGGCCGACACCGAGTAGGTGCCCGTCAGGCGCCAGTCGAACTTCGCGCCGTTCTCGAAGTCAATGACTTCGCCGGCGTTCGCCAGACCAGCCGCCGAGACCGCGAGTACGGCCGCTGCAACGGGCTTGAGTCGATTCAGTTTCTTCATTTGGGTTCTTCTCCTCGCTGGGCGATCAGGTGCCCTGGTTACGCGCGGCCTCCGGCGTGAAATCCGCCGGCTTCAGGTCACCCTTGTTCAGGATCGGGCCCACCGGGCGTTCCTGGAAAAGGTTGTAGGCGAGGTAGCCGCCCGAGACGAGGTCGTGATAGAAGCTCGTGCCCGCCTGGAAGGCGAGGATGTCGTAGTCGTAGTAGTAGTTGATGAAGGCGTGCTGCCACAGCTGCCCGCGGGCATCGTAGAAGTCACCGGCGACAGCCATGCCGCTGTCCTCGTCGAGGAACATCACCCGCTTGCCATACATGTGGCGGTAACCTTCCTTGACCGTGCCTTCCAGCACCCAGACGCGGCGCAGTTCGTAGCGCATGAGGTCCGGGTTCGCATGGCCCGGCTTCAGCAGGTCCGCGTACTTGACGTTCTTCGTGTGGATCTTGAAGCTGTTCGCCGGGATGTACATCTCGCGCTTGCCGAGCGACTTCCAGTTGTAGCGCTCCGGCGAGCCGTTGAAGAGGCGGTCGGAATCGATCGTCAGCTTGCCGCTGGTGCCGCCCAGGGGCTGGTCGAAGCCGTACTCGGGTACCTGGCGCACGCGGCGCGTGCCGGGGTCATAGACCCAGGTCAGGCGCTTGTTGTGGTTGAAGTTCAGCGGCTCGGACGAGGTCGACACATTGCCCTTGTCGCGCTCGGGCAGGAGCGTGTGCGCCAGCGAGTACGCCATGATGTCGTCGCGCCCGATCGGCTTGCCACGCTGGGCCGGATCGCTGAAAAGGTCCAGGTTGTTGTTCTGCTGGCGACCCCAGGTGATGCTGCTATCGGAGCGCACGTTGGCGTTGTCGCGAAGCACGCGCTCGGTGTAGGCGCGCGCGGGCAGCAGGTTGTTCCAGAGCAGTTCTTCGCCGGTCTTCGGGAACGGGAAGGCGATGCCGCCCTTGTTCGACTTGATACCGAGCCCGCCGTCGATGACTTCGGCCTCGACGGCATTCTTCTTCACCACGGCGCAGACTTCATCGGTGTAACGGAAGTCCCGATGCCCCGGGTAGACCGGAATGCGGAAGGTCTTGGGGTACTTGGCGAACATGGCCTTCTGCCCGTCGCTCAGGCGCGAGGCATACTGGCTCAGGTTCTCCGCCGTGATTGTGAACAGCGGCTTTTCGCTGGCGTAGATGTCGACGGGATGCTGACCGGTGTGGGGCTTCCATTCGACGCCGGGCGGCACGCCCGCCCACTTGCCGCTGTACTCCGGCACGCCGCTGGCCGTGCCGGCCTTCTCGGCGCCGGTGCAGGTCAACTCCTTGCCGAGCTTGTCCGCTTCCGACGCGGGTACCTTGGCTACTGCGGCCGCTGACCACAGCAAACACACTGCCGCCATGAGGGGCGCAGTGGACATCTTCTTTTTCACCAGGATCTCCTTCCACATTTGTCACAGTTGATTGGGTCGCTGCCCGCGACCCACGACGCGCGCCTGCAGTTCCCGGAGGCGACGCGTCTGGTTCTCGCGCTTCCCCTGTTGTTCATTGTTCGTGGCGGGCCCTCGCAACTCATCGTCTGATGAGACTAGGCTCGGACCCGAGTCGGACGCACGCACAGACGCTGTTCGCCGTGCCAAAAGCGAACAGCCCCGCGCCGGCCCTGGCGAGCTCGTCGCCAGGGCCGCGCGCAGGGCCGCAAAAGAAAGGAAAGGACGGGGCGGTGTGCTACTTCGCCGACGCGACGTACTCGCGCTTCAGCGAGTTCTTCAGCACCTTGCCCACGGGTGTACGTGGCAGGGGCTCGCCGCGCACGTGCACGACGGCTGGCACCTTGTACGACGCCAGATGCGCGGCCACGTGCGAACGCACCGAGTCCGCATCGATCGCGGCGCCGGGCCGCAGCACCACCACGGCGACGACCGCCTCGCCGGTGCTTTCATCGGGTTGCGCGAAGACCGCAGCCTCGGCTACACCCGGCTGCTGCAGCATGCAGGATTCGACCTCCGCGGCGGCGATCTTCTCGCCGCTGCGGTTGATCACGTCCTTGAGACGATCGACCACGTGCAGGTAACCGTCCGCATCGATGTAGCCGACGTCGCCGGTGCGCAGCCAGCCGTCCTCCAGCACGCTGGCATCCACCCCGCCACCGCCCCAGTAGCCCTGCATGAGGCTCACGCCGCGCAGGCACAGCTCGCCCGGCGTGGCGGCCGGCGCGTCCTGCCCGTCGGCATCGCGCACACGGACCTCGACGATGGGCGACAACAGGCCGGAAGCCTGCGGGCGCAGTTCGAACAGCGCCCCCGAGACCGCCGCGCCCACGCCGTTGGTCTCCGTCATGCCGAAGCCGATGCCCGACATCGAATCATTGCGGCGTGCGAGCACCTCACCGATCAGGCCCTTGGGCAGTCCCGCGCCGCCGAAGCCGATGCCGCCGATCGAACCGGTGAGCGCCGGATCGTCGAAGCCGGGGGTGGCCATCAGTTGCGCGACCATCGCCGGCGCGCCGTTGAACTGCGTGATGCGCTCGCTGCGGATCAATTCCAGTGCGCGCGCCGGGTCCCAGCGGTACATGAAGACCAGCCGGCGGCCGTGGCGCAGCGACGAGAGCAGTTGCGCGTGCAAGCCGCTGACGTGGAACAGCGGCACCACCGTCAGCGTTGTCGGCGCCAGGCCGCGCGCGCGCATCGCCGCGAGCGCGGCGGGCGAGGTCATGGCCGAGACGGCACCGATGAAGTCGATGTTGTGCAGCGCCTGGCAAACCGCGCGCTGGCTGGACAGGACGCCCTTGGCCTGGCTGCTCGTGCCCGACGTGAACAGGATCAGTGCGGGATCTTCCGGTGCCCGTGCGGGCGTGGTGGCGCGCGGCCCGCCGGGGCCGGTGAGCCGGCTCCAGGACAACGCGCCATCGCCGGTCTCGTCCACCACCACGGATTGGCACTGCAGTGCGCCCAAGTCTTCGCGCACGCGGGCCTGGCGCTCGGCGTCGCAGAACAGCCAGCGCGGCTGCAGGTCGCGCAGGTTCGGGACCAGCTCATCGCGCTGGCCGAAACTGTTCAGCGGCGCCGGCACCGCGCCGACCAGCGCCAGGGCGGCGAAGCTCACCACCCACTCGGGCCGGTTGCGCATGGCGATGGCGACCCGTTCGCCAGGCTGGATGCCCAGCTCGGACTGCAGGCGGCCAGCCAGCGCGTCCACCGCCGCGTAGAAGCGGTCGAAGGTCCACCGGTCGCCTTCGTAGGCCATGAACTCCTGCGCCCCGTGCGCGCGCCCGGCATCGATCAGGGCCGCCAGGCTGGGGAACGCGTTCTTGTAGGCGCGCACGGTGCGCCCCTGCACGGTGACGGTCTCGAGTTCGAAGGGCGCTCCCGGGCCGGTCAGCTGCGCGCGCACGGCTGCCGCCTGCGCCAGCAGCGTGGCGGCGGAATCGGCTCTTGGATCGACGCTCATGTCTTCAGAATCCTCTCAGTGTGGCGTAGCGCTCGCGGTGGAAGCGGGCGTCGCCCAAGCATAGTTGCAGCACGCGGGCCCGCTTCAAGAACAGGCCCAGGTCGAACTCGTCGGTGACGCCGATGCCGCCGTGCATCTGCACGGCTTCGTTCAGCACCCGCTCGCACAGGTCGCTGGCGTGCGCCTTGGCCAGGCTCACGAGCAGCGCGGCGTCGCGGCGGCCGGCGTCGATCGCCGCCAGGGCCGCGCGCACCGCCGAGTCCAACAGCTCGATCTGGACGTACAGCCGCGCGGCACGGTGCTGCAGTGCCTGGAACGAGCCGATTGGCACGTCGAACTGCACGCGCTCCTTCAGGTAGGCCACCGTGCGTTCGAACGATTCGCGCACCAGGCCGAGCGCTTCGGCGGCCAGGCAGGCGCGGGCGCGATCGAGTGCGGTGTCGAGCGCGCCCGAAGCGGCGCGGCCACGCGCGAGCAGGGCCGTGCCCGGCACGCGCACGCCTTCGAGCACCACGCGGGCGTGGTTGCGGCTGTCGGCCAGGCGCAGGGCGTTCGCCTTCAGTCCCGCCGCAGCGGCGTCGACCAGGAACAGGCCCAGGTCGTCACCGTCAGCGGCGCCCTCGATGCGCACGGCCACGACATAGGCGTCGGCGCCGACACCGTCGATGACGTAGCGCTTGTCGGCGTCCAGCACCCAGCCGTCGCCCTCCTGGCGGGCCTGCGTGGCGAAACCACGCGGATCATGTCGACTGCCTTCGTCCAGCGCCAGGGCCATGCGCGTGGCGCCGGCCACCAGCTGCGGCAGGCGCTCTGCCGCAGGCGTGTCGGCGCCGCCTCGCAGCAGCAGCTCGCCGCACAGGATGGTAGACAGCAGCGGCAGCGCCGCGAGGTGGCGGCCCATCTGCTCGAACACCGCGCCGACGCCGGCATAGCCGACGGCCAGGCCGCCGTGCGCCTCGGGAAACGCGGCCGCGGTCCAGCCGAGGTCGACCACCTGGGCCCACAGCTGCGGGTCGAAGGCCAGCGGCTCGCCCGCATCGCGCAGGCGCCGTTGCACGGCCACGGGCGACTGCTCGCCCAGGAAGGTGCGAGCACTGTCCCCGAGCATGGTTTGTTCTTCATTCAGCAGGAAAGTCATCACGCGCCCCACTCCTCAACCGGGCAGGCCAAGCACGCGCTTGGCGATGATGTTGAGCTGCACCTCGCTGCTGCCGCCCGCGATGGTCAGCGTCTTCGACAGCAGCCAGGCGCGGCAGATCGCCCGCTCCTCCTCGCTGAAGTCGTCGCCTTCCCAGGCCAGTCCGTCGAGGCCGAGCACCTGTTGCAGCAGCTCGTACTTGTCGGCCTCCTGTTCGGTGTGCACCAGCTTCATGATCGAGGCCGGACCACTCACGTCCAGGCGCGCGAGCGCCTGCTCCTTGACGCGCTGGTGCGTCAGGCCGAACGCGTGCTGGTCCATCAGCAACGCGGCCAGCCGATCGCGCACGATCGGATCGGCGATGCGGCCCTGCGCGTCGCCAAGCCGGCGCCGCACCACGGCCAGCGCGTCGTGCGATGGCGCGCCGCCTTCGGCAAACTTGGACATGGCCTCGCGTTCGTGCTGCAGCAGATACTTGGCAAGGGTCCAGCCCTGACCGGGCTGGCCGACCAGGTTGCGCGCGGGCACCCGCACGTTGTCGAAGAACACTTCGCAGAAGGCCGACTTTCCGCTGATCAGCTCGATCGGCTTGACGGTCACGCCCGGCGAGTGCATGTCGATCAGCAGGAAGCTGATGCCCTCCTGCTTCTTGGCCGCGGGGTCGGTGCGCACCAGCGCGTACATCGCGTCGGACTGGTCGCCGTAGGAGGTCCAGATCTTCGAGCCGTTCACGATCCAGTGCTCGCCCTGCCCGTCCAGCACGGCCGAGGTGCGCAGGCTGGCCAGGTCCGACCCCGCGTTGGGTTCCGAAAAGCCCTGACACCAGCGCACCCGTCCCTGCATCATGGGCGTGATGTGCTCACGCTTCTGGGCTTCCGTGCCGTACTTCAGCAGCACCGGCCCCAGCATCCAGATGCCCAGGTTGTACTGCGGCTGCCGGCAACCCAGGCGCGCCATCTCCTCCTCGACGATGCGCGCCTGCTGCGGCGAGAGGCCGCCGCCGCCGTACTCGCGCGGCCAGCCCGGGGCGAACCAGCCGCGGTCGCGCATGCGCTCGAACCAGACGCGCTGGTCCTCGCTGGAGAAGGTCACATTCGACCCGCCCCACACCATCTCTTCGGCGACGATCGGCTTGCGCATGCCGGGTGGGCAGTTCGCCTCCAGCCATTGCGCCACCTCGGCGCGGAATTCGTCCATATCACTCACAGGAACACTCCACTTCATGCTGCCAGGCTGAAGCGATGGCAGCCGTCATCATCCAGCACGCGCCGCACCCGGCCCTCGTGCCGCAGCCACGACAGATGGGCAATCGTCTCACCGAGGGCCATCATCTCGTCGTGTGCATGCCTGAGGTTCGGGAACTGAACTGCGCGCAGCTCGAGCACGGTCGCGGCGCCGCGGCTGGCGATCGCATCACACAGCAGGTCGAACTGCCGCTGGTGGTGCGTGCGCAGTTCCTGCACACGCGCGTGCAGCCCGCGGAACACGCCCTGGTGCGAGGGCAGCACCAGCGTCTCGGGCGCGAGCTGGTCCAGGCGATCCAGCGAGGCGAGCCACAGCTTGAGTGGGTTGGCCTCCGGCTCGATCGGCGACACCAGCACGTTGGAGGTGATGCGCGGCAGCAGCTGGTCTCCGGCGATCAGGATGCGGCCGGCCGGATCGTACAGGCACACGTGCTCGGGCGAATGCCCCTCGCCGATCACCACCTGCCATTCGCGCCCGCCGATGCGCAGGCGCTCGCCATGACGCAGCCGTTCGTAGCTCGGCGGCACCGGCGGCATGAACGGGTCCTTGCGCAGCGAGGCGAACATCTTCTCGATCGTTTCAACGCCCAGGCCGGCACGTTCGTAGAAGACGCGCTGCGTCACCGGCAGCGGATCGGGCGGCGGGGCCGAGAAGCCGCGCAGCTGGAAATACTCACCATGGCTCATGAGCAGGCTCGCGCCGTGCTCCTCGACCCACCAGGCGGCCAGCCCGGCGTGGTCGTAGTGGAAGTGCGTGCACAGCAGCCGGCGCACCGGTCGCCCCCCGAGGTGGCGCGTCACCAGCTCGCCCCAGACCGCGCGCGAGGCTTTGGTGTTGAGGCCCGTGTCGACGATGGTCCACCCGTCGCCGTCGCGCAGCAGGTAGACGTTGATGTGGTCCAGCGACATCGGCATCGGGATGCGCGACCACAGGATGCCGTCGGCGACCTCGACCACCGAGCCGTCCGGCGCCGGCGGCTCGAACGGGTACGCGAGGGACGGTTCAGCCACGGAGCGCCTTCGTGACGGCCTGTGCCGTGAGCGGCACGTAGCTCTGTGCGTCGTCATCGCGCACGAACAACGGATCGCGCACCTTCTCGACGTCGAAGCCCTCGCGCTGCAGATCCACCTTGCGCAGCTTGTAGTTGCCGGTCATGTCGGCCTTGTGGGCGAGACGCACGAACAGCGGCGCGGCGTAGCGCGGCAGCCGCTCGATGGCGAGCTGCCAGAACGCGGCTCCGTCGAAGCTCGCTTCCGGTTGCAGCACCAGCGCCGCCATGCCGGCACGCCCTTCATGCCCCGGCACCTTGACGCCATACACGGTGACGGCGTCCAGCCCGGAAAAGTCGCCGAGCAGGTCGGCGACCTCGGCCGTGGAAACGTTCTCGCTCTTCCAGCGGAAGGTGTCGCCGATGCGGTCGACGAACCAGCAATAGCCTTCGTCGTCGCAGCGCAGCAGGTCGCCCGACGACCACCAGGCGTCACCCTGGCGGAACACGTCGCGCAGGATCTTCTTCTCGGTCGCCTCGGGCGAGGTGTAGCCCTCGAACTTGCCGGCCACCACATCGGGGTAGTCGTGGATCATCCCGATCGCCTCGCCCGGCTCGTCGATGTCGGCGAGCTGCAGGAAGCCGTTCGCGTCGCGCGGGTGGCTGTCGGCCTCGACGTCGTAGCGCACGATGCGCAGGTTCGTCTTGTCCCAGAACGGCACGCGACCGCAGGAGCCGACCCGGTTCTCCAGGTTGATCGTGCTGGCGTTCGATTCGGTCGAACCCCAGCTTTCGAAGATTTGAGCCGGGCCGAAGCGCTCCACCCATTGGTTCCACACCTCCGGCGCCAGCCCCGTGCCGGTCATCTTGCGCAGCGTGTGGTCGCGGTCTGCGGGCGTGGGCGGGTTGCTCAGCAGGAAGCGGCAGATCTCGCCCACGTATTGGCAGATCGTGATGCGGTATTTGCGCACGTCGGACCAGAACTCCCGCCGGCTGAACTTGCGGCGCACCACCAGGCTCGCGCCGGCCGTCATGGCCGTCGCGGTGGCCGACATCGAGGCCGCGCCGTGATAGAGCGGCAGGAAGCAATAGAAACAGTCGTCCGGCTCGATCTCCCACAGGCTGGTCATGCCGGCGCCGGCCATGAGCCAGCGCGCATGGCTGATCACCGCGGCCTTCGGCAGCCCGGTGGTGCCCGAGGTGAAGATGAACTGGGCCGTGTCGCCGGCCCGCAGCCCCGCACGCCATTCGGCAGGGGGGTCGGTTTGCGCCGCCGCAGCCGCTTTCGCTTCGAGGTTCACGGGACACAGTGCATGCAGCGCGGCGTCGGCCGGCTTCTCCGCATCGGGCCAGAGCCAGTAGGCCAGATCCTTGGGCAAGCCCTCGGTGGCGGCGAACAGCGGCAGGCACTCCTCGCCGACGACGACGGTCCTGGCACCGGTGACCGACAGCGCGTGTTCCAGCGCCTTACCGCTGATGTGCGTGTTGAGAAACGCCACCACGGCGCCCAGCTTGTTCAGCCCGAACCACGTGAAGAAAAACGCCGGGCGGTTTTCGAACGCCATGGCGACCACGTCACCCTGGCGGATGCCCGCAGCGTGGGCCGCATGGGCGACCTGGTTGGCGCGCTCGTTGACCTGGGCGTAGGTCCAGCGCTGATCCCCGTAGTGGAGGCAGGGGCGCTCAGCGAACTTGCGCGCGCCCTCTTCCAGCAGATCGGCGGTCGAGTAAGGCAGCGAGGCGCGGAACGCCATGCTCACCTCGGCGCGGCGGTCCAGCCTGGCCTGCGTGGCTTCGCGCGGCACGATGGTAGTGGTCACGTTGTCTCTTGCTCTTTCTTCGTGTTGTGCCCGCGGTTGGTTCAGCGGCCGGGCCGCGGCATGCCCAGTCCGAATTGCGCGATCAGCTCGCGCTGGATCTCGTTGACCCCGCCGCCGAAGGTGTTGATCGTGTTGGCGCGCAGCTCGAATTCCAGCTCACCCATCAGGAAGCTCGCGGCCGAGCCGGCGCGCACCAGCGCGCTGCCGCCCACGATTTCCAGCAGCTGGCGCAACACCTCGATCACACCTTCGGAGCCGTACACCTTGGTGGCCGAGGCCAGCGCAATGTCCATGCGACCGGCTTCCAGGTCCGATGCGATGCGGAAGTTGGTCAGGCGCATCGCTTCGAGACGCGCGTAGCACTGCGCGAGCGCCCGGCGCACCCACGGCTGATCGATCGCCCGGCGGCCCTGCTCGTCGCGGGCCTTGGCCCACAGCAGCACCTTGCGGAACGGCCCGAACACCCGGTCGGACCAGGCGCCGAGACCCAGCCGCTCGTGATTGAGCTGGGCGGTGATGAGCTTCCAGCCGCCATGCAACTCGCCAATCAGGTTAGGCGCCGGCACCTCGACGTTGTCGTAGTAGGTGGCCGCGGTCATGTTGCCTACCGTCTCGATCAGCGTGTGCGAGAACCCCTTCGCGCTGGTGTCGAGCACCATGATCGAGATGCCCTTGTGGCGCGGCAGGTCCTGACTGGTACGCGCGGCCAGCCACACGTGGTCGGCCGCCTCGATGCCCGAGGTCCACAGCTTCTGGCCATTGACGATGAAGCGGCCGGTCTGCAGATCGCCTTCCAGCCGTGCCTGCGTCTTGAGCGACGCCAGGTCGGAGCCGGCCTGCGGCTCGGAGTAGCCAATGGCAAACACCGTCTCGCCCGAGGCCATGCCGGGCAGGTACCGGGCCTTCTGGTCGGGCGTGCCGTGCTCCATCAACGCGGGGGCGACGGTGCTGATCGTGACGAATGGCAGCGGAGCCCCAGCAATGTTGGCTTCCTCGAAGAAGATCAGTTGCTCGGTGGCGGTCAGGCCCTGGCCGCCATAGGCCTTGGGCCAGCCGATGGCCAGCCAGCCGTCACGGCCCATGCGGCGGATCAGCTCGCGATACTCCGTGCCGCTTTCCGCGCCTCGCATGCGCACCCGCAGCTCGGGCGTCATCAGCGTGTTGAAGTAGTCGCGCACCTTCAGGCGCAGCTTGTGTTGCTCGGGCGTCAGGTCGATGAACATGGCCTTGCTTCCCTGCTTCAGGCGGCGCCCAGGATCAGGCCGCTGGTGGGCACGCCGGTGCCGGCCGTGACCAGCACGTTGCACACGTCCTTCACCTGATTGGCCGCGTCGCCGCGCACCTGGCGCACCGCCTCGGCCACGCCGTTCATGCCGTGGATGTAGGCCTCGCCGAGCTGGCCGCCGTGGGTATTGATCGGCAGCTTGCCGCCGCGCGCGTGATGGCCGGCGCGCACGAAGTCCTTCGCCTCGCCGCGTCCGCAGAAGCCGAACTCCTCAAGCTGGGTCAGCACGAACGGCGTGAAGTGGTCGTAGATCACGGCGGTCTGGAAGTCCTGGGGGCCGAGGCCGGACTGGGCATAGAGCTCCCGGGCCACCACGCCCATCTCCGGCAGGCCGGTGATGTCGTCGCGGTAGAACGAGGTCATGCTCTGCTGACCCTCCGTGATGCCCTGCGAGCCGGCCTTGACGATCACCGGCTTTCGCTTCAGGTCACGCGCCCGCTCGGTGCTGGTGATCACCATCGCCACTGCGCCGTCGGACTCCTGGCAGCAGTCCAGCAGATGCAGCGGCTCGGCGATCCACTTGGAGGCCTGGTGGTCGGCCAGCGTGATCGGCTTGCCGTGGAAGAAGGCGGCCGGGTTGGTGGCGGCGAAATCGCGCACTGCCACGGCGACCCGGCCGAAGTCCTCGCTGGTGGCGCCGTAGGTGTGCATGTAGCGCCGAGCGAACATGGCGACCCAGGCCGCCGGCGTGTGAAAGCCGTACGGCATGTACCAGCCGTAGTTCACGTTCTCGAAGATCGGCGTGGAGCCGAAGCCGTAGTTGCCGGTGCCGAAGCGATACCAGCTGCGCTCGTTCATCGCGCGATAGACCACGACCGTCTTGGCCACGCCGGTGGCCACCGCCATCGCGGCATGCAGCACGGGCGCGCAGGCGGCGCCGCCGCCATGCGGGATCTGCGAAAAGAACTTGACGTTCTTCGCGCCCAGCAGGCGCGCGACCTCGTACTCGGGCACCTTGTCCATGGTGTAGGAGCTGAAGCCCTCGACCTCGCTGGGGTCGATGCCGGCATCGGCGAGTGCGGCCAGCGTGGCTTCCATGGCCAGGCGCAGCTCGGTGCGACCCGAGTTCTTCGAGAACTCGGTGGCGCCCAGGCCGACGATGGCGGCGCGGCCGGACAGGTTGAAATCAGTCATCGTTGTCTCCGCGTCGTCAGGACAGGGCCACGCGCACGGTGCCCGTCACGTGAGCGCCCATCGAATTGCGGCCGGCGAGCTGGATGTTCACCGTCCGGTCGGCCTCGTTGGTCTCGACCACCGAGCCGGTGAGCTTCATGGTGTCACCCGGGTAGTTGGGCGCGCCCAGCTTGATGCGGATGTCGTGAAAGCGCGCCGGCCCCGTCCAGGCTTCGACGAAGCGCTGCACCAGTCCATTGGTGGTCAGGATGTTCATGAAGATGTGCGGCGAGCCGAGCTCGCGCGCGGCCTCCAGGTCGTGGTGCCCCGGGAAATAGTCGCGCGTGGCGATGGCGCCGGCATTGATCAGCGTGACGGTGATGGGAATGGCCAGCGACGGCAGCTCGTCGCCGACTTTCACGTCGGCGAAGCGGCGCGTCTGCGCATCAGGCGTTGTCTTCGGCAAGGTCATATTTCCAGCCCAGGTTGTCGTTGTCGGCGAGCCAGTCGCCCAGCCGGGCGAGGTGGTGCTCCGTGCCGCCCAGCGCGGCGCCGAGCACGCGGCTCCAGTACAGATAGCGGTGCATCGGGTAGGTGAGGTCCACGCCCATGCCCCCGTGCACGTGCTGCGCCATGTGGCCCACGCGGTGGCCCATGTCGTTGGCCAGCGTGCGCGTGGCGTGCGCCTGCGGCACGCAGCCCAGGCCGGCGTCGATGCGCCAAGCCAGTTGGCAGAGCGACCCGCGCAGGGCCTCGGCCGCGATGTAGCCGTCGGCCATGCCGCCGGCCACCAGCTGGAAGCTGCCGATCGGCCGCTCGAACTGCCGGCGCTCGCTCACGTAGCCGACGGTGCGCCGCAATTGCGCCAGCGTGATACCCAGTTGCACCGAGGCACAGCAGGCGATGGCGCGGGTGTCGGTCCATGCGGTGGCTTCCGGCGCCAGCACGGTGTCCACCGCCAACTGGTCGAACGCGAGGTCAGCCACGTCCTGGTGATGCTGGCTGCGCCCGGGCGTGCGTTGCACGCCGCCGGCGCTCAGGTCCACGAGCACCAGGCGCATCGCCGAGCCGTCGTCGGCGGCGAGCAGCGCGAAGTCGGCCACGCCGCCCAGCGGCACGGCGGGCACCACGCCGTCGAGGCGCCAGCCCTGGCCCTGCGGCTGCAGGCGCAGCCCGGCGCCGCGCGCTGCGGTGAGCGATGCGAGCGACAGCGTGATCAGCCGGTCGCCGGCCAGCACGGCCGGCAGCACCTGCTGCGCGGCGAGCAGCAGCAGC
>Ga0207853_1000134_pt1 | contig 17448 bp, 15 predicted proteins | sample LuqExpMetagenom6_FD_187764 | JGI IMG/M metagenome (GOLD analysis project Ga0207853, IMG submission 187764) | Tropical forest soil microbial communities from Luquillo Experimental Forest, Puerto Rico - Sample 6 (SPAdes) | ecosystem: Environmental > Terrestrial > Soil > Tropical forest ...
CGCGCGCTTGGCATAGCAGACCGCGCGCGAGCCAATGGAGACGGTGTCGTCCTCGTCGAAGACGAGCACCGGAATGCCCTGCAGACGTGCATCAATGGCTGCGGCCAAGCCGACCGGTCCGGCTCCCACCACGATAAGCGGCCGCCGCTGCGGCGCTTCGGCGATCAGGTCCGCCGGCGAGGTGTAGTCGAACCGGGGATAGGTGTAGGTCCCCATGCGTCATGTCTCCTTGAAGCGATGGGGAGCGAATTTATCAATGGTGAATCTGTTTCACTAATCGTAACTACGCCTAGGATTGACGCACATCAAATATGGAAAACGCTTAGTCCTGCGCATGCGCGCAAGACTACCGACCGCGGCGCACCACGATTCCAACCGACGTTGAAACGTAGCCAGCGAGCAAGAGCTTGAGATGCACGTTGTGCCGATATGGCGGGACGTCGACGTGGAAATCCAGCGCATGCGCTGTGGGGCCTACCAGGAACGGCTGAACCTCATGGCCCCGGTCTTGCAGCATCGCGCCAAGTCGCTCCATGTCCTGCAGCCTGAAGATGACCGTGCCGCCTTCCATGACCGTCTCGTGATTCGAGGAGGCGTTGTACTCGGTGGTGTGCACCGCGACACCGCTCACTTTCAGCGTCTTCTCAACCGCGTTCACCACGAACGCCAGGCCTTTGTCGATGGTGCCGAGATGCTCAAAGCAACATGAGGACCAATTGAAGTCATAACCGGTCAGGCTCGGATCGATGTGGTTCATGTCGCAAGGTCGGTGCGAGACCTTGGCGCGCACCAGTTCGTTCGGTGCGATGTCCGGGTAGAACAGCTGCGAGACGTTGTCACTGTGTTGATTCTGCGCATGCCAGCCGTCGGCTCCCTCAAGGTCGACTGGCGCATCCGTCGCCGTCACTTCGACACCCATCGAAGCGAAGACGGCGGGCAATGGCTCTGTTCCGACGCCAAAGCCCAGGCCGCGCATGCCAGGACGCAGCATCCCGGCCTCGGCGAGCTGGTGCAGTATGTAGACGAATTCCCATTGCTTGCGGTGGAAGAACGGGCGCGCCGCCATCAGCTTGCACAGCTGTTGGTAACGTGGGTGGTAGAAGTCCGAAGACTGGCAGTTCGAGAACTGCATGAAAGGCGCAGTCTCATCGGCTGGCCATGCCGTGGGGTCGGGCGCATAGATCGAATGCCGCAGGGCATCCAGCTCCATCCGCTGCTGGGCGACGATCCCATTGATCGCCTCGATATGGCCGTCGAGCTGGTCGAGGCGCCTCTTGAGTTCAGTGGCGTCCTCGCCAGACTCCTGGAGTTGGGCGCTCAGCTTCCGGCCAATGGCCTCCGTACGGTCCGTGGCGATGCTTTCGATACGGCTCCTGAGTCTTCCCCAGGCCGGGCGCAGGATCGACTTTGCGTAGGCTTTCAGCAAGACGAGTCTGGACGTTGAGTCGTGGCATTTTGCTCCAGGTGACCGAACTTAGGTGGCCAACGCTCCAGGTTCCGCAGCGGCAAAGCCCGCTCACTGCGGGCTCAGCTGATCCGCTGGCCCGCAGGGCGCCTCAGTCCTGTACCTCCGGCAGATGCACGACCAAGCCGTCCAGCTCCGCGGTGGCCTTGATCTGGCAGGCGAGACGGCTGTTGGGCCGCCGCTCTGCCGCCACGAAGTCCAGCATCTCCAGTTCCTTGCCCTCGGGCGCGGGCAGCTCGTGCAGGCGCGCTGCTTCCACGTAGCAGTGGCAGGTGCCGCAGCCGCAGGCGCCGCCGCATTCGCCGACGATGCCGTCGATCGCGTGGAGGCTGGCGCCTTGAAGCAGGCTCCAGCCCTCCTGCAGCTGAAACGTCTTGGCCTCGCCGCTGGGTTCGATATAGGTGATTTGCGGCATGGTCAGATCCGGGCCAGTTCCAGCACGAGCGGACTGCGGAAGGTGGAGGAGGGCATCCATGCCAGCTGATCGGCGATGCGCTGGTAGTCGGGTACGACCTTGTGGAATTCCTCGAAGGCGATCTTGACCGCCAGGCGGGCGATGGCGGTGCCCAGGCAGGCGTGCACGCCGCCGCCGAAGCCCAGGTGGCCGCGGGGCTTGCGGTGGATGTCGTACAGGTCCGGGTTGGGGTACTGGCGCTCGTCGCGGTTGCCGCTGCCGTAGGCGAGGCAGACGAAGTCGCCGGCCTTCATGGTCTGGCCGTGCAGGGCCACGTCCTTCATCAGGCGGCGGCGGAAGCGCTGGGCCGAGGTGTTGTAGCGCAGGCTTTCTTCGATGGCGTCGACCAGCAACTCTGGCTTCTCGACCACCGCCTGGCGCGACTCATGGAAGGAGGCCAGGTTGTAGGCGAACATCATCATGAAGCCGCCGAGCGACTCGACGCCCGCCATGATCAGCGTGGTGGTGGTCAGCAGCACCTCGCGCTCGTCGAGGCGGTCGCCGTCGATCTCGGCCATGGCGAAGTGGCTGATCAGGTCGTTGCGCGGCTCGGCGCGGCGCATGGCGATCACCTTGCTGGCGTATTCCTGCACCCAGTTGTAGGCGGCAATGTGCTCGGGTCCCTTGGCGCGGGTGCGCGCGTCGCTTTGCACCATCAGCACGGCGTTGTCGCGCACCTCTTTCTCGTCGACCAGCGCCTCGTCGCCCATGGGCAGGCCCAGCGCTGCCATCAGCACCTTCACGGTGAACTGCGAGGACACGTCCTTGAAGTCGAACTGGCCCACGCCCCAGAGCTGCGCGAACACCTGCTTGGCGACATCGCGGATCGGCTCTTCCAGCGCCATGAGGTTGCGCTTCATGAAGGCGTGCTGGATCAGGCCGCGCAGGCGATCGTGGCGCGGGGGATCGGAGCTGCCGAGGGTGGCGCCGGCACGGCCGGGCAGTTCGGTCATCAGGTTGCCGCTGGCTGACGAGTAGGTCTGCCAGTCCTGGCCTGCCGACACGATGTCGACGTAGCGCGACAGCACCCACATCTGCGCTTCCGGGCTCCAGAAGCAGGGGAACTCGTCGCGCAGCCTCTTGTAATAAGGGAACGGGTCGGCGTCTATGGCCGGGGAGTAGGGATCGAACGTGAACATGGTTTGCCTCCTCGAAAGAAGGCGCCACTGTAGGGTTGACGCAGCGCAAAGGCACTGCACAAACCCTCGCTCGAAATTGTATTTTTCTTACTAAGAATCGGATGCGATGCATGCGCTTCCCATCCCTACGTTTGCACTTTACGGTGAATCTGCCAAGACGCCGGGGGAGGAATTGCTGCATGTGGAGGAAGTGCAGTCACGCAGCCGGGTTCGGCGTTGGGAGATCGACACGCATCGGCACCAGGGCCTGTACCAGATCGTGTGGGTCGGCAAGGGGCAGGCGCAGGTCACGCTGGACGAGCATCTGCTGTGCGTGGGCGCGCCGTCGGCCGTGGTCGTGCCGCCGGGCGTGGTGCATGGGTTCCGCTTCGAGCCCGAGACCGAAGGCTTCGTGCTGACGCTCAGCCCGAGGTTCCTGCTTGAAGGCGAGTTCCAGGTGATCGGCGAGGCCTTCCGTGAACTGTTTTCGGCCGCGGGCGTGCTCGCGGCTGAGTCGCCCGAGCTGGCCGAGCGGCTGCAAAGGCTATTTCGAGCGCTCGCCGCGGAGTTCGCCGCACCGGATGCGCCGGGCTCACCGGTGTCGCAATGGCTCGCGCGTGCCCTGGTCTCGCGACTGGCGCAGGTTCGCGCGCAGGCCCCGCGTGACGACGGACACGCCTGGCGCAACCAGGCCCTGTTCGCGCGCTTCATGCTGCTGGTCGAATCGCATTTCCTCGAGCACTGGACACTGGAGCGCTACGCCTCGCGGCTGGGCGTTTCCCTGATCCGCCTGAACCGCATCGTCAGCGCGGAAAGCGGCAAGACCGCGCTCGAGGTGATCCATGATCGCCTGACACGCGAGGCCTGTCGGCGCCTGGCCTATATCGCGGCGCCGGCGGCCACGCTGGCGGTGGATCTCGGGTTCAGTGATCCGGCGTATTTCAATCGCTTCTTCAAGCGCCGTACCGGGATGACGCCACGCAATTGGCGGCTGGCGCATCGGCAGGAGCCGTAGGCCTCTCATCGCGGCGAGGAGGCCGTGGCGCTAACGCAAGGCCGGCTCCACCACCTCGAACAGCTTGCCCAGCAGCCAGCGGTGCGCCGGGTCCTGCTGGTAGCGCACATGCCACAGCGCATACATGGGCATGGTCGGGCAACGCATGGGCGGCTCGCAGCTGGCGAATTCGGCCAGGGTCTGGCGCCCGAGCAGGCCGGGCACGGTCGCCAGCAAGCGCGTGCCGCGCAGGAACGGCGCCAGCGCCGCAAAGCCCGGCACCATGACTGCGAAGCGCCGCTGCACGCCGCGCGCTTCCAGCTGCTGGTCCAGATCGAGGCTGCGCCGTGGCTCGTATACCACCGTGGCGTGGTCGGCCTCGAGGTACTCCGTCATCGAGCCCGGCGCCTCGCGCACCCTCGCGTCGTAGAAAACCCGGTAGCGGTCCTGGAACAAGCGCTTCTGCACGATGTCGGCCCCCTCCGGCGGTCGCGGGCTGATGACAAGCTGGCAGTCGTCATTGCGCAGCGTTTCCAGCCGGGGCACTGCCGAAGGCACGACCCGCAGCGCCAGCCCCGGCGCCTGCTCGCGCATCCGCGCGAGCAGAGGCGGCAACAGCAGGTCGCGCTGGAAATCGTTCGCGGCAATGGTGAACTGGCCGCGCCAATGGCTGGGGTCGAAGTCTTCGTTGTGGGCGAAACGCTGCATCGCCGCCAGCAGCTCGCGTGCCGGCTGAGCGAGCGCCTCGGCACGTGCGGTGGCGGCGATGCTGCGGCCGCTCTTGACGAAGAGCGCGTCCCCGGTGAGCGCGCGCAGGCGCTCCAGCCCGTGGCTCACCGCAGATTGCGTGACGCCGAGCTTGACGGCCGCGGCCGTGACGCTGCCGCATTCGAGCACCGCCAGCAGCAGTTGCAGCAGGCGGCCGTCAATCTCGCACGCATCAATTCGGTTCATGGATTTCATGAGCATCCATCGGTTTATCTTTTGTAAGCGCCTGACGAGACTTGCGACCTGACACAGATCAACACGGAGCAACCCGATGGCCGCGAAACCGATTCCCGGCACAACCCTGTTCGATGGCAACCAGGCCCGCAAAGGCTACGCCCTGAACAAGATGTGCTTCTCCTTCAACTCAGCCGACAACCGCGCCGCCTTCAAGGCCGACGAAGAGGCGTACATGCGCAGCTACGGCCTCGATGCCCCGCAAGCGGAAGCGATCCGCACGCGCAACGTGCTGGGTCTGCTGGCCGCGGGCGGCAACGTCTATTACCTCGCCAAGTTCGCCGGCATCCTGGGCCTGGACGTGCAGGACCTGGGCGCAGCGCAGACCGGCATGAGCAAGGAAGACTTCAAGGCCATGCTGGTGCGCCAGAACGAGCAACCCGAATCCGCAGCCGTCTACTAAGGAACATCCATGGCCAAGATCATTGGTGGATTGACCACCTCCCACGTTCCCGCGATCGGCGGCGCCATGGCCCGCGGCGTGCAGAACGAGCCGTACTGGAAGCCGTTCTTCGACGGCTACCTGCCCGTGCACAAGTGGCTCGACGAGGTCAAGCCGGACGTCGCCGTGGTGTTCTACAACGACCACGGCCTGAACTTCTTCCTGGACAAGATGCCCACGTTCGCCGTGGGCGCCGCGCCCGAGTACCACAACGCGGACGAAGGCTGGGGCATTCCCACGCTGGCGCCGGCCAAGGGCAATCTCGATCTGTCGTGGCACCTCATCCAGCACCTCGTGGACCGTGAATTCGACATCGTCACCTGCCAGGAGATGCTGATCGATCATGCGGTCTCGCTGCCGCTCAAGCTGTTCTGGCCCAACGGCTGCCCCGTGACCATCGTGCCGATCTGCATCAACACCGTGCAGTTTCCGCTGCCCTCGGCCAAGCGCTGCTACGCGCTGGGCAAGGCGGTGGGCGAGGCGATCGCCAGCTGGGATAGCGACAAGAAGGTCGTCGTGATCGGCACCGGCGGCCTGTCGCATCAGCTCGATGGCGAGCGCGCCGGGTTCATCAACAAGCCCTTCGACCTGAAGTTCATGGACAGCCTGGTGAATGATCCCGAGTGGGCGACCAAGTACAGCATCCACGAACTGGTCGAAAAGACCGGCACGCAAGGCGTCGAGCTGCTGATGTGGCTGGCGACTCGCGCCGCGGTGCCGGGGGCCGTGCGCAAGGTGCACGCAAACTACCACATCCCGATCTCGAACACCGCGGCCGGGTTGATGGCGCTGGAAGCCGTCTAAGGCGCTCCAGTTTCTTTCTCTTGTCGATTTAGGCCCCGCCGGCTTCGGTGGGGCCTTTTTTTCGTATCCGAGACGCCGATGAGGCGAGCAGCCGCCGGATGGGGCCTCAGGCGCTCAGGCCAGCAAGCTTGCGCAATGCCTGCTCGAAGACTTCGGGAGGCTGGCCACCCTGGATCAGGTGGCGGTCATTGACGATCACGGACGGCACCGAGTGGATGCCAAGCTGCTGCCAGTGGCGCTCCTCGGCGCGCACCTCGTCTGCATAGCGCCCGGACTCGAGCACGTCGCGCGCCTGATCGGCATCGAGGCCGGCTTCGCTTGCTGCCTTCACCAGCACGTCGTGCGCGGCAGGATTCTCGCCTCGGCCATGGTACGCACGCAGCAGCGCATGTTTCAGATCGCGCTGCCGGCCTTCGAGCCCCGCCCAATGCAGCAGCCGGTGCGCATCGAAGGTATTCCACACGCGGGTGCGATCGCCGAACTCGAAGCCCACCTCGGCGCCGCGCTGCCGGATTGCCGCGCGATTGCGCTCCAGTTGCTCCGGCACCAAACCGTACTTGCGAGAGAGATGCTCAGCGGCATCTTCTCCTTCCGGTCCCATTTGCGGGTTGAGCTCGAAGGGCCTGAAATGCAGCTGCACGTCGACGGCGTCGCCAAGGTTCCCCAGCGCGCGCTCCAGTGAATTCAAGCCTACGGCGCACCAAGGGCACGCAACGTCGGAGACAAAATCGATCTTCATGGCCGTAGTCTAGTCAGGAGCATGCACGCCTGCGTCCTGTAGGCCTTTCAGATCGACCGGAGAGCCGGGAGACCACACCGCGCGGTCAGCGCGCCTGCGTGACGCTCGGTGGGTGTTGGTCCATCAATATGGAATGAACGCGTGTAGCGCAGATGCTCTTTCCCACGCGTTGGTCAGGTCAGGCTGTGCGCGGCAGGTGGGTCCGACCCGCCGCTTGAGGCGAGGCGGCGGTGCGGGCATGCTCCTTGAAGGCGTCGATCGAAATCGCAACGCAGACGATCGCCCAGAAAACCGGGTACTCATAGCCGCCGGTATTCCAGGTCCAGCCGAATCCCTTCACCACTTGCAGCGCGTAGACGGCGATCATCAGCACGGCGGCGCCACCGAGCGCAGCAAACCTCGTGCACAGTCCAAGAACGAGGAATATGCCGACGAGAAACTCCGAGGTGGCAGCCAGGCCGAGCCAGATTTCCGCAGGGGTGAAACCGGCCTTGGCAAAGAAGCCGAGCGTGCCGGCACTGAAACCACCATTGGCGAACTTGCTGGCGAAGTGCGGGAACATGAATGCGCCGGCAGCGATGCGCAGAATGTTGCTGCCGCGGCTCAGATCGAACGCAGAGGCCTTGATGCGGAAATCCTCTTTCGTGACAAACATGACTCGTACTCCTTGAGTGATGCACTCATCGTAGGAGTGGGTATGCAGGAACGGCTGATCTACCTCAACTTCGGGTGGTCCGATTCGATCTGCATTCAGCAACACAGCGTTCTGCGTCCCGGGACAATCAGGGCTGCGCCGTGCTCCTGCGCCTTGCTCCCATCCTGCACCCGGGCTGGACGGGTCAGCAGCCCGCGTCAGTGATGTTCAGGAAGCTGTCGAGGATGTGGAAATGGTCCTCGTGGAACTGCGCTTCGAATTCGCCGATTTGCTCGATCGGCATCCATGACGCCTCCGCAGCATCGTCGCTCGCGCTCACTTCCGGCAAGCGTGCGGCCGCGAATGCGAAGTAGTGCGCATGCGTGATCACGCGGCCGCGCTGGCTGCGGTCGGGGTGATCGAAGACGCGTACCTCCTTCAAGGCCGCTCGCATGTCCGAGGGAAGAAGGGAGAACCCGGTTTCTTCCTGCAATTCGCGCAGCGCCGACTGGTAGGCGGTTTCCCGCTCGTCGATGAATCCACCTGGCAACGCGAGCAACCCTTGACCGGGATGGCGTCCGCGTCGAATCAGCAGCACATGGTCCCCGATGCGCAGCAGCGCGTCGACGGTCACGAAGATCGGCGGATATGGCGCGGCTTGCCACTTGGCACGTTCTGCCGAGAGTGCTTTCCACTCTGCACGCAGGTTTTCCAGGAATGGAAGCTGCGACCAGGCGCGAACAAACTCCGTCGTCGATTCGGGAACCTGGTGCGCGAACGCGGCGAGGCTGGCGTCGACGTTGGCGCTCGAGTAAAGCGCCGCACGCAACGCCTTCGCGTGCAAGTCACCCTGGTTTCCGACATCCTCCAGGTGCCAGCCGGGAAAGTCGTTGAGGTAAGCGCTGGTGGCATCCTTGCGATGCCCGACGAGTGCCACGCGCGCGCCGCGCGGCGCCGCCACGGCCTTGCGCACGGCGTCGCCCCAGCGGTGGGGGTCGTAGTAGTCGCGAAGCGGCACGAACCGGATGCGTTCGCGATCCTCCTTGGGCAGGGCCAGCAGGATCATCTGCGCACGTTCTTCCCAGTTGAAGGGATTGCGAGGCGACCGCGCCTGCAGCGCCGAACCCAATATCACCACCACGCGCGGGGCGATGGCCAGTGCCCGGCGCAGGATGGCGAGCTGACCGTTGTGGAACACCTGGAAGCGGCCGATGCAGACCGCGATGTCGAAATTGCCAGTGCTCATCTGCATCTCCTCATGGATACACCGCGGCGATCGGCATCTGCCGGCCCGAGCCAAAGGCGCGCGCGCGTACGCGGATCACCGGCGCAGCCTGGCGTCGCTTGTACTCGTTGCGGGCCACCATCTTGTGGATTCGTGCGATCAAGGCGCAACCCTCCTGCGTGCGCGCGAGTTCTGCGAGCGAAGCCTTGCTTTCAGCGAATTCGTCCGGCGCCAGCTGCGCGCCTTCGAGATGCAATTTCAGGATGTTGTCCAGGATCTCGTAGGGCGGCAGGCTGTCGGTATCCCTCTGGCCCGGCGCCAGCTCGGCGGACGGCGGTTTCTCGATGATGGCGTGGGGAATCAGCTCGCGCCCCGCGACGGCGTTGAGGTGCCGCGCGAGGGCGAAGACCTCGGTCTTGTACAGGTCGCCAATGGGTGCCAGGCCGCCATTGGTGTCGCCGTACAAGGTGCAGTAGCCCACTGAGATTTCGGACTTGTTGCCGGTGGTCAGCAGCAGAGGCCCGAAGCCGTTCGAATACGCCATCAGGATCGTGCCGCGCACGCGGGCCTGCACATTCTCGAGCGCGAGCCCTTGCAGGGGCACAGCGAACGCATCGTGGAACCCCCGCTCGAATGCCGCGACAGCTTCGTGGATTGGATGCTCCATGAGCGCGACCCCGAGGTTGCGGCACAGGACCTTCGAGTCTTCCACGGAACCGGAGGAGGAAAACTTCGACGGCATGGTGATCGCCGCGACGTTATCGGCGCCGAGCGCCTCCACCGCCAAGGCGAGTGTGAGCGCCGAGTCGACGCCGCCGGATGACCCGACCACCGCCTGGCGGAAGCCGCAGCGCCGGGCGTAGTCCCGTATGCCAAGCACGATCTGGTGCCGATAGAACTCCAGGGCGGGAAGGCCGTCCTGGGGAACGACGGGCGAAAGCTCTCCGTCGACCAGGAATCTGCCTCCACTGAAAGTCAATGAGGTCAGCGCGCTTTCGAAGCTCGGCGCCTCCCAGACGATCGCGCCTGATGCGTCGACGGCGAAGGACGCGCCGTCGTAGACCAGCTGGTCCTGGCCGCCGACCTGGTTCACGTACAGGATCGGCAACCGGCTGCGCGCGGCCGCCGCGCCGAAGATGCCGTGCCGCCGTTCCCGCTTGCCGATGTGGGAGGGGCTGGCATTGATCGAAATCACCAGGTCGGGCGCGGCATCGCGCAGGCGTTCCAAGGGGTTCACCCCGTAGTCGGCGCGCAGGTCGTTCCACCCGTCTTCGCAGATCAGGACGCCGACACGCGTACCGTCGACCTGGAGTACGCGCGCGACGTCGGGTCCGGGTTCGAAGTGCCGTCGCTCGTCGAAGATGTTGTAGGTCGGCAGCAGCTGCTTGGCGTATTCGAGCACGACCTCGCCGGCGTGCAAGACCCGAAGCGCGTTGTGCAGCGGTTTGCCGGAGCCGGGTCGGCGCACCGGCAGGCCGACGACCCAGTGCAGGTCGCGCAATTGCCGGCTGGCGAGCTTCAAGGTCTCGAACGCCTCATCGACCTTGGCGAGAAACGCTTCGTCGTCGAGCAGGTCACCCGGGTAGTAGCCGGTCAGCGCCAGTTCGGGAAAGACGACGATTCGCGCCTGCGCCTCGCGCGCTTTGCGTGCAGCCTGAACCATCAGCTGCACGTTGCCTGGCAGGTCGCCCACTGTCGGATTGATCTGTGCCACTTCGATCTTGAGCATGATGGTTCCCTCAGCCCGTCGTGATGTTGAAGACCTGTCGCAGGTAGGCGAGGAACGTCGTGTCGTCGCACATCGTCTTGCCGGGCGAATCGGACAGCTTGGCGACCGGTTGCCCATTGGCCGACGTCAGCTTCATCACGATGTTGATCGGCGTGTAGCCCACGTCGTTGGTGAGGTTGGTGCCGATGCCGAAGCCGAGCTGGGTGCGATCCGCAAAGGTGTCGTAGATGCGCATCGCCTGTGGCAGGTCCAGCCCATCGGAGAACACCAGCCGTTTCGTGTGGGCGTCGATGCGCAGGCCGGCATAGTGGGCGAGTGCCTTTTCGCCCCAGGCGATCGGATCGCCGGAGTCGTGCCGCAGGCCGTCGAACAGTTTGGCGAAATACAGGTCGAAGTCCGCAAGGAAGGCGTCCATGCCCACCACGTCGGTCAGCGCAATGCCGAGGTCGCCGCGGTATTCCTGGACCCAACTTTCCAGCGCGGCGCGCTGGAAGTCGCGCAGGCGCACGCCCAGAGCCTGGAAGGTCTGCAAATATTCGTGGGCCATCGTGCCGATCGGCACCAAATCGAGGTCCTTGGCCAGCAGCACGTTCGACGTTCCCTTGAAGAACTGCGAGGCGCGGTCCTTCAGGGTCGAGACCACTTCACGCTGCCACTCGCCGGAGAACCGACGGCGAACGCCAAAATCGAACAGCTCGAACGGGTGCGTCCTGGACGGCTGATTGGCAATCTGGGCCAGCAGTTCGACCTTGCCGGCGAGGCGCTCGCGTCCGACCCGCAGGGCCCCTTGCTGCTCGAAACGCCGGAAATACAGTTCGTTGACGATGGCGAGCACGAAGATCTCGAAGGCCATCACGTGCACCTGCGGCCCGCGCGCGACGATCCGCAGCTGGTCTCCGTCCGCCGTCGCTCGCACGAAGGCCCGCTGGAAAGCGAAGATCCGCAGGAAGTCGATGAAGTCGCTTTTCATGAACCGCAAGCCGCCGAGGTAGCCGAGTTCATCCTGCGTGAAGCGCAGTTCGCACAAGTGATCGAGTTGCTCGTTCACCTCGTCGAGCAGGTCGGCCAACGGATAGGCCGGCACGTTGCGGCACACGAAGCTGTATTCCGCCTGCGTGGCAGGATGCCGATGCAGCATGGCCTGCCACATCGTGAACTTGTACAGGTCCGTGTCGAGCAAGCTGCGAATGACCGGTTTCATGATGGCCTCCCTCATCCCGGTGTCTGCAAGTACTCGCGGCTCGTGGTCACGAGGGCGCCACGAGAACGCATGGTTGCAATGAATGCATCTGCCTGCGCTTCGAATCCAGGGACCGGGCTCATGCAGTCGCTGAGCAGCACGATTTTGTCGATTCGGCGCGACGGAAGATTGTCGGCCAGGTGTTCCGTGGTGGCGCGCACGCAGTGGCTGCTGGCCTCGCCCCCGATCACGATGCGCTCGGCGGCATCGAGCTGCGCGATGAGTCCTGTGTTCAGCTGCGTCGCAGGATCCTGCGGGTCGGGCACCTCGGCCTGCAGGGCACTGTAGTTCTCGGTCCAGGCATTCATGCCCTTGAACACCTTGCGTACCGGGCGCAGCGAGGCTCGCTCCCAGCGGTTGTAGGCCGCTCGGACCGATTCTTCGACATTGCAGCCCCAGGTGCCGATCTCGCAGTGCACCGGCCACACCATCAGCGTGTAGCGGCTACCGGCTTCGAGCGCCTCCAGGTAGGCCTGCACGCGTGGCAGGGCAGCGCGATCGCGTGGACGGTAGTTGCCAGCCCGCACATCGGCGGCTTTGATCGATGTAAAGGGCGCGACCGGCTGACCGCTCTGGCTGATCCACATGGCCGCTCGCTCGATGCCCACGCTGTGGTGCGAATCCAGGGTGACGGTGATCTGCCCGATTTGCGATGCGGCGGCGTCGATGAATGCCGCAAGCCGCGCCATGTCGGCGCCTGCGCCCTTCACGGGAAGCGCGGCGCCGGCGATATCCATGAAGTCGTTTTGCGGGTCGATGATGAGTAGCTGCGTAGTTTTCATGGGACCTCCGGGTTCTTGAGAGTTGCACTGTACAACTCTCTGTGAGTGGTATAGTACAACTCACGTTCAGGAAGTCAAGCCCAAGATGAAGAAGGCGCCCAATCAGTCTTCGCTCGATTTCCCGCGTCCCCTGGTCTCGGTGGACGTGGTGATCTTCACCGTGCTGGAAGGTGCCTTGAAGGTGCTTCTCACCCGCCGGCCCGAGGGCGATGAGGAACCGTATCCGGGCATGTGGTGTGTTCCGGGCGGCTTTGTCGACGTGGATCGCGACGCCACGCTGCAGGACTGCGCGGGTCGCAAACTGCGGGAAAAGACAGGCTATGCGGCGCCGTACCTGGAGCAACTTGGCAGTTGGGGAGGCGCGAACCGCGATCCCCGCGGCTGGTCCGTCACGCACGCGTACGTCGCCCTGATCCCGCCGCCGTCATCCGAGGCGGGAGACGGGCGTTCCGAATGGATCGACGCGGACGCGGCATGCAACAAGCGTCTGGCGTTCGACCATCGTGACATCCTGAAGAGCGCGCTGGAACGTTTGCGCGGCAAGGTGGAATACACGTCGTTGCCCGCCTTCCTGCTCGTGGAGCCGTTCACGCTGCCGGAACTGCAGCACGTGTACGAGGTCGTGCTGGCCAGGCCGATGGACAAGAGTGCGTTTCGACGCCGGATGCTGGACGCCGGGTTCCTCCAGGAGGTGGGCACGGTCGCCGGCGCATTCGGTCGCGGGGCGATGGGTTATCGGGTACGCGAACGGGAGCGCGCTGCGATATTCCCGCGGACATTCCGGGCCATTGAATAGGGCCGGCGCTTGGGCCAACTGCCCGTGCCGAGCGGGCCGGTTGCACGACTCGACTGCGCACGGGGCGACGTCATGGCAAGCAAGATGCCGCTGCTGGGATCGAGTGACTCGTCGGCACTAAGGTCTTACATTTCGAGGCGTTGACACCTTAAAAGGTTCGCATGAGAGTGCGGTCGCGGACGTTCGATCGTCCCCTCCACCTCATGAGTCTTCGCGCCAGCCAAAGGAGGTGCCGCATGGAGACTGCCACGCGCCTGGGCCAAGCTGCGCTCGACAACTTCGAGCAAGCCGTCATCAAGCTCGATGCCATCGGCAGATGCGTCTATGCCAACCGCGCCGCTGCCCGGCTGTTGGCATCCGAGAACGCCATCGGCTGGTTGATGCCGGAGCTCTTCCCCGACCCGGAGGAGGCCAGGAAGATCCGGGAGGAGATGAAAAAGCGCTTGCGAGGCGAAGCTTCGGCCTACACCACGGAGTTCACTCGACCTGCCGATGGCAAGAAGATTCCGGTCAGCATCTACGCCTTTCCCGTCCTCAACACAGCGGACCGGGTCACCGGCACCATGGCCATCGTCGGCGACATGCGTGTGCCCCAGGCCCAGAAACAGATGCACGCCGCGATCGAAAGCTGCCGGGACAGCTGGGGGCTGTTGTCACGGGTTGCTGGCGAACTGGCGAGCGTGTTGCCCTTCGACGAGTTCCGGGTCACCACGCTGAGTGGTGACCGGCAGCATCTGCGGACGCTGTTTTCCTCGGTTCCCGAGCACGCGCAGAAGTACCCGTTCAAGTGGTGGCCGATGCCGCCCTTCGTGGCGAGCCTCGTCGAGGACGACACGCCGCGCATCTATGACGTGGCCGAGTTGTTCCAGCGACCGGACTTCAGGGCCATGGCCGAATCCGATCCGCTCACCGCGGCCTACCGCGACACGGTGATCTCGACCGTGTCGGTTCCGGTGGTCTCGGGCGACCGCACGATTGCATTCGTGTCCGCCGACAGCAGAGGAGCGCCGTACACCGAGGCGGACCTGGCGCTGTGCGACAAGCTGCCCTTCTCGGAAGCGGTCAACATGGCGCTTCACCTGGAGGAGGAAAAGGCACTGAAAGCCTGCCTGACCGCCATCCGCCAAATGGGTGCGGCACAGGCCGGCGCGCAGGGGGTTGCGCAGGTACTGGTCGAGTTGCTGGCCGCCAACTTCGGCTGGGAGCACATCGCGGTGTTCCAGCGCGACGAGGAACGCGGCGCCTTCTTCGTGCTCGCCCAGGCCAGCGCCACCGGCAGCGTACTGGACGAGGAATTCACGCTGGGCGACGACGCCATCGTGGCCCAGTGCTTCCGCCAGCAGGACACGGTGAACGTGCCCGACGTTCACGCCACGTCGCTGCCGGTCGGCACACGCTATGTGCAGGGTGTCCCCGGCATCCGGTCTGAACTCGCACTGCCGATTCCCGGTGCGCAGGCCCAATGGGTGCTCAATGTCGAGTCCAGCCTGCGGCAGGCATTTGCCAAGGAGGAGATCGAACTGCTGCAGCCGCTGCTGATGGACGCCGGGCACATCCTCGAGCAGATCCAGCTCGCCGAGGTCCAGGCGGCAGTCCTCGACGGTATTTCCGATGCGGTCATCGAGACCAATCGCACCGGTGTGATCCGGGCGGTGAACCCCGCCGCGCGCGCGTTGCTGGGGGCCACGTCGGACGCCGAGCTGATCGGCACCCAGCTGGCCTCCTTCCTTCAGGAGGGTGAACCCGTCCGCGAGCTGATCGACACCGGCCAGCGATTCTCCGGAAGGGAGCTGTGGCTGGTTCGTCAGGACAAGCGCGCCGTGCCTGTGCTGCTTTCCGGATCCGACCTGAAGCAGGGCAGCGGGCGGCGGGTGTTCTTCGCTTCCGACCTGACCTACCAGGAGGAGGTCGAACGCAGCGGCATGCTCAAGGATGTCTTCCGCCACGCCTCGCTCGAATGCCGGGTTCCGCTGGCGTTGGCCTCCGGCTGGCTCGACAGGCTGGTCGAGAACCAGAGCGAACTCGAGCCCGAGATCGACAAGGTCCTGGAGCAGATCCGCAAGGCCGACATGCCGCTGGAGCGTCTGCTGCGAGTGGCCGAGTCCGCGCCCGCCGGTGCCACGGCGCCGCTGGCGACCGATCTGCGCCAGGTCGTGCAGGATGTACTGGAACAGCTGCCCCTGAGCGAACGCACGCTGGTGGATGACATGCTTCCCACAAGCCCGCTGCGCGTGCGGGGTGCCGACGACGATCTGCGCTTCTGCGTGGAAACGACGCTGTCCTTCGCTTTCCGGACCAAGCCGCTCAACGGCAGGGTCAAGCTGGAAATGCAGGAAAGGGACCAGCGGGCCACGCTCCGGGTCGCCGGCGACTGGACACCATCGCTCGGCAGCGACACGACACCGTCCATCCGCCGACGTTGGCGGCGCACGGCCGCCGCCGATCTGGCACTTGCCGAGGAAGTACTCCAGGACATCGCGAGCCGCGCCGACGGTCAGTTCCGTGCGCGCCTCGACGGTGAACTGCGCCTGGAGCTGGAGCTGCCGGTGGTGGAAGGAGCCTGACCATGAACGGCAAGGAGCCATGGGCGCTGATCGTCAATCAGATCCCGGATCTGCGTGAAATGCTCAGCGGCGTCGTCGAGTCCGTGTTGCCGGGCGTGCGCTGTGTGATGGAGGCGAACCTGGCTCGGGCGAAGCTTTGCGTAGACGAGTGGGGTGTCGAGAGCTGCCGCCTGATCATCTGTTCGCCAACCGCACCGCGCGATGCGGAACAGGCGCCGGCCCTGGATGCCCGCGACTTGAGCGGCATCGCATTCGTGCGTGAGTTGCGCGCTGCGCACGGCGACCATCCTCCGGTGATCTTCCCGGCCGCCTTCACGGACGCCGAGCGCGCCGATGCCCTCTCGGGACTACGCAATGCACGCTGTGTCGGGATGAAGGAGCTCTACCGACAGCTGAAGCGCGAAATCGACTTCCTCGTGCTGGGCCGGGGAGATCCCCGCAAATATCACCTGGACGTGGACATCCTGCTGAACGCAGAGCCCCCGTCGCGGTGGACCATGCACGGCCCGGAAGGGGCGACGACCGAGGACACCGGCATGATCGACCTGCGCAAGAAGGACATCGCCGAACTTGAAATCATGTCGCGCAATGCCCGGCAGGCGGATGAAGAGTACCTCCGCCTGCTTGGCCAGCGTGTGTACGAAGCGATCATGAACCCGGCCAAGAGCCAGGAGTTCAAGAAGAAGCTGGACGACAGCATCGAGCTCGTGGGCGGCATGGAACATACGCGCATCCGCTTCAGCGTAGACGCCCAGACCCAGTGCATCCTGCTGGAAACCCTGGTCATGCCTGACAGTGTGACCTCCGAGTTCGAGTTCTGCATGAAGAGGGCGCCCATCTTCCGCAAGCTGGGCGCCCGCGGCGGCCGCCAGCCACTCTTCCAGGACCCCGTGCGCCGGGAACAACCGATTGATTGCCTGCTTATCCAGGGCTGTGCCGCGGGGTTCCAGGCAGGCTTCCCGTACCAGCGCGAATTTCCGCCTGCGGTCGGCGGGAAAGAGGAGATCGACTGGCTCGAGGAATATCTCGACGTCAATCGCGACCCGTTTGGCATCGGGCGCATCAAAGTCTTGCGCTACGGGCAGGGCCCGGGGAGCTTTGCGCGGGTCATCGAGGACGCCCTGGCGGAATTCCAGTACGAGCTGGTGCACTATGCGGGCCACTCATGGGTGGACCCGGGCGGTCAGGCACGGCTGGCCCTGGGCGGTGGCGTCGGCGAGCTGATCGACGTGAACGACTTTGCCCGCTGGGCGCACGAGGCGCAGTTCGTCTTTTTGAACAGCTGCCAGAGTGCCAGCACGCAGTTCGTCGCCAAGCTGGTCGACCGGGATGTGCCGGCGGTGATTGGCTATGCCTGGGAGGTGCGCGACGGGGCGGCCCTGGCATTTGCGCGCTGCTTCTACCAGGAGTTGCTGGCGGGCGGGCGCGATCGCCGCCTGCTCGAATACTCGTTCATGGCG
>Ga0207853_1000136_pt1 | contig 17373 bp, 18 predicted proteins | sample LuqExpMetagenom6_FD_187764 | JGI IMG/M metagenome (GOLD analysis project Ga0207853, IMG submission 187764) | Tropical forest soil microbial communities from Luquillo Experimental Forest, Puerto Rico - Sample 6 (SPAdes) | ecosystem: Environmental > Terrestrial > Soil > Tropical forest ...
CCCATGCTCGGCATCTATCCGATCCTGGCGCAGAAGCACGGCCACGACAGCATGGCCGCGGCGGCGCAGTTGGGCACCACCGTGGCGTCGTTCTTCACGCTGACGCTGCTGCTGTGGGTGATCCAGCAGCACGGCGTCTGAGCGCCTGCGTCAGTGCCCGGCCACCACGGTCGGCACGATCTGCTTGATCAGTTCCAGCGTGGCCTTCTGCACCGGCGTCGCCGGCCGCTGCAGGCTGGTCGCCAGCGACAGCGCAATGCGCAAGGGCGGATCGCCGATGTGCTGCGCGGTGTAGGCCGAGGGCCGCGGCGAGTTGAGCAGGGCATTGCGCGAAAGAATCGCGCAGCCGGCACCGTCGAGAACCAGGTCCAGGATCGCAGTGACGCCGTCGATTTCGAGGGCCACGTTCGAGCGCAGCCCGGCGTCTGCCAGCTTGGATTCGATGTGCATGCGGATGGCATTCGGCCGGCTGGGAATCACCAGCGGCATCCTCGCCACTTCGTCCAGTGTCACCGGGCCGGGTGGGGGATCTTCGTGCAGCCCGGGCGGGCGCGAGCGCACCAGCAGCAGGTCTTCTTCCAGCAAGGGCGTGACATCCAGTTCGCGTGACGGCTGGGCGTTGTAAAGCACCACGATGTCCAGCCGGCCGGTGGCCAAGCCTTCCTGCAGGCCCGAGGACAGCGCCTCGCTGATCGACAGCCGGGCTTCGGGCATGGCCGCGCGAAACGCCCGGTGCAGCGGCACGGCCAGCACTCGCGCCACGCTGCTGGGCAGACCCAGCGCCACGCGACCCGACAGGCCCCCGCGCAAACGGCCGAGGTCGTCGCGCGCGCGCTGCACCTGGTGCAGGATGCCGCGCCCGTGCTCCAGCAGAACCTTGCCCGCCTCGGTGGGCACTGCGCCGCGCCCGTTGCGCAACAGCAGCGTCTGCCGCAGCTCGACTTCGAGCAGCCGTACCTGGCGGCTCAGCGCGGGCTGGGCCACATCGAGCTCGAGTGCGGCGCGCGTGAAGCTGCCGAGTTCGGCGACCCGCACAAAATACTCGAGCTGCTTGAGATCCATAGGCCAACAGATAGCTAGACCTTAATTATGCTGTTCTGATATAGCTGCTAGAGGCGCTGTGGGCTTCATGGGCGAAGGCTGGCTCTCCACAATCCCGGCATGACTACCGTGATTCGCGGCATATCGTCCATGGCGACCCGCCAGCTGCTGGCCGAGCTCGCCAGCGCCTATGAACAACAGACCGGCATCCCGGTGCAGTTCGAGTCCGTCGGCGGCGTCGATGCCGCCAAGCGTGTGCAAGCTGGCGAAGCCTTCGATTTGGTCGTGCTCGCGTCCGATGCGATCGACAAGCTCGCCGCCGCCGGCAAGGCACAGGTGCCGCGCGTGGACATCGTCCGCTCGGACGTCGCCGTGGCGGTGAAGGCCGGCGCCCTGGGCCGTCCCGACATCGGGTCGGAAGCGGCCTTGCGTCACGCTGTACTCGCCGCCGCCAGCATCGGCTATTCCACCGGCCCCAGCGGCACGGCGCTGATGCAGTTGTTCGAGCGCTGGGGCATTGCGGCGCAAGTCAAGGACAAGTTGGTGCAAGCCACGCCCGGCGTGCCGGTGGGCAGCCTGGTCGCACAAGGCAAGGTGGCGCTCGGCTTTCAGCAGCGCAGCGAATTGATCCACCTGGACGGCATCGAGATTCTGGGCGGCATGCCCGAAGCGGTGCAGATCGTCACGACTTTTTCTGCCGCTGTCTGCGCGGCCTCGTCGCAGCCGCAGGCCGTACGCAAGCTGCTCGATTTCATGGCATCGCCCCAGACGGCCGAAGCGAAGCGCCGCCAGGGCATGGAACCCGCAAACTGAGATTCGGAGGAACTGAAGAATGAGCCTGATCATCGATTGCCATGGCCACTACACCACGGCCCCGAAGGCGCTGGAAGAGTGGCGCAACCGCCAGATCGCCGGCATCAAGGAGCCGTCGGCGATGCCGAAGGTCTCCGAGCTGAAGATCAGCGACGACGACATCCGCGAGACCATCGTCAACAACCAGCTGCGCCTGATGAAGGAGCGCGGCAACGACATGACGCTGTTCTCGCCGCGCGCCAGCTTCATGGCACACCACATCGGCGACTTCGACGTGTCCAGCACCTGGGCTGCGATCTGCAATGAGCTGTGCTTCCGCGTCTCCGAGCTGTTCCCTGATCACTTCGTGCCGGTGGCGATGCTGCCGCAGTCGCCGGGCGTCGATCCGAAGACCTGCATTGCGGAACTCGAGAAGTGCGTCAATGAATACGGCGCGGTCGGCATCAACCTGAACCCCGATCCGTCGGGCGGCCACTGGAAGGAGCCGCCGCTCACCGACAAGTGGTGGTACCCCATCTACGAGAAGATGGTCGAGTACGACCTGCCGGCCATGATCCACGTAAGCACCTCGTGCAATGCGTGCTTCCACACCACCGGCGCGCATTACCTGAACGCCGACACCACCGCTTTCATGCAGTGCGTGCAGGGTGACCTGTTCAAGGACTTCCCGACGCTGCGCTTCCTGATTCCGCACGGCGGCGGCGCGGTGCCTTACCACTGGGGCCGCTTCCGCGGCCTGGCACAGGAAATGAAGAAGCCGCTGCTGAGCGAGCACGTGATGAACAACATCTTCTTCGACACCTGCGTGTACCACCAGCCGGGCATCGACCTGCTGAACACCGTGATCCCGGTGAAGAACGTGCTGTTCGCCAGCGAAATGATCGGCGCGGTGCGCGGCATCGACCCGACCACCGGCCATTACTACGACGACACCAAGCGCTATATCGACGCTTCGACCCTCCTGTCCGCCGAGGACAAGCACGCGATCTTCGAAGCCAACACGCGCCGTGTCTTCCCGCGCCTGGACGCGCGACTGAAAGCGAAGGGAATCTGATATGTACGAACTGGGCGTTGTCTATCGCAACATCAAGCGCGCCGACGGCGAAGTCGCCAGCGCGCTGGGCAAGTTCGGCTCGGCCACGGTGCACGAGGCCATGGGCCGCGTCGGCCTGCTGCAGCCCTACATGCGCCCCATCTACGCGGGCGCGCAGGTGTCGGGCACGGCGGTCACGGTGCTGCTGCACCCCGGCGACAACTGGATGATGCACGTGGTGGCTGAGCAGATCCAGCCCGGCGACATCGTCGTGGCCGCGATCACCGCGCCCTGCACCGATGGCTACTTCGGCGACCTGCTGGCGACCTCGTTCCAGGCCCGCGGCGCAAAGGCCTTGATCATCGATGCCGGTGTGCGCGACGTGAAGACCCTGACCGAGATGAATTTCCCGGTGTGGAGCAAGGCCATCAGCTCCAAGGGCACGATCAAGGCGACCGTGGGCTCCGTGAACATTCCGGTGGTGTGCGCCGGCATGCTGGTCACCCCGGGCGACGTGATCGTCGCTGACGACGACGGCGTGGTCTGCGTGCCCGCGGCCATGGCGAAGAAGACGCTGGACGCCGCTGCCGCGCGCGAAGCCAACGAAGGCGAGAAGCGCGCCAAGCTGGCCTCGGGCGTCCTGGGCCTGGACATGTACAAGATGCGCGAGCCGCTCGAAAAGGCCGGCCTGCGCTACATCGACTGAGTTGCCGCGCCACCGATTGAAGGGAACCGCGATGGACCGCATCGATCTCCAGCGCCGCCGCGTGGCTGCCGCACTCGCGTTGCTGCCGGTGTCAGCGGTCGTTCGCGCCCAGCAGGCCTTTCCCAGCAAGCCCATCCGCATCGTCGTCGGCTATGCCGCCGGCGGCGCGGTGGACATCGTGGCACGCACGGTGGGCCAAGCGCTGTCCCAGAGCCTGGGACAGCCGGTGATCATCGACAACAAGCCCGGTGCCGGCACCAACATCGCGGTGAAGTCGGTGATCGACGCGCCGGCGGACGGCTACACGCTGCTGATGGCCGCGAACGCGCTGGCTGCCAATCCGTCGCTCTACCAGCCGCAACCCTTCGACCCGGAGAAGGAACTGGTGCCGGTCTCGCTGGTCGGCCGCGTGCCGGTGGTGATCGCCGCGAACCCGTCGGCACCCTTCGCCGACGTGAAGGCGCTGGTCGCCGCCGCGAAGGCCAAGCCGGGCACCATCGCGTACGCGTCGCCGGGCAATGGCTCGACGCCGCACATGGCCGTGGAGCTGTTCGCGCACGCGGCCGGCATCCAGCTGCAGCACGTGCCGTACCGAGGCGGCGCCCCCGCCATCACCGATGTGATCGGCGGACAGGTGCCGCTGGTCGCGGTGAACGCGCTGGAGGTGCAGCCGCACGTCAAGAGCGGCAAGCTCAAGGTGCTCGCATCGCTGAGCGCGCAGCGCACGCCGATCTTCCCCGACACGCCGACCATCGCCGAGTCCGGCTACCCAGGCTTCGAAGCCTCGGTCTGGTATGGCCTGCTGGCGCCCGCCGCCACGCCCCGGGCGATCGTCGAGCGCCTGCACGCTGAAGTGCAGAAGGCGCTGCAGACGGCCGAGGTGAAGGCGCGAATGACCGGCGTCGGCGGCGAGGTGCTCCCCGGCACGGCGCAATCCTTCGCCCAACTGATTCACGACGACCGCGTCCGCTACGAAAAAATCGTGCGCGAGGCGCACATCAAACCCGACTGAGAACCCAATGAGCAAACCGACTTCGGGCGGCTTCGAAAAGACGCCCGGCTGGCTGGACTGGTACAGCGGCCCCAGCAAACCCCAATTCAAGCTTCCCCCCGGCAGTGTCGACGCGCATTGCCACGTCTTCGGCCCTGGCGAGCAGTTCCCGTACGCGCCCGAACGCAAGTACACGCCCTGCGACGCGAGTTGGCAGCAGCTCTTCGCGCTGCGCGACCACCTGGGCTTCGACAAGAACGTGATCGTGCAGGCCACCTGCCATGGCGCGGACAACCGCGCGCTGGTGGATGCGCTGCAGCGCGCCAACGGCAAGGCACGCGGCGTCGCCACCGTCAAACGCAGCGTGACAGACCAGGAATTGCAGGCGATGCACGCCGCCGGCGTGCGCGGCGTGCGCTTCAACTTTGTCAAGCGCCTGGTGGACTTCACGCCCAAGGACGAGCTGCTGGAGATCGCCGGGCGCATCGCGCCGCTGGGCTGGCATGTCGTCATCTATTTCGAGGCGGTGGATCTGCCCGAGCTGTGGGACTTCTTTACCAGCCTGCCGACCACCGTGGTGGTGGACCACATGGGCCGGCCGGACGTGAAGAAGCCGATCGACGGTCCCGAGTTCGAGCTGTTCCTGAAGTTCATGCGCCAGCACGAAAACGTCTGGAGCAAGGTCAGCTGCCCCGAGCGCCTGTCGGTCTCCGGGCCGACCGCGCTGAACGGCGAGCGCAACGCCTACCGCGACGTGGTGCCGTTCGCGCGCAAGGTGGTCGAGATCTTCCCCGACCGCGTGCTGTGGGGAACCGATTGGCCGCATCCGAACCTCAAGGACCATATGCCCGATGACGGCCTGCTGGTCGACTTCATCCCGCACATCGCCACCACGCCCGAGCTGCAACAGAAGCTGCTGGTGGACAACCCCACGCGCCTGTACTGGCCCGAGCTGCTGAAGGGGAACTGAGATGTCTCTGGACAAGCCCTACAAGAACGTGCCCGGCACGACCATCTTCGATGCGGACCAGAGCCGCATGGGCTACTGGCTCAACCAGTTCTGCATGTCGCTGATGAAGGCCGAGAACCGCGAGCGTTTCAAGAAGGACGAGCGCGGCTATCTCGATGAATGGGCGATGACCGAGGAGCAGAAGCTGGCCGTGCTCGCCCGCGACCTCAATCGCTGCATCGCGCTGGGCGGCAACATCTATTTCCTGGCCAAGATCGGCGCCACCGACGGCAAAAGCTTCCAGCAGATGGCCGGCTCCATGACCGGCATGAGCGAAGAGCAGTACCGCGACATGATGATCGGCGGTGGCCGCGACCCCAAGTGGGGCAGGGAAGGGAGCAAGTAAAGATGGCACGTATTACCGCATCCGTCTACACCTCGCACGTGCCGGCCATCGGCGCGGCGATGGACCTCGGCAAGACCCAGGAGCCGTACTGGCAGAAGGTCTTTGCCGGCTACGACTACTCGCGTCAGTGGATGAAGGACAACACGCCCGACGTGGTGTTCCTGGTCTACAACGACCACGCCACCGCCTTCAGCCTGGACTTGATCCCGACTTTTGCCATCGGCACCGCCGCGAACTTCAAGGTGGCCGACGAGGGCTGGGGCCCGCGTCCGGTGCCCGACGTCGAAGGCCATCCGGAACTCGCCTCGCATATCGCGCAGTCGGTGATCCAGCAGGACTTCGACCTCACCATCGTCAACAAGATGGACGTGGACCACGGCCTGACCGTGCCGCTGTCGCTGATGTGCGGTGAGACCAAGAAGTGGCCCTTCAAGGTCATTCCGTTCGCGGTCAACGTGGTGCAGTACCCCGTGCCCAGCGGCATGCGCTGCTTCATGCTCGGCCAGGCCATCCGCAAGGCGGTCGAAAGCTTCGATGCGAACCTGAACGTGCAGATCTGGGGCACGGGCGGCATGAGCCATCAGCTGCAGGGTCCGCGCGCCGGCCTGATCAACCGTGAGTGGGACAACCGGTTCCTCGACGAGCTGATCGCCGATCCGAAGGGCCTGGCCAGCGTGCCGCACGTGGAGTACGTGCGCGAGGCCGGTAGTGAAGGTATCGAGCTGGTGATGTGGCTGATCGCGCGCGGCGCGATGGCCGACGTGGCTGGCGGCCCCGCGCCCGCGGTGAAGCATCGCTTCTATCATGTCCCCGCCTCCAACACGGCCGTGGGACATCTGATCCTGGAGAACAACTGAGATGAGCAAGACCCTCAACATCGCACTGGCCGGCGCCGGCGCTTTCGGCCAGAAGCACCTGGACGCCCTCAAGCTGATCGACGGCGTGAAGGTCACGTCCCTGATCAGCCGCGACCTGGACAAGACCGGGGAAGTGGCGGCCAAGTACGGCATCGGCCACGTCACCACCAATCTCGACGACAGCCTCGCGCGCAGCGACGTGGACGCCGTGATCCTGTGCACGCCCACGCAGATGCACGCCGAGCAGGCGCTGGCCTGCCTGAAGGCCGGCAAGCACGTGCAGGCGGAGATTCCGCTGTGCGACAAGCTGGAAGACGGCCAGGCCGTGGTCGCGTTGCAGCAGAAGACCGGGCTGGTCGCCATGTGCGGCCACACCCGCCGCTTCAACCCCAGCCACCGGTACGTGCACAAGAAGATCAAGGCCGGCGAATTCAACATCCAGCAGATGGATGTGCAGACCTACTTCTTCCGCCGCACCAACATGAACGCATTGGGCCAGCCGCGCAGCTGGACCGATCATCTGTTGTGGCACCATGCCGCGCACACGGTGGACCTGTTCCAGTACCAGACCGGCAGCAAGGTGGTGAAGGCCAACGCCGTCCAGGGCCCGATCCATCCGACGCTGGGCATCGCCATGGACATGAGCATCCAGCTGAAGGCCGAAAACGGCGCGATCTGCACGCTGAGCCTGTCGTTCAACAACGACGGTCCGTTGGGCACCTTCTTCCGCTACATCGGCGACACCGCGACCTACATCGCCCGCTATGACGACCTGGTCAATGGCAAGGACGAAAAGATCGACGTGTCCAAGGTGGACGTGTCGATGAACGGCATCGAGCTGCAGGACCGCGAATTCGTCGCCGCCATCCGCGAAGGCCGCGAGCCGAACGCGAGCGTGCGCCAGGTGCTGCCCTGCTACGAGGTGCTGGATCAGCTGGAGAAGCAACTGCAGGCTTGAGGCTGCGGTTCGATCCCTAACTCCCGAAAGCGCCGCACCCGCGGCGCTTTTTTTCGTCTCGACCGTCACGCTCACGCCGTGGACGCGCTTGACGCAAGTCCGCGGGCGTTGATATGAAAGAGGCCATGCGCGGCGAGCCGGTGCCAAGGCCGAGGTGTTCGCCACGCATCAACCAGGGAGTATCGCGATGGCTTATGTCGACGGTTACGTGGTCCCGGTTCCCCGGGATCGGCTCGAGGACTACAAGCAGACGGCCCGCATGGCGGGTGCGATCTGGAAGGAGCACGGCGCGCGCGAGTCGGTCGAATGCGTCGGCGACGACGTGCCCCACGGTGAGCTCACGTCGTTCCCGCGCGCGGTGCAGCTCAAGGAAAACGAGGTCGTCGTCTTTTCATGGGTCATCTACGATTCGCGCGAGCAGCGCGATGCCGTGAACGCCAAGGTGATGGCCGATCCGCGATTCAAGGAGTGGGAAAAGAACCTGCCTTTCGACGGCAAGCGCATGTTCTGGGGCGGCTTCGTGCCGTTCATGGGGCTGTAGCGCCGGGCTCGCGCAGGCGCTGCGGCGAGAGCATCGCTTCAGTCAGCCCGAACCCGGCAATGCGTTCGGGAATCGGCAGGCCGCGGGCCAGGGCCGCACAGGTTTCGCCCATGGCGGCCGACGTCTGGATGCCGTAGCCGCCCTGCGCGGCCACCCAGAAGAAGCCGGTTGCCAGTGGGTCGAAGCCGCCGACCAGGTCGCCGTCGGTGACGAAGGACCGCAGGCCGGCCCAGATGCGGGTCGGGCGGCGGATGGTCAAGGTGGTCATCTCCTGGATGCGGTGGATGCCCAGGGCGATGTCGAGTTCTTCCGGCTGCACGTCCTGCGGCTCCACCGGGTCGGCATTGGCCGGCGAGCCGAGCAGCATGCCGGCGTCGGGCTTGAAGTACCAGTCCTCGCTCACGCCGATGGCCATCGGCCAGGCATGCACATCCGTGCCCTCGGGCGGCGCGAAGATGAAGGCTGCGCGCCGCCGGGGCTGCAGGCCCAGTGGCGGCAAACCCGCGAGTTGGGCGATCACGTCGGCCCAGGCGCCGGCGGCGTTGATCACCACGGGAGCTTCATAGGTCAGGCCGCCGGCCTCGACCTGCCACTGCGCGCCGTCGCGCCGCAGTGCCGTGACCTCGGCATCGCACACGATGCGGCCACCGGCATGCCGCACGCCACGCAGGAAGCCCTGGTGGATGGCGTGCACGTCCATGTCGGCCGCATCGGGTTCGTATACCGCTGCCGCCACGCGCTCGGGGCGCAGTACCGGCACGAGTGCGCAGGCACCCGCCGCATCGAGCCGCTGGGCGCGTGGCGTGACGCTGCGCAACGCGTCCCACCATTCCGCCAGCGGCGCCTCCTGCCCGGGCTCAGCCACCATCAACGCCCCGCGTGGCGACAACAGGGGATGTTCTGTGAAGCCTGCCGGCGGCGCATCGAAGAAGGCGCGGCTGGCCATCGTGAGGGCGCGTACCTGCGGCGTGCCGTAGCTTTCCATGAACAGCGCCGCCGAACGCCCGGTGGAGTGATAGCCGGGCTGCGACTCGCGCTCCAGCAGGACCACCCGCCCGTACGGTGCCAGCCAGTAGCTCACGGAGGCCGCGGCGATGCCGCCGCCGATGATGAGGAAGTCGGCCCGTTGGGCTGTGGAGGAGGGCTGCATGAGTGGCTCGCGTTTGCGGTCAGTTTATTGGACGCGGGTGCGGATGAGTCCCATGCTTTCGCGCAGGCCGCCGTCGATCATGGCCTGTTGCGGCTATCGTGGATGGATTCTCTCCAGAGGTGGATATGACTCGTCGCTCTCTCAAGGATTCCGCCATCGAGTTCCTGACGCTGGCCGCTTCGGGCAAGGTGTCCGAGGCCTACGAGCGGCATGTCGCGGCCGGGTTTCGCCATCACAACCCGCATTTCCGCGGTGACGCGGCATCCCTGAAGGAGGCCATGCTGGCGAACGCAGCCCAGAACCCCACAAGGTGTTCGAGGTCCAACGTGCCTTGCAGGACGGCCAGGAGGTGGCCGTGTTTTCCCATGTGCGGCTGAAGCCCGGGGACCGCGGTGTCGCCGTCGTGCACCTCTTCCGCTTCGAAGGTGAGCGCATTGTGGAACTTTGGGATCTCGGACAGCCCGTACCGGATAGTTCGGTCAACGAGAACGGCATGTTCTGACACTTGCCGGCTGGCGCCGGCAACGCGCCATACGCCCAAGGTCCAATGCCGGGCTCGTGTCATCGTGGCCAGAATCGAACTCGGCCGCGATGGTCTGGCCGGGGGAATCGCCATGCGACTGGATTCGCTCTCATCACTGCTGGCGGCGCTGGCGGTGCTGCTGGTCGGGACCTTGCTGAACCGGCGTATCGGGTTCCTGGCGCGCTACAACATTCCGGATCCCATCACCGGCGGACTGCTGTTCGCGGCGCTGGCCTCGGCAGCGGCGACAGGCGGTAGCCTGCGGCTGGAGATCGACCAGACCATCAAGCCGGTGCTGCTGCTGCTGTTCTTCGCGGGCGTCGGCATGGGGGCGGACCTGCGGCAGCTCAAGCGCGGCGGCAAGGCCTTGGCGATCTTCCTGGTCGTGCTGTTTCCGTACATCCTCGTGCAAAACGCGGTGGGTATTGCCGGCACCTGGGCGCTGGACTTGCACCCGATCTTCGGACTGGTGTCCGGCTCGATCACGCTGGTGGGCGGTCACGGCACCGGTGCGGCCTACGCCGAGCGCTTTGCCGACATCAACAACCTGCAGTCGGTGATGGACTTGTCGATGACCGTGGCCACCGTCGGCCTGATCCTCGGCGGCATCATCGCGGGCCCGGTGGCGCAGTACCTGATCTCGCGCCACAACCTACGATCGGCCGCGGCGCAGTCCGCGGCGGCGGAGGGCGATCGCGTCGAGACCGGTGAGATCACGACCGTGGGCGTGATCGGCGCGCTGGCCGGCATGCTGGCGGCCGTGCTGGCCGGGCAGTGGCTCGCCGCGAAGTTCTCCGGCGGCTCTATCACCATTCCGGCCTTCCTGTGGTGCATGTTGCTGGGCGTGGCCATCCGCAACCTCGGCCCGTTCGTGCGGCTGCGCTTCGACGATCGGGCCTCGGAATTGATGTCGGGCGTGTGCCTGTCGCTGTTCCTGGTCATGACCATGATGGCGCTGAACCTGGTCGAGGTGGTGCTGGGGGCGGGGCCGCTGCTGCTGATCGTGGCGCTGCAGGTGGTGTTCATCGTGCTGTACGCCGTGTTCGTGTGCTTCCGATTCATGGGCCGGGACTACGAGGCGGCGGTGACCTGCTCGGCGTTCATCGGCTTCTGCATGGGTTCCACCGCTACCGCCATGGCCAACATGCAGGCCATCACCGCGCGCTACGGGCCGGCGCCGCAGAGCTACCTGATCGTGCCGCTGGCCGGCGCGTTCTTCGTCGACCTGATGAACGCCTTCCTGCTCACCTTGATCCTCGCCCTGCCTTTCATGGGAGGATGACATGCGTCTTCGTCTTGACCTCCTGCTGGGCCTGCTGGTGCTGCTCGCCGGATGCAGCGGCGGCCCCGATGTGCAGGCGCTGCGGCGCGACGTGGAGACGCGTGTGGCGCAGGCGGTGCCTGGCGACGCGCTGGTGCTGCAGGACCTGGAGCGGCGTGGTTCGCAGCGCGACCAGAAGGCGCCGGCCGGGGAGACCCGCCGCATCGTCTACTACGACGCGAGCTTTCGCGTGCAGAAGGATGTGGACTTCGGCGCCTGGGACGCACCCGGCATGGCCGGCCTGGTCTCGGCCCTGGGCTGCGGGCCCAAGGGCGTGAGCGGCGTGCAGTCGGGCGGCAACAAGGTCGGCGACATCGTGCGGGCGCACGGCACGGCGCTGTACAAGCGCGAGGGCGAGCAATGGGTGGCCGTGGCCGGCGCCGGCTTCCGGCCCAAGGAGGCCCCGGCCTACGCCACCAACGCCGCCACCGGCCCGGCCGCCGTGCTGGAGGCGATGCGCAAGGTGATTGAGTCGGTGTCCAAGGAGACTTCGCCAGCACAGATGGCAATCATCGAGGAGGAACTGACCGCGGCGCACGCGGCCATCCGGGCGCGGCTCGCACGCGCGAACGAGGGCTATGCGATCGCGGCCGGCCCGGAGCAGGGCCAGTATCTGCGCTTCGCGCGCGCCCTGGCCGAGCCGAATGGCCCGCGCACCACGCCCCTGGTGACCTTCGGCGGCGAAGAGAACCTGGAACTGCTGCGCCAGGGCAAGGTCCAGGTCGCGCTCGCCCAGGCCGACTCCGCGCTGGCCGCCTACGAAGGCACCGGCGCCTTCCAGGCGAAGGGGCCGGCACCGGCGCTGCGCGCCATCGGCAGCCTGTATCCGGAAGCGGTGCACGTGATCGTCCGCGCCGACAGTGGCCTGGCTTCGGTGAGCAACCTGCGCGGGCGGCGGGTGGCCGTCGGCCAGCCGGGCTCTGCCTCGCGCACCACCGTGCTGCGGGTACTGGAGGCGCATGGTCTGGGCCTGCGCGACATCCAGGTGCGCGAGCTCGGATTGGCCGATGCGCTCCTGGCGCTGGAGCGCAAGGACGTGGATGCGGTGCTGCAGGTGATCGGCATTCCTGCCGACAGCGTACGTGACGCGCTGACCGATGTGCCGCTGAAGCTGCTGCCGCTGTCGGACCGGGCCATCGCACAGCTTTCGGCGAGCCGCAGCGGCCTGTTTGCCTACGCCATCCCGGTCGGCAGCTACCCCAGCCAGGCCGTGGAAGTACGCACCGTGGCCACGGCGGCCGTGTTGCTGGTGGGCGCGGAGCTGTCCGAAGCCGAGGTGAGCGCGCTCACCAACTTCGTGTTCCGCAAAGGGCGGGACTTCGCGGCGCGGGGCAGCGCGCAAGGCATGCAAGTGTCGGCCGCGACGGCGCGCGAGGGCCTCACGGTGCCATTGCACACGGCGGCGGCACGGGTGCTGGCCGCACCGGCCCCGCCGGCGAGCGCACCGCGCTGATCACGCGTTCAGCCACGGCGGCCGCTGCGGCGACAATCAGCGGATGGCTCAAGGCAAGCGAATCTCTGCAGACATCGACGGCGACGCCTTGCGCGCTATCAAGGACATGGGGGCGGCGGCCAAGCGGGCCCGAACGGCTGCGGGAGAGGGCCAATCCGCAGCGGCCGCCCGGCTGGGCGTGCACGTGCAAACCATTGCCCGTATCGAGTCAGGTGAGCCCGGGGTGGCGATCGGCCACGTGCTGGGCCTGTTGGCGCTCTACGGCATCCGCGTGAACCCGCACAGCGGGAACGCCAGCGTCTCTGACGCTGAAGCGGCGTCTGACGTCCCGCACTGACGAACGAGGCTGAGCTTGATGCTGACCGATCCCAGCAGCCTGGTTTTCATTCTGGTCGGCTTCGGCCTGACCTTTGTCGTGGCGCGCATCCTCGGCAATCGCTGGACCGCCCGTCGACGGAAACGCGCCGAGCAGGCAGCGCTAGCCGGCGAATCCCGTCAGGTCCGGCGCGCCCGGGAGCGCAAGCAGCGCGAACGATGACCTGAAGCTCGCGCTTCAGGCTCGCAAGAACGACAGCAGCGCTTCGTTGAACGCCTGCGCATGCGACACGTTCAGCCCGTGCGGCGCGCCCTTGACTACCACCAGCTGGCTGTGCGGGATGGCACGGTGGGTGAGCTGGCCCGAGCCTTCGATGGGCACGATGGCGTCCGCGTCGCCGTGGATCACCAGCGTGGGCACCTGCACCTTCTTCAGGTCGTCGCGGAAATCGGTCGTGGCAAAGGACTCCATGCACGCCAGCGCCGCATTCTGGGCTGACTGATGGCACAGCCTGACCGCGTCGCCACGCTGCGATTCAGTGACCTGGAGCGCGCCCTTGGCCGAGAAGAAGAGCTTCGTGAACTGCTCGAAGAAGGAGTCACGGTCTTGCTCGAGCGACTGCTTCATCTGCTGGGCCATCTCGGGCATGAATGGGCCGTCGGGGTTGTCGGCCGTCTTCATCAGGTACGGCGGAATGGCCGCGGCGAACACCACGCTGCGCAGGCGCGATTCGCCGTGCCGCGCGATGTAGCGCGCGACCTCGCCGCCGCCCATCGAGAAGCCCACCAGCGTCACCTCCTGCAGGCCGCGGTGCTCCATCAAGCGCTGCAGGTCATCGGCCAAGGTGTCGTAGCTGTAGCCGGATTCCGGCTTGTCCGACCAGCCAAAGCCTCGTCGGTCATAGGCGACCACGCGATAGCCGGCGGCGCGCAATGCGGCAGCCTGCGGCGCCCATGCCTCGGCCGACAGCGGCCAGCCATGGATCAGCAACACCGGTCGACCGCTACCGCCGCTGTCTTCGATGTGCAGGCGCACGGTGTCGGAGTCGACGAACTCCATCGGATTCACGATGTTGCCGGCGGCGGCACCGCCCAAGGCGCCGGCCACGGCACCCGCCGTGCCGCCCACCAGCACACCGACGGGACCGGCAATCGCCGTCCCGATGACAGCGCCGGTGACGGCACCGGCCAGCACGCCGCCCCCCATCAGCGCCGATTTCGCCTCGCGCTCGGCTTCTTCCGGCTTCAGCGGCGTTTGCGCCGAGGGAGTGGGGTCCTGGGACGGTATGCCATGGCCCGGCCGGGCCTGCTCGGCCAGGTCGGGGTCGGTGGGCGCTGAGGTTGAGGGCGGGGTGGCCGGGGCGTTCATGGCGTCTCCTGGGTGGTCGACGATGAAGTGAGCTTCGCAACTCGCGCGGCGAACCTTATAACGTTCGTTCCATAGGTGGCGCCATCCGGCAGGCCGGCAGGGTGTAGGACATCACTTGCCCGTCCGCTTGGCGACGAAGACGACGGCCGAGGTCGGCGAAGAGATCAGCGCCTCGACAGCGCGCTGGTGTTTACGCGCTGCTCGGCCCGCGCCCGCAACTGGCCGCATCCACCGTCGACGTCCTGGCCGGCCGAGTGCCGCAGCTTGGTCAGGATGCCGCGGCGATGCAAGGCGCGCGCGATCGCGGCCGCGCGCTCCCACGAGGGCCGGCGGAAATCGATGCCGTCCACCTTGTTGAAAGGGATCATGTTCAGCACGCCGTACCGGCCGGCCAGCAGCCGCACGATGCCCTCGAGTTCGTCTTCGCCGTCGTTGACGCCTTCCAGCAGCGTCCACTGGTACTGGATCGGGTAGCCGGTGGCGCGCGCATAGGCGTCGCCGCGTTCCACCAGCTCCTCGGGGGTCATGCGCGGTGCGCGCGGCAGCAGGCGTTCGCGCAGTTCGGGCTTGGTGGTGTGCAGCGACAGTGCCAACGCTGGCTTCACGGTCTGCCGCGACAGATGTTCGAAGACGCGCGGATCGCCCACCGTCGAGAGCACCAGGTTCTTGTGGCCGATGTTGCCGGCCGTGCCGAGCAGGTCGATGGCTTGCAGTACGTTGTCCAGGTTGTGCGCGGGTTCGCCCATGCCCATGAAGACCACCTTCTTGACCGCCCGGCGCCGGCGCGCCAGCACGACCTGGGCCACCATCTCTGCGCTCTCGACCTGCCGTTGCAGGCCGCTCTGGCCGGTCATGCAGAACACGCAGCCGACGGCGCAGCCCACCTGCGAGGAGATGCACAAGCCATCGCGGGCCAGCAGCACGCTTTCGACCATCTGGCCATCGGCAAGGGCCACCAGCAGGCGCTCGGAACCGTCCTCGCCGGGATGCACCGACACGACCCGGGCCAGCCCCTCGAGTTCGGCCTCGATCGCCGGCAGCGCGTCACGCAAGGCGTGCGGCAGGAAATCCTCGATGCGCCGCTTGCCGCTATCCTGCGGCAAGGCCTGGGACCACAGGCGCAGCACGCGGAATTCGTGGGAGGGCCCTGCGCCCGCTGCGCGCAGGCGGGATCGGAGGTCGGAAATTCGCATGGAGTGGTGGGAAGGCCGGTCCGGCCGTGTCGGAATGGCGGTCTGGCGACAGCGGGGGAAGAGGCGAGACCTGGGGATGGTCTATCAATCCATCTTAGCCGGTTTGGGAATGAATACTTCCGGCGGAGCTGTCGGCTGCCATGGGCGGTGACTCATCGGTTGCTCATGACTGCGCCAGGCTCAAGTCACCGGCCCCGGATTGAACAACACCAGCGCGTTGTGCAGCTTCCATTGTTCGGCCCAGGTCTTCTGGCGGCCACTGGCCACGTCGAGCATCAGGCGGAAGAGTTCCCAGCCCAGGTCCTCGATGCTCGCTTCGCCGTCGGCGATCTTGCCGGCGTTGACATCCATCAGGTCGTGCCAGCGCCGCGCGAGTTCGGTGCGCGTCGCGACCTTGATGACCGGCACTTCGGCCAGGCCATAGGGTGTGCCGCGGCCGGTGGTGAAGACGTGCAGGTTCATGCCGGCCGCCACTTGCAGCGTGCCGCAGATGAAGTCGCTCGCGGGGGTGGCGGCGTAGATCAGGCCCTTCTGCTGGAGCTTGTCGCCGGGCGAGAGCACACCGGCGATCGGCGCCGATCCCGATTTCACGATCGAGCCCATGGCTTTCTCGACGATGTTGGAGAGGCCGCCTTTCTTGTTGCCGGGCGTGGTGTTGGCGCTGCGGTCGGCGCTGCCGCGCGCCAGGTAAGCGTCGTACCAGGCCATCTCGCGGACGATGGCCTGCGCCACATCCGGCGTGGCGGCGCGGGCGGTGAGCTGCGCCACGCCGTCGCGTACTTCGGTGGTTTCGGAGAACATGACCGTGGCGCCGGCGCGCACCAGCAGGTCGGTGCAAAAACCCACGGCCGGGTTGGCGGTGACGCCGGAGAAGGCGTCACTGCCGCCGCACTGCACGCCGACCACCAGCGCGCTGGCCGGCACGGTTTCGCGCCGGCGCGCGTTCAGGCGTTCCAGGTGTTCCTCGGCCTGGCGGAGGATCGAATCGATCATCGACATGAAGCCGACGTGCGCCTCGTCCTGCAGGCACACCACATCGAGCGCGGACTCGGCGTTGTCACCGACGTCGGCCACGTTGCGTTCGTCCACCAGGGGAATGGTGCCGGGCGGCATCAGGCGCTCGGGCTGCAGCTTTTCGCAGCCTAGACTCACCAGCATGACTTCACCGCCGAAGTTGGGGTTGAGGCTGATGTTGCGCAGCGTGCGGATCGGGATGTCCGCACCGGGCGCGTCGATCGCCACGCCGCAGCCGTAGCCGTGTTCCAGGGCCACGACGTCGTCAACATGAGGATATTTCGGCAGCAGCTGCGACCTGATGCGCTCGACTGCGAAGCGGGTGACACCGGCCACGCACTGCACGGTCTGCGTGATGGCCAGGATGTTGCGGGTGCCGACCGAGCCGTCGGGGTTGCGGTAGCCCTCGAAGGTGTAGCCCGTCAGCGGCTCAAGTGGGTGGTGGGCGCCCGTCGCCATGGGGAGGTCGTCGAGGGCACGTGCCTCGGGCATGCGTAGCAGGCGCTCGTGGACCCAGCTGCCGGCGGCGATGTCCTTGTGGGCGTAGCCGATGGCGACGTCGTAGCGGCGGACGGCTTCGCCTTCGGGGATGTCGACCAGTGCGACCTTGTGGCCCTGGGGGATGTGCTCGCGCAGGGTGAGGCCGGAGGGCAGCGCGGCGCCCGCCGGCAGGCCGCCGGTGTTGGCGACGATGGCGACGTTGTCGGCATCGTGCATCGTAATGATCAGTGGCGTCATAT